>Ga0209023_10001039_pt1 | contig 38813 bp, 36 predicted proteins | sample LakOneMetagenome_FD_187468 | JGI IMG/M metagenome (GOLD analysis project Ga0209023, IMG submission 187468) | Freshwater and sediment microbial communities from Lake Erie, Canada (SPAdes) (version 2) | ecosystem: Environmental > Aquatic > Freshwater > Lentic | place: Lake Erie, Canada...
AATATAATCCCCCATTACATATCCCTGATACTTGGGGTTCTTTAAAATATTAGAGTCCACTTCACCCAGGTAACCGAGAATATTTCCGCCGGCATCAAAAGGGTAATCCCTTACCGAACGTTCCTGCAGGTAATACCCGGGGGCAAGTTTGTACATGTTCTCATTCAGCTTTGCCATTTTTTCATTGCTGAGCAATGGTTCAAAGATGGATGCCCGGTAACTTTTATTTTTTATGATCGCCGTAATGATCCTCCGGCGAAATTCGGCGGTGTCGATGCCGAGTATATTACACAAGGTCATCGTATCGGTTCCCTTTATCTTTCCCGGGGTAACCATCAGGTCGTAGATGACGGTATTTTGTAAGATCGGTTTCCCTTTCCGGTCAAAAACAATTCCCCGGTCGGGATAAATTACCTTCCGGAATGTGCCCTGGTCATCGGCCTGTATGCGGTACTTGGTGGAAAACAACTGCAGGTTCATCAATTGCAAAAGAATGATGACGAACATACCGGTGAACACCAGCATGATTACATTCTTTCTTGATTGATTAAATACGGGCACTTCTGTTTATATTTTGAAGATGGTTTTTTCTTAAGGTTATGCGGTATTCGTCCGGAACGACTGCTTACGGGCAAACAACAATTCGGTCACTACTATCAATACCAGGCTTACTGCTGTTGACAGCAATGTTTTAAAAATAAAATACCAGATGTTACCAAACTGCCATGCTTCCAGTAAAAACAACCAGCCATGATGGATCAGCGTAAGCACACCGGTGAAAATGAAATAGGGTAAAAAACCGCCCATGCTTTTAAATGAGGGTTCTTCGTAATTGGTATCTGCTCCTTCCTGCGGAATAAGCAGATTAACAAGGAAGGGGCGGATATAAGCAATGAGTACACAGGCCGCCGCATGAAAGCCGGGATTGTGATGAAAACTGTCGAGTGTAAAGCCCAGGGCAAAAGCAACCAGCATCTGCCAGCTACGTTTCATGCGGAAGGGCATCCACAAAATGAAGAGGAAATAAATATAGGGAGTCACCATCTGGTGCAGGTGTATCTTATCCAGCACGTATACCTGTACCAGGATGAAGAGTGCAAAGCGGACGATATTTTTAACCAGGGTATTCATGGATGGTTGTTACTGGTTTTTCTTTTTAACGTTATCCAGCATTTCTTTTATACTTTCTGCCTGTTTGTTCTCTATTACATAAACATATTCGAGGTTATAAAAATTGGCCGCCGACCTGAATTTTATCTGGTAGTTGCTGGTACTTTTTTCGGGCACCACCGATGTTACAAAACCGAGCATCATACCCTTTGGTATGCTGGTACTGTTACCACTGGACACGATGCTGTCTCCCACAGCTACTTTAGCACTTTTAGGTATCCGGGTAATGGTAATGATATTGGGCGTAACACCGTCCCAGCTAAGTGTGCCCGCTTCCTGGCTGCCTTTCAGTAACATGCCTTCAATGTGGCTGTCCTTATGCAATAAACTCATTACAACGGCAAAATCTTTACTTACATCTGTTACAACACCAACCACCGAACCGTTGGGATCAATAACGCCCATGCCGGACCGCACCTGCTGGGCCGTTCCCCGGCTAAGAACCAGGTAGTTGTTTTGCGCAGCCACCGAATTGTACACCACTTTGGCCGGGTAGTAATTGTATTTGCGGTATGCCTGTATGGAATCAATTTTTAGTGAATCGATGAATATTTTGCTGCTGCTGTCGGGCAGTTCAAAATCGGATCTTAGTTTATTGTAAAGTTTTGCATTCGCTTTAACCAACGAATCATTTGTTTTCTTAAGCTGGAAATAATATTCCACCCGGCTGAACTGTTCATTCACTTTACCCGTTAGCTGGTTGGTGATGCTGCCGAATATGGCATTGTGATACCGGCTGTTATGAACGATCAGATAAATACTGAAGCCCTGCAAAAAAAGGAATAAGAGAAGATTAAAATAACGGCGGATGAAAAGGAAGATATTACGCACCTGTGAAGGGAATTTGGAATTTGGAAAAAGGAATTGGGGAAAAGGCATCCTGATTACAAATTCCTAATTCCTAATTCCTGTATACCTTAATCTATCTCATTACAAAAGGATACCTGTCATAATGCTTCAGTGCGATGCCTGTTCCTCTTACCACACTTTTCAACGGATCATCGGCCACATGAACCGGCAGCTTGATCTTTGCATTCAGTCTTTTATCCAGTCCACGCAATAAGGCTCCGCCACCGGTGATGTACAATCCCCTGCGGTAAATATCTGATGCCAGTTCGGGCGGCGTTGTTTCCAAAGCCTTCAAAATGGCTTCTTCAATTTTAAAGATGCTTTTATCCAATGCTTCGGCCACTTCCTGGTAACTGACCATTACCTGTTTTGGGATCCCTGTTACAAGGTCACGGCCATTAACCGGGATATCATCGGGCGGGTTATCGAGGTCTTTCATGGCAGCACCCACCTGTATCTTGATCTGTTCGGCAGTGCGTTCACCAATCAATAAACTATGATAGCGGCGAAGGGCTTCCATGATGTCGGCAGTAAATTCATCGCCGGCAATGCGGATACTCTGGTCGCACACAATACCTGCCAGTGCAATAACGGTGATACCGGTGGTACCTCCTCCGATATCGATGATCATGTTTCCTACAGGCTCTTCCACATCAATACCAATACCCAATGCGGCAGCCATCGGTTCATGAATAAGGTATACTTCTTTGGCCCCGGCCTGTTCAGCACTATCCCGTACGGCACGCTTTTCCACTTCGGTGATGCTGCTGGGGATGCAGATCATCATACGCCAGCTTGGGGCAAACAATGGTTTTTTTGGATAGATCAGTTTTATCATTTCCCTGATCATCAGTTCGGCGGCGTTGAAGTCGGCGATCACACCGTCTTTCAATGGCCTTACCGTGCGGATGCTTTCGTGGGTTTTCTCATGCATCATCAGGGCCTTTTTGCCCACGGCTAAAATGTTCTTCGGGTTGTTGCGGTCGAGTGCCACAATCGAAGGTTCATTTACCACGATCTCGTCGTTATGAATAATGAGGGTATTGGCTGTTCCCAGGTCAATCGCAATTTCCTGGGTGAAAAAATTAAAAAGGCCCATATTGAAGTGTGTGAAAAAGGATTTTAATCAATGCAGGCAAAGTTGGTGGAAAATATTTGAAATAACAACGCCAAACCCTTTATTTTTCAACATTTACAAGAAAGTTGTGAATTGCGGGTCGGCTAAAAAACGCAGGTAAAGAAAACTTATTGAGTAAAGAGAAATATAAATCTGAACAATTACTGTTCTGCTGTTTTGAATTCATAGCCAATGTCGGGACGGAAATACATGTCGTCAAAAAAAAGCTGTTCCATCATGTAGTTCGATTGTTCTGCCGCCTCGGTAATATTGGCTCCAAAAGAAGTAACTGCCAGCACCCGGCCGCCATTGGTTACGATCTTTTCTCCCTCATTTTTTGTTCCGGCAAGAAAGATGATCGTATCTTCTATGGATGTGTCTTCAAGCCCGTTGATCTCTTTACCCTTTTGGTAGTCGCCCGGATAACCGCCACTTACGGCTACCACGGTTGCGGCACACCGGTTATCTATTTCAAGTTTAATTTCATGAAGCCTTTTCTCAGAAGTGGCCATTAATATTTCAACCAGGTCGTTTTTGATCCGGGGTATCACCACTTCTGTTTCCGGGTCGCCCAGGCGGCAGTTGTATTCGATCACTTTTGGCTCCCCATTATCATTCATCAGGCCCAGGAAGATAAACCCTTTGTAATCCAGTTTATCTTTTTTCAGCCCGGCAATGGTTGGTTCAATGATCTCCTTCCGTACTTTTTCCAGGAAATCATTATCTACAAAAGGCAGTGGGCTCACGGCGCCCATACCGCCGGTATTGAGCCCGGTATCGCCAACACCAACACGTTTATAATCTTTTGCTTCGGGCAGTAAAATATAATGTTCGCCGTCTGTTAATACAAATATGCTCAGTTCAATGCCCTTTAGAAAATCTTCTATCACCACTTTCTTGCCCGCTTCGCCAAACTTGGCCCGGTGCAGCATCAGTTCAAATTCCGACATGGCTTCCAGGTGATGCTGGCAGATCAAAACCCCTTTGCCCGCTGCGAGCCCGTCGGCTTTTAAAACAATGGGCAAGGTATGTGCTTTGATATAGTTCACCCCGTCCATATAATTTTCCGCACTGAACTCGGCATAAGCCGCGGTTGGGATGCCGTGCCGCCTCATAAAGGATTTTGCAAAAGCCTTGCTTCCTTCCAGCTGCGCCGCTTCTTTAGAGGGGCCGATCAGTTTTATCTTATCAAGTCCGGGTTTGTTTTTAAAATAATCGTAGATGCCATTCACCAGTGGTTCTTCGGGACCAACCAGGATCATATCAATAGCATGTTCTTTACAGGCAGCGGCAAGTGGGTCAAAGTCGGAAATACCGATGGGCAGGTTGGTGCCACAAAGGGCCGTGCCGGCATTACCCGGCGCAATAAACAACCTGTCGCATAAAGGGCTTTGTTTCAGTTTCCATGCAAGGGCGTGCTCACGGCCTCCTGAACCAATTAAGAGGATATTCATCTGCGATTTGAATTTTGGATAAGCTTGAACATTAGGATTGCGAATTTAAAATTCTACAGGCGTATTTCAATAACTATTTTTTTGAATGGGTAATGACCCGGTTTCATTCTTAACGGTTCATTCTAAAAATAGCCCTGTTCAATTTGCCGGTTCTAAACATAATTTCGCTATTTTGAGTTGATAAACCAACTAACAAGCATCAAAAAAACTTCTATTTATGAGTGATCAAGCAAAACTTGGCAAACATCCTAAAGCATTGTACATCCTCTTTTTTACAGAAATGTGGGAACGATTTGCTTACTACCTGATGGTAGGGATCTTGTTTCTATACCTTATCGATACCACAACCGGGGGAAAAGGTTTTTCTCAGAATATTGGAGCCGACATTGTAGGTAGCTTTATTGCATTGGTATACCTCACCCCTTTTATAGGTGGCCTGATAGCTGACCGGATATTGGGATATACCAAATCGATATTTTTAGGCGGGTCCCTCATGGCCTCGGGATATTTTTGTTTGTCGATTCCCGGAAATACGGCTTTGTTTACGGGGCTTACCCTCATCATTGTAGGGAATGGTTTTTTTAAACCAAACATATCTACGCTGTTAGGTAATATTTATAACAGGGTCGATCTTCAGCCATTGAAAGACAATGCGTACAATATCTTTTACATGGGTATTAATATTGGCGCATTCGTGTGCAATTTTGTAGCGGCCTATTTAAGGAATGCCTATGGCTGGGGTTATGCTTTTGCTGCAGCTGGTGTTGGGTTGGTAATCGGGATGATCATTCTTGCCCTGAATTTAAAATCGGTAAAATATGCAGATGTTAAAAAGCCTGTACAGGCTGAAGACATGCCTTTGTCAAAAATATTTTCGTATGTTTTCTTACCGGCCATCATCGCTGCCATAATTGGGTGGGTAGTGCCAACGAAGATATTTGGAAGCACCTTAATGGGAACCCCGGCCAATGATGCCTTCATCTTTGCCTGCTTACCCATAATAGCTTTTTATGTTTCCCTCTATGTTAAGGCACAGGGGCAGGATAAAAAAGGAATAGGCTCCCTGCTTTTCATCTTTGCCATTTCAATCGTATTCTGGACAATTTATAATCAAAATTCTACCGGGCTTACGCTATGGGCGCAAAAGCATACCGACAGAACTGTTTCACCTACCACCGAAAAAATTGCAGGCAGCATTGGCTTCCTGGAAACAGTTAATGATACGCCCCGGCTGGTTAATAAGGTTGATGAACACATGGTAGTTGTAAGAGATAACAGCCAGATCGTTTCAACCGAAGGGAAATACGGGGTTACTGTAAGTGGCAATAAAGTAGATACCAGTTCAAGAATAATCCAGGTGATGGGCCCAGATCCTTATTATAATAATGTTCCCAAAGATCAGTGGCCGCATGGAAAAGATGTGAAGTTGGCCAATACAGAATTATTTCAATCCATCAACCCATTGTTCATCGTTGTGCTCACACTTGTGTTTGTACCGCTTTTTGACTGGATGCGTAAACGTGGTAAAGAACCAACCACTGCATCTAAATTCGGAATGGCCTTATTTATTTCCGGACTTTCTGCATTGGTAATGGTTTTTGCGATCATGTCGGTGCCCTCTATTTATGGATTTAAAGCCGCACCCGCATGGTTATGGGGTACGTATTTTGTATTTACCATCAGTGAAATATTTTTGAGCCCGATCGGCTTATCACTGGTTTCCAAACTTGCGCCAGCAAGACTTACCGCATTGATGATGGGTGGATGGTTCTTATCTACATCCATCGGAGGTAAAGTTGCAGGTGTTATGACTGGTTTCTGGGATGACTTCACCGACAAAAAAATGTTTTTCCTGATTTTAGTGATTGCTGCCTTTATTGGAGGAATACTGATCTATTCAAGAATAAAATCGCTTAATCAAATATTAAAAGACAAAACCGGCTCTGCTTAAAATATTATCAGTAACAAAAGGCGATACCTGACCGTATCGCCTTTTTATTTATCTTACTGATTCAAAACATAACTTGCTATGGCCAACTTTCAACCCTTTATTCCGGCAGACATGAAGATGAAAGAGTTTACTCTTAAGTCTGTTTTGCTGGGCTCCATCTTCGGAGTCATCTTCGGTATGTCCACCGTTTATCTTGCCTTAAAAGCTGGGCTTACTGTATCCGCATCCATCCCCATAGCCGTTATTGCCATTTCATTGGGCAGGAAGGTTTTTAGGACCACCATACTTGAAAACAATATCATACAAACCACCGGGAGTGCAGGCGAAAGTATTGCGGCCGGTGTGGTGTTTACCCTGCCGGGATTTTTATTCTTAAGCGATCCCAGCAGTGCTGATTATTTTAATTACGTCACCATTATGATCATTGCCATGTTTGGCGGTATGCTGGGTACGCTTATGATGATCCCCTTAAGAAGGGCATTGATCGTAAAAGAACACGGCGTATTGCCTTACCCCGAAGGAACGGCCTGCGCTTCTGTTTTAAAAGCCGGCGAAAAAGGCGGCAACCTTGCTAAAACAGCTTTTATGGGAATGGGCTTTGCCCTGGTGTATGCCATCTTTCAAAAAATATTTCATGTCATTGCCGAAGTGCCTGAGTATGCCACCAAATTATATCACAAAGCTTTTCCGGCTGCACGTATCAATGGCGAAATAACGCCGGAATACATGGGCGTTGGTTATATCATCGGGCCACGAATATCGGGCATATTGGTTGCCGGCGGCGTGATGAGTGCATTTGTGCTTATTCCTTTATTGGCATCGCTGGTTCCCGGAGATACTATTTTTGCTCAGCTTACCAAACTGGGATTGAAACCCACTAAGTACGGATGGGATGAGACCACGCATACGTTTGCCAATTCTGCCGAAGCCATTTACCGGGCTTATATCCGCCAGATCGGTGCAGGTGCAGTAGCCGCCGGTGGTTTTATCACACTCATTAAAACAATACCCACCATTATTTCTTCTTTTAAAGAAAGTATTGGTTCGGTGAAAAACAAGGATGCCAGTGTGGAAGTATTAAGAACTGAAAAAGACATCAACATCAAATGGGTGTTGTACGGAAGTCTTGCCCTAATTCTTATTGTTGCCTTTTTACCCATGATACCCGGTGAAGGAATTTTAAGCAAACTTGTTCTGGGATTGCTGATCGTGATCTTCGGGGCATTCTTTGTTACCGTATCCTCAAGGATCGTTGGATTGATCGGTTCATCCAATAACCCCATTTCGGGAATGACCATTGCCACCATCATGGCAACCTGCCTGGTATTTTTGGGCGTAGGCTGGAGTGGCAAAGCGTATGAACCCATGGCCCTGGTGGTGGGTGGAATGATCTGCGTGGCCGCTGCCAATGCAGGTGCCACATCACAGGATCTTAAAACAGGTTATATTGTTGGTGCCACACCGCGGTACCAGCAACTTGCTTTATTCATAGGTGCTATTGTTTCTGCCATTGTGGTGGGACTTACCATAAAATATATGGATACCCCTACCGCCAAACTTGCCGCACAGGGCATTCAGCACAGCATTGGCGAAGAATATGCAGCACCACAGGCAACCCTGATGGCAACGTTGATCAAAGGCATTCAAAGTCATAATCTCGACTGGAATTTTGTTCTGGTGGGTGTGTTCATTGCCATTTTTATGGAACTCTGCGGCATCAAAGCATTGAGTTTTGCCGTGGGCGCTTACCTGCCTTTATCAACCACCCTGCCCATTTTTATTGGCGGTGCCATCCGTGGACTGGTTGATAAAAGATACAAAGCAGATGCCGACGATGAAGAAGACCTGCGCAAAGGAAATTTATTTGCTACGGGCCTGGTGGCCGGTGGGGCCCTGGCAGGTGTATTATATGCCATTCTGAAAGTTCCTTTCGAAAAAGGGCTCGATGCCATCAGCCTCGAACATTCTGTATCATCCGGCTTAGGAACCATCGGATACCCCTTATTTGGCGTACTGTGTTTTGCCGCCATGGGATACACCCTTTACCGGGTGGCCATGAACAAAAAGAAAGATCAAAGCGAATAGCCGTTTAAAACATAACGCAAAAGCCTGCATGTTCAGTGCAGGCTTTTTTTATTGAGTGAAATTTATCCCTGCCGTATCATCAATCACAGTAAAACAAGAGTAGCTATTATCTTTTTTTCTTCTTACCTTAGGGCAGCATGCTGCTTTAGAAAAATCTACTCTCAACTTACCGTCTGTACCCATTTGTTGCTGTTGCAATAAGACTTTTTTATGAAACTGAAGATCACAACTGATAAGGTAATGGTGGCAACCATCGTGTTGCTGTTGCTGTCCATAGCAACGGTGGTTGCTATTTCCTTATTTGAATCAAAGCAGGTAGACAATACCGCTAAGCTGGTTGCCCACACCAATGAGGTACTGGTACATACAGAAAGGCTGTTATCATCTGTTAAAGACAACGAGTCGGGATCAAGGGGATATGTACTTACCGGGCAAAAAACCTTTCTCGACCAGGTAGAGCGGTCAAAAAAACGCACAGAGGAAGAATTGCTCAGCCTCCGCTTACTCACTTCCGGTAATCCGGTAACCCAGCAATTGATCGATTCGCTTTCTTTTCATATAAACAACCGGATGGTATTTTCCGAGAATAGCATACGTACCTACGATCAAAAAGGAGCAGACTCTGCTATGCAAATAGTACGCCTGGGCAGAGGGCGTTTATTATCTGAACAGGTAAGACGCGTTGCCGACACGATCAGGAACAATGAAAATACTTTGCTATTAAAACACAAAGAAGCAAATGAAGACAAAGCAAGAAACTTAACCGGTATTCTTAGTTCTGCCGTGATCGGCATTCTTTTGTTACTGGGAGTTTTTGTGCAACGCATACGAAAGGAATATATAGAAAAAAGAAAAGCGGCGGCTGAACTGGCAAAGCTGAATGAAGAACTGGAAGACCGGGTGATGCAACGAACAGAAGAACTGTCAAGATCGAAACAGGTGTTATCCGATACGTTTGAACGCATCACGGATGCTTTTGTTTCATTCGATAAGAACTGGCTGTTTACCTATGTAAACAAAAAGGCCGGGGAGCTATTCAATCATCCACCCGCCGACCTGATCGGCAAACAGATCTGGTCCATGTTTCCCGAGACAAAGGACCGGGCTTCTTACCAGGCCCTTCACCAGGCCATGGAAACACAACAATACATTTTCCTGGAAACAAATCACCCCGAACATGGTCTTTGGTTCGAAAATCATATTTATCCATCGCCGGGTGGTTTATCCGTTTTTATCAGGGATGTAACAGAAAAGAAAAGGTCGGAGGCTAACCTCAGGAGCAGCGAGGAAAAAAGAAGGCTGATCATGAATTCTGCCATGGATGCCATCATAAGCATAGATGAGAATGGCGTGATCACTTCGTGGAATCCACAGTCTGAAAAAATATTCGGGTGGAGTGAACAGGAAATAACCGGCCAACTGCTTACGGAAACCATTATCCCTCCAAAACACCGGGCGGCGCATCAAAAAGGGATGGCACATTATCTTAAAACAGGCGAAGGCCCGGTACTGAACAAATTGATAGAGATCACAGCTATCGGTCATTCAGGAAAAGAGTTCCCGGTTGAACTTACCATTATTCCCATTTTTCACGAAGGAAAAATTTCTTTTACCGCATTCATCAGGGACATCACCGAAAGAAAAAAAGCCGAGAAAGTAATCAGGGAAAGTGAAGAAAAATACAGGCTTTTGATCGAAAGGATATCGGATACCTTTATTGCGCTGGATAAGAACTGGTGCTATACTTATGCAAACAAAGCCATTGGCACCCTGACAGGCCGCAACCCCGAGTCCCTCATCGGAAAAAACGTTTGGGAAGAATTTCCTGAAGCCATTGGTTCTGCCACGTATGAACTTTTTCACCAGGCAATGAGGGAGCAGCGGTACATTCACAATGAAGATTATTTTGAGCCACTTGATCTATGGCAGGAGAATCATGTGTATCCATCTCCTGATGGCCTTTCTGTTTTTATAAAAGACGTAACTGAACGGAAAAAGGCAGAAGAAAAGATCATGAAAGCTAACCGGCTGTATTTTTTCATCAGCCAGGTAAACCAGATGATCGTTCGCACTACCGACCAGGAAACACTTTTTAAAGAAGCCTGCCGCATTGCAGTGGACCTTGGTAAGTTCAGCATGGCATGGATAGGATTGACAGATGAAACATCACAACTTGTGATGCCCGTGGTTTATGCCGGGCAGGATGATGAATATCTTTCCAAGATAAAACCCATATCAATCAAAGAGGTTCCCGAAGGAATGGGGCCAACCGGTAGTGCGATCCGGGAAGGAAAATATCATATCTGCAACGATATAGAAAGCGACCCGCAAATGATCCCCTGGAAAGAAGCCGCTTTAGGCCGGGGCTATCGCTCATCCATGTCGCTGCCGATCATAAAATTCGGCAAGGTGATCGGCGCTTTTTCTTTTTATGCTCCGGTGAAAGATTTTTTTGATGAAACAGAAATTGCTTTACTGGAAGAAGCAACCGGCGATGTATCCTTTGCACTGGAGGTCTTTGAAAAAGAATCCATGCGCAAAAATGCCGAGCAGGCGGTGATGGAAAGCGAACGGCGTTACCAAACGCTGGCCGAAGTATCACCGGTGGGGATCTTTCATACCGATGAACACGGAAATACAACGTATGTAAATCCCCGCTGGTGCCAGATATCGGGGATGACTTATGACGAGGCCATGGGAAATGGCTGGTTCAATGCTGTTCATGAGGAAGATAAAGAAAGATTGAGAAAGGGCTGGGAAGAAGCTACAAAGAAAAAGGAGGTTTCAATTTCTGAATACCGTTTTGTAAGGCCCAACGGCAGCATTGCCTGGGTAATCGGCCAGGCCATCCCCGAACGGGATGCAGAAGGCAGGATCGTGGGTTATGTAGGCACCACCACCGATATTACCGAACGTAAAAAAGCAGAAGCTGAAATTGAAAAAAGTGAAAAACGCTTCCGCAATACCATGGATAAAATGCTGGAAGGTGTTCAGATCTACGACTATAACTGGAACTGCTTGTATGTAAATGATGCGGTTACCAGGCAGGGGCCTTATTCGAAGGAACAGATACAGTCATTGACCCTGATGCAGAATTATCCCGGTATAGAAGACACCGAACTGTTCAGGATCTTTGAACAATGTAAGGCAGATAAACAATCGAGGCATATTGAATATGAGTTCGTATTTCCCAACGGGTCCAAAAGCTGGTTTGAATTGAGCATTCAACCGAACCCCGAAGGGCTGTTCATTTTATCTGTTGACATTTCAGAACGTAAAAAAGCGCAGGAGGTTATGAAGGAAACATCCGCACAGCTCCGCCAGTTAACCGCCCACCTGCTGAACGTACGTGAGGAAGAAAGAAAAAGGATCGGCCGGGAGATACACGATGAACTGGGACAGCAACTTACCGCCATTAAAATGGATGTGGCCTGGATCGATAAAAAAACAGCGCCGGAAAACGAAGCATTCAAGACCAAATTGAAAAATGTAATCAGCCTGCTGGATGGGGGCAATCAATCCATAAGAAGGATACTGAATGAACTACGGCCAGTTATTTTAGATGACTACGGCTTGCTGGAAGCACTTAAATGGCAGGGCCAGCAGTTTACAAAAAACACCGGCATACCCATCACATTTAAAACAACCGAAACACAGATAAAGATCGCTGAAGAAATCGCCACCTGCGTTTTCAGGGTCTTCCAGGAAGCGCTTACCAATATTACCCGGTATGCAAAGGCAGGTAAAGTTGTAATTTCACTGGACATTGATGAAGACAACGTTTTGCTGAATATTGAGGATGACGGAAAAGGATTTGACCCCGAACTGACAAAGACCAAAAAATCATTTGGTATTTTGGGTATGAAAGAACGAGTGGTTTCACTGAACGGTAATTTTAACCTCGTTACGGCGCCGGGAAGCGGAACAAAGATCACGATCAGCTTGCCATTAAACGACCATAATACCTAATCGTATTTTTAAATGGATATAAAACGCATCATACTGGCAGATGACCACAGTTTTGTACGACTGGGTATTATACAGATACTGAAGGATGAATACCCGTATGCAGAAATAATGCAGGTAGGAGATGCAGAATCTCTCATCAAAGAAGTATTCAGGCACCCCTGGGACCTTGTCATATCCGACCTGGACATGCCGGGCCGCAGCGGGTTAGAAGCGCTGGAACAAATAAAAATGCTCAAGCCCGACCTGCCGGTACTTATTCTCAGCATTTACCCCGAAGACCTTTATGCCCTGCGGGTATTGAAAGCAGGCGCATCCGGGTACCTTAATAAAAACTCGGCACCCGATGAACTGATCGTAGCCATTCAGCGCATTGCCTTGGGTAAAAAATACATCACACCCGAAATAGCTGAAAAATTCCTCGACATTGATACGGATAAAAAACCGCATGAGTTATTATCGAACAGGGAGTTTGAGGTTTTCAAACTGCTTGCATCAGGTAAAACCGTTAGCCAGGTTGCCGAAATGCTTTCCATTGCATTAACCACAGTAAGTACACACCGCAGCAGGGTAATGGAAAAATTAAACCTGTCCACCAATTCAGACCTTACCCGCTATGCCATATCCAACCACATTATTTCCGATATAAGCATGTAGATCCGGTGCCCCGGCTTTTACGGTAGAAGTATTACTACAATTGCTTTTGCCATTCTTCTACCAAAGCTATCCTCTTATTGCTATTTTATCACAAATGTTATTACCGGTTCTTTGCAATATTAACCCGGTATTACATGAAAATTTTGATCGTTGACAGTTCGGCCTGGATACCTGACCGCATTGCCAGTCTTCTTACTGAAACCGAAAAAGAGAATACCCTCTATAAAGCCCTTACCTATAAAGAGGCCATTTCATTATTCCACGAAGCCATGCCGGCGGTGGTGATCCTTGATAAAAGCCTGCCCGAGAATGGGTCTATTTCCCTTTTAAAGGATATCAAATCAGCAAAAAAAGAAACAATAATCATTATACTGTCGCTGCGTATTGACCTGAACACGGAACAGCAATGCAAACTCGCCGGCGCTGATTTCTTCCTGGACAAGTATAATGAATTTGAAAAGATCCCATCGATCATCGACAGCATAGAATCTGAGATAAACGCATAAACGAAATAGGAAAAACCAAGAGATAAAAAATGCACAAACAGTTAAAATATATTACGGCAAGGCTTGGCAGAAGGGGCATTTTGCTGTTTGTGCTGTTTTCTTCCATGTTGCTGCTGGCGGTAACCATGGCGCAGATCAGCCGGGCCGGTATCCACGTAGCAAACACCGAATCGCTCCGGGCCTACTTCCAGGCCATTGCATCGGGCAATATTTTGCTTATTGGTACCGCCATGTTTCTTATAACCTGTGTTTTTTACCTGTTGATAATGGAAAACCGCAGGCAGCGCAGGATCATTGGCAGACTACGCATGCAGGAAGAACACCTTCGTGTCATCATCAGCAATATCGGCGAGGGATTGATTGCAACAGACAGAAAAGGCGGGATCATTTACATGAATCCCGCTGCCGAAAAAATTACCGGCTGGAACCGGAGCGAAGCGAAGAACCTTCCGCTTGAAAAAGTATACCGGGTAGTGAATGAAGAAACCGGAAAACCATTTGAAAATATCGTAAACCGCATATTTAAACACGGCCTTGCGGTTGAACTGGAGAACAATACATTACTGCATACCCGGAACAAAAATACGCTGGTGATCAGCAACAGCGGTTCTCCCCTGCTTGACAGGAAAGGCAATGTTTCCGGGGCGGTGGTCCTGTTCAACAACATCACCGACCAAAAAAGAAAAGAAGATGAACTGAAGCAAAGTGAAGAGAAATACCGCATGCTCATTGAACAGGCTTCCGACGGCGTGGTGATCTATTCCTTTGATGGCACCATCTATGAGTTTAACGAAGCTGCTTACAAACAGATCGGGTACAGCAAAGAAGAATTTGCTACATTAAAACTGCCCGACCTGTTCTTTAATGAGCCCGTTATCATTAACCAGGCTGTTGCGGATAAGATCTTTGCCGGACAAACTGTTCTCTTCAACAGGACGGTAAAGAAAAAAGATGGAACAGCCATGGAAGTGGAAATAAATGCACGCATGCTGCCCGATGGGCGCAGCCTGGCTTTTGTACGGGATATTACCGGGCGGAAAAGAACAGAACAGGCCATGCGGATGGCATTAGAGCGATACGATATTCTCAGTAAAGCAACCAGCGATACCATCTGGGACTGGGATATCATTCATAACCGGATGCATTACAATGAAGGCATCAGCAAAATGTTTGGCCACGAAATAACCGAAACAGGAAATATTGCAGACTGGTGGAAAGAGAATATTCACCCGGACGATCTCAAGAACGTGACCGATGCACTGGAGAAAGCATTTAATAAAGAAAGGCAGAACCTGCAGTTAGAATACCGCTTCCGCTGCAATAATGGCACATACAAATATATTTACGACAGGGCCTTTGTAATTTTTGACGAAAAGGAAAATCCCGTTCGTATCATCGGGGCCATGCAGGATATCACTTACCAGAAAGAAGAAGAACTGCGTATTGCAAGGGCCATTGCCGACGCACAGGAACAGGAACGCAGGCACATAGGAGAAGAGTTGCACGACAATGTGAACCAGATACTGGTTGGCTCATTGCTCACCCTGGGCATGGCAAAGGATAAAAACACCGACCGGGAAAAAGTGAACAGCCTGATCGACGCAAGCAAGAACCATGTGCTTAATGCCATTGAGGAATTGCGCAAATTGTCGCACGAGATCGCCCCGGCCACATTCGAGAAAAAATCATTGAAAGACATTTTTGAAACCCTGCTGGAAGGCATCAATCCCAATAAACAGTTTAACATCAATTTCGAATTTGATGAAGCAGTGAACACCATCAACGACGATATTCAACTGAACCTGTACCGCATATTACAGGGCCAGGTAAAAAACATACTGAACTACTCGGGCGCAAATGCCCTGGAAGTAAAATTAACCTGCTCAGAAAGTTCCGTACGGATGAGGATCTTCGACAACGGGCGTGGGTTTGATACGAGAAAACCAAGAAGAGGCATCGGGCTCAATAACATAAAGAACAGGGCAGAATCATTTGGCGGTAAATTCATTCTTAATTCAGCACCGGGCATGGGTTGTGAAATAATTGTTGAGGTACCGGTGGAAAGCGAACCCGGACCTCAACTGGTGTTTAAATAAATTTCAGGTACTCATACTGCCTGCCCAGTATCTGCCTGTCATCCGAACCCAGCCATTTATTAAGTACCGTAGCGTACACGTTCTTAAAGTCAATCGTATGTTTCAGATCGCCGTCGTTTAAGTCGCCCAGGTCGGGCATGGCATTCAACACGCCTTTCTCTTTCAATCCGCCACTTATAAAGAACATATTGTTGGCCGTACCATGATCGGTTCCTCCACTGGCATTTTGCGATACCCGGCGGCCGAATTCACTAAAGGTCATCATCAGCACATCTTCAAAACGGTTGTTCTTCTTCAGGTCGGCAGTAAATGCTTTTACCGCATCATTCAGTTCGGTAAATAATCTTTTTTGCTGGTTATCCTGGTTCACATGTGTATCAAAACTTCCCAGGCTTACATAATACACTTTGGTGTTTATATCAGAGAATATGAGCGACGCAATTGTCTTCAGGTCTTTACCCAGTTCGGAGTTTGGATAAAGCTGGTCGGTAGGATGCACCCTGCTTTGCTTATAAATGTATTCGGCGCTGCTGAGGGTTTCACTCATGGTTTTATAGAGGTAGTCAATTGTTTCTTCCCCGTTCTTATGATCGTTGTTCACATCCTTTATAAAATTTCCATTGCTGATGTTGTATAAACGCTTCGGGTCTTTAAATGCAAGCCCTTTATTTTGTTCGCCCTTTAATGCAAGGCTGAGCACATCATCAATTTCCACCGCCTGGGTAGGTTTATCACATCCTTTACATTGTGCATCCAGGTAACGGCCAACCCAACCGGTGTTTATATATTCATTGCTGTTGCTGGCGCTGTGCCAGATGTCCATGCTGCGGAAATGCGACCGGTCGGGGTTGGGATACCCGACACTGTTCAGTATGGCCAGGTTGCCATCGTCGTACAAACCCTTAAAAGCTTCCAGCGCCGGGTTCAGGCCGGTTTCGTCTGTCAGTAACAATGATTTGTCCTTTGCAATCCCCAGCACCGGCCGCTCTTTATAATATATGTCGTTGCGAACAGGTATCACCGTATTTAAACCATCGTTACCCCCGCTGAACTGGATGACCACGATCACTTTATTCCCCGGCGGTACCATCATCGGCCTTTCAAACGCCTTTAAAAACTTAGGCAGCATGAAGGAGGCCGTGGCGAGTGAGCTGACCTGGATAAACTCTTTTCTTTTTATGAGCATAAAAAATAAATTAAAAATGAAAAATTAAGAATGAAAAATGTTTTGCATGCCTGGGAATTTTTCATTCTTAATTTTTAATTAGCATAACTGGTATTCCGGCGTACTCATCAGGTTCACAACGGCACTCCTGATAAAGTTTTCCCTGCTTTCGGCATTTGCATATTTTTCCAGCACTGCCTGACTTGTTCTACCTTTTGTTTGCAGTACCACCGCTTCAATACCGTCCAGTAATTTTTCACGGGTTACTTTTTCAAATACTTTATTCACTGCAACCCAATCGATCGTTGCTGTTCCGCCCTTAATCGCTTCTTTCATTTTTTTTACCGCATCCATCATCTGGCCCATCTGTACATCATCATCAACCTTGGGGCGGATGTCCATCATTTCATTGGCAGCAAGTATTTGCGGGATCCGCAACCGGAGCATCAGCGAACTGCTGTCGATCCAGTTCTTTCCACCCGGCCAGCCGGCTACATTGGGCGGAAAAAATAAGACCTGGCCAAGTGCCCGCTCAAACAATAACTGCGACTGGTCATTTTCAAGCTGCATGGGCAGTAACCGCCGGATGCCGGCCAGTAATTCAACAGGTGATTTTATCCGGGTGCCGATATTTTTTTCATCATAGAACCAGCTGGCTGTAAAAATATCTTCCATCAGTTTTTTAATATCGTAGCCGTTTTGATAAAACCGGTCGCTCAGCCATGTTACTTTCGTTTCATCTACTGATTCATTCACAAAATATTTATAGACCTTTCTGACAATGAACTTAGCCGTTTGTTTCTGTTCGATCAGCAGGTTGATGATATCATCTCCGTCAAAATTTCCCGACCTGCCCAATACTGTTTTACTTCCGTTGTCATGCTGATTTTTGCGGAACATAAACCCTCCCTGCGGATTAAACCCCCAGCCGGTAAAGGCCCTTGCCGCTTCTTTGATATCATTCTCTGTATAATTGCCCCTGCCCATGGTAAAAAGTTCCATCACTTCCCGGGCAAAGTTTTCATTAGGGTGCTGCTTCCTGTTTTGCTGGTTGTTTAGAAACTGCAACATGGCAGGGCTCTTACTCACTGCCATCAGCAGGTCTTTAAAATTTCCAAGGGCATTCTCTCTTATCAGTTGCAATAGCTCCTGCTGAAAATAACTGTTGTTTACCCGGCAGGCAAAATGGCCATGCCAGAACAAACTCATCTTCTCTCTTAATTGCGCCTCGCTGTTTATCATGATTTCAAGCCAGCGGAGATTCAGATTCTTCAATGCTTCTCTCGACAGGTCCTGTATTTCTTTTCGCTGGTCTTTGGTAAGTTCCTTTTTCTGCATGCCGTCCATACCGCCATTTCCGGAAAAATAAGTATCGATGAGATTTTGAGACACATTGATCTTTTCGGGCGTTTTTTCCGAGGTCTTCAGTAAAAGTTTCCAGAGATCTTTTTGAGAGATGGTATCAAGTGAAGCAGCGTTTTCGGCCATGGGGCCAAAGGCGGCCCGCCATAACAGGTGCTGGTTTTTTAAACGGTTGGATGCCGGCATAAGAAAAGAATGAATGTTAACTGATCAGTTGAGCTGGGATAAGACTAAGCCTGAAGCCAATGGTTTAATATATAAATTTACGACTTTACGTGGCGGCAGGTGTGCCGATTTCATTAACTTGTCATTAGAATTAATAATATGCAGGTAAGAGCTTTTAAGTACGCATCTCCCTTGATAGTGTATGTGATGGCCTGGGTGGCTTTCACAAGCTATGGGTGGCTTACCTGGTTGCCCATGATCTATGCCTGGGTACTGCTGCCGGTGATGGAACTGTTTATCCGGCCCGATGAAAAAAACCTGACCGCTGCAGAAGAAGAACTGGCAAAAAAGGACAGGATATATGACTACCTGCTCTACATCATTGTACTATTGCAATTTGCCGCACTTTTTGAATTTTTGCGTTCCATGCAAAACCAGCAACTTTTGTGGTGGGAAATTGCCGGAAGGGTTTGCAGCATGGGCCTGCTTTGCGGAACCTTTGGCATCAATGTGGCGCACGAGCTTGGCCACCGGGTAAATAAATACGAGCAGGTACTTGCAAAAGCATTGCTCCTTACTTCTCTTTACATGCATTTTTTTATTGAACATAATAAGGGTCACCATAAAAATGTAGCCACACCCGAAGATCCCAGCAGTGCCCGGTATAATGAACCTGTTTATTCTTTTTATTTCCGCACCATTATTTTATCCTATATCTCGGCATGGAAAATAGCGAATGGGGAAATGCGGAAAAAGGGATACCCCGTTCTGCATTGGAAAAACGAGATGCTGCAGGCACAGGTCATCCAGTTTTTATTTGTTACGGCTATATTCTTATTATCTGGCTGGCTGATCACGCTTTATTTTTTAACCGCTGCTACCATCGGTTTTCTATTGCTGGAAACGGTGAATTATATCGAACACTACGGACTGCAGCGCAAACAAATATCCGAAGGGAAATACGAACGGGCCATGCCGCAGCACAGCTGGAACAGCAATCACATTCTCGGCCGGCTGATGCTGTTTGAATTAAGCCGCCACAGCGATCACCATTACCTTGCCAGCCGTAAATACCAGGTATTGCAACATCATGAGCAGGCGCCGCAATTACCTACGGGCTACCCGGGCAGCATGATACTGGCCCTGTTTCCGCCACTATGGTTTTATGTGATGAACAGGAAAATAAAAAGCCTGGAAGCAGAAAATTAACAGCAATATTTTTTACACTTACTTAAAATAACATTTTATGAGAAGCATCAAAATCCTGGTCTGCTGCCTACTTCTTCTTTTTTCGGAACTTGCTCCTGCACAAACCATGTGGAAGTATTTTTCGCCGGATGATTTTGCATCCCGGCGAAAAAAAGTAATGGAAAAGATCGGCGATGGGGTTGCTGTATTGCTGGGTGCAGAACTTACCGAGTCGTATACAAAATTCAGGCAGGATAATAATTTCTATTACCTCACCGGCGTGGAAGTTCCCGATGCCGTGCTGTTCATTGATGGTAAGAACAAGCAATCCATTTTGCTGGTTCCGGATAATATTCCCAACGACATAAAAACTGAAGCGATCATAAAACCGGGAGAACAGGCAGCCAATACGTATAAATTCAACCGGGTAATTTCGAGAACTTCTTTAAGCAACCTGTTGCAACGCTTTGCTGGTTCCGGACAAGCTTTGTATCTGCAATTCGTGCCCCAGGAACTGGCAGAAATGAGCCGGGACCGTTGTACGATGATACGCACCAACCACACCAATGATCCATGGGACGGGCGCATCTCCAAAGAAGTGAATTTCATAAACAAAATAAAAGAACGTTTTCCGGCAACAACCATCAGCGATCTTACCCCAATACTGGATGATATGCGCTGGATAAAAGACACAAAAGAGATCGCCGTAATGCGTGAATGCGGCCGGATCGGCTGCCTGGGTATCAATGAAGCCATTAAAGTAACCAGGCCGGGGATCTATGAATATCAAACGGTGGCAGCATGTGATTTTATTTATGAAGACATGGGCACTGCCGGCCCCGCCTATTACGCAATTGCCGCATCCGGCGAAAGAGGATTGATCTGGCACTACAATGCAAACAATCATTTACTGGAAGCAGGGACCGTATTGCTGATCGATTATGCGCCTGAACTGAATTATTATACAACCGATATTACCAGGACCTGGCCGGTGGAAGGAGAGTTCAGTGCAGAGCAGCTTAAATTTTACAGCTGTGTACGGGAAGCACGGGATGAAATAATCAAGGCAATGAAACCGGGCGTGACCTTAAAGGACCTGGAAAAAATTGGTGAAGCCGTTTACAAAAAGAACGGATTAGAAAAATACTGGTTCGGGTATGTAGGCCATTTTGTAGGCATGGCCGTACACGATGTAGGCAGTTACGACAAACCTTTTGTGGAAGGTGTTGTATTTAATGTAGAGCCAATTCTTGAAGATAAGGACAAGAAGATTCACATCCGGCTGGAAGACACCATTGTTATCACAGCTACAGGATCGGAAAACCTGACCCCGCAATCACCTGTTGATCCCAAAGCGATTTATGCCCTGGTAAAAGAAAAGGGTATTGGTGAAAAATGATCGTTGGTTTAAAGAGAACCCGAAGTAAAAAAGGAGAACTATTTTTTTGCGTTTGCTTTCACATACTCATATACATTGTTCCTTTCTTCTTCAGTTAAATTGGCCCTTGGAGCCATTACTGCCAATATGTTTGCCCAGCGTATAGCTGTATAATCACCTGCTGGTTTTAAACCATGGCAACGGCCGCATTTGGCATTAAAGGTTGCCTGTCCGGCAATGGCGGCAGTTTCTGCTGCTGATCTTTCTCTTGGTGCGGCTGTTTTTACGCCTTCGATGCCTGTACTGCCTGTGGGCGTATTAACTCCGGCAGATCCGGTTCCGGTATTTGCTTCGGCAGGCTTTGCAGTATTATTAATTACCGAGCCTGTGTTTGCGGCTGGAGGAGGAGTTTCTGATTTAGCAGGGGTCATTTTTTTAGCACAGCCCCATATGAAAATGCCTGAAATTAAAACGGGTAATATTTTCTTCATGTGTTTATGTTTATTTTATGAGCGTTAAAAATAAGACTTTAATCTTTTTATGCCGAAGCATTAACAAGTTTTTTACCGGATGGCTGTTTCTCCAAAATAACCATGCAGTATCTGCGGAAGTTCAATACCGGTATCCGTTTGATTATTCTCCAGCAAACAGGCCACAATGCGTGGCAGTGCCAATGAGGAGCCGTTCAATGAATGGGCCAGTTGCGTTTTACCTTCACCATCCTTAAATCTTATTTTCATCCGGTTGGTCTGAAAACTTTCAAAGTTACTCACTGAACTTACCTCCAGCCATTTTTGCTGTGCCGCACTGTACACTTCAAAATCATAGGTAAGTGCAGATGTGAAACTCATATCGCCGCCACATAATCTTAAAATGCGGTAGGGCAGTTTCAGTGATTGCAGTAATCTTTCAATGTGATCCACCATCTGTTCAAGCACTTCATAACTTTTATCGGGATGAACCAACTGTACGATCTCCACCTTATCAAACTGGTGAACACGGTTCAATCCCCTTACATCACTTCCAAAACTCCCGGCTTCCCTGCGAAAGCAGGGCGTATAAGCCGTCATCTTAACAGGCAGGTCTGCCTCTTTTAATATCTCATCCCGGTAAATATTGGTTATGGGTACCTCTGCAGTAGGTATCAGGTAAAAACCATCAACCGTTACATGATACATCTGCCCCTCCTTATCAGGTAACTGGCCGGTACCATAAGCCGTTGCTTCATTCACCATCAGTGGCGGCAGGTATTCGGTGTACCCGGCTGCTGTATTATAATCCAGGAAATATTGAATAAGTGTCCGTTGCAGTTTGGCACCTTTGCCCTTATACAAGGGAAAGCCACTGCCGGTAAGTTTAGCGCCCGTTTCAAAATCAACCAGGTCGTATTTTTTTATGAGTTCCCAATGAGGCACTGCAGATGATGGAAGCGAGGGCTTATCCCCTCCTTCCCTTACTACTTCATTATCTTCAGGTGTTTTGCCCTTTGGTACGGATGAATGAGGCAGGTTGGGCAACAGCACCAGCTGATCGTACAATGATCTTTCTGCATCAGCCAATTGAGATGAAAGGTTCTGCAGGTTTGTCTTATTCCCGGCTACCTCCTGTTTTTTTGTTTCAGCAGCTTCTTTTTCGCCCTTGCCCATCAGCATACCGATCTCCTTGCTGGCCGCATTAATAGCAGACTGGATGCTTTCTGTTTCGGTCTTTAATTTCCGCACCTGCTCATCAAGCGCTAATAACTTATCAACTGCAGACAGGTCACTGAAATTTTTTAACGCCAGCTTTTCCTTAACCAATGCCGTGTGTTGCCTGATATAACCGATCTGTAACATATCTGCTCAAAAATTTGGGCAAATATACAATTTTGAAGCTGAGAGAAAAGATAGAAACACGGACGACACAGATTGGCGCTGATTTGCACCGGTTAAATCGTTTTTTAATCCGCAGTATGCTTGTCTCCCGTGTTTCTATGTCATCCGTGTTCTATATTTGCAGAATGCAGCAGGCGCAGGATGATCTACAGGTAAGGTGGCTTAAATTACGTATCCGCATCAAAGAACGGTTCGGTATTAAACCCGATATGGACGGCATCCTTTTCCTGATTGGCATCCAGGAACTGGGCAGCGGCAGGCAGGATTTTTCCAAGGAAGAAAAACAGGACCTCATGCACATAGCCGTTTGCACCGTACTTTCGCCAAGCGGTTATTATGTACCGGAAGGCCTTGATGAAGAAGGCTGGCCGCATTTCAAACAACTGAAACCTCTGCCACCCTTCATTCTGACCGAGCAGGAAAATTTCTTAAAAGACCATATCTTGCTTTATTTTCAAAACCAGGATTTTATTGACTAATCATTTATTAAATTATGAACAAACTAAGGATCGCATTCTCAATTCTCTTATTGGTCTTTTCCGCCATGGCTGTACATGCGCAGAAAAATAAACCAGTTACTAAAAAACCAGCAACCACAAAAAAAGCTGCCCCCGCAAAGAAACCCGTAAAGCCTGTTGTTAAAACCTCCAAAGAGGTAAAGATCCCGGGTACAAGGGTAAAACTAACTACCGACTCGGGTGTGATCGTCATCCGCCTGTATGACAAGACACCCAGACACCGGGATAATTTTATCAAATTAGCCAACGAACATTTTTTCGACAGCCTGTTGTTCCACCGGGTCATCAATGGCTTCATGATACAGGGCGGTGACCCTGCCAGTAAGAATGCTCCTCCGGGCATCATGCTTGGAAGTGGAGATGTGGGTTATACCATTCCGGCAGAATTTGATACCAGCTTATTTCATAAAAAAGGAGCACTTGCTGCCGCAAGAACTGCAAACCCTGAAAAAGCCAGCAGTGGTTGCCAGTTTTATATTGTACAGGGCAAACCTTACACCGATGCCGACCTGAATATGATCGAAATGCAGAAGGGTATCAAATATTCTCCCGCAAAACGAAAAATATACAAAACCCTTGGCGGCACCCCTTTCCTGGATATGGATTATACCGTATTTGGCGAAGTGGAAAGCGGCCTGGAAGTGATTGATAAAATCGCCTCGGTGGCAACGGATGGAGCTAACCGGCCCCTCGGCGATATACACATGTATATAGAAGTGGTAAAACAGTAACCATTAAAATCTTATTTTGCATCTCAATCAGTTAACATCAAATCATAAAAAATGAATTTTCCCCAGAACCTCCGTTACACAAAAGACCATGAATGGGTTTCTTTAAACGGCAACACAGCTACCATTGGCATTACCGATTTTGCCCAGCGTGAGTTGGGTGACATTGTTTACATCGACATAACATCCAACGGAAAATCAGTAGCAGCCGAAGAAGTATTTGGTACGGTGGAAGCGGTAAAAACCGTGAGTGACCTTTTCTCGCCCGTTGCGGGAACCATCACGGAAGTCAATCCATTACTGGACGGCAAACCCGAACTGGTTAACAGTGATCCGTATGGTGATGGCTGGATGGTAAAGATGACCGTGAAAGACCCCACGGATGTAGAGAAGCTGATGAATGCAGAAGCTTATGCAGCCGTTGTGGCATAATGAATCTGTTAATGAACCAGCCCGAAATAAAAAATATCCCTGTAAAGAAATTCATACCTGGCATTGCCTGGTTTTTTCTTACCCTGGTGCTCATCTCCATACCCGGGTACGACTTACCGGATGTTGATGAATGGCTGATTGAGATAAACTTTGATAAATTCATACATACCGGTTTATTTGCCGTGCTGGCTTACCTGTTCATGCGTCCTGTAGTAAAGTCATCTTTACCGGAAAAAGAAAAGTGGAACTGGCTTATTAAGATCACCATCGCTGTCATTATATGGGGAATTACCACAGAATTCATCCAGAAATTTTTTATACCCCGCCGGAGTTTTTCCCTGGGCGACTGGATGGCCGACGGGCTGGGCGGCCTGGCATCCCTCTTATATTTTAAATTTCGCCGCAAGGGCGTATCTGTGCAGTAAACCAAACAAGGCGTACGCCTTGTTTCAACCGTTTTAAACCTTACATTTGTATTATGGAAAATGTCGAGAATATGGAGTACAACACTACCAGGAACCATTTGATCATGAGGGAATATGGCAGGCATATTCAGAAAATGGTGGAATACCTGTTGAGCATCAAAGACAAGGAAGAAAGGCAACGGAATGCCTATGCCGTGATCGAACTCATGGGGTTCCTGAACCCACACCTGAAAAACGTGGAGGATTTCCGCCACAAATTATGGGATCATCTTTTCCTCATCAGCGACTTTACGCTGGATGTGGATAGCCCCTATCCCATTCCAACCCGGGAAACCTTAAAAGCAAAACCCGATCCGCTTCGCTACCCCAAAAAATATCCCAAGTTCAATCACCTGGGTAAAAATATTGAAGTGGTGATCGACAAAGCACTGAAAGAAGAAAATCCCGAAAAGAAACAGGGCTTTGCAAATGCTATTGCCTACTATATGAAACTTACTTACAGCAACTGGCATAAAGAACTGGTACACGACGATTCGATACAAAGTGAACTTTCTGCCATCACCAAAGGCGAACTGGAATTCAATAACCGCCCGTTTGTGAAGCACCGGGTAGATACCCGTGATGACAGGGATGATTACGGAAAGAGAAGCGGCAGTAACTTCCGCAAGAATTTCAGCGGCCGGAATAATCCCGGCGGCGGAAGAGATAACCGCGGGGGCGGCGGTGGAAGAGATAACCGCGGCGGAAGAGGCGGCGACAACCGGAACGGCAATAACCGAAATTTCAAGAAGAGATATTAGCAGCTACACGAATCAGATCGAATTACACGAATTCATAAATACTTACCTGATGCCTGCAAACGTCAGGTTTTTTTATTTACGTTTGCCATAATTAGTGCAACAAAAAAATATGCAATCATTTGAAGTAAGAGGCGGGAAAAAATTATCCGGCGAGATCACACCCCAGGGAGCCAAGAATGAAGCGCTGCAGATTATTTCTGCCGTCTTGCTCACGCCTGAAAAAGTGACGATAAAAAATATCCCCGACATCATCGACGTGAACCTGCTGATCGAACTGCTTGGTGAAATGAAAGTGAAGGTGAACCGGGAAAGCCGCGACACCTGTACCTTCCAGGCAGATGACGTGGATGTTGATTACCTGCACAGCGAAGCCTATCATAAAAAAAGCGGCAAGCTCCGTGGCTCTGTAATGCTGGCCGGGCCTATGCTGGCAAGATTTAAAAAAGCCTATATCCCAAAACCCGGCGGCGATAAGATCGGCAGAAGAAGACTGGATACGCATATCATTGGCTTTGAAAAAATGGGTGCCAATTTTTCCTACCACACCGACGATGGTTTTTTTCACCTGGAAACAAGCGGGTTGAAAGGAACAGATATGCTGCTTGATGAACCCAGTGTTACAGGCACGGCCAATATTTTAATGGCCGCATCCATGGCAGGCGGCACCACTACTATTTACAATGCTGCCTGCGAGCCTTATATACAGCAACTTTGTAAAATGCTGAACCGTATGGGCGCAAAGATCAGCGGCATCGGCAGCAATATGCTTACCGTAACCGGTGTGGACTACCTGGGTGGAACCGAACACCGGATGTTGCCCGACATGATCGAAGTGGGTTCTTTCATCGGACTGGCAGCCATGACCCAAAGCGACATCACTATTAAGAATGCAGGCATCGAACATCTTGGCATCATTCCCGAACGGTTTCAGCAACTCGGCATTGCAATGAATTTCATTGGCGACGACATTCATATTCCTGCACAGGAATTTTATGAAGTGCAGAAATATTTAGACGGCGGTGTACTCACCGTTTATGATCATCCCTGGCCGGGATTCACGCCCGACCTGTTGAGTATTGTTCTGGTGACAGCGATACAGGCAAAGGGCAGTGTACTCATCCACCAGAAAATGTTTGAAAGCCGGCTGTTCTTTGTAGATAAACTGATCGACATGGGCGCACAGATAATTCTTTGTGACCCCCATCGTGCCGTGGTGATCGGCCTGGAACGGGAACAGCAATTGCGGGGCATAACAATGAGCAGCCCGGACATACGCGCCGGTGTGGCATTGCTGATCGCTGCATTGAGTGCACAGGGAAAAAGCACCATTCAGAATATTGAACAGATAGACCGGGGTTATCAAAACATAGATGAACGTTTAAGGAACCTTGGCGCAGATATTAAACGGGTATAAAAACCTATAAGGTCTGCAGCGCTGCCAACCAGCCGGCAGACCTTATAGGTTTGGAATCGCATGAAAAAAACAGTCATCATATTAGCCGTTACTCTTTGCATACTCCAGCTCCATTCCTGCCAAAGTAAAACCCAGGAGCTGCTTACAAAAAAATGGGATTGCGTAAAAGTAGAGAACCTTGACCTGGGGAATGAACGTTTTCAAAATGCGCAGGATTCGATCAACAATTTGCAATTGATATCTGCACTGGAAACACTTAACTGGACCTTTAAAGACAACCACGAATACGAATGTGCCATCGGCAGCCGGGTTACGGTAAAAGGAACTTATGGCCTGATGGATGATGGGAAAACCCTTGTTTGTACCCCCGATACAAAAAACACCATTAACCGCTACACTATAAACACCCTTACTGAAAATGACCTCGTTTTAAGCAACAGTGCCGGCAATCCCCCGCTGGTAATGCATTTTAAGCCGCATTAGCAAACCCTTCTTTTTTGGGTTTCTGTGTTGTATCTTGTAGGATAGAAAATTTGTGAAATGAAAAGAGTTATCATCCTTTTCTGTTTTTTTATTTCTGCGAAGCTGGCAAACGGACAATGTCCCCCGGGAGCCTTTGCGATCCATGTAAATTATATATACCAGTATGGAGAGCCGCCTGTTAATTTTGATACCCTGTGTTGGGTAACTGTAACTCATTTTCCTGCCTTATCAAAAGTTTATATTTATGATAATTCCGCTGTTTTAAGAGACAGCCTTTCAACCGATGCAACCGGCCATGGCACTGTACAATTTACTCCATCAACCTGCCTTGTATATATTCCAGGTGGCATTGTGGGAACTGCAGTCTGTGGTTCTTGCATAAAAGACATTGCTTCTGGAGCATTACTGGCCATACACTTAAAAACGTTTTCAGTAACCACTCTTGATAATAAAGTCACTGCGTCCTGGCAATTGGAAGATGAGTCCAAAAATATCAGCTACGATCTGCAGGAAAGTACCAATGGGGCAGATTTTTATACGATCTACAGCATACAATCAAATATGTCATCAACACCCGGAAAACAATACCAGTACAGCCTGCCACAAACGATAACAGGAAAACTTTTTTACAGGCTGAAAGTAACGGAGGCTACCGGTCCGGTTTTCTATTCCCCTGTTAAGACAGCATACGCCAAAGGATACAGGAGCCTGGAAGTATTCCCCGCCATTGGAAAGGGAAATTTTTCGGTCACTGTTTCAGAAAATTTTATCGGCGGACAGTTGCAACTATTTAATATGGCTGGTGCAGTAATTCAAAGTAAAAAGATCACAACCCCCGTTTCAAACATTATCCTTAATGCCGGTGCAGGCATCTATAGTGTAAGGGCGCTGTCGCCCGACGGCAATGTATTGGTAAAAACAATAATCGTGCAGTAGCCGCTGCCCTTTAATTTGTTTTTCTTTTCTTTGCGCATGAATTCTATCCACCAGAAGATACTGATCATTACTGCCCCATCCGGCGCAGGTAAAACATCCATTACCCACCACCTGATGAAAACCTTCCCGGTGCTGGCCTTCTCCATTTCTGCTGCCACACGAAATCCAAGAGGCATTGAGAAAGATGGCGTGGATTATTATTTTATGAGTGAGGATGACTTCAAACAGAAGATACAGAACAAGGAATTTGCCGAATGGGAAATGGTGTATGAAGGAAAATATTACGGCACATTAAAATCTGAACTCAAACGGATATGGGGGCTTAATAAGATCCCTGTACTGGATATTGATGTGAAAGGCGCCATCCATATTCAGCAACAATATCCCGAAAATACCCTGAGCCTTTTTGTGGAACCACCCTCCGTGGATGAACTAAAGAACAGGCTGCAGGGCCGTGGTACCGAAACAGCAGAATCGCTTGCTGCCCGGGTAAACAAAGCCGCTTATGAGCTGTCTTTTAAAGATCATTTCAATAAAACCGTTGTAAATGACAACCTGCAGCGTGCCTGTGCCGAAGCAGAGCAGATAGTAGGCGGATTCATCAGCGAATAGCCAGCTAAAAGGCCCGTTTAAAAACTCTTTCTTATTTTTACTGCATGGATTGGATAACCCCCGTTGCCATCATCGCTTCCCTGCTGCTTATCGGTTTCTTTGCCGGCATCGAGATCGCTTTTGTATCTGCCAATAAACTTTCCATTGAACTTAACCGCAAACAGGGTACCCACAGCGGAAAAGTATGGGGTTATTTCTCCGACCGCCCGGCCCGTTTCATTGGTACCACGCTGGTGGGTATCAATATAGTATTCGTGGTGTACGGACTATTGGTAGTTGACATGCTCTTCCCCATCTGGCACTGGATAGAGACCAAGCTCCCTACCTCCCTCACCGATTCGGTAAAGTATATAAAGCTGTTTGTTGAAACTGTTCTTTCCACCCTCATCGTGCTGATCGTTGAATTCATCTGCAAGGCTTTTTTCAGGGCACGGAACAACGATGTATTGAATTCGGGTACCGTCAGTTATATTGTTCAGTTCTTTTACTGGTTATTTTCTTCCCTGGCTTCGTATTTTGTAGATATCTCGGAGTGGATACTGAAATATATTTTCAATGTAAAGATCAATCCCAAAAAAGACATGTTCAGCAAGGTAGACCTGGAGCACTTCATGCAACAGGGTTCCAGCCACGAAGAGGAAGACAGCAATGAGATCAATAAAGAACTGTTTGAGAATGCCCTGTCGCTCAGCGAAAAAAAACTCAGGGAATGTCTTATTCCCCGTAAGGAAATTGAAGCGGTTAGTATTTATATGCCGATGGAAGATGTAAAGAATAAATTCATTTCCACCCAGCTGAGCAAGCTGGTGGTTTATGAAAACAACATCGATAATATAACCGGCTACATTCACCAGCTCGACCTTTTTAAACACCCGGTTTCGGTTAAAGAGATCCTGTTGCCCATCCCCACGGTGCCCGAAAGTATGAGCGCTACCGATATGATAAATAAATTCAGTAAGGAGCACAAAACAATCGCCTGGGTAGTGGATGAGTTTGGCGGCACTGCCGGTATTGTTACCATGGAAGACCTGCTGGAAGAGATATTCGGTGATATTAAAGACGAATATGATACCGAGGAATTTGTAGATAAGCAACTATCTGCCAATGAATTTATCTTCAGCGGCCGGCTGGAACTGGACTACATAACCGAAAAATATAAGCTTACCTTTCCCAACGATGGAGAAACGGAAACCCTTTCAGGTTATATCATCAAGAACCATGAAGAGATCCCCCGGTCGAAGGACCACATCATCATTGGTAACTACGAAATTGATGTTTTAAATGTAAGCGACACCCGGATCGAAATGGTAAAACTCAGGGTCATGAAATAATTTTTTCTGCCGCTTAATCTTAACCATCACATTCTTACATGACAATTGCTGTTGACACCCGGTTTTTAGCGGCAGGCAGGAACGAAGCCGGCTGGAATTTTATGGAGGATCATATTATTCAGCTTGCAATAAAGAACCACGATCATCATTTTCTTTTTATTTCCGACAAAGCATTTGATGCACAGCACCCATTTCCAAAAAATGTAACCATATTAATAACCGGTCCGGAAATAAAGAACAGTTTACTGAAGCAGTACTGGTTCAATTACAAATTACCGGTACTGCTGCGAAAACATAAAGCCAACGTATTTGTAGCAACGGATGGCATTTGTTCCGTGCGTACAAAAATTCCGCAGTGCCTTCTGATTCCGGATACTTCCTTTGTTTCTGTCCCGGCATATTTCAGTAAACCCAATGCAAGGTTCTACAAAAAGAATATGCCGGCTTTTATAAACAAGGCAAAAACAGTTGCAACGTTCTCCCAATTTTCCAAAACTGTATTAGTTGATCATTATAAGACTGATGCCGTTACAATTGAAATGGTCCATAATCTTATAGCTGAGTCGTTCATGCCTGTCAGCCAGGAAGAAAAAGAAATTGTGAAAGAGGCCCATGCGGATGGGAAGGAATATTTTTTATGCCCCGCCAACAAAAACCCACGCAGCAACCTGCTGAACCTGCTCAAGGCTTTCTCTTTTTTTAAACGCCGGCAAAAAAGCAATATGCTCCTGCTGATAGCAGGTGACCCCGGCGAAGCGCTTATAAGCGACCTGAAAACCTACAAGTTCAGAAATGATGTGAAGCTGATTCCTGATCTCAGTTCCGAAGAACTGGTAAAAATTACCGCAGCGGCTTATGCCCTTGTGTACCCGGTCTTGTATGAAGATACCGGCCTGGTTCCCCTGCAGGCAATGCAGTGCCATGTGCCGGTGATCACTAGCAATATTGGTGCGCTGCCTGAACTTTGTGGCGATGCTGCCTTGTATGCAAACCCGGGTAATTTTGAAGAGATAGCCCAAAAGATGATGCTGGTATTTAAAGATGAGGATGCCGCCAGAGAACTGGTTAAAGCCGGGATGGAAAGAGCCACACATTTTCATACGGGAAGGTCATTATGGTCAGTGATAAAGAAAGCCGCCAATGGGTAATTTCAGTTAATTTTGCAGCCTGCCTGCCAATGGCAGGTTCATAAAAATGTAAGCATTAAACGAATATGAATCAATCAACCATTAAGATAGACATACTGCTTGACCCGGATAAAATACCCGAACAAATAAACTGGCAGGCCAGCGACAGCACGGCCGACATGGTACAAAAAGCAAAAGCCATGAGTGTGGCTTTTTGGGACGGAGCCGATAAATCTGCTTTACGAATTGACCTCTGGACCAAGGATATGATGGTGGATGAGATGGCCGATTTTTATTACCAGATGATGATGGGTATGGCCGATTCATTTAAACGGGCTACCCGGCAGGAGGAAATGAGTGACGATATGAAAAAATTTGCCAAGGATTTTTTTGAACGGTTCAAAGCAATACAGCTGAAGGAACAGTAATAAAAAGTCATTGGTCAATAGTCATTAGGAACTTTCTCAAGTAAGAGACCTCAACATAATGCCCAATGACCAATGACTAATGACTAATGACCAATGACTAATTTAAATACTAAACAATACCACCATGAGTTTAGAACAAAAAGTAATGACTGAAATGAAAGAAGCCATGAAAGCGAAAGAGGAAGGTGTATTACGGGCACTGCGGGCCATCAAGGCAGAGATCATTAAAGCAAAGACAGAACCCGGCGCCGGTGGGGAGATCGACGAAGCGACGGAGCAGAAATTTTTACAGAAGATGATGAAACAGCGGAAAGATTCGCTGGAGATCTTTGAAAAACAGGGAAGAGCCGACCTGGCCGCAAAAGAAAAAGAAGAGATGGCGGTGATCGAAAAATTCCTTCCCAAACAGCTAAGTGAAGCAGAACTGAAAGAAGCACTGAAAAAAATAATTACCGACACAGGGGCCACCGCTCCGGCCGATATGGGCAAAGTAATGGGTGTAGCCAGCAAACAACTGGCAGGCCTTGCCGATGGAAAAACCATCAGCGGGTTGGTGAAAGAATTACTTGCCGGTTAAATTTAATCACTGAAAATTTACTATGCTTATTGACCTGGTTTTTGCGGTGCTTATTGTATTGGCGATGATCAAGGGTTATCAGAAGGGGTTTGTAATTGCTGTTTTTTCTGTGCTGGCCTTTATCCTCGGACTGGCCGCCGCATTGAAATTATCTACCCTAGTGGCAGCATACCTGTCAGACAGCGTGAACATATCAGCCAGGTGGCTGCCTTTTGTTGCGTTTGTACTTGTTTTCCTGGCCGTGGTCATCCTTGTAAGGCTTGGTGGTAAGTTGATCGAAAAAACGCTGCAGCTTGCATTACTGGGCTGGGCAAACCGCATCGCCGGCATTATTTTGTATGCAGCGCTTTACATCATCATTTTCAGCATTGTTTTGTTTTATGCCGAAAAATTAAAATTGCTGCAGCCCAAAGCCATACAATCATCGCTTAGCTATAATTTTGTAAAGCCATGGGGGCCGGTGATCATGGACAATATTGGAAGGGTTATTCCCTGGTTTAAAGACATGTTTACACAATTAGAAGACTTTTTTAATGCAATACCAAACAAAATTCAGCATTAATGAAGGCATTATTTTTATTTGACGTAATTTTAGCCCGGATCGCCGGCTTCATAATATAAAGATTGAGATGGCGCTTTATATTAAACAATTTGCATTTACGGATGAGTTACGAAATAAAACAAGACGGAAAGTTTAAATTCATTGAAGAGGGTGATGGAGAACCGCTGATGCTGTTGCATGGGTTATTTGGAGCATTAAGCAACTTTCAGTTTCTCATAGAGCATTTTCGCAAGACCAACAAGGTTATTGTGCCTTTGCTGCCTCTGCTCGACCTGGACCTGCTGCATACCTCTGTAGGCGGACTGCAGAAATTTGTACAGCGATTTGTTGAACACCGAAATTACAATAATATTCACCTGCTGGGAAATTCGCTGGGTGGCCATGTGGCCCTGGTGCATATTTTAAAACATCCCGAACGCATCAAATCGCTGACACTTACCGGAAGCTCCGGCCTGTTTGAGAACGGCATGGGCGATACTTATCCAAAAAGAGGCGATAAAGAGTACATCCGGAAAAAAACGGAGCTTACTTTTTATAATCCGGCAATGGCAACCGACGAACTCGTGAATGAAGTATTTGAAATTACCAATAACCGCATGAAGGTTATCAAAATAATAGCCCTGGCAAAAAGCGCCATCCGAAATAACCTGGGCGAAGAATTGAGCCAGATAAAACAACCAGCCTGTCTTATCTGGGGAAATAATGATACCATCACCCCTCCCTTTGTGGCAAAAGAATTTCACCGGCTGATCCCGAACAGTGAACTGCATTTTATTGACAAATGCGGCCATGCTCCCATGATGGAAGTGCCGGAAGAATTTAACAGCTTACTCGGCCAGTTTTTAGCAAAGTTTAAGACACCTGCTGCAACGGTTTAAAAATTAAATTGTCCATATAATTTTATACTGCTATTCTTCGTTATTGGCATAGCTGTAATCAACCCAAACCAGTCTTATGTTAACTATTGAACTTATAAATAACAATATCCCCCGCCTGCAATTGAAAGACTCAGTAAGCAAGGCATTGACCCTCATCAACGATTTCAGGCTTACGCATCTGCCGGTGGTGGAAGACGATAAATACCTTGGCCTGGTGAGTGAAGACGACCTGCTGGATGCCGAAGAGCCGAAAATGCCCATTGAACTGATGCAGGAAAATTTTGTGAAAGCAGCCGTACAGGAGAATGAACATTTTCTGAATGCGGTTACCTGCAGCAACCAGTTTGATACCACCGTGGTCCCGGTCATTAATGAAGAAAATGAACTGATGGGAGTTATTACCACCAGCGACCTTTTAAAAACACTCGGCAATTTTGCAGGCACCAACGAGATCGGCGGCATCATTGTGCTGGAAATGGAACGCAGCCAGTTTGCCATCTCTGAAATAAGCCGCATTGTGGAAAGCAACGATGCCACCATCCTGCACCTGAATACCACCGTTCATTCAGAAACCGGTATGCTCACCGTAACGATCCACGTGAACAAAAAAGAGATATCGGCCATCGTATCAACCTTTGAACGGTATGAATACGATGTGATCTATTATTTTGGCAACGAGAATTTTGAAAATGAGATACACAGCAATTACCGCCACCTGATGAACTACCTGGATCTTTAAGCTGTTTTCTTCCCCGTTACATGCAGCTGCATTTTGAACCGGTTGCGACAAAGTACTTATGGAATGAATCACCTCAAAAAAATAATTTTTTGTTGCCTCTTACTTTTACCTGCCCTGCTTTCTTATGCACAAAAACACAAATCAGCACCCATTACACTCAATAATATTTCCTTTCTTCCTGCCGATTCAACCCGGAAGATCTGCATCCGGAAACTGGAAGTGACGGGAACAAAAAAAACCAAGATCTACATTGTTTACCGGGAGATCCAGTTTAAAAAAGGCGACTCACTTGTCATTTCATCTTTACAGAAAGAACTGGAACAGGCCCGGCGCCAGGTTTACAATACAACCCTCTTCAATGAAGTGAGTTTTGACCTCACCGTACTTGATTCCGTCAATCTAAATATCAATGTACACGTAACCGAACGCTGGTACCTCTATCCTGTACCGCAATTTCAACTGGTGGACCGGAATTTTAATGAATGGTGGAAAACATACAACCGCAGCTTCGACCGGGTGAACTACGGGATCAAGTTTGTACATTATAACCTGAGCGGCCGGCGTGACCAGCTGCGCATCTACCTCATCAATGGCTATACCCGTAATATTTCCTTTTCGTACAACAACCCCTACAGCAACCGTTCCCTTTCGAACGGGTTCGTTGTGAATGCCGGCTATTCTCAAAACAGGGAAACGCCTTACAAAACTGATTCATCCAATAAGATACTGCAGTACAAAAAAGATGATTTCACAAGAAACAGTTTTTATGCAGGGGTTGGGTTTACCATCCGGAAGGGCTTATTTAAACGGCATTTTTTTTCCGCCAGCTTTACACACATGAAAGTGGATGATTCCATCATTTATTACAACCCGAAATATTTTAATGGCCCCGTTACTTCCAGGAACATTATTGACTTTGCCTATCTCTTCCAATATGCCAACGTGAACAATGTATCGTATGCCCTAACGGGTAAAACCGCTTTTTTAAGTGTACAAAAAAGAGGGCTGGGTTTTACGGGTGGCATTAATATGCTTACGCTGGAAGCCGGCTTCAACAGGTATTTCAGCCTCGGCAAGAACTGGTACAGCAGTATTTACCTGAATGGGAAACTGCGGTTGCCCTTTGACCAGGCATATATCAACCAGCGGGGACTTGGTTATGGCGAAAATTACCTGCGTGGACTGGAGTACTATGTAATTGATGGCGTAGCAACCGCCCTGGTTAAAGCAACATTGAAGAAGAAGATCGTTTCATTTAATATTCCGTTTCGCCTTTTTCCAAAAGTGTTTACTAAAATTCCTTTTACTTTTTTTGCCAAGACCTATGGCGATGCCGGGTATGCATACAACAAGAAAACAACCTATACATACCTGAACAACCGCTTACTTTACTCCGGAGGGTTTGGCATCGATGTTCTTACCCTGTATGATATCAATCTCCGGTTTGAATACAGTTTTAACCAGTTGGGAAAAAACGGTTTATTTTTACATAACCAATCGGGATTTTAAGAATATCTTTACCAGCGCTTAATTAAAACCTTTCTCACCAGGGGCATGAAAATAGCAATCTACAGCCGGGGCATTAAAGAAAATCAGCACCAGGATATCATACAGTTACTGGATGAACTTGCTTTGAGCAATGTGGAGCCCGTATTTTACCAGGATTTTTTCAACCAGTTCTATTCATCCATCGATATAAAAACAAAGTATTCCACCTTCAATTCATCGGCCGACCTGGATGAAAGCATCGATTGCATGATGAGTCTGGGTGGCGACGGAACCCTGCTGGATACCGTAACTTTTGTAAAAGACAGCGGTATTCCCGTCCTCGGTATCAACTATGGCCGCCTTGGTTTTTTGGCCAACATCAGCCGGGAAGAGCTGCATGTTGCCGTGCAGGCGTTGATCAACAGAACCTATGTGCTGGATAAAAGAACACTGATCCATTTAGATGCAAACATTCCCCTTTTTGAAGACGGGCCTTATGCACTGAATGAATTTACGCTGCATAAAAAAGATACCTCTCCCATGATCCGGATCCATACATACCTCAATGGCGAATTTATGAATACCTATTGGGCAGATGGTTTGATCGTTGCCACGCCTACGGGTTCCACAGGCTATTCCTTAAGCTGCAACGGCCCGGTGGTTTTCCCCGACAGCGGAAGTTTTGTAATTACCCCCGTATCGCCACACAACCTCAACATACGCCCCATCGTGGTGCCCGATGATAATATTATTTCCTTTGAAGTAGAAGGAAGAACAGATGGCTTTTTATGTTCGCTCGACAGCCGCCGGGAAGTAGTGCCCAAAGAAATTCAACTGGCCGTACGCAAAGAGAATTTCATGATCAACCTGATCCGCCTCAACGAAAATAATTTCTTACAAACGCTTCGTAATAAATTAAGCTGGGGATTGGACAAGAGGAATTAAACCATCCTTTGCTATCTGTGTTTTCAGCATACCTTTGCTGAATTATTTATGCCCGACAAAATAAAAAAACTCCGTTTCATTTTCTTTATCTACTGGTTCCTGCTGGCCTATATGCTGGCGGCATTGGTATGGTGGTTCATTGCCCTCAACCGGCAAAACCAGCAGATGACAAAATACGAGATCGAACAACTGAGCCCGGCCGGTTCAAATTACCAGGCAGAAGCAGAAAAATTCCGTTTGCTCGAAAAAAGAAAGACGGCCCAGTACATCGGTGAAGGAATAACTTTTTTTCTGCTGATAGCCGCCGGGGCCGTATTTGTTTTCCGGGCCGTACGGCGCCAGTTGAAACACAGCCAGGACCAGCAGCATTTCATGATGGCGCTTACGCATGAATTAAAAACGCCCATCTCTGTTGCCAAACTTAACCTGGAAACACTGCAGAAAAGAAAACTGGATGAACAGCAGCAGCACCGCTTACTGCAGATAACCCTGCAGGAAACAAATCGCCTGAATGCCCTTTGCAATAATATGCTGCTCTCATCCCAGATTGAAGCCGGCGGTTACCGCATAACCAATGAAGAAACCAATTTCAGTGAACTGGTTAGTTCCTGTGTGTATGATTTTGTCAACCGCTTTCCGCAACACGTCATCCGGTCATCGGTAAAGGAAGAACTGTTTGTGCAGGGCGACAGGCTGTTGCTGCAAATGCTGGTGAATAATCTTATTGACAATGCCATCAAGTACTCGCCAAGGGAGTTACCAATAAATGTGACCCTGGCAGAAGAAGGAACCAAGATAATTTTACAGGTAAAGGACGAAGGCAAGGGCATTTCCAATGAAGAAAAAAGAAAGGTATTCAACAAATTCTACCGGGTAGGCAATCCGGCAACCAAAGCCGCAAAAGGAACCGGGCTGGGGCTTTACCTTTCTAAAAAGATCGCCCGGCAACATAATGCAAACATTTCCGTGACAGATAATATGCCTACAGGTTCTATTTTTACCGTTGAATTAAATTCATTTACCGAAAAGAGGTAGCTTAGAAGAATGGCTGATAAGAAATTTTCCATATTACTGGTTGAAGATGAAGAGAACCTGCAGGAAGCATTAAAACTTAACCTGGAACTGGAAGGTTACGAGATCACCAGTGCCTATGATGGCGCAGAGGCATTGCAGGCAGTGCAAAAAGAACATTTCGACCTGATCATCCTGGACGTGATGCTGCCCGAACTGGACGGCATCACTGTTTGTGAAACCGTACGGCTGAGCAACCCCGATATTCCCATCCTGATACTGAGTGCAAAGAACAGCAGCGCAGACAGGGTGTTGGGCCTGAAAAAAGGAGCCGATGATTACCTCACCAAACCCTTTAACCTCGAAGAATTATTATTGCGGGTAGATAAGCTTATC
>Ga0209023_10001040_pt1 | contig 38763 bp, 30 predicted proteins | sample LakOneMetagenome_FD_187468 | JGI IMG/M metagenome (GOLD analysis project Ga0209023, IMG submission 187468) | Freshwater and sediment microbial communities from Lake Erie, Canada (SPAdes) (version 2) | ecosystem: Environmental > Aquatic > Freshwater > Lentic | place: Lake Erie, Canada...
GAAAAAGTTCGTCGTGGTCAGGGTTGAAATCCACCACACGGCGATGAGGATCACCGGTAGTCCCAGAAGGTACAGCGTCTTCTTCGTGAGACTCATTCCGGGCCGTCCGTTCGTGTTGAAATATGCCACGCGAGGGCTTTGCGTTCTGCCAGGCGAAGTCCTGAGTTGATGACGACTCCGAGCAGGCCGGTTGCCAGCACCAGGGCGTACATTTCTGTGATCGCACCTCCGGCTTGGGCCACGGCAATCTCGCGACCGAGTCCGGGGCTGCCGATGATCAACTCAGCGGTGACGGCGAGAATCAGCCCCACGGCCGCAGACAGGCGGATCCCCGTGATGAGGTACGGAAGAGCCGTCGGCCAAACCACGTAGCGAATTCGAGCTGTCAGGCCGAGCCCGAAGCTCTTGGCGGTGTCGTTGGCCACTTTGTCGACGTCGGCGATGCCATAGAGCACCTGAATAAGGACCGGCCAGAAGGCAGCGTAGACAACCAGCAGGAGCGTCGATTCAAGTCGAGCTCCGTAAAGAAGTACTGCCAGGGGAATGAGTGCAACCGAAGGGATGGGTCGGAGGAACTCGATGGTTGAGTGGCTGAATTTCTTGAGGAAAGCGCTCGAACCGATGCCGAACCCCGCGATGACAGCTGCCGCGATGGCGATGGCGAGGCCGAGAATCCACGCATACAGGGTTTCACCGATGGCCGTCCAGAACGGGAGGGTGCCGAGGTCTGCCCCGAGGCGGAGGAGCACAGCACTAGCCGGTGGCAGATAGTCGGCGTTGACCAAACCGGATCGCGAAACGACCTCCCAGAGGCAGAGGAAGCCGACGATGCCGCTGCCACCGAGCACAAGCTTGTGTTGGCTCTGGGGGGCCTTGCGAGCCGTTCGCGAACGGGCCTTCGATGTGCCGGCGGTCGAGTGGCCCAACTGCGGCGTGGTTTGAGTGCTCAACGGAGACATCCGTCAGGCTCAGGTGCTCGGCCGCTCATTACGGGCACAGCGCTCGGGGAACTGGAAGTCACTTTCACTCCTTCGTGAGGTGGGATTTGCGCTGGTCGTGGGGCGGTCCGTCAGGTTACGGTGTATTCGTTCTCTCCCGCGGCCAGCAGAGCCTGCGGCGAGTACCCAGCGACGTTTTGGTAGCGGTGAGAGATTGCGTTGATCTCGTCGATGCTGATCACGTCTTCAACTCGGTCGAACGGCTGGTCCCCAGTGCGTTCCCACACCTCGCGAATGATTGTGTCGGGCGAGGATGTTCGATTCGCCAGGACTACAGCGGAGGTGAGCGGCAGTCGCTCGGCTTCATAATCGGCGAGGCCCTGCTCGAGCCCGGATGAGGCACCGATCAATGCGGCCAGTCGGTTCGCATCAAGAATAGCCTGCCCGGCACCATTAGATCCTCGAGGGATCATGGGGTGGGCTGCATCTCCCAGCAGGGTCACCCGCTGGAAAGTCCATCGGGGCAGTGGGTCGCGGTCCACCATCGGGTATTCAAGAATGGAATCAGCGCCCTTGATCAGCGCTGCGATGTCGAGCCAGTCGAAGGTCCAGTCATGGAAGGTGTCGAAGAAGTCCACCAATTTACCCGCCCGGGTCCAATCCTGCTGTTCTCGTTGCGGTGTCTCGACCTCGGCCACCCAGTTGACAAGTTGGTTGCCGGCCGCGTCGATGCCATCCCGAATCGGGTAAATGACCATTTTGCCGCTCGCCAGCCATCCCACCCGGGCCATACTCGCTCCCGACAGAAAGGGCGGCGAAACGGTCACGCCCCGCCACATCATGACCCCGGAGTATCGCGGCTCGCCCTCATCGGGATAAAACTGCTTACGCACGGCGGAGTGAACGCCATCACAGGCAATGACCGCTCCCGCGACCTGAGAGGGTAACGCGGACCGATCGCTGGTGCGCACGAAATGCACTGTGGCCGATTCGTCATTCTGTTCCACCGAAACGCACCGGTGATCCATGATGATGGCATCGTCACCCAGACGTTCGCGCACGGCGGCGACCAGCACGTTCTGCAGGTCGCTGCGGTGCACGGAATACTGGGGGAAGTCATACCCCGCTGCCCGGCCGGCAGGTTCGGCGTGGATCAGTTGGCCGAATCGGTTGTAGAAGACCGCTTCCTTGGTCGTCACGGCCACTGCGGTCAGCGCCTCTTCCAGGCCGAGCTGGCTGAGGATTCGGGTGGCATGAGGCAGGAGATTGATGCCGACACCGAGCGGCCGGAATTGCTGAGCCGCTTCGTAAATGGTGCTGGTCACTCCGATGCGGTGCAGTTCCAACGCCAGCACGAGGCCCCCGATGCCTGCGCCGATGATGGTGACGTGTCGGTTGGGGTCGCAGCTTGTTGAGTCACGGTCGCCCGGGTTTTTCTGTGTGCTGGAATTCACTTTGCGTCCTCACCTAGCTGGGAATTGCCACCGTTGGCACTGCCCGGAATCGTTCCTGCGACGCTAGCAACTTGTTGCAATCAGAAGAAAATCACGTGCTAGTTTTCTTTCATGCAGAACAAAGAGCCCCTACCGCACTATGCAATCGACTCTGTGAACAACGCCTTGAAACTGCTGCTGCTCTTTCGCGATCGTGACGTACTACGTGTGACGGACGCCAGCATTGAGCTCGGTGTCGCCCGATCCACGGCCCATCGACTGCTGTTGACGCTGGCACACCAGGGGTTCGTGCAGCAGGAGCGCAACTCACGTTCGTATCGTGCAGGCCCGGCGCTTATGGAATTTTCCGCCTCAGCGGCGGGGCTCTCAGATATTCGAGAGATCGCCCGTCCGTGGATGACCAGGCTCTCCTCCCTGATCAACGAGACCGTCAATCTCCTGGTTCTGGAGGGCGCCGGTGTGCGCTTTATTGACGGAGTCGAGTGTGAACGCCCGGTGCGGGTGACCGCGCGCACCGGCATTCTGCTGCCGGCCAGTGCGACAGCGGGCGGCAAAGTCATCCTGGCGAGTATGGCTCCGGACGAGGTGAACCTGCTCCTGGCCGACGGCCTGACCCGCATGACGTCCATGACGATCATCGACGCCGTGGAGTTTCGGGAGGAGCTCGACGACATCAAGCGCCTGGGCTATGCCATGAACCGCGGCGAAAGCATGGAGGGCCTGCACGCCGCCTCCGTGTGCATCTCAAATTTCCATGGTCGGGTGGTGGCCTCTCTCGCGGTGAGTGTCCCCATCGACCGGGGCGGCCACGCACGACTGCGTCGGCTCATCCCGGCGCTTCAGGAAGCGGCGGACGCCATCGGAAAGCAAATAAAATAGCGGGATTCTGTCCTGCGGAATATTTTTCTGGCATCCGTTCTGTTCTGCGGGCGTCGGCTACGTTCGATTGAACGGCCCGACGAGTGCACTGCTGCACGGGTTTCAAGGAATCAATGGAGATACTATGAAGCGTTTCACCCCATTCGCGGTCTTGCTGGTCTCGGCCGTTGCCCTCACCGGTTGCAGCGGCGCCAGCGGCTCCACGAACGCTGCGACCGGCGCGCCGACCGCGGCGGATCCGATCAGCATCAGCGTTGCTGAGACCGCTGGCATGCCATCGGCCTTTCTGTCTTACGGTGTGCAACAGGGCTTCTTCGCCGACGCCGGCCTGGACCTGGTGGTGGACACGGGGGCCGGCGGGGCAGCCGCCATTCCCGGTGTCATCAGCGGGTCCACTCAATTCGCCGGATCGAACACCGTGAGCGTGCTCCTTGCCAAGGGCAAGGGGCTGCCCCTCACGATGGTGGCTCCGGGCACTTTCGCCACGGAAACGGCGGGAGCGGACTTTTCGGCCGTGGTCGTCTCCGACTCGAGTTCCATCCAGACCGCCGCGGATCTGGCGGGCGCGACCATCGCCGTGAACACCCTGGAGAACATCGGCGACGTGACGATCCAGACTGCTCTGGAAGCCGCCAACGTGGATGTCAGCAACATCAGTTTCGTGGAGCTTGGTTTTCCGAGCATGCTCGCAGCCCTTGACGCTGGTCAGATTGATGCGGCCTGGGTCATCGAACCGTTCGTGACGACGGGACTCGCGTCGGGCGCCCGGGCAGTGCTGTGGCCGTATGTCGAGTCGATGCCGGGACTCATGGTGGGTTCCTACGTGACCAGCGAGACCTACGCGTCGGAGAACCCAGAGGTCATCACTGCTTTTCAGAACGGAGTGAGCGCCACCGCTGAATCCATCTCCGCAGATCCTGACGCGTTCCGTGCCGCCCTCACCGAACTGGCCAGCATCTCCGAAACAGCGGCTGCGAGCCTGGTCTTGCCGGTGTGGAACACGGAGGTGGACCGTGACTCGCTCACGTTCATCGAGGAACAGATGTTCACATACGAGATCACCGACACGCGCGTGGATGTCTCCACCCTGTTCCTTGATTGATCCGTCGAGGGGCGTCGTGCGATTTCGCCCGGCGCCCGGAACCACCACCATCGTTCGAACGCTGTGAGGAGCTCATCATGACCGACCAGGAAACTACTTCTGAAGACGAGCAGCTCTCCGAGCTCTATGCCGATTTTGAGACCGAGAACCTGATCCCGCTGTGGACGCAGATCGCTGACCTGATGCCGGCGGTTCCGAAACCAAAGGCTGTACCTCATGTCTGGCGGTGGGACGTGCTGTATCCGCTCGCCGCCCGAGCCGGTGACCTGGTACCGGTCGGTCGAGGAGGGGAGCGTCGCGCCATCGCGCTGGCGAATCCCGGCCTCGGAAATGTGCCCTACGCGACCCCCACCCTCTGGGCGGCGATTCAATACCTCGGCGCTCGTGAGACGGCTCCCGAACATCGCCATTCGCAGAATGCGTTCCGATTCGTGGTTGAGGGGGAGGGAGTCTGGACAGTTGTGAACGGAGACCCGGTCGCTATGCGTCGCGGCGACTTTCTGCTCACTCCGGGGTGGAACTTCCACGGACACCACAACGACACGGACCAGCCGATGGCCTGGATCGACGGCCTCGATATTCCGTTCGTGCACTACGCCGACGCCGGGTTTTTCGAGTACGGCAGTGAACGGGTTACAGATGAAGCGACGCCGGATGTGTCACGCTCGGAACGCTTGTGGGGGCACCCCGGTCTTCGGCCGCTTTCGGGGCTGCAGGATACCGTCAGCTCGCCCATCGCCGCCTATCGCTGGGAGCACACGGATGCCGCACTGCGTGAACAGTTGCTCCTCGAGGATGAGGGACAGCCCGCCACGGTTGCGCCGGGACACGCCGCGGTTCGTTTTGTGAACCCGACTACGGGCGGAGACGTGATGCCCACAATTCGTGCCGAGTTCCACCGCCTTCGGTCGGGTATCAGTACCGAAACGACGCAGGAGGTGGGGTCGAGCGTGTGGCAGGTCTTTGAGGGGAGCGGCCGAGTGACGCTCGCCGGAGAAACCCAGGAGCTCAGCAAGGGGGATCTGTACGTCGTTCCGTCCTGGACGCCCTGGTCGCTCACGGCTGACACTGAGTTCGACCTCTTTCGCTTCAACGATGCGCCCATTTTTGAGCGGTTGCACTTCAACCGCACCTACACGCAAGGAAGTATCCGATGAAGCTCCTGACCCTGAGAACGCACACCGGCCACCGAGCAGTTCGACAGGACGGTGACACGCTCACGGAAATCGACGGATTCACCGACGTCGGTGCGTTGTTGAGAAATCCCGAATGGTCGGAGATTGCCCGCGAGGCTGTCGGGCCCACTCATGCGCGTGCAGGTGCCGATCTCGCCGCCGTCATTCCGGCACCCGGAAAGATTCTCTGCGTGGGCCTGAACTACCGCAGCCACATTTTGGAAATGGGCCGGCAGCTTCCCGAGTTTCCCACGCTGTTCGCCAAATTCCCGGAAACCCTCATCGGCGCCAATGACGACATCGAGCTGCCGGGCGAAGACGATGCCGTGGACTGGGAGGCTGAGCTGGCCGTGGTCATCGGTAAGACCGCGCGCCGTGTCAGCGCTGCTGACGCCCCGGAATTCATTGCCGGGTACACCATCTGTAACGACGTGTCGATGCGCACGTGGCAGTTTCGCACCGTTGAGTGGCTGCAGGGGAAGAACTGGGAGCGTTCGACACCCCTCGGGCCGGCGCTCGTGACGGCCGACGAATTCCAGCCGGGCGGTGTCATCCGCTCGATCGTGAATGATGACGTGATGCAGGAGGCCTCCACCGGTGACCTCGTTCATGACCCTGCCTTCCTGGTCTCGTACATCTCGCAGATGATCACTCTGAACCCGGGGGATGTGATTATCACCGGAACGCCCGGTGGCGTGGGCCATGCCCAGAAGCCGCAGCGCTATTTGTCTCACGGGGACCTTCTGACGACCAGCATCGAGGGCTTGGGAGAAATGCGAAACCGAGCGGTCGCCACGTCGTGACCCGCGCCGCTCAAGGCACCTACTGATGGTTGCTCGCGTGGACCTTGTGTCTGACCGGGACATACTCGACGAGCTCCTGCTTGCTCGGCGGGGAACGGCGTTCTTTGCACGACAGCTGAACCAACTGACAGACATCGGGCTGGATGGGGAATCGCTGTTGCCCGGCTGGACCCGACGGTATGTCGTGGCGCACGTCGGCTACAACGCCCGCGCCCTCGCACGTCTCGTCGAGTGGGGGCGAACGGGAATCGAGATGCCGATGTATGACTCGGTCGACGCGCGGGATACGGAAATCAGATTCGGCGCCACCCTGAGCCCGATTGCCCTGCGTAACCTCTTCGACCATTCCGCCGTGCATCTGAACGTCGAGTGGAGGGACCTCGCGCCGTCGTCCTGGTTGGCCCCGGTGCGGACAATCCAGGGCCGCGAAATACCGGTCTCAGAGACCGTGTGGATGCGGTCCCGTGAGGTCTGGCTACACGCGATCGATCTCGACAATGGCGCCTCGTTTAGCCAGGTCCCACCGGCCGTTCTCAGCCGGCTCCTGCGGGACATCACGGGCGCCTGGAGCGCCCGCGGAAGCGACGCAGGGCTGATCCTGGAGGTCACCGGGCCTGACGGGATAACTGAGTACGGGGACCTGGGTGCTTCCGCACCGGCCCGAGTATCGGGCACGCTAGCGGATATCGCCGCGTGGGCATCCGGTCGCGATCGACCAGAGGTCACGGCGCGGTTGCGCACGGATCTCGTGGCACCTCGGTGGATTTAGACCTGATTCCATTGATCGGCTCGTGACACAAAGTTTGGCTGTGAGGTCTATTCGGTATCCACTGCCTAGATTTCGCAGAGTTTCAGGTCGTCAGCGGCGTCGGCGCCTGTTGTCTGAGCGACTGTATTGGATTGGGCTACGCAGCTGGCGGAATCGGATGTCGTCTAGGTGGCAACCGAAGGACTAGCGATGTCGGTCGCAGATGTGGACCTGACCTTCTTTATCCCGCGGGCTCATCCTGGCGGCTTAGTCTGACTGCTCAGTCTGCTTGCGAGGCGTCTTCTTTCCGGAAACTGCCTGGTGGGTCGTAGCGAGCGCCGCAATCGTGGTCTCGTAGCTCCGCTGGGCGACTGCCACGAACATGCAGTCCACAATCGCGAGCTGGGCGATGCGGGAGGCCATCGCTCCCGAGCGGAAAGCGGTCTCGCGCACGACGGTGAAAAGGCTGTGGTCGGCCTGGAGAGTGAGCGGGGAGGCCGGGGTGTTTGTCACGGCGATGGTCGTGCCGCCGGCCTCGCGCGCCTTAGTCAGAAACTCGAGAGTTTCCGTGGTTCGGCCACTGTGCGAAAAAGCGATGGCGATGTCCCCTTCACGGATCAGCGAGGCGCCAATCAGTGCCTCGTGCGCGCTGTCAAAGGAGTAGGCCATGCGGCGGATTCGGAACAGTTTGTAGCGCAGGTCGTCTGCGACGATGGCACCGGCGCCGACCCCGTAGATCATGATGCGGGAGGCCTGGTCGAGTTTGCGGGCCACCTCGGAGAGAAGGGGCATGTCAAGGTTGTCGAGTGTCTCCTCGATGCCCATGGTCTCGGTGAACCTCACCTTGGCGACGGCATCAGTAAGCGAGTCTCCGCGGCTGAAATCCTCCCCGAACCGCCGGGCGCCGGGCGTGTTGGCGGCCTCCCGCCCGATCTCGGTGGCCATTTGGAGGCGCAGCTGCACGTAGCCGTTGAGGCCTACCGTGCGACAGAAGCGGATGACAGAGGGCTCTGAGGTCTTGCACGTGACGGCGAGCTCCGAGATGGTCTGGCGCAGTACGACGGCGGGGTCGGCGATGACCGCGTCGGCCACCCGCCGGATCGACGGCGACATCGAGGGGAGTAGCGAGTGGATGGTGGACTGGATGCTCATCCGCTTCCTTCTGGGCTCGGTGACGTTGGCTGGGCTAGAGGCTGGACAGAAAATCCTGCAGAATCAGCTGGCCGCGAATAACGCTTTCCACCGGAACGCGTTCGTCCACGCCGTGAACTCCCTGATGCATTCTGCCATCCGGATCCAAGCCCATCGGCGAGAAGCCGTAACACTGTATGCCGAGCCGGCTGAAAGCCTTGGCGTCCGTTCCGCCGCCCATGCACATGGGCACGACGACGGCCCGGGGATCGTGACGCACGAGGGCGGCTTCCATGGCCGAAAACCACGGTGAATCCATCGGTGATTCCACGGGCGACTGGTGGGACAGGAACGTGCGCTCGATGTTCTCGCCGAGCAGCCGATCGATCGTGGCCATGGTGTCGTTCTCTGTGCCGGGAAGACAGCGGATGTCGATGTCCGCCTCCGCGATGCCAGGAATCACGTTTACCTTGTATCCGGCCCGCAGCACAGTAGGGGTCGCTGAGCACCGGATGGTGACCCTCGCCACCGTGCCTGCCTCTCCCATCGCGTCAATCGCGGCGTCGACCCCAACCTCGGTCGTGAGGTCGGCGGAATGACCGAGCGCGGCAGTGGTCTGCTCAAGGTAAGCGCGGACGGTCGGCGTGAGTACGAGTGGCCAGCGGTGCTCGCCCACTCGCTGCAGAGCCTGGATCAGGTTCATAACGGCGTTGTCTGGCATGGGCCGGGAACCGTGCCCCGACACGCCCTCCGCTCGCACACGGATGTGAAGTGTGCCGCGCTCGGCCGTCGCGATCGGGTAGACACGGACCGTGTCGCCGAGCACGCTGTCGAGCAGAATGGGGCTGCCGCCGGATTCGCCGATCGCGGCCTCGACGCCCGCGAACAGGTCCAGGTGCTCCGCCACGAGCCAGAGGGCGCCGCGCTCACCGGTGTCCTCTTCATCGGCCACGAATGCCACGACGATGTCGCGGCGCGGCTTCACACCCGCCTCCGCCCAAGCCAGCAGGGTAGCGAGCGTCATGGCCACCATGTCCTTCATATCGCACGCGCCCCGACCGTGGATATAGCCGTCGCCCACGAGGCCGGAAAACGGATCGAAACTCCATTGCTCCGGCTCGGCGGGGACCACGTCAAGGTGCGCGTGCACGAGCAACCCCGGCAGCGCCCGATCGTGACCTTCAATCCGTACGACCACGGATGCCCGCTCCGGCTCCGGGCCGAGAATCACGGGCGCGTAGCCAGCGTCACTGAGAAGTGAGCTGATGAATTCGGCCAGCAGGCGCTCGCCGTTGCTGTGACCTTCACCGTGGTTGGTGGTGTCGAAGCGAATCAACTGGGCGCACAACTCGGCGGCATCGACCATGACTGGGCACACTCCTTCTCGTTTTCATCGAGGTTAGCTGAAATAGCGTCAATTCTGTAGATTGTTTGCGAAAAGTTAGTTAGTTCTGTAGGTTATTTACAATTTGCTGGACCACTCGAACCACAGAGCAAGAATGGAAATCGATGTCGCTGCGCCGCACCAATCCTCGTCCACGTTTGACGGCCCGTCCGCGTCTGTCGGCCCAGCGAAAGGTCGCCGTCGGACTCATCGCCGGTATCGTCGTGCTGGCCCCGGGCGCCCTTGTTTCCCCGGCGATGGCCGCCACGACCCCGGCCGAGCCGCCCGTGGAAACCACGCTCAAACTCGCTCTGACGGCGGATATCGACTCCCTCAATCCTTTCAAGGCGATCCTTGCCTCGAGCACGAGCATCCTGGCGCTCCAGTATCAGAATCTCGTGGCGTACGGCGCAGAGAACAATGAGGAAGTCCCGGGAATGGCAGAGTCCTGGACCACAAGCGAAGACGGTACCGTCTGGACCTTTCATCTCCCCGCCGATCGCGAATGGTCGGACGGTGAGCCGATTACGGCCCAAGATGCCGAGTGGACCTTCCAAGCCATTCAAAACAACGACGAACTCAAGCAAGCCAATGGCGCGCTGCTCACGAGCGTCGAGACGGTCGAAGCCACCGACGATGAGACCCTCGTGATGACTCTGGCCGAGCCGCAGGCACCGAACCCGGGTACCCAGCTGCCGATCATGCCCGAACACGTGTGGTCGCAGCTTGACGACCCGGCCACTTTCGCCAATGACTCGGACACCGTGGGCTCAGGCCCGTTCACCGTCGCCACGTATGACAAGACCGCCGGTGTGACAATGAAAGCCAATCCCAATTTCTGGCAGGGCGAGGCGAAGATCTCCACCATCACCTTCGCCCCCTACAAAAACAGCGACGCCGCCGTGCAGGCGCTGAAGACTGGTGAGCTCGATGTCGTGAACGGCCTCACCCCCGCACAGTTCCAGGCGCTTGAGAACGAACCTGGGATCACAACGAACGCCGGCACCGGTCGCCGTTACCAGGCGATCGCCATCAACCCGGGCACAGAAGCCGCCGATGGCACGGCTTTGGGGGACGGCAACCCGGCCCTGCGGAATGTGGACGTGCGCCGCGCCATCGCGATGGCGATCGACAGCGGAACCCTGCTCGAAAAGGTCATGCAGGGCCTCGGTGAGGAAGCCACCGGTGAGGTGCCGGCAGCCTATCCCGTCTACCAGATGAGCGGCGCGGACCTCTCACTCGCTTATAATCCCGACGCGGCCAATGCCCTCCTCGACGAGGCCGGCTACACAATGGGCGCAGGCGGCGTGCGCGTTGACGAGAACGGCACTCCGCTGGAGCTTCGCCTGATGGGCCGGAACACCGACCCTATCCATCAGCAAATGGCCGACTATGTGAAGCCGTGGCTCAAAGTGATTGGCATCGAGGTGAACACGGTCATGAAGGCGTCCGCCCAGGTGAACGACGATTCGGTGCTCGGCAACTACGACCTCTACTTCACCGGCTGGGGCATGGGGCCAGATCCAGATTTCCAGCTCTCCATGAACCAGTGCAGTTCGCGCCCCAACGCCGACGGCACTGGGGCCACGTCGGAGAACAACTTCTGTTCGGCCGACTTCGACGCTCTCTTCCTCGAACAGCACGCCGAACTTGACCAGGACAAACGCAGCGCACTCGTCAACGATGCCCAGCAGATGATCTACGATTCCGCGGTCAACAAGGTGCTCTACTACGCGAACGCCCTCGAGGCCTACCGTTCCGACCGCTTCGAACCGTTCACGACGCAGCCCGCCGACGGTGGCGTGATAACGGGCCAGAACGGACCGTGGGGGTACTACAGCGCCACGCCCGTCGGCCTCCCGTCGAGCGTATCCGAGGCAGATTCGGGCGTGAACCTCTTCGCGGTCGGCGTGCCGATCGCCCTCGTGGCGATCATCGGGACGGGGGCGTTCCTCTTCATCCGCCGTCGCCGGGCCACTGCCGACGAACGCGCCTGAAATGACGCAACTTCTTGTCGAGGAGACCGGGGCGCCGACAGCAGCGTCCCGCCCCGGTTCGTCGTGGCTGCGTTACATCGCTTTGAAAGCCGGCGGTGCTGCCGTGTCGCTCGTCATGGTGATCACCCTCGGCTTCTTCGCCTTCCGGATACTGCCGGGGGATCCGGTGCGCTCGCTTGCTGACGGACGTCAGGTCACCGCGGAACAGATGGACATTCTGCGCCGCCAGTACGGACTCGACCAGCCGATGCTGGTGCAGTTCTGGCGCTACCTGACCGACCTATTTCAAGGCAAGCTCGGTGAGTCATACACCTACAACCGGCCCGTGATGGAGCTGATTCTCGACCGGATCGGCCCTACACTGCTCCTCACCGGAACGGCCGCCCTGCTCTCCGTCATGCTCGGCCTCTGGCTCGGGCAGCGGGCGGCCTGGCGGCGCGGCAGTGCCTTCGACAAGGCGCAGACCGGCATCGCACTGGTGTTCTGGTCGGTCCCCACATTCTGGCTCGGCCTGCTGCTGCTGCTGATTTTCGGTGGCGGCCTGCGCTGGTTCCCGACTGGTGGCATGATCACCGCGGGGTCGGCCGAAACGGGGCTGCCCTTGATCTGGGACGTGGCCCGGCACCTCGTTCTGCCGGTGCTCACCCTCGTCGCCGTTGTCTACGCGCAATACCTGATGGTGATGCGTGCCTCCTTGCTCGAGGAGATGACCTCCGCGTACCTCGTGACGGCGAGGGCGAAGGGCCTGCGCGAAGACGACGTGCGGCGAAAGCACGCCGTTCCGAACGCGCTGCTGCCGACCGTGACGCTCATCTTCCTGACGCTCGGCGGCTTGGTCGGCGGTGCCGTCACGGTGGAGACCGTATTCTCCTGGCCGGGTCTGGGCTATCTCACTTTCCAGGCGCTCTCCGCCCCGGACTATCCGCTGCTGCAGGGCACCTTTGTGGTGTTCTCGGCGATCGTCGTGGTTATGAATTTCTTCGCCGACGTGCTGTATCGCGTCCTGGACCCAAGGCTGCGCAGCATATGAGCGAACAAACTCGCACGAACAGCCCGACCGGCACACGACCCGAAGCTCGACGTGTGAATGTGGCCGCTGCCCGTCGCCGGAAGCGCGGCGGGGAAGTCTGGCGTGAATTTGCGGCGAATCGTTCCGGCCTCTTAGGGCTCATCGTGCTCGTTGCCGTCATCCTGCTGGCGGTGTTCGCCCCGTTGCTGGCCCCGGAGTCCACCCTCGATGTGACGCAGATCACCGCGCCGCAGAACGATCCGCCCAGCCTTGCCAATCCGCTGGGCACGGACCCGGCCGGGCGCTCGGTGCTCGCCATGCTCATCTGGGGCGCACGGGTCTCGTTGCTCGTGGGCTTCGCTGCCACCTTCGTGTCGATGGTGATCGGCACTGTGATGGGAATGGCCGCCGGACATTTCACCGGTGCCGTGCAGGCCGTTCTCATGCGGGTGATCGACTTCTTCCTGGTGGTGCCCAGCCTTGTTCTGGCCATCGTGCTCTCAAGCGTGATCGGCCCGGGCGTAGTCACGATCGTTGTTGCGATCGGCATCACTTCGTGGGCGGGCACCGCCCGGCTCGTACGATCCCAGACTCTCACGGTGGAGGCCCGGTCCTATATCGAGCGGGCCTGGGCACTGGGTGCCTCGGACGCCCATGTCATCGGCAAGCATGTGTTGCCGGCTGTGATGCCGCTCGTACTCGCGAACACCACCCTTACCGTGGGATCGGCGATCATCGCTGAATCGACCCTGTCCTTCCTCGGTCTCGGCGACCCGAGCAACATTTCTTGGGGCTCGATGTTGAAGACCGCGCTAGACACCGGTGCAGCTACCGGTGGGTATTGGTGGTTCGTGCTGCCGCCCGGCCTCGCGATCGTCATGGTCGTTCTCTCCTTCACTCTCGTGGGCCGCGCCATGGAATCCGTAATCAACCCCACCCTGCGAGGTCGCTGATGCCCCGGCTTGAATTCAAGGATTTCCGTGTGAGCTACACGGTGCAGACCGAACATGGCCCGAGCGAGACTGTGGCCGTGGACAGCGTGAACCTCGTGGTCGAGCCCGGGTCGACCGTCGGCATGGCGGGCGAGTCCGGGTGCGGAAAGTCCACTCTTGCTATGTCCGTGCTGCGCCTGCTGCCCGGCAACGCCACGGTCGGCGGGCAGGTGCTTCTCGACGGTGAATCCGTCAACGAAATGAATTGGGGGCGCATGCGTGCGGTGCGCTGGACAGAGGCGGCGATCGTCTTCCAGGGCGCCATGCACTCGCTCAACCCGGTGCGCCGAGTAGGTGATCAGGTCACCGAGGCCCTTCTTGTGCACGCGGCGGACCTGACGGTCGATTACGCGGGAGACGCCGCTCGGCGAGCTCGGGTCGCCGAACTACTGGCCCAGGTGGACCTGCCGGCAGACAAGGGAGCTGCGTATCCGCACGAGCTCTCCGGCGGGCAGAAGCAACGCGTGATGATTGCGATGGCCCTCGCCTGCGATCCCGACCTGATCATCGCCGACGAGCCCACGACCGCACTCGATGTGATCGTGCAAGACCAGGTGCTCGGCCTGCTCACCCGCTTGGTGCGCGACCGCGGCTTGTCCTTGGTCCTGATCAGCCACGACCTGTCGGTCCTGGCGGCCACGTGCGACCGCATCGTGGTGATGCAGAAAGGTCGTGTTGTCGAAGACGGGCCTTCGGCCGAGGTAATGCGAAACCCGCAGCACCCGCACACCCAGGCCTTGGCATCCGCTTTTCCGCTGGTGGGCGACCCCGGATCGCGCCGTATTCTTCCCGGCTACGACGCAACGGATGTCGCGGGCCGGGCCGCCGGCGACGTGGTGCTCGAAGCCCGTGACCTGTCGGTGCATTTCGGCAGCGGCACACGGGCCGTCGACAAGGTGAACCTGGCCTGCCGACGAGGCGAAATCGTTGCGCTCGTCGGGCAGTCGGGCTCCGGTAAGACCACCCTCGCACGCACACTGCTCGGACTGCAGGCAGTCTCCGGCGGCGAGGTGCGGTTCAACGGCGTGCGGCTCGAGCACAAACGTGCGTCACTGAAAGCCTTTCGCCGTTCGGTGCAGTTCGTGCTCCAGGATCCCACGGCCGCGCTCAACCCCAAGCAGACGGTTTACGAGGCGGTCGCGGAGGGGATGCGCATCCACCGGCTCCCGGGCGACGAACGTGAACGCGTGAGCGAGGCGTTGCGGAAGGCAGGACTCAACCCCCCGGAACGCTACCTCTCGGCCATTCCCCAAGAACTATCAGGTGGCGAACGACAGCGCGTGGTCATCGCGGGCGCGCTCGCGCTCAACCCCGAGTTTCTGGTGGCGGACGAACCAGTCGCGAGTCTGGACGCCTCCGTGCGGGCGGAGATCCTCGCCCTCTTGCTTCGGCTGCGCAGCGAGCTCGGGCTGGGGGCACTCGTGATCACTCACGACCTCGGACTGGCGTGGAATATCGCCGATCGCGTCGTCGTCATGTACGAGGGCCGCATTGTGGAGGAAGGGCCGGTCGAAGACGTTCTGCTCAACCCGCAGCACGAGTACACCCGGCGGCTGCTCAGCGTTGTGCCCACCCGCGACGCGGATCAGGTGTCGTGAGCGGGTACCCGGAGCTCGGCCCCTTGCAGCGAGGGGACCGAGTGGGGCTCGTGGCGACATCCGGAGCACCGGATGTCGCCCGGCTCGCCGAAGCCGTGGCCGTGCTGACCGGATGGGGCCTCGTTCCCGTGCTCGGCCGACACATCGTCGACCGACATCCGAGGGCCGTTTACCTGGCCGGAACGGATGCGGACCGGGCCTCCGATCTGCAGGAGGCCTGGTGCGACGACAGTCTGCAAGCCGTCTTCGTGGTGCGCGGAGGCTACGGTGCCGTGCGGCTGCTTGATCTGCTCGATCCGGCCGCGCTGCGGTATGCCCGGCCCAAGCTCTTGATCGGATCGTCGGACGTGACGGCCGTTCATGAGTACTGGGCCGAGAAACTCGGGCTCGCCACCTGGTTCACACCTATGATCGCAACTGCCGCTTTCCTTGACGACGCATCGGCCCGTAAGAGCCTGCACGAGGCGCTCTTCGTGCCGTTTCACGGACGGGTCCTCGGGCGGTCCGACGCCGTCACGCTCGTGCCCGGAACCGTGACCGGTCGTCTGACCGGCGGTAATCTCAGCCTGCTCTCCATGACGATCGGCGCCCGGGGCCGCCCGGAGTCGAGCACCGTCGGCCGTATCGGCATGCTGGAAGACGTGGGGGAGCCCGTGTATAAGATTGATGCGCTTCTGCACTCCCTGCTGCGTTCGGGCTGGTTCGACGGGCTCGCCGGGCTTGCCCTCGGGTCGTGGACCGACTGCGGTGGCTCCGGTGAGGTGCGCGCGCTGGTGGACGAGCTGCTCGTGCCCCTCGGTGTTCCGCTGGTGTGGGAGCTGGGTTTCGGCCACGGTCTCGCGGCGCTCAGTGTGCCTCTGGGCGTGACGGCTACGCTGCATGCGGATTCGACGCCACGACTGGAGCTGTGCTCACGATGACACTCCAGACCCGACTCGAAGCCCTGTTGACCAAGGCTGTCGCGGCGGGGGTTACCCCGTCGGCCTCCTGCGCGGTTCGGCGGGATGGAGCGGATGGCGCGGCCGTGATCGTGGGCGATGCGGTGCGCTTCGGGCACGACGGTCGGGAACTCGAGCCGGCCGAGCGCACTCCCGCGCACGCAGGTACGCGGTACGACCTCGCATCCGTCACGAAGGTTGTCACGGCGGTCACGGCCCTCACGCTGGTGCAGGACTCACTGCTGTCACTCGACGTTCCCGTGGCGGAATGGTTGCCTGCGTTTCGGCTGGAGGATAAGCGCGCTGTGACGCTGCGGCAGCTACTCAGCCATACGGCAGGGCTACCGCCGACCTGGAACGGCTGGAGGCGATACCCGCCGGGCGGCCGGGCGGGGCGCCTCGCCGATTTGCTGGCAACGCCGCTCGTGACCGCGCCCGGTATGGCTTTTGTGTATTCCTGTGTGGGCTACAACACCGTGATGGCGCTCGCCGAGGCCGTGTCCCGGCGACCGTGGGCTGAGCTGGTGACGGAACGGGTGCTGGGTAGCGATGCCGGGTTCGGCTTCGGCGCCGAGGAAGACGACTGCGCGGCTACGGAGTACCAGCCGGAACTCGGGCGAGGCATGGTCCGCGGCGTCGTGCACGATGAGAGTGCCTGGTCGCTCGGCGGCGTGGCCGGCAATGCAGGGTTGTTCGCCACTGCCGAAGCGTTGCTGGCCTTCGGTGAACGAATGCGTGGCGGCCTGCCGGGCCTGCTCTCACCCGATCTCGAGGCGGAGTTGTGGACCGATCAGCTGCCCCAAATCCTTCCGGCGGGGGACTCCGGCGCCGGCTTCGGCCAAGGGCTCGGGCTGCGTATCGGTCAACGGCCCTGGATGGGCTGCAGTGGTTCTCAGGCGCGGGGACACAACGGGTTCACCGGCACCTCGCTGCTGATGGACCGAGGGCGGGGAGTATCGGTGGTGCTGCTCACGAACCGGGTGCATCCCAGCCGCTCCTGCTCCGACGTGCTGGCCCTGCGCACCGCGGTCTCGAACGCGGTCTACGAAGAGGATTGACCAGGCCCGCGCCGGTGTGGGCGGTGCGGGCCCGTGGCGGCGGGAGCCTACCGCTGTACCGGCACGGCCAGCCCGTCGATTCCGAGGCCAGGGGAATCGGCGAGCACGATCGAGTTGCCCGCATAGTGCGCGCCGCCTTCGACGGGCGCGCCGCGCAGCCACAGGCCACCATCGAGGTCGAGGCCGCTGCTGCCGGGCGCGGTGTCCGCGAGCCTCGAGGCAGCGGCGAGGCTCGCGGCGGCCGCAATGCCCACGGTGCTTTCCAGCATGCAGCCAATCAGCACGCCGAGCCCGGCAGCCTGCGCTTCGGCCACCAGTCGCCGGGCTTCATGCAGGCCGCCAGCCTTCGCGAGCTTCACATTCACCATCGAGGCAGCCTTGAGCCGGATGAGGGTGCGCAGGTCCGAGAGGTTCCAAACCGATTCGTCCGCCATGACGGGCGTTTCCACCCGAGCTGTGACGAACGCCAGACCGGCCCAGTCGGCGGCTCCCACGGGCTGCTCCACGAGCTCGAGGTTAATCCCGGCATCCTCGATCGCACGAATCACGTCGACGGCGCGCTCGGGAGAAAAGGCCTGGTTCGCGTCAACGCGCAGCACGATCTGAGGGCCGACCGCGGCTCGCACTGCTCGAAGGCGTGCGACCTGGTCACCATCGGGCCCGAGTTTGATCTTGATGCACGTGAAACCCTCAGCCACGTGCGTGCGCGCCGCCGAGGCGAGTTCCGACGCATCGCCCACGGACAGCGTCATGTCGGTGGTGATCATGGGTGCCCCGCCGCCCAGCAACCGGTAGAGCGGCATTCCGGCCTGCTGCGCCGCGAGGTCATGCAGTGCACAGTCGACGGCCATGCGGGCCGTAGCCGGAGCGAGACTGTTGTTCACTGCCTCGGCCAGGGTGAACCAGTCGTCGAGGTTTCGCCCGAGTACGAGACCACGCAGTTGGGCGTCGATGGCGTTCGTCACTTCATCCGTGGTCGCCTTCGTCACGCGACTGATCGGGGCTTCGCCCCAGCCGCGGCGCCCGTCGGAGTCAGTGAGGGCCACGAGGACGGTTTCCAGCTCCGTGGCGCTGCGCACGGCGGTCGTGAACGGCCGCAGAAGGGGAATGCGCACCCGGCGCACGGTGAGCTCGGTGATCACGGACATGAAAGCGATGTTACTCGGGCACCCGTTCGCGGCTGGCGACGCCGCCGACGCACCTCTGCCGACGACGAGCCAGGGTCAGGCGTTCTCTGGTGCCGGCCCATATGTACCAAACCGGTACGTCCGTCACCAGTCGATCGCGAGTCGAAAATAATTTGTGTTTAAAAGATCAAACGTGGATACTTATTTTCAGAACAGCCGGGCCGATCAGTCCCGCAATCACGTTTCAATGAGGAGACCGCATGCAGAAGCGTTATCTTTCCGTCGCCATGGCCGCCATTGTGGCTCTGGCCCTCTCTGCCTGCTCCGCAGGGTCCGCGGCCAGCACCGCGACCGATGCCACAGGCGAAACGCTCAACGTCTGGATCATGGAGGGTACCAACCCCGGTTCAGAGGCATTTTTCACAACCGTCGGCCAAGAATTCACCAAAGAGACGGGTGCCACGCTCAACGTTGAGTTCGTGCAGTGGGCCGATGCCCACGACCGCTTCGTCACGGCCATCGCTGGCAACACGACTCCGGATGTCGCCGAGACAGGCAATACCTGGACGGCTGAGTTCGCCGCGGCAGGGGCGCTCGCCCCGATCGGTGAGAAGGTCACGGAAGCTGGACTCGAGGACGACCTCGTGAAGGGCCTAGTCGAATCGGGCACCTACGACGGCGATCTCTATGGAATGCCCTGGTATGCGGGGGTGCGCTCGATCATCTTCCGTACAGACGTCTTTGAGGAACTCGGCCTGACACCGCCCACGACCTGGCAGGAACTCGTCGACGTGGCCACCGTCATCCAGGCAGAGCGCCCCGACCTGATCCCTTTCCCCGTTCCCGGCGACGCCGAGATGCTCGCTTACCCGTGGGTGTGGGGTGCGGGCGGCGACGTTTCGGTTCAGAAGGGCGAGAACTGGGAGTCCGGACTTGCCGGCGACCAAGCCCGCGAGGGAATCCAGTTCTACACGGACCTGGCCACCAAGCACGGCTTCTCCACCGCTGGAGCGACCACGTGGAAGGAGACCGACGTGCTCGACAACTTTGCTCAGGGCCGGGTGGCGATGGCCATTTCGGGTTCTTGGACCCCGGCGACGCTTCTGGAAAAGGCCCCCGAACTTGAGGGCAAACTCGGTGCCATCCCGATCCCGGGCAAGGACAGCGGCATCAGCCCGTCGGTCCTCGGCGGCTCCCACCTCAGCGTCTTCAACACGACCGCAAACGAAGACCTTTCCTGGACCTTGGTCGAGATGATGAGCACCGGCCAATTCGCCCAAGACTGGGCCGACCAGAGCGGGTATTTCCCTGGCCTCGAATCACTGCTGGAAACGACCATGGAGTCAGATGATCCGCTGGTGAGGCCTTTTGCCGAGCAGATGGTTGACGGCGGCGCATCCGTACCCGTCACTCCCACTTACGGTGCGGTCCAGGCCAAGAAAACCACCAACGCGATGATCCAGGCGATTCTTTCGGGCCAGAAGACAGTCGGTGAAGCCACGGAGGACGCGGCCGTTGAGATGGATGAAATCATGAACGGCAAGTAGACACAATGACTGTCGTGCTCAACCAGCCCCCCGTGCACGACAAACCTCGTGCACCCTCGCCCACGCGCGGCCGTGCGCCAAAACGTCGCCGCCTCGTCACCATGACCCAGGCTCGGCCGTGGCTGCTCCTGGCACCGGCCCTCATACTGTTGGCCGGGCTTTTGCTCTGGCCCCTTGCGCGGGTGTTCCTCTTTTCTCTCCAGGACTACGGCCTGCGTGAAATCGTGAGTGGAGACAGCAACTTCATCGGCCTTGACAACTACGCTGAGATCTTTGGTGACCCTTCCCTGTGGAGCGTGGTGCTGCCGAATACGGTCGGCTTCGCCCTCGTGTCCGTGACTTCAACCGTGATCTTCGGAACCATGGTCGCCCTGCTGATGGCTTCGCTCGGTCCGCTCTGGCGCACCATCGTCGGAAGTGCAGTCATGGTGGCCTGGGCAATGCCCGCCGTGACCGGAACCTACGTCTGGACCTGGATCTTCGACGCAGACCAGGGATTAGTCAACGAGACCCTCAAGGGCCTCGGCCTGATGGACGAATCCTTCAACTGGTTCACCAACCCGGTGACCTTCTACGGGATCGTGGCGTTGAACATTGTGCACCACGGCTTTCCGTTCGTCGCAATCACGGTACTCGCCGGCCTGCTCGGCGTTCCCAAGGAGATGCTGGAGGCCGCCGAAATGGACGGTGCCGGCCCGGTGCGCCGCTTCTTCCAGATCGTCTACCCGACCATCAAGCCTGTCTTCTCGGTCGTGGTCATCCTCTCGACCATCTGGGATTTCAAGGTATTCGCCCAGATCTACCTCATGCCCGGAGGGTCAGGGTCGAACCGGGAGGTGCTGAACCTCGGCGTCTGGTCGTACGTGGAGTCATTCGGGCAAAACCGATACGGCTTTGGTGCGGCCATCGCCGTGCTCCTGACGGTGCTGCTGCTGATCATTACCGCCGTGTACGTGCGCACCCTATTCAAGGAGGAAAAGGCATGAGGCGAAACTCGCTCAGCCGGAGTCTTGGCAAAGCCATGCTGGTATTCCTGCTCCTGGTCTTCACCCTCTTTCCCGCGTACTGGATGATCTCCAGCTCCTTCGACGCGCAGGCCTCTAGCGGCGGTCAGTCACTCCTGCCGCAGGAATTCACACTCGACAACTACGAGTTCGTGCTCACCGAGGGCGGGTTCGGCACGTTTCTGCGCAATTCGGCGATCGTCGCTTTCTTCACGGTGGCTATCTCGGGGATTGTCGCGCTGTTGGCCGCAGTCGCGGTCGCTCGTTTCCGCTTCAAGTTTCGGACTGGCATTCTGATCATGGTGCTCACCGTACAGATGGTGCCGCTTGAGGCCCTCGTGATTCCCCTGTTCGTGCAAGTGCGAGACCTGCAGATGCTCAACTCACTGGTCGGGCTCGTCGTGGTCTACCTAGCCTTCTCTCTGCCATTCGCGATCTGGATGCTGCGCGGCTTCGTCGCCGCTGTGCCGATTGAGCTTGAGGAGGCCGCCTACCTCGACGGCGCGGGCTGGGGACGGATGTTTCGCTCGGTCATGTTGCCTCTCGTGGCACCGGGCCTTGTGGCGACAAGTGTTTTCTCGTTCATCGTCGCGTGGAACGAGTTCATCTTTGCGATGACCCTGCTTGGCGGCGCAGCGGAGAACTACACCGTGGCCATCGGCCTGAAACAGTTCTTTGGGGTACATTCCAACGATTGGGGACCCGTCATGGCTGCGTCCACCATCATCACGATCCCGGTGATGATCTTCTTTATTCTCGTACAGGGCAAAATCAGCGGCGGCCTCGTGGCGGGGGCGGTCAAGGGATGACCTCCGCGACCGACCCCGCCCTGCACCGGCTCGTGAACGGTGTTCTCTGGCCCGGATTCACCGGCCTCCGCGCCCCCGACTGGCTTGCCCGCGCACTCGACGACGGCCTCGCCGGGGTGGTCTACTTCGGTCACAACATCGACGGGAGTGACTCTGGCCAGCCGGCGCGGCTCTCCGCCGAGCTGCGGAACACCCGACCCGACGTGCTGATCGGAGTCGATGAGGAGGGCGGCAACGTGTCGCGGCTCGACGCGGAGAGAGGATCTCTTCTGCCGGGGCACGCCCAACTGGGGTGCCTCAACAACCTTGGCTCCACCCGGGAGGTGGGTCGGATGATCGGTCGCCGGGCCTCATCCGCGGGCGCTAACATCGTGCTCGCGCCTGTCGCCGACGTGAATACGAACCCGGCCAATCCGGTGATCGGAGTGCGGGCCTTCGGCCGAGACACCGGCCTCGTGGCGCGGCATGTCGCGGCCATGATCTCTGGCCTCCAAGAATCGGGGGTTGCCGCCTGCGTCAAGCATTTTCCGGGCCACGGTGACACCCGCACCGACTCTCACCTTGCACTGCCCCGCCTCGACCTGACCTGGACCGAGATCGAACGCGACCATCTGCCGCCCTTCCGCGCGGCCGTAGCTGCCGGGGTACGTGCCGTGATGACGGCGCACATCGTGGTGCCCGACCAGGGCGAGCTGCCGGCAACGCTGAATCCACGAATCCTTGCCGCGTTGCGCGAGACGGGCTTCGTCGGCACAATTGTGACCGATGCCCTGGACATGGCGGCGATCCGATCCTCGTTCGGCGCCGGGCGGGGCGCCGTGCTCGCGTTGGTGGCTGGTGCCGAACTGCTCTGCATTGGTAACCCATCCAACCTCGGGCCCAACGGCGGGCGAAGCACGGACCACAGGGACTACCGCGAAGTGAGGGATGCCCTTTTCGAGGCCCTTGACGAGGGTGTGCTGACCGCGGAGACCCTCGAGCGGGCCGGGGAATCGGTGGCGAGGCTCGCCCTGCCTGTCGACCCCCCGATCCCTGCGAACAATCCTGCGCCTACTGCGCAACAAGACCCTGTCGACGCCGGACGTATGGTGCGCGCTGCCATCAGGATGCGGGGAGGCGTAACGCTCGATCAGCACCGGTTGACGCTGCTCGACCTGAGGGGGCGCGCCACGCCAGCCGTCGCATCGACGGCTGATGCATTCTCGGCGAGCCTGTCGCGAACGCATGAGCTTGACCGTCTTGCACCCGGTACTGACGCGACGGCCCTGGTCGAAACAGTCCTGTCGATCCCGAGCGACCGGGGTGTGGTCGTACTCGTGGACGGGATCGCTTCCACGGGCGCTCAACGGGATGCCCTGACGCGTATTGCCGATCTGCGGCCCTGTGCCGTTGTCATCAATGCGGGTGTTCCTTCGTCCGACACTCTGCCTCTTGCTGTCATCGACGCGCTGGGGTCATCGAAGATCACCGCGGAGACAGTGACCGGCATCCTGCACGGCGAGACGTCATGAGGATTCTGTCGCTCCAGTCAGGGACGTCCGTCGATGGCATAGACGTTGCCGTTGTCGACATCGACCTCGATGTCGACAACATGGCGGACGCCGATTCTCGACGTCCCTGGCTCACTATGCGCCCCATACTCACCCGGACCCTGGCCTGGGATCCAGCGGTACGGACTCGCGTGCTCGCCCTCGCGGATGGATGCCGCGCTGACGCCGAGGAAATCTGCCGTCTGGACACCCTCATCGGTCAGGAATTCGCGGCCGCCTCCCGAACCGCGATGCAGCAGGTCGGAACTCCGGCGGCCCTGGTCGTCTCGCACGGTCAAACCGTCTTCCATTGGGTCGACGATGGCTCCGCCCGCGGAACCCTCCAACTCGGTGAGGCGTCTTGGATCGCTGAGGCGACCGCTGCGCCAGTGTTGTGCAACTTGCGCGCGGCGGACATCGCGGCGGGAGGTGAGGGCGCTCCTCTTATGGGTATCTTCGACCGGGCCTGGCTGGGTGCCTCAGCGGCCGACACCGGCTGGCCAGCCGCGACTGTCAACCTGGGGGGCATAGCGAACCTGTCCGTCGTGGGCTCCGATGGAACGGTGATGGCCTGGGATACCGGACCCGGCAACGTGCTGATTGACGCCGTCGTCGCGCGCGGCACGAACGGTGCCGCCAGCTTCGATGCGGATGGCCGGCTTGCGGCGGCTGGGACGGTTGACGAGCGTCTCCTCTCGGCTCTGCTCGACCATCCATACCTCGGCCGGGCGGTACCCAAATCGACGGGCCGTGAGACGTTTGGGCTTCCGTTTGTGGACTCGGCGCTAGACGTGGTCCGGGGTGGGGGGCTCCTGGCCCTTGAGGATGTCGTGGCCACGCTCACCCGGTTGACCGCCCGCTCGATCGGGGCCGCCCTGCGTGGAGGCGGGGCGGAGCTGCCAGCGCGCCTGATCGCGTCGGGTGGCGGAGTCCGCAATTCGTCGTTGATGTCCGAATTGCGCACGGAACTCGCCAGAGACGGGATCGCCCTGATTTCCTCCGCTGACTGTGGCCTCGACCCTGATTTCAAGGAGTCATTCATGTTCGCCCTGCTGGGATTCCTGAGCTGGCACGGTGTTCCCTGCGACCTGCCGGCGACTGCTCCGGGCAGGGCTCGGTTGGCAGGGCAACTCGCCTTTGGTCCAGGGCCCGTGTGTATGCCGGCACCGCTGGATGGCATCTGCGGCCTCCGCATGTTGCCGCGGCAAGACAGCGCGTTGTTGGCAGCGGGGAGGTCAGAACATTGAGCGCACTGACTGTGCTGGCTGTTGACCTCGGCAAGACTTCTTGCCGGGTTCGGCTCAGCCGTGGCGATGCTGTGCTGGGTGAGGCCACCGGCGAAGGGGCACCCGGATTGGCCGATGAGCATGGCACTGAGCTGGCCCATCGAGCCATCTTGGGGTCGGTGGCTCGTCTTGAATCGCGCCTCCAGCGGCTCTTCCCGAGCCTTGACGCCATCGGCGTCGGCGCCGCGGGTGCCCTGGCCGCAGCGGATGGCGCACGCGGGCTCGTGCAACGGCTGCGGGCCGATTTCAATGTGCCCACCGCTATAGTCAGCGACGGTCTCGCGGCACACGTGGGCGCATTCGCCGGCCGCCCGGGGACGGTCCTGATCGCAGGCACGGGAGCCGTCGTTTTCGCGGTCGACGACACGGGGCTGATTCGACAGGTTGATGGACGCGGGCCGTGGCTGGGCGATGACGGCAGCGGCCGCTGGATTGGCCAGAAGGGACTGCAGGCAGCCCTCCGGGCCGGCGATGGCCGCGGTGTGGAAACAATCCTGAGAGCGGATGCGATCGATCTTGCCGGTGGGCTTGAGGCCCTGCCGGGGTGGGTCTCGGGCACAGGCAACCCCGCGCGAACTCTCGGCACGTTCGCCCCGGTTGTCATCGACCGAGCGGCGCGTGGCGATGGCGTTGCAGTGGCTATCATCGCTGAGGCCTGCTCCCTTCTCGCCGTTGCCTGCGTCGCGGGCCGGGACGACAGCGGTCGCGTCTGCATCACCGGCGGCCTCGCGTCTGATCCCTACTTCCGTGCCGTCCTCCACGCCGCATTGGGCACGGTCTCTCTCTCGCCCGTTTTGTCGCTTGGAGATGCCCTCTCCGGCGCCGCACTCATCGCCCACTCCCATGCACTACCCCATGAGACGAGAATCATCCGTGGCTAAGCCGCACGTCCGAAATCAGCCCAATCGCGCCGATCTGCGCGACTCTCTCGCCACGCTCGCAACGGAACGGGTCAGCGAGCGGCATCCGGATCTTGACCTGCTCTCGACCGCCGAACTCGTGGGAGCGATGAACGAGGAGGACGCGGTCGTTGCAACCGCCGTGGCCCTCGCGAGCCCAGCCATCGCGGCCGCGATCGACGGCATCGTTGGCAGGATGAGCACCGGCGGGCGCCTCATCTACGTCGGGGCCGGGACGGCAGGACGGATGGGGGTAATCGATGCCAGCGAGGCACCGCCAACGTTCGGCACACACCCCGCACAGGTGCTCGGAGTTATCGCCGGTGGCCCGTTCGCGATCCAAGCCGCTGTCGAGAACGCGGAAGACGATGACATCGCTGGGGCGTCCGACCTGCGCATGCTGGGTGTTTCCGCGGCCGACGCGGTGATCGGTATTTCCGCGTCCGGCCGAACGCCGTATGTTCTCGGTGCCATCGAGTACGCATCATCGGTCGGCGCGTTCACAGCCGGGATTTCCTGTAACTCTCAATCAGACCTCAGCCAAGCTGGCGATGTTGCCATCGATGTTGTGGTCGGCCCCGAGATTCTCACCGGATCAACCAGGCTCAAGGCTGGCACGGCGCAGAAAATGGTGCTCAACATGTTGAGCACCATTACGATGGTGCGGCTAGGCAAGACCTACCTCAACCTCATGGTCGACATGAAGGCCACGAACGAGAAGCTACGGGCCCGCGCCGAGAGAACGGTTATGCTGGCCACACACGCAGATGCGGTCGATGCCGCCCGAGTACTCAACGCTGTAGACGGGTCCGTGAAGGCGGCTATTTTGGTCTTGCTGACTGACCTCGAACCACCCACCGCAATCCAGGTGCTAGCGGCTCACAGCGGATTCCTCCGCGAAGCCATCGGCGCAGCCCCGGCCTGTGGAAGGACCTTGCATGGCTGCTAATGCCCTTCTCAAGTTGCGTCAGGCGCTGCCCGACCTCAGTACCACTGATTCACGGGTTGCCCGGGCCGTGATTGACGATCCCACCATTCTCGACCGGACCATCACGGAGGTCGCGACCATGTGCGCGACGTCGCCGGGCACCGTTGCGCGATTCTGCCAAAAACTGGGCTACTCCGGCTATCGGGAGTTCCGCATCGAAGTGGCGGCTGCGGCAGGCCGGGAGCAGGCGCAGCGCGACCGGTTCCAGGTGGCTGATGGGGAAATCAACCGAACTGACCGTGCTGAAGACGTCGTTGCTAAAATCGCGTACCAAGAGGTGCTGGCGATCGAGGAGACGGCGAAGGCACTGGACCTCGCGATACTAGACCGAGTCGTGACCGCCATCGTGGCATCAGCGCGCATCGACGTGTACGGCTTCGGCTCAAGCGGCCTGGCCGCCCAGGACCTGCAGCAGAAGCTCTACCGCATTGGACTCTCCGCCACGTCCTTCTCTGACATGCACTTGGCCTGGGCGTCCGCTGCACTTCAACGGCCCGGAGGGGTCGCCATCGCCGTCTCACATTCTGGGCTTACCGTTGAAACGAGCAATGCGCTTAAGATCGCTCGTGCTGCCGGTGCCACGACCGTGGGAATCACCAATTTTCCCGATTCGCCGTTGGTTCAATATTGTGACTTGGTGCTGACGACCCAAGCGAAGGAAAACCGGTACCGAGCGGGTGCAATGTCAAGCCGCATCGCTCAGTTGGCGGTGGTCGACATCCTGTTCGTTCGCATCGCTCAGTCAATGTACGACGACATGACGGAGTCACTTCGACTCACCTATGAAGCCGTGCAGGGGCATCGGATGCAGGACGGGCTATAGCTGACATCGCTCCACCTGAGATGACGAGCGGCTGGCGCTCAAACTGAATATGGAGCAGGAGATTCTTCTGGACAATCTAATGGGCTGGTTCGCGCGCATATAGCGCGAGCCGTGCATTTCCCGGCTGCGCTCACTTCGGCCCAAGTGACCATGTTTCGGGCCGCGATCGCAAGCTAGGAGGGTCACGTCCCGCCGGGTGGTGTAGTTCGTCGCCACCGCGGAGTTCGCTGGGGGTTGCCCACCATTTACCTACCTCAATCAACCGTGACCGTCCAAGAGTGTCCGGCTATGATCGGAGGTAGTGAACCGTTCGGTTTGCTGCAAATACATGGGAACCCATGAGGTTCCGAGACATTCGGCGTCGACCCCAACTGTTCTGGTTTGGCAGGGGGTCGCAGGTTCAAATCCTGTCAGCCCGACTAAAAGTCCCGGTAAATCGATAGATTTGCCGGGATTTTTCGGTTGAATTTGATTGTTCCCATCTTTTTGGCCATCGTTTTGATGTGATTTCGAATTTTCGCCACGGTTCGGCTGGGTTGGCTTCGGTTGTCTTGGATCAGCGTTGAACCCCGATTGTCCGTCATGGATATTTGCCGGTTCCAGGGCAGGCCGGCGTGGTGGCGCTCTCTGGATTGATTCGCCTCAAAGGCTCGATTCTGAGCCACGGCGGCCGAACCGAGAAGCGCTGAGGGGCGGTGGCCGGGCGCGAATTCGGTCTGCTTTGCTGTTTGGATGACGACATTAATGGCACGTGTAGTCCGTGAGCCAATGGGGGATCAGCCCCTCATGCTCGGTACGTCAGCTCGGGTCGGAGAAGTGCTGGCCATTCGGTGCTGCGATATCGACGTCACCAGCGCCGTGCCCTCGATCCGCATTGCTGGCACGATCGTGAGCCGCACGGGCGAGCGGACGTTTCGGCAGGATCATCCGAAGACCGCGAAGTCGACACGCGTTGTTGCCCTGCCAACCTTCACGTCTGACGCCGTCCGGCGGCGCCTGGCCATCGCAGATATCCTCAAGCCAGATGAGCTGCTGTTTCAATCGCGCGACGGAACCCCACTGACCACGGCAAACGTTCGCCGCCAGCTGCGGCATGTGCTCGGGGACGCCGGAATCCGCGGCGTGACGCCGCACCTATTCCGCCGCACTGTCGCGACAATGGTGAACGACTTCGCAAGCGTGGACCTGGCCGCGGAGTTATTGGGCCACACTGATCCGAAGATCACTGTGATGTACTACATTCGACGAAGTGAGCTGGTGAACCCGGCGACAGCGGCGCTCCTTGACCAGGCACTCGCGCGAGACACGCCCTAGAGGGGACGCAGCCCAGGCTCTCCAGCCGATCACGGGCCACTATAAGTTGTAGTCATTCTGTCGACTATAAGTTATAGTTCAATATCAAGCTTCATCTTATAGAAAGCCGCTCAGAGCCATGAAATCAGTGACTGCATCGGAGGGCATTGACCTCCTCACTGCGCTCGGTGTGGATGTTCTGGTCCGGGACGCGGACACCGTGACCCTCACGCTGGAGGGCGGCCGTGCCATCGCGCGCGTGCACGTGCGCCGCTCGTCTCCGTCCCGCTGGGACATTCAACGCGATGGGGAATCAGACCGCTCCCGGGTTCCGGCCCCCGACGTCCTCCTCTATGTCGTCCCGAAGGCGACGGCAGGACTGGTCGAGGCAGCATCCGTCGACCCTCGGATTGCGGTTGTGTCTGTTCAGGATCGGGTCGTTATTGTTGCGGGGAAGAGGATAGAGGACTCTCTCTCCGGAGTGATGGCCGCATCCGGTCCGGGGTCGACCCGCGGGAGGGTCGCGTGGGGGCGGTTCGCCCTGCTCCGGGTACTCCTTCGCACGCCGCGACCGCGTACTCAGATGGAACTCGCCGCGGAGTGCGGTGTGTCGCAGGTGGCTGTGTCCAACTCACTCCGAGCACTGGGCGCCGGCGTGGCTCGCGAAACGGGCGGCTGGCGCGCACTGCAGCCGGAGACTCTCTGGGAAGAATTCCTCGCAAACTATCCTGGGCCTCACGGTATTTCCACCTATTGGCTGGGGCTCGACCCGATCATGCGGCAGGCGCAGGCCGTTCGGGACGCTGTTGCCGAGAGGGACGTGCTCGTGTCGGGTGACCCCGCGGCTGATCTGATCGCTCCGTGGCGCGTTGGTCGCCGCGCCGTTGTTTACGTGAAAACGGGGCTCAACCTCGCTCAATTCGGCTTTTCCGAAACCACTCGGGAGGAGGCCACCCTCGAGTGTGTGGTGCCGGCTGACCCCACAATCTGGTCGACTGCCTCTGCGTGGGCGTCGACGGCGTCCGGCTGGACGACCGACCCGGTGCTTGTGGCGTGGGATGTGAAGCGGACGGGGGGTTCCGACGAGGCAGACGCGGTCGCGAGAATCCGGCGAACGGTTTTGGCCGGTTGGCTCCCATGATCAGGCGTCGGATTGAGACCGTGGCTACATCGAACGCGGACGACGCGGCCTTCCGCGCTCTCGCCGACGTTGCCGAGGTCACAGAACGCATCGAGGATGTCCGCATCGTCGGCGGCCACATGGCGAGTCTGTTGCTCACCGCTTTCCCGGTTCGTGGGGCCGTGTTGCGCAGAACAGCCGACGCGGATGCCGCTGTCTCGACATCCGTGGCAGCATCCGGCCACATCCACCGGGCCTTGGTCGATGCCGGCTATTCGGACACGTCGGGCAATCACTACGTGAAGGGCGACCTTGAGATTGACATTCTGGTTCCCTCCGACGGCGCACGATTCGAGAAAACTACTGTCGGTGGTCGCGGATTCGATGCGGTGCCAGGCCTCAGGCTTGCATTCTCGGTTGATCCGATCATTCTCGATGTTGGCGTCCTGTTGACGGACGGGACGTCGCTTGATTTCGTGGTCCGAGTGCCCCCGGTCGAACTCGCCCTTATCTTCAAGGCCTATGCCGCACAGTCTCGCCACGCGCCCAAGGACATCACAGATCTCTACAACCTCCTGTCGATCGCGTTCGAGTATCCAGAAGACGAGATCGGTGGCTGGAAGATTCGAACTGAACCAATATCCGGCACCAGGCTCGACGCCGCCCGAACCCTGCATGCCCTGGCGGATTCGGCGCGGCAGAGCCTCCTCGTGGCCAACGCGGGGGTTCCCTCTGACCGACTGGTTGCGCTCATCCGGACGCTCGTCGCGAGGCCCATCCCGAAGCTCTAGCGCCGGAAATCCGTTGCTGTCTCCGATGAAGAGACCCAAACCCACACGGGAATGTCGGTTCGATTGCCAGAAGGTAGTTTTGGACGCAGGCGCAACAATCGCACCACGTGCGCGATGCCTGGGCGTGGGCTATTACTCAGCTCTCGTGACGGGTATTGCTGCATTTCAGGGATCAGCAACTGCGCCGGTTGGGCGTTGCTCTACGTCGTGGAGCAGTTCCTGGTCGCTGTCCAAAGCCTCAACGTTGTGTTGTACGTCCTCTCTGCCGAGGCACTCGGTGGCAATCATTTTTTACGGTAGGTTCCCGCCACGAGGTCGTACTCGCGCCCATTCTGCGATTGAGCGCACGGATAAGCTCGGTACCCCTAGCTGCGACATGCTGTCTCGATCACAAGCCGCGCTTGACGATCTGCTCGCTCCACCGCCCGTAGGTGGCGAGATCGCGCAGCAGGCGGTCGGCGAAGGCGGGTTGAAGGCTAGGGGTGGTGCGCACCAGTTCCGCCGCTGTCGCGTACTCGGTCATGGCCCTGGCCGGCTTGTCCGTGCGAAGCCAGCGGTCTGCGGCTGTCAGCTTCTTGACCAAGTCCTTTGCGATCTTCTGCGGCACGCAGCCCTCGGATGCACCGGCGATGGTGCGACCGGACCACGCACCGGCTTCGCGGACCGCAGCGACAAGATCGCTGTGGGGAGTTCGAGCCTCCGTTCGGAAGACGCCTTCCGTCAGCGCACCAGCCTGGGGTGCCGACAGCTGGTTATAAGCGAACAGCGCTGCGCCGTCACTGCCTGCGTCCCGCACGGCCTGCACCTGGGCGAGCAGCACATCGGGGGTCGAACCGCGGAACGGGCCATAAGTGGCGGTGTAGAGCAAGTTATCGGTGCCGACGATGGCGCGCATGAGTGCCGTCTCCTCGGCCACTGATCCTGCGGTGGTGCCGAAGGACATTCCGGTCAACACGTCAACGTAGCCCGCCTCGACCCAGTCGGCCCAGTTCTGGAACTTCTTGGCCAGGCCGTCGGCCGGGTTGGGGAAGACCGCAGCGGAGATTTGCGCCTCTGGTGCCACGCGCCGCTGAAGGTCTCGCACCTCGGAAACGAACGAGGTCACTTGGGCTTCGCGCCAGGCGTCCCAGGTCTTCCACAGGGCGTCGGCGGGGGTCAGAGCATAGGGATCGATGCCGTGTTCGGCTGCGAAGGACTTCCTGGCATGGTCGCTATAGGAGAATGATGCCGTTTCCCAGGGCTCGGAGACGGGGTAGCGGATGTAGTCCAGGTGCAGGCCATCGACGTCGTAGTTGGTGAGGATCTCCTCGAACAGGCTCTTCACATACTGGCGCGGCTCGGGCATTGATGGATCTACGAAGTAGTAGCCGGCTTCCTGGGACGACGGCTGCGGGCCGACCTTGCCCACGTCTTCGCGCTCTACGGCAGCCCACTCTGGGTGGGCGGTCAGCACCGGGCCGGGACCGTCACTCGCCGAATCGACACCAACGAAGAACGTGTGCACCCACGGGTGCAGTTCGATCCCGCGGAGGTGCGCCTCCTCCACCCACACCTTGAGAGGGTCGAAGCCCACCATCTCAGGTCGTTGCTGCGCAATACCGTATTCGGCGGCGACAGCACTTGGGTAGATCGTGAAACCTTGCCATACGGTTTCTAGGAAGACCATGTTGAAGCCGGAGGCGTCGATGGCGTCCAAGGTGGATCTGATCTGTTCGGAAGTGGTCTCGGTGGGCCGTACCCACAGGCCGCGACCCTCCACGGGCAAGGACTCGGCCGTGCGGTAGAGCGCGAGATTGGCGGTGGCCTTGGCCGCGACGGCCCAGGCGACCGCGCCATCCTGATCTCCGGCGCTGATGGCAGCCGAAGCCTTTGCAAGCTGAGTTTCGGCCTCAGTGGCCGCCGATCCGGCGCCGGGGAGATCGGCGATGAGGCAGCTATCGGTGGCACCGGTGATGGCCTGGTTAGCCTCGGCGAATGCTTGCTCGGCACCGTAGAGGTAGGTGTCGGCATCGATGGTGAGGGTGACAATATCGCCGGAGACGCTCACACGGGCTCCGAGCACGGCGTTGCTGGAGAGCCAGGCCCCGCGGCCGCCATGCCCTGAGAGTACGATTCCGTCGGCCGGGATTGCTCGGTTTCCACCGCCTCGGGCGATCACGCGGTCGCCCAAGACGCTCACCTCGAAGCCGAAGTCGTTGGTGCCGGTTGTGGTCTGGCCAAAGGCCGGGGTGTAGAGGATGAGCTGCTCAGTGCCACGGCAGCCGGGATAGCATTCACCGGTGCCAGGATCCACGGCCGCCGGGTTCGTCGCTGCAGTGGGATCGGTGGCGTCGAGGGTGCTCGTGACCGTGCGTAGCGTCAGGTCTGCGATCGTAACGAGGTCGCCGACCTGCACGTGATCGCGCAGGAACAGTCGCACGTCCGGAGTTCCACCCGGCGAGGCGGACAGCACAACACCGTCGGTCGGAATCTTGTTGTTTCCCGGGTTCGGGCACGACGTGAGGGCCGTGCAGACATCCAGGACCCGGTAAGCGCCTGCGGTCTCGGTATTTTGGAGCACGGCTTCGCCGCCGAAGGAGTTTGTCTTGGTCTGGGCGCCGAAGTCGGGCGTGTATAGAGCGAAGAGTCCGCTGGTGCGGCTGGATGGGTCGATGGCGCCTATCGATTGCACGCTGCCGTCGGCGGCGGTCGCTCGGGGGCCGGCTGGCGACGCTGCGGAGGCGTCCGCTGGCGCTACGAGTAGCGGAACCAGCAGCGCCAGGGCGAGGGCAGCAGCCACGGTAGCTGATCGAGCGCCGAGCCAGGCCAGTCGGCGACCGCCGATCGGCTGGTAGGCGAGACTGATAGGTCGTGTGCGCATGCTGGACTCCAACGTCTTGCAGTAGCGGATTTTCGGTGCCAGGTATTTCGGGTCGGTTCGTCAGGCGGGTCTGGTCTGGGGTGAAAGGGCTCCCGCCCTCAGAACTAGTGTCTCGACGGCGAAAGGACCGAGCTCGACAGCGAGCGTTCCGTCGGCCGCGACGGGCAATACCGCGAGCACGGTCTCGTCGATTCGCGCGCGCTCCACTGTGCCGATGTTGGTCGGTACGGTGACGGTAGCCGTGCGGGCCAACGGCGTCGGGTTGCCGATTCGCAACACGCTGCCGTGCCCGGTCGTGGTTTCGTCGAGCGGCTTCCAGGCCGAGACCAGGGCATTCGTCACCCGAGGGGCGTCCCCGGCGGCCGACCGGGCCGCGGGTGGAGTGGCAGCTGGTCGAAGTGCGAAGGCCAGGAGCGGCACCCGGTGTCGGGCGGCGGCCAGGGGGAGCGTGATCGATCCGCTTTCGGCGCCATGCCCGAATACGACCGCAAGATGGGCAGTGAGTAATCCGTGGCACTGCGCTTCCGGCACTGGGAGCATCGGACCGGCGCCGGTGGTGCGGGTTCGCAGGTCGAATCGGGACATCCACCCCACGGCGCGCAGCAGCGTCACGGCCAACACGTTCGTACCGTCGGCGGAAATGGCCTGAAGTTCCGGCAGGCCACGGGTGAGCACCGCGACGGCGCCGCCTCCCGTTCCCGAGCTCGCCCACGAGTGCACGGGCGCGACGCCGTGCTCGGCCTCCAGCCCGCGCTCGGTGGGCAGCTCGCCGAGATCGGGCCCAATCGGCCGGGTGATCGCTGACCAGTGCTGGTCGGCGGTCCACATTGTGGCCGCCGGGTCGAGCGGAACCTCGAACCTGAGACGATGGTCGTCGACCCGGTTGTCGACCGCAATATTCCAGTCGAGCCGGTCGGTGGCGGCCCAGTGTTCGATCTCAACGGTGAGCGGCACCGGAACGCAGTGCGAGCTGCGCGATTCCCTGTCTTCGGCCAGAGCCTCAGGCAGCAGCATCGAAGCATTGATCAGGATGCGGGTGCGCACCTCGGTCTGGGTGACCCTCACCGAGGAGGTGGCCGGGTGCACAGCCAGATCGACGGCGGGAGGGTCGTAGTTGTAGCTGTCTCCGCGGTCGCCGGTGGACACCAGCAGACCGACCTTGTCGTGACGCATGCCGGTCGCCCGGTCGTGAACGTTCAGGGATGCGTCGGCGTTGACCGAGATCCGAAACCGGCCGGATTCGATCGCCACGGGCTCGCTTGCCCCGGGTTGGGAAGCCGTGGTCTGGGTTCCCGGGGCCCGGGATAGCCCGGCATCGCTTGTCGGCGGCTGGGCAGTGGTGGCCTCGTCGCCGAGCTCTGCGGTGTAAGCGCGCCAGCCGAAGGCCGGCACGTCGACGGCTCGGAACACGACCCGGTGGATGGCGCACTCTCGGGAGTCCGGCATCAGGTCGAGGTCGGCCTCGAAGATTGTTTCGATCCGGGTGGACTCGACCTCGAATGAGATCGGAGTGCCGTCACTGGTGCGCAGCGCAGTGATGCCGCGGGCGGCATCCGTTGCCAGCTCCACCACCACGGGGCCGCTCGTGTCGTCGCCCTGTCCGCAGAGCACGACGAAGTCGATCCGGTCGACCGGCGGGGTGCCGTAGCGGCGGGTGTCGACGCCATCGGCGAGAAGGAGACGCTGCACGAGCAACTCGCCCGTCTCCTGGGCCTGTTCAGCACGAACCGTGGTGGCGCGGTGAACCTCGTCGATGCTGCAGCCGCAGATGGAGTCGTGCGGTGAGTTCTTGATCACGAGGTCCCAGGAGTGGTCGAGCAGACCAGCCAGGGAACGAGGCTGCGAGCCGGCAGTGGCGACGTCATCGGCCGTGGCGGGCCCATCGGCGAGTCGCGCGAGCTGAGGCCGGGCACGCTGGAATTCGGTCAGCTGGAGTCGGGCGAGCTGCGGTTCCACGAAGCGTTCCAGCAGGGTCTGCACCCGCTCGTTGGCCAGCTTCACGTAGGTACGCGCCGACAGGGTGCCCGGCAGCAGGAAGGTGAGGCGATTCCCGAGGGTGCGGAGTTCGCCGTCGACGACGGCCAGCGGAGCGGCATCCGTTCCGGGTGTACCGCGCCGCGCCAGCTCGAAGAAGGCCTCCAGGGTTGTCTCGACCATGGCCACTCCGGAGCCGGCGGTCGCTCCCGTTCGCCTGGAGGGGGGGCGGGGGACCACGTGGTCGCCACCGTTCAGCAACAGCCACGGGCCCTCCGGCAGCCGGGTCCGTTCGGCGTCGACGTAGTCGCGGAGACGACCGCTGCTGGTGTCGGCGGCCCAGAGCACCTCGGTCTGGTGGTAGGACTGGTTGACCGTGAACACCTCACTGCCGTCGGGGGAGCGCCAGCGGAAGCGGCCGAGCTCGGGCGGGGCCCCGCGCCAGACGAGGGCGGTGTCCATGCCAAAACCGGCGAGCAGGCGCGGCAGGTCGGCTGGATGCCCGAACGCGTCCGGCGAATAGCCCACGGTGGACAGCCGGCCGATCCGGTTGCCCCAGCGGCGGGCGCGGAACAGGTTGCGTACCAGATTCTCGGCCGATACCAGCTGGTTGTCTGCCAGCACATGCCACGGACCCACGGTGAGCCGGCCGGCCACGATTAGGGCCGACAGGCGCGGCTCAAGGTCGGGCCGGATCTCGAGCACATCGGCCAGCACGACGGTCTGACCGTCGAGGTGGAACGACGCGTAGGTGTCGTCGTCAAGCGCGTCGCAGACCCGTTCCACCAGCTCGACCAATCGACCGCGGTAGCCGTCGAAGCCGCGGTACCACTCGCGGTCCCAGTGCACGTGGGAGATGACGTGGCAGAAATCTGTGCCGGTAGTCGAGGATGCGGTGGACGCGCCCGCTGGGGCGATGGATACTGTCGACACGCGGGCCTCAGTCAAGGCGGTGGCCCTGCTTCGCGAACAGGTCGGCGGTTTGCCGGACGAAGCCCGCCGTGATCACCTGCGGGCGGGTGATCGCCGATCCGATCACCACCGCTGACGCACCGCGCTCCAGGGCGTCGCGCGCCTCGGCGGGGGTGGATATGCGTCCTTCGGCCAGTACCGGGATACCGAGTGCGGCCACTAACTCGGCCACGAGGTCGAGGTCGGGTGCCGGACCCGGGCGACTGTAGGAGGTGTAGCCGGAGAGCGTTGTGGACACTAGGTCCGCTCCGGCGACCTCGGCGGCTCGACCCTCGTCGACCGTCGACACGTCGGCCAGCACGACTGTCGGTCCGTCGGCTTTCAACCGGCTGATGGTTTCGGCCAGGGTCAGGCCGTCGGGCCGGGGTCTCGCGGTGCCGTCGAGCGCTACGACGTCGGCGCCGCACTCGAGGACCTCCCGGGCGGCGGCGAGAGTGGGAGTGATGTAGACATCCGTTTCGCCAATCTTCCACAGACCGATGATGGGCAAGGTCGTGGCAGCCCGAACGGCACGGATGTCGCTCGGACCCTCGATCCGGAGCCCGCGGGCTCCGCCCGCGATCGCGCTCAGTGCCATCGCGACCATATGTTCCGGGCCATAGAGCGGTTCTTCTCGCCGGGCCTGGCAGGAGACGATGAGCTGTCCGCGCAGGCGATCAATCAACTCCCTCGGTTTGGCACGGCTGGGGTCGAGGGTATTTTCAGACATTCTGGATCTCCGTCTGGGTTGGGTCGGGGGGTCTGGTTCGGAAAGGAAGGCTTCGGTGCCGCGCCAGCTGATTGGTGCGCCGTTGAGCTGGAGTTCAGCCTGAACACGCCTGATCAGTGCCGGGTTACGGATGATGTGGCGCGGGCTGTGCTGCAGCCGCACGCTCATGGCGGCGAGGGTTCCGGCGGCTTCGCCGATCGCCCACTCGGCCGGGTGGACTCGGTAGGCGGCGGCAGCGATCTGGGTCGCGGCTAGGTTTTTTGCGCCCATCAAGACGTTCTCCGGACCGATGCCCGCGTCGGGCACGAGCGCACGTGCGGGCAGCTGGAACGGTGCTGTTTCGCGGTAGATGCTTCGGGGATACCCGACCCGCGGATGCAGGTCGGCGTGGTACCAGGCAATCCCGAGAGAGTCGGAAATCTCAGGAGCTGGGCGTGACGGCGTTGCCGGCAAGAGGTCGGCGACGGTGATCGGCTTCAGGTTGGCCAGTCGACGGGACTCCCGAACATAGGGCGCGGTTGCGAGCCCATCGGGTGTGCCGCTGAGTTCGGGGGCGAGCCGCAGCTCCGGGTAACCGCAACCGGAGCCGAACGGGCCCGCGCCGTCGCCCGGATCGCGGGGAACCTCGGTGCGCAGCCAGTGCACGAAGGCGAGGGTGAGAGCCCGGGCGGCCGGACCGGCGTTCACCGGATCGCCGATCAGCCCGGAGCCCCGGTAATCGTTGCCGGCCCAGTTGATGACGGCGGCCTCGGTTGCGCCCGCGACTGCTCCCGAACCTGCGGTGCGGATGCGTCGGTAGGCCCAGAACGACGGCAGTCCGGTGGGGCCGGTACTGAAGAAGCGATAGCTCGCGTCGGTGTCGGTGTCGGTGTCGGTGTCCGTGCCGGGCAGGTCGAGCGAGAACGGCTGCGCGTCGCGCAGAACGGCGTAGCCGGGCGGGGCAGCACCGACCGGCTGCGGGTGGGTCTCCCGAACGAGGATGGCGGCCCAGGTACAGGACTGTTCGGCGCGCGGGTCGGCAGCGCCCCGCACGGCATCCGGCTCGCCGAAGGCATCGCTGCCCTCCGAACCGATCACCCAGCGGGTGCCGGTCAGCGGCAAGAGGTCGCCGAGTTCGGTCGCATCGATGAACACGCCCGCGCGAACGATCAGGTCTGGACCTGCCTCGGGTCGAAGTCGCACCGCCGCGAGCCGGGCCCGGGGGTGGGCGGGGGCGCCGACTGCGTCCAGGGCGGCCACGGGCCGGGCGTTCCGCACAATGCGGATTCGGCCCGCTTCGATGTGCGGGCGGAGCATTTCTTCGAGCACGTGGAGGCCGACCAGCGGTTCGAAGCAGAGGCGGCTGACCCAACCCTCGCCCGGATTCGCGACACCGCCGCTCCTCGCGCGCACCAATTCCCGGAACCGTCGATAACGGGCCGTTACCCCCGCCGATTCGACCAACGGATGCTCGTCGAGCGGCGCAGTTAATTGGGACGTAACCTGGCCGCCGATCATCGCTTCCTGCACTGTGAGGATGACGGATGCACCGGCATCGGCAGCCGCCAGCGCCGCTGCGATGCCGCCGAGGCCTCCGCCGATCACGGCCACGTCACTCGCCAGATCGGGTTTGCTCTCAGGCTCCGGTGCCGGTGCCGGTGCCGGGGCGAGGTCGGAAACGAGATCGAGGTGAGGGGCGACCTCGGGACGTCCCGCGGCTTCGTGGTGTGACATCAGTCCACCACCGTCAGGCGCAGGTCGATCTCGAAGGTGCGATGCCAGGGCAGTGTGAGGCTGGTGGGCTCGATTCGCACCCGGTCGAGGCCCGGGCGGGCGGTGAGCACTGC
>Ga0209023_10001041_pt1 | contig 38742 bp, 38 predicted proteins | sample LakOneMetagenome_FD_187468 | JGI IMG/M metagenome (GOLD analysis project Ga0209023, IMG submission 187468) | Freshwater and sediment microbial communities from Lake Erie, Canada (SPAdes) (version 2) | ecosystem: Environmental > Aquatic > Freshwater > Lentic | place: Lake Erie, Canada...
CTGATCGCGCCGATCGCCATGGAAGAAAAACTGCGCTTCGCCATCCGTGAAGGCGGCCGCACCGTCGGCGCCGGCGTCGTGTCGAAGATCCTGAAGTAAGCGCCTGTCGCAAACCAACACCACGGGCCGTCCCCGAGGGGCGGCCCGTTCGCATTCGGGTCGGTCAATCTGGATGCGTTCACGCGGCGTGGGGGCCGTCGCCTGCCCCGCCGCAAAATCCCCCGCCGCCCCCTTGATTTCCCGCCGCCGCTGCCGTAACCCGTCCGCAGGCCTAGGAGTTTAGCTCAGTTGGTAGAGCATCGGTCTCCAAAACCGAGGGTCGTGGGTTCGAGTCCCCCAACTCCTGCCACCTTGCCCTGGCCACCGGCCGGCAAAGTCCATCATGACAGGGCCGAGGCCGGCACAAGTTTCGTGTGCTTTGGCACCCAGTTCCTGCCCGGTATTGCCCGAGTGTCTTTGCGGCCCGCGCGAGCGGGAACAGCAACGGCGGACTTGCTAGATCTTGTCTGAGGCCGTGAGAAGCGGCAGACAGGGCACGCGTCCTGATTTCCGCCCGTATTGCGACAAAACCGGAGTTGCCGTTGATGCCCGCACTGCCCTTCTGGAAACTGAAACGCGAGATCTGGCGTCTCGGCCGGCAAGCGATGGGCGCACCCCGCCAAACCTTCAACCTGCTCGTCACCACCTATTACTACGATCTGGTGCAGGCGCGCCAGCGCCGGGTTCTGAGCGGGCGCATCAGGCAAACCGACAAGGTGGCCGTCTACCTCATCTTTCCAAACGCCGGGGTCCTGCGGTCGCATATCCAGGCGCTCGATTACGTGATCGCCTCGGGCTATGCGCCGCTTGTCGTGTCGAATGTGCCCCTGACGCCAGCGGACGAGGCAGCTATTCTCGAAAGATGCCATGAATTCATCCAGCGACCGAATGTCGGGTACGATTTCGGCGGCTATCGGGATGCGGTTCTACATCTGGGCCAGCGCGTGAAATCCCTGCGCCGGCTGGTTTTGCTGAACGACTCGGTATGGTTTCCGCTTCCCGGTGGAATGGACTGGCTCGCTCGGGCGGAAGGCCTGGGTGTCGACTATGCCGCTGCGGCCTGGGCGGCTGCGGTCAAACATACGAACCCGGAAGATTTCGAGCGCAGCACCTGGGTTGTGAACAAATCTCTGCGCAACTTCCACTACGCGTCCTACGCCCTGAGTATTTCTGACAGGATATTGAAGAATAATGGCTTCTTGCAGTTCTGGAAGCGCCTCAAACTTACAAGCGAAAAGAACCGCACCGTCCGGCGCGGTGAGATGGGCCTAACGCGATGGGTTGTGACGCACGGCTTTTCGCATGGCGCCACGACAGAACTTCTCGATTTTCCGACATATCTGAAATCTCTGTCAGAAGCGGACCTGCGCACGGCGTTCGATAGGCTGATCAGCATGGCCGACCCCGAGATGAAGCAGTTCCGGAAGGAATTTGCCGCGCGGCTGACCACAGGCGGTGCCACGCGCCAACAGGTCGAACAGATCATCATCTGCAACGTCGCGCGGCAGGGGGCAAGCTATGCCGTGGCGGACCTGCTCGTCCGCAAATTCGGTTTTGCCTTCCTGAAAAAATCCCCCGCCGGGCACGATCCTGAAACAGCCGCGACCATGCGCATGATTGCCGACGACCTGACCGGCGAGGCCGGTGCGACGATCCGTGATGAAATGGCCATGATCCGATCCCGGAACGCGAACCGCCCGGACGCGCCCGCGAAATAGATCGCGGGCGCGGGGCCGCCGTCAGGACGGTTTCTTTGCAAACCGCAGATAGGGCAACCTGATGTCGAGCGCGCCGAAGCGCTTTTGCGCCTCGTCAGTCGGGACCGAGGTTTTCACGATCACATCCTGCCCCGGCACCCAGTTCGCGGGTGTGGCAAAGGGAACCCCGTCGGTCGCTTGCACCGCGTCAAGCGCGCGCAGGATCTCGGCAAAGTTGCGGCCGACCGACATCGGATAGGCCATGGTCAGGCGCACCTTCTTGTCGGGGCCGACCATGAACACGGTGCGCACGGTCTGGGTATGGTCGGGCGTGCGGCCATCGGGCAGGACGGCGCCGGCGGGCAGCATGTCGTAGGCCTTGGCGACGGTCAGCGAGCTGTCGTCGATGATCGGGAAATTGGCCGGCGCTCCGGCGAAAGCCTCGATGTCGCGCTTCCACTTTTCATGGTCCTGAACGCTGTCGACCGATACGCCCATGACCTTGGTCTTGCGCCGCTCGAATTCGCCGGCAAGCTGGGCGACCGCACCAAACTCGGTGGTGCAGACCGGCGTGAAATCCTTGGGGTGGGAAAAAAGGATGGCATAGCTGTCGCCGACCCAATCGTGAAAGCTGATCCGGCCTTGGGTCGAATCGGCGGTAAAATCGGGCGCGATATCATTGATGCGTAGGCTCATTGCGGTCTCCCTCGTGGCAAGTGTCGTTTGCAGGTCTTCAGATAAGCGTTTTGGGACAGAGTTTCACGCACAGCCAGCGATTTTACACAAAATCGGAAGAGTTTTTTCCGCCAGAGCGTTCCGACGGAAGAACGATCCACATTGGAACGGCGATCAATGAGATTCATGTGCAGGTTGCCACCGCGATCCGGCATGATATTATTTGATCAAATAGCGAAGGGCCGGCTTCCGGCACTGAGGGCAGGAGTTCACCATGATCGACAGACGAGATTTCTATATCAACGGGGCCTGGGTCAAGCCCGCCAAGCCGCACGATTGCCCTGTGATCGATCCGTCGACCGAAGAGCCCTGCGCGATCATTTCCCTCGGCTCGGCGATCGATGTGGACAGGGCCGTCTCCGCCGCGAAAGCCGCCTTTCCGGCCTGGGCGGCCACCCCCCCGGCCAAGCGACGGGCGGTTGTGGTGCGTATTCTGGAACAGTACGAGCGGCGGCTTGGCGATCTGGCCAGCGCAATTGCGATGGAGATGGGCGCGCCGATCGATTTCGCCCGCGAAGAACAGGCAAGCTGCCTGCCCTGGCATGCCAACAATTTCCTGACCGCCTTCGATGAGATCGACTGGGTGCGCCCGCTTGGCGATCATGCGCCGAACGACCGCATCGCGCTGGAACCGATCGGGGTCGTGGGGCTGATAACCCCCTGGAACTGGCCGATGAACCAGATCGCGCTCAAGGCCATACCAGCGATGCTTGCGGGCTGCACCTCGGTTTTGAAACCATCCGAGGAAAGCCCGCTCGACGCGATGATCTTCGCCGAAATGTGCCATGATGCGGGGCTCCCGGCCGGGGTTTTCAACCTGGTGAACGGCGACGGGCTGGGCGTGGGCGCCGCTCTGTCGAGCCATCCGGATGTCGAGATGATCTCCTTCACTGGCTCGACCCGCGCCGGTAAGGCGATTTCCGTCGCTGCGGCGGAAACGCTGAAACGCGTGACGCTGGAGCTGGGCGGCAAGGGTGCGAACGTCATTTTCGCCGATGCCGATGAAAAGGCGGTTCGGCAGGGGGTCTTGCACATGATGGCGAACACCGGCCAAAGCTGCAACGCTCCGTCGCGGATGCTGGTCGAGCGGCCGATCTACGATCAGGCGGTGGAAATTGCCGCCGCCGTGGCCAGCTCGATCAAGGTCGGCTCGGCGCACGATCACGGCAAACATATCGGGCCGGTGGTGAACAAGCGTCAGTGGGACCAGATCCAGGCCTACATCCAGAAGGGCATCGACGAGGGCGCGCGTCTGGTGGCCGGCGGCCCGGGCCTGCCGGAAGGGTTCAACCGCGGATTCTACGTCAAGCCGACGGTCTTTGCCGATGTAAAGCCCGGCATGACCATCGAACGCGAGGAAATCTTCGGCCCGGTCCTGGCGATCATCCCCTTCGACACCGAGGAAGAGGCGGTGCGCATCGCCAACGACACGCCCTATGGCCTCACGAACTATGTGCAATCGCAGGATGGCGCGCGCCGCAATCGCCTGGCACGCCGTCTCCGGTCGGGGATGGTCGAGATGAACGGCCGCTCGCGCGGGGCGGGCGCGCCCTTCGGTGGGGTCAAGGCGTCGGGGCGCGCGCGCGAGGGCGGGCACTGGGGGCTGGAAGAGTTTCTAGAGGTCAAGGCAATCTCGGGCTGGGCGGCCGAATAGACACGCCCGCGCCCGACAGCGCCGGCAAGCGCATCGCGTTCTTATCTTGCGGTCGGCGGACAGGCTGGGCCAGACTGACACCGCCGGTCCGCGAGGCTGGTTCAGGGGCAGGGTGCATCGTGGGATCCGTCACCGGAAATAGGGCCGCTGCTGCGCGGCTTCTAAGATGATGTCGGGCGGCGGTGCGCTGCGATATCCCCTGATCCGGCCGGTCGGCCTTGGCGGGTTGCTGGTCACCTTTTCGGACGAACTGACCGACACAGCGAACCGCGCCGCCCTGGCCTTTCGCGCCGAAATCGATGCGGCCGCCATAGCTGGCGTATGTGAGACTGCGACCTCGCTCACTTCGACCTTCATGGCATTCGACCCGACACGCCTGGAATTCGACGAGCTCGAGGCGCGGCTTCGCGGGCTGTTGGCCAAGTCGAGCGCGCGCGCCCCGCAGGCTGGCCGCCGGCTCTGGCGCATTCCCGTGGCCTTTGGCGGCGCGGAAGGCCCGGAACTGGGCGCGGCGGCCGAGCTGGCCGGGCGAACACCCCAACAGGCGATCGCCGAATTGGCCGCAACCCCAGTCAGGGTTCTGACCATCGGCTTCGCGCCGGGCCAGCCCTACCTTGGCCCGCTGCCGGAAAACTGGAATATTCCGCGCCGCGGCGGGCTGACCGCCTCGGTGCCTGCCGGGGCGCTGGTGGTGGCGGTCCGTCAGCTCGTGCTGTTCGCCAGGGCAAGCCCCACTGGCTGGCGGAGGGTTGGTCAGACCGCCTTTCGCCCTTTCCGGCCCGACACCGACGACCCGTTCGCCTTTCGCCCCGGCGACGAAGTGCGCCTGATCGCGGTCAGCGCGGCCAGGCTCGCCGACCTTGGCCTGCGTGGCGACCCGGACGGCGGCGCCACCTGCGAGCCTGTCCAATGAGCGGGCTGATCGTCGAACGAGCGGGCCCGGCGCTGACGTTGCAAGACCTGGGCCGACCGGGCTTTCTGGCACAGGGCCTGTCGCGGGGGGGGGCCGCCGATGTGCATGCGCTGGTCGAAGGCGCGGTTCTTCTGGGTCAGCCGACAGACCGCGCGGCCCTTGAAATGGCCGGGGCGGGGGGCAGCTTCGTGGCAGGCGTCGACATGCGCATCGCACTGACCGGCGCCCCGATGCCCACGGCCATCGACGGCCGCCCGGCCTTGTGGAACGCCGGCCACCGGCTGCGGGCGGGCCAGCGCCTGACGATAGGAGCGGCCCAGGCGGGCGTTTACAGCTATCTTCATGTCGGGGGCGGCTTTGACGGGCCGGTCTTTCTGGGCAGCCGTTCGGCCCATCTGGCCGCCGGGATAGGCCAGCCGGTGCGCGCGGGCGATCGGCTGGCGGCCGGGCCCGATCCCGACCCGGACCGCCCCGATCTGGCGCTACCGCAGGTCGATCGGTTCGCGGGCGGCACACTGCGGCTGCTGCCGGGCGTCCATACCGTCCATTTTGCCCCGGAAACCCTTGAAAGGTTCGCCAAGACAGCTTTCACCAAGACATCCCGCGCCAACCGGCAGGGGGCCGAGCTTGCTTTTGACGGCCCGCCCTTCGCAACCGGATCGGCTCAGCTCAGCACCTTGTCGGAACCGATGGTGCCGGGTGACGTGCAGATGACCGGCCTCGGCATGCCGTTCGTCCTGCTGCCCGAATGCCAGACCACCGGGGGGTATCCGCGCATCGGCACCCTACTGCCCGACGATCTACCCATGGGCGCACAGGCGGCCCCGGGCACCGCCTTGCGCTTCACCTTTATCACCCGTGCCGCGGCGATGGCGGTGCATGTTCCGATCGCCAGCTATGCCGAAGGCCTGCGGGCGCGGCTCGGGCCACACACGCGGGATCCCGCGGCGATCGCGGATCTGCTAAGCCATCAATTGATCGGCGGCGTGATCACCGGCTGGGACGAAGACTGAAGCGAGGGACAAAGCGATGAAAACGGTGGATCTGAATGCCGACATGGGCGAATCCTTCGGCGACTGGCGCTTGGGACAAGACGAAGCACTAATGAACATCGTCAGTTCCGCCAACATTGCCTGCGGCTTTCACGCAGGTGATCCCGATGTTATGGCGCGCACCATGCGGCTGGCCGCCGCGCGCGGGATCGGCATCGGCGCCCATCCCGGTTTTCCCGACCTTCAGGGGTTCGGGCGCCGCCGGATAGAGATCCCCGCCGGCACCCTGGCCAACATGATCCGCTATCAACTTGGCGCCGCCCTGGCGATGGCCCGCGCGGCGGGCGGCACGGTGCGGCACTTCAAGCTGCACGGAGCACTTTCCAACATGGCGGCCGCCGACCCCGATCTGGCCCGGACCTGCTTTGCCGCCGCGCGCGAGATTGCACCCGACATCATCCTGGTCGTGCTTGCGGCCACGCCGATGGAGGCGGCGGCCCGTGCCCTTGGCGGCCCCTGGGCGGGCGAGATCTTTGCCGACCGCGCCTATAACGCGGATGCCTCGCTGGTCGATCGTCGCCAGCCCGGTGCCGTCATCCACAACGCCGCCGACGCCGCACGCCGGATGCGGGCCATGATCGGGGCGGGAGCGATCCTGACCGCCGACGGCACGCACATTCCTGCCCGAATCGACACGATCTGCGTCCATGGCGATACGCCCGAAGCGGTCGAGATCGCCCGCGCCGTGCGTGCCGGGCTGGAGACTGACGGGCTGATCATCGCGCCCTTCGGCGGCTGAAACCTGTTGCGGGGCCGCCCCGGGATCGGCCCCGATGCGTCTGCCCTATGTCAGTTCGAACGCCCGCCGCAGAAAATGTCGGTCACCAGGGTTGCCGAGAGCATTCGCGGCATCGACCGCCGGCATCCAGACCGCGCTGTGACCGGCCTCGGTCGGGGGGCCCCATCGGCGGACCGGGCGGGCCAGGTCGATATGGCAGAGCTTTTCGGCCCATTTGTCATATTCGGGCATATAGGCAAAGCGGCGAAAGCTTCCGATCCGGCGGGGTGCCGCGATCGACCAGCCGGTCTCTTCGAACACTTCGCGGTGAAGCGCGCGCAGGGGCGATTCGCCGGCATCAATGCCGCCGCCGGGAAGCTGAAATTCGGCATCGGGTTCTTCCTGATATGTCACAAGCACGTCCGCGCCCCGCCTAAGCACCGCATAGGCACCCGGTCGAGGGCGATAGTTCTGGCCTGCCACCGGGACCGCGCCAAACCGTCTGATCACCTGCGTCCCCCATGTTCGGTTGCCGATCTTCGCGCGAAACGGTATGCCAAGGCCCGCGCACGAAGGAAAGCCCATGTCCACCACACCACAGATCGCTTGGGACGATACGGTCCTGCCCTTTCAGCTCGACCGGTCCGATATCCGCGGCCGCGTCGCCCGGCTGGACGGAACGCTGAACCGCATCCTGGGCCAGCACAGCTATCCGCCCGAGGTCGAGGCGCTGGTGGCAGAGGCGGTTTTGCTGACCGCGCTGATAGGGCAGACGCTGAAGCTGCGTTGGAAACTATCCTTGCAGATCCGCAGCGACGGGCCGGTGCGGATCATCGCCACCGATTATTACGCCCCGACCGAAGACGGCACCCCCGCGCGGTTGCGCGCCTGGGCGTCGTATGACGCGGAGCGATTGAGGGCGGGCGCCGCGCCGATCAGCCAGATAGGCCAGGGCTACTTCGCCATCCTGATCGATCAGGGCGAAGGAACCCTGCCCTATCAGGGGATAACGCCGCTGACGGGCCGTTCGCTTTCGGCCTGCGCAGAGACCTATTTCGCCCAATCGGAACAATTGCCGACACGCTTTCAGTTGTCGATCGGCCGGTCGCGCGAAAAGGGCGGCGAAGAGAGCTGGCGGGCCGGTGGGGTGATGCTGCAACATATGCCCAAGGCGTCGCCGTTCGTCGCCAATGCCGGGGCGACGGGCGCGGGCGGGCTGTTGGCGCCCGCCGACATTCTCGATGGCGAGGCAAGCGAAAACTGGACCCGGGCGAACCTGCTTCTCGACACGGTCGAAGAACTGGAACTGATCGGCCCCAGCGCGCAGCCGATCGACCTATTGGTCAGGCTTTTTCATGAGGAATCCCCGCGTGTCTACGATGCGCAGCCGGTGCAGTTCGGCTGCACCTGTTCACCTGACAAGGTACGCCAGAGCTTGTCGATCTATTCGGCCAAGGACATCGCCACGATGACGACTGCGGAAGGCACCGTCACTGCGGATTGTCAGTTTTGCGGGGCCCATTACGTGTTCGCGCCCGAAACCCTGGGGTTCGAGGCCAGGGCCGGTGAATGATGCGCTCGCCCAGGTCCGTCAAGCGCTGACACGACCGGGGCGCGCGACATCGGACTATGACCTGAACCCCGGTTTTGCCCTGCCGGAAGGCCGCATTCTGCGCCCCGCGGCGGTGCTGGTCGGCTTCCAGCCCGGCGGTCGGGGTCTGCGCGTCATCCTGACAAAGCGCGCATCGCATCTGAACCATCACCCCGGCCAGATTGCCTTTCCCGGCGGCAAGGTCGACGGGACCGACCGCGACGCCCAAGGGGCGGCCCTGCGCGAGGCGGCCGAGGAAATCGGCCTGCCGCCGGGCGCGGCAACAGTCCTCGGCCTGTCCGATCCGCATGAAACCGTCACCGGGTTCAACGTAACGCCGGTGTTCGCGGCGATTGCACCGGAATTCCGCCCGACCCGGCAGGAAAGCGAGGTCGAAGAGGTCTTTTCCGTGCCGTTCGCCCATGTCGCCGACCTTGGCAACTACCGGGTCGAGTCGCGGCTTTGGCAGGGTCAGGTGCGCCGTTATTACGCGGTACCGTACGGGCCCTATTACATCTGGGGGGCAACCGCGCGTATCCTGCGGGCATTGGCAGACCGGATGGGCTGATGCGGATCACCGATGATTGGATCAGGGCGGACGACCTTCAGCGTGTACTGGCCTGCCTGACCGGAGCCGGGCATCGGGCGCTGCTGGTCGGGGGCTGCGTGCGCAATGCGCTGTTGGGCGTGGCGGCGGGCGATATCGACATTGCGACCGACGCTGATCCCGCGCAGGTCACAGGGCTGGCCCAAGCGGCGGGCCTGCGCACCGTTCCTACAGGGATTGACCACGGGACCGTGACTGTGGTGGCGGGCGGTCACCCGTTCGAGATCACGACCTTCCGCAGTGACGTTGAAACCGACGGGCGGCGGGCGGTGGTGGAATTCACCGGCAGCCTGGCCGCCGATGCGGCGCGGCGCGATTTCACCATGAACGCGCTATATGCTGACGCCTCTGGCACGGTCATAGATCCGTTGGGCGGTCTGCCTGACATTGCCGCCCGGCGCGTCCGGTTCGTGGGCCGGCCGGGCGACCGTATCCGCGAAGACTACCTGCGCATCCTGCGTTTCTTCCGGTTCCATGCGCTTTACGGCGACCCGGATCAGGGGCTCGACCCCGATGGGCTTGCCGCCTGCGCGGCCAATGGCGCTGGAATCGAGACGCTTTCGCGTGAACGTATCGGCCATGAGATGCGCAAGCTTCTGTCCGCGCCCGACCCCGCCCCCGGCGTCGCGGCGATGCAGGCGACGGGCATTCTGGCCCGGGTGCTGCCGGGGGCCGATTGCGGTGCGCTGGCGCCACTTGTCCATCTCGAAGCGGGCACCCCAGGGTCGGCGGTGCGCCGACTAGCATCGCTTGGCGGCGAAGATGCTGCCGAGCGGCTGCGTCTGTCGCGTGACGAGGCGCGGCGGTTGCAATGCTTGCGCTCGGAAATCGGGGCGGGCGCCGGCCCGGCCGAACTGGCCTATCGCCATGGAGCCGAGATCGCGCGCGATGTGCTATTGCTCAGGGGCGCACTGCTGGGCCAGCCGCTTGCGCCGGGCTGGCGGGCCGATGTTGACCGAGGGGCGGCCGCCGTGTTCCCCGTGCGGGCGGCCGACCTCGCCGATCGGCTGTCTGGCCCGGCGCTTGGCGCGAAGCTGCGCGCGCTCGAGGCCCGGTGGATCGCGTCCGACTTTGAATTGTCACGGGAACAATTGATCGCTTGAAGCCCGGCGGACCAGCCCCGATAGTCGCCCGAAATCCCGAAGGTCTACCCGAATGTCTCATCAATCCTTCCTGGCGCTTTTCGGCCTTGCGATTGCAACCCTGTTCACGCCAGGCCCCAACAATGCGATGCTGGCCTCGTCCGGTGTCCAGTTCGGATTTCGGCGGACCCTGCCGCATCTTCTGGGCGTGGCCACCGGCTTTCCGATGATGATGCTGGCGGTGGGTCTGGTTCTGGGCGAACTGTTCCAGGCCAGCGCCCTTCTGCGCGAGGGGTTGCGCTGGGTGGGTGCGGCGATCCTGCTGTGGATAGCCTGGAAAATCGCCTTTTCCGCCGGATCGGTTCGTAAGGCGGGCGATGCGCGGCCTATGACCTATGCGGCAGCGGCGGGCTTTCAATGGATCAATCCCAAGGCCTGGTCCATCGCCATCGCCGCGACCTCGCAGTTCATCCTGCCCGAGGCGCCGCTGCGCACCGCCGGAACCGTTGCGGCAACCTTCGTAGCGCTCGGGTTGTGCTCGGCTTCAGTCTGGGTAGTTGCCGGACAGGCCTTGTCGCGCTGGCTGACCACACCGGCACGCCACCGCATGTTCAACCTGACGATGGCGGCGCTGATCGTCTGGTCGACCGTCGCCCTTCTGCGCCACTGATACGTCGTGCCGGTCCCGGCCGCCGCGTCCCGGAAGCGACGACCACATGGCTCCGGCTTCAAACGCTGGTCTGTCGCAAGATATTCACGGCGCGGAACGGAAGCCAAACCCGATTTGCCATGGCGGCGCCCGAACCGGGACCGCACCATCATGCCGAGGGGATCGAACGCCTAGTAGATATAGCGTATCTGGTCTGCCCAGTAGCGTTCCATACGGCGTAAAAGCCCGTTGATATCGTCGAGCCCCGACAAGCCGACGATGCCCCGCGCCTCCATCCCTTCGGCATGGCGGCGGAAAAGCTGGCCCACCTGATCGCGCACCAGATCGCCCCGGGCGGTCAGCCGCACCCGCACCGACCGCCGGTCGATCTCGCTGCGTTCGTGGTGCATATAGCCCATCTCGACCAGCTTCTTGAGATTGTAGCTGACGTTCGAGCCCTGATAGTAACCCCGGGTTTTCAATTCGCCCGCCGTCACCTCGTTCTCGCCGATGTTGAACAGCAACAGCGCCTGAACCGCGTTGATCTCTAGCTGGCCGAGCCGTTCGAACTCGTCCTTGATCACGTCGAGAAGCAGCCGGTGCAGCCGTTCGACAAGGCTGAGCGTATCGAGATAACTGCCAAGAAAGCCCCCGCGCGGCGGATCTGACAAAAGCGCGTGCATGGTCATGACAAATCTCCCTCAAGCATCACTTGCGGGCAGCCTCGCCGGAAAAGCCGAAATTTCGGTTAAAGCTTTCCGGGCCCGGCGCGGCAATGATCGCCGATCCGCGCGATCAGGCCATCAAACCGGGGCGGCACCGGGGCGGCACCGGTGATCCAGGTCAGAAGATCCTGATCATTCTCGTGCAAGAGCGCGTCATAGCTATCAAGCTCGGCCTCGCCCATCCCGGCCAGATGGGCGTCGGCATAGGGGCCGAGGATCAGGTCCATCTCCTTGATCCCCCGTCGCCAGCTGCGCATTGCCAAACGCCTGAGCCGGGCTGAGTGCGCCTCGGTCATGCGGCGGTCTCGGCAAGCGTGCGGCGCAGCCGCTTTTCGGCAAGGCCCAGGCGCGCGGAAAGTGCGGCCATACCAGTGTGAATATTGCGCAATTCGGCCAGGTATGCCGCGACGGCGACGGGCGGTTCGACGACCGCGTCGGGATCGCCGGGCCCATCGCCTTCGCCCGTCAGAAGCCAGCGCAACGACACGCCAAGCATTCCGGCCAGCATCTGAACCCGGTTGGCGCGCGGCTCGGACGCGTCATCTTCCCAATGGGCAAGGGTTTTTTCCCGCACGCCCAACCGGCGGGCGAGATCGGCCTGACTAAGCCCCTGACCTTCACGCGCTGCGGCCAATCTGTCGCCCAGCGTCGCAATTTCATCGCTATACCATCCGGTGGCTTCGGTCATCTTCATCCTATCCTCTCGGTGTTGCTGCTTGAATGCGGTGAAGGGCCACCCTATGACATGGAGCCGGAAGTTACAAACCGGAGTGCCCCGAAGATGGCCTTTTTGTCCGACACGCTGGCCCGCGTGAAGCCCTCGCCCACCATAGCGGTCACCACCAAGGCGGCCGAACTCAAGGCGGCGGGCAAGGATGTGATCGGCCTTGGTGCAGGCGAGCCGGATTTCGACACGCCGCAGAATATCAAGGATGCGGCCAAGCGGGCGATCGACGCGGGCAAGACGAAATACACGGCCGTCGACGGCATAATCGAGCTGAAGCAGGCGATCTCGGCCAAGTTCAAGCGCGAGAACGGGCTGACCTATACACCGCAGCAGATCACCGTGGGCACCGGCGGCAAGCAGACGCTTTACAACGCGCTGATGGCCACCTGTAACCCCGGCGACGAGGTAATCATCCCCGCGCCCTACTGGGTCAGCTATCCCGACATGGTTCTGCTGGCCGGCGGCACCCCGGTTCCGGTCGTGGCCGGGATTGAGACGAACTTCAAGCTGACCCCCGCGCAGCTCGAGGCGGCGATCACGCCCAAGACCAAATGGTTCATCTTCAACTCGCCCTCGAACCCGACGGGCGCCGGCTATACGGCGGCTGAACTGAAGGGGCTGACCGATGTTCTGATGCGCCATCCCCATGTCTGGGTGATGTCGGACGACATGTATGAACACCTCGTCTTCGACGATTTCAGGTTCGTCACCCCAGCCGAAATCGAACCGGGCCTGTATGACCGCACCCTGACATGTAACGGCGTGTCGAAAAGCTATGCGATGACCGGCTGGCGGATCGGCTATGCGGCCGGCCCGGTAGCGCTGATCAAGGCGATGGGGACGATCCAGTCGCAATCGACCTCGAACCCCTGTTCGGTGGCGCAATATGCCGCCCTCGAGGCGTTGAACGGGCCGCAGGATTTTCTGGCGGCCAACAAGAAAGTGTTCCAGCGCCGCCGCGATCTCGTGGTGTCGATGCTGAACCAGGCCAAGGGGATCAGGTGCCCGCGACCGGAAGGCGCGTTCTATGTCTATCCCGACATTTCGGACTGTATCGGCAAAGTCAGCGCCAGCGGCGCGGCCATTACCGACGATGCCGCCTTCGCCACGGCGCTGCTCGAGGAAACCGGCGTTGCCGTGGTTTCCGGCGCGGCCTTCGGGCTTTCGCCGAACTTCCGCGTCAGCTACGCTACGTCGGACGCGGCACTGGAAGAGGCCTGCAGCCGCATCCAGCGGTTCTGCGCCGGTCTTCGCTGAGGGGGACGGATGGCGGCTGACCTGCCCGACTATTACTTTCGTGTGCGCGAAAACGGCGCGGCGGTCTTTCGCATCGAGTCGGAGAACCGTCAGCAGCGCATCGAGATGGAGCAGATTGCGGTCGTCAACGTCAAGAACGGTGAGGTGCGCGCGCAGGGCGAGCGCGCCCTGACCGAGGCCGACAGGGCGGCAATCGCGGCCTGGATGGTCGACCGAACCGAGGTTCTGGCGCTGCGCGACATGGACGATATTGTCCGCGCCATTGACCATCTGAACCTGACCGCACACTGGGCACAGACCCGCGCTACCGAGACACAGCTGGACGCGGTGACCGAACCGCTTTTGCTGGCAATGCACGACCTGCGCACGGTTCTGGTGCGCAAGAAGGCGGACCGGCTGGCCCGAGGCACCGAAAGCTAGGCAAGACGGGCCAACCACGGTCCGCGCCAGTAGCGCAGCATCAGAAGGGACGCGGCGGCGGCGAGCCCGACGACCAGCCCAAGCCAGAGCCCGGCACCGCCAAGGCCGAGGCCGAAGGCCAGGCCATAACTCGCCGGTACCCCGATCAGCCAATAGCTGACAGCGGCGATCCACATGGGCGCGCGCGTGTCCTGCACCCCGCGCAGGAGCCCGAGCGCGATGACCTGCATCGCGTCGAACATCTGGAAAAGCGCCGCAACCGCCAGAAGGCTGGTCGCGTAGGCCATGATATCGTCCGCATGGTCCTTGGCCGGATCGAGGAAGGGGCTGATCAGCGCCTCGGGCACGCTGAGAAAGAGCGTCACCATCAGCGCCGCGAATACGAGCGACATGGCCGTCGCCGTCAGAGCGGCATCCCGCAACGACCCCTGATCGCCGGCGCCTTCGGCCCGGCCGATCCGGACCGTCGCCGCATTCGAAAGGCCGAGGTGAACCATGAAGGCCAGGGCGGCGATTTCCATGGCGATGCCGTGCGCGGCAAGTTCGACCCGCCCGATCCAGCCCATCATCACCGCCGCGGCGATGAACAGGCAGCTTTCGGCAAGCCCGGTCAGGCCAACCGGCACGCCAAGCCGGGCAACCTGACCAAAGGCCTGCCAATCGGGTCTCCAGAAGCGCTGGAACAGATGGAAGCGGCGCGACGGGCCGACGAATTGCGCATGGGCGGCCAGCAGCACGAAGGTCAGAACCTGGGTGAAAAGCGACGCGAGCGCAGCCCCCCGCACGCCCCATTCCGGCGCGCCCCAATGGCCAAAGATGAAAGCCCAGGCGACCAGAAAATTCAGCACCACGGCCGACACGGTGACCGCCAGCATCACGCGCGTCTGTTCAAGCGCCGCCAGATAGCTTTTCAGCACCACCGTCAGAAGGGCTGGCATCATCCCGAAGCCGGCGATGCGCAAAAAGTCCTGCGTCAGGCCCGAAACCTCGGGGTCCTGGTGCAGAAACCGCAGAACCGGTGCCGACCACCAGATGACCGGAACCGTCATCGCCCCGAACAGGATCGACAGCCACAGCCCCATCCGCACACTGCGGCGCACCTGCGCATCGTCACCGCGCCCCAAGGCAGCCGCGACAAGCCCCATGACCGCGATCCCGAACCCAGAGCCCAGAATGAAAAGGATGAAAAAGAACGAAGCGCCCAGAACCACCGCGTCGAGCTCGCGCACCCCATATCGGCCCAGAAGAACCGTATCTGTGACATGCAGGCCCATCTGCGCGAGATTGCTTCCGATGATGGGAAGACCCAAGGTCAGAAGGGCCCGCGCGTGGCCGGTGTAGGTCAGGCGTTCTTGCATCCGCAAGCTCTAGCTGCGGCGTTCGCCAAGGTCCAGCGGCTCGCCCCGTCCTTTGGACGGGGCGCATGACGGGACTATCGCGCGGGCGCCGCTGGCGGTAGGCAGATGCAAGGGAAATTCGGGAGAGAGCACATGATCGAGCTTTACGGGGTGGCACGGTCGCGCGCGTCGCGCAATCTGTGGCTCTTGGGCGAAATGGGCGCAGGCTACCGCCATGTGCCAGTTATTCAGGCCTATCGGCTGGCCGACCCGCAGTCCCCGGATGCACCGCAAAACACGCTGTCGCCCGATTTTCTGAAACTCAGCCCCGCCGGGGCGATCCCGGTCATGCGCGACGGCGATCTGACCTTGTCCGAATCGATTGCCATCAACATCTACCTCGCCAAGGCCTATGGCGGCGACCTTGGCCCGCACACCCCCGCCGAAGAGGCCCTGATGTTGCAATGGGCGCTCTACGGCGCCTCGTCGATCGAGGGGCCGGCGGTGTCGATCCTTTATGTCTACGGCGACGGAAAGGCCGAATCCGAAGCGGGCGCCGCCGAGCTGACCGTGGCGCGTGACAAGCTGCGACGGCCCCTTGCGGTGATGAACGCCCATCTCGCGGCCGAGAAATTCATGGTTGGCGGTCGGTTCACCGTGGCCGACATCAATATGGCCGAAATGATCCGCTATGCGAGCGGGGATGCCGAGGCGATGGCCCCCTGCCCGACCATATCCGCCTGGCTCGCCATCTTGCACGAACGCCCGGCATTCAAGGCGATGTGGGCGATGCGCCTGGCCGAACCTGCCTGAATCGGGTGGAGTGCGACGGCTCACGGCAAGATGCCGGGTGGCCGCAAAGTTTACCGATTTGTATGGATGCGGGAACGTTGGCGTCAAGTTCAGGCGCGAGAAAGGCTTTGCGCGGTAGGCCCGATGAGAGGCGATCGGCGCGCTGAAGCAAATCAAAAACTCCTTGAAGGACACAAGATGAAACGTATTCTCCTCCCCGTCGTCGCGGCTTTCGCTCTGATCGGCACCCCGATGCTCGCAGCCACCACCACGACGAACCCCTGCACGTCGGATATCGCTGCGTTCGACGCCGCCGTGAAAACCACCAAGGCCGCCAAGGCCGACGTGACCAAAGCCACCAAGCTGCGCAACAAGGCCGTCAAGCTTTGCAAGAAATCCTCGTCGGTCAAGAAAGGCGAAGCTGACCTCAGCGCCGCCATGTCGCTGATCGGCGCCAAGGGCTGATCACACCCGTTGGGGCGCCCAGTTTCCCCCCGATCCAGGGCGTCCCACAGAACCCGGTCGCATCCCCCATGCGGCCGGGTTTATCTTTTTGCCACCGCTGTTGAATTGCCGCCATGCGATTTGCGGGCCGGCCCGCGGCCTTGCCCCCTGCGCCGCCGCATGGTCTAATCGGCCGCCAAAGAAAACGAGCAGTTCCAGGAAACAGCCATGGCCAACGATCTCCTCTCCGGCGGCACTTCGACCTATGACGCATCAAGCATCGAGGTACTCGAGGGGCTGGAGCCGGTCAGGAAGCGCCCCGGCATGTATATCGGCGGCACCGATGAGCGGGCGCTGCATCACCTGGTCGCTGAAATTCTCGACAATTCGATGGACGAAGCCGTTGCCGGACATGCCTCACGGATCGAGGTCGAACTTCATGCGGATTATTCGGTGACGATCCGAGACAATGGCCGCGGCATTCCGGTCGATCCGCATCCGAAATTCCCCGGCAAATCGGCGCTCGAGGTGATCCTGTGCACGCTGCATGCCGGCGGCAAGTTCGGCGGCGACGCCTACCAGACCTCCGGTGGCCTGCACGGGGTTGGCGCGTCGGTGGTGAATGCGCTGTCCGACAGCCTTGTCGTCGAAGTCGCCCTCAACAAAGAGCTGTACGAACAGCGTTTCTCGCGCGGCGTCCCGCAAGGGCCGTTGAAAAGGCTGGGCCCGGTCCAGAACCGGCGCGGCACGGCCGTCACGTTCCATGCCGATGAAGACATCTTCGGCCATCACCGTTTCAAGCCGGCGCGGATGCTGAAGATGGTCCGGTCAAAGGCCTATCTGTTCTCGGGCGTCGAAATCCGTTGGAAATCGGCCATCGACGATGGGGAAACCCCGGCCGAGGCGGTCTTTCACTTTCCCGGCGGGCTGGCCGACTATCTGGGAGAACTGTTGCAGAAATCGACTACGTACGCCGACCGGCCCTTTGCCGGCAGGGTCGGCTTTCAGGAAAAGTTCGGCGTTCCGGGCCAGGTCGAATGGGCGATCAACTGGACGCCCTCAATCGACGGGTTCCTGCATTCCTATTGCAACACGGTGCCAACGCCTGAAGGCGGCACGCACGAGGCGGGCTTCTGGGCGGCGATCCTGAAAGGGGTGCGGGCTTACGGCGATCTGGTGAAGAACCGCAAGGCCGAACAGATCACCCGCGAGGATATGCTGGCGGGGGGGTGCGCGCTCGTGTCGTGCTTCATCCGCGAGCCGGAGTTTGTCGGCCAGACCAAGGACCGGCTGGCGACAACCGAGGCCGCACGGCTGGTCGAAGGCGCGGTCCGCGACCATTTCGACAACTGGCTGGCGGCAGATACCAAATCGGCGGGGGCGATCCTCGACTTCCTCGTGCTGCGGGCCGAGGAACGGTTGCGGCGGCGGCAGGAAAAGGAAACCGCCCGCAAATCGGCCACCAAACGGCTGCGGTTGCCCGGCAAGCTGGTCGATTGCACCGCCAAGAACCGCGAAGGCACCGAGCTCTTCATCGTCGAGGGCGACAGCGCGGGAGGCAGCGCAAAGGGTGCACGCAGCCGTGAAACCCAGGCGCTCTTGCCACTGAAAGGCAAGATTCTCAATGTGTTGGGGGCGGCTTCGGCGAAGCTGAACGACAATACCGAGATCCGCGATATCTGCGAGGCGCTGGGCGTGTCGATGGGCACGCGCTTCAACGTCGACGATCTGCGCTATGACAAGATCATCATCATGACCGACGCCGATGTCGACGGCGCCCATATCGCCAGCCTGTTGATGACCTTCTTTTTCACCCAGATGCGGCCGCTGATCGACAAGGGGCACCTCTACCTGGCCTGCCCGCCCTTGTACCGGCTGACGCAAGGGGCGCGGCGGCTTTATGTGGCCGACGATGCTGAGAAAGAGGAATGGCTGGCCAAGGGGCTGGGCGGAAAGGGAAAAATTGATGTGCAGCGGTTCAAGGGGCTGGGCGAGATGGACGCCAAGGACCTGAAGGACACGACGATGAACCCCGAAACCCGCAAGCTGATCCGCGTTTCGATCGACGAGGACGAACCCGGCCTGACCGCCGATCTGGTCGAGCGGCTGATGGGGAAAAAGCCGGAACTGCGGTTCCAGTACATCTCCGAAAACGCGAGGTTCGTCGAGGAGCTGGACGTCTGAAACGCCGTCTGCCTGGCGTATGCCTTGCGTATGCCTTGCGTATGCCATTCGTACCGACAGCGCGCCTCGTCCCGGTCGCGCTGAATGATCCCGGTCACGGCGGTCGTGCGATGTACGGGCAGGACTGTGCCAGACACCCCTCCCCCTTGTCCGAAACACCCTTTCGCCCGACACTGTGCTCAGCCTCAAGGTAGCGCCATGTCCTTCCTGATCGAATACCAGTTTCCCCTAATCTTCGGCTGCTTCCTGGCCGGCCTGATCGGTTGGCTTTTCGTGCTGGCCCGTCCGGCGGCCAGCCGGGCCTGGAAGCTCGCCGATCTGGTCTGGGTGGGGCTCGGCGGGTTTGGGGTGCTGGCGGCCGTGGTGGCCGGGGTCTATAGGGCAGATACCGGCCGTATCGAGCGGCAGATCGACCTTGGCTACGCGGCGCTCAGCGCATTCGATCATGACGCGTCGCGCTTTCGCCTGCGGTACTGCGAGGGCGATGCCGCGCCGGACGCCCGGGTGCTTTGCGACAAGATCGAGTTCCTGCACGCCTCGACGGCAGCGAACCGGACCTTGCCGATCTTTCTTGAATCGACGCGGGTGACCGCCCCCCTTCAGGCGCTGCGCCTGTTCGCGGGCAGCGCCCCCGCCGACATGCAGGGAATGAGCCATGCGGCAATGATGGCGGCGGCGCAGGGCTTCAACCCCGACGTGCTGGCCTTTCAGGCAACCGACGCGGGCACGGCAGGCGCTCTGGCCCGGCTAACCGCGCGGCCCGATCAGCGCAGCCTCACCGCCGACTTTCAGGTTCTGGCGGGAACCTACGACGAGTTGATCGCCCAAGTCCGATCGGTCAAGGTCGAGTGGGACTATCTGCAGGCCCATACCCTTTTCCTTGCAGTACAGATCTTTGCGCTGTGCCTTGTCGCGTTCGCGGCCCCTTTCCGGCTTGGAAAGTCGCTGGCCGAGCTGCGCGGGGCATTCGGAAACGATAGCTAGCGCATCCGCCGATCAGGGCTTGGGTCACAATGCCTGCCGGACAGGCGACGATCAGCCGCCGTTCGGCTGTGCTCAGCGCCTCGGCGCCGGTCAGCGCCTCATGATCCTGGATGGTTTGCAACGCCGCCCCCCTGCTCGCCCTAGGGTGGAGCGGACTGGAGGGTTTGGCAAGGGCCGGTCAGGGGCGGGTGATCACTGCCAGCAGGAGACCAGCACGGTCATGTCGCGGGCGTGGGCGGCGAGGTCTTCGAGGGCCAGGGGCGGGCCGGCGGGACGGGGGGAGAGGGTGAGGCCGTGGCCGGCCAGCGAGGTGGCGATGTCGGTGGCGTTCAGCGCGAAGGCCACGCCCGGCGGCAACTGGCGGCTGGCATCGGCGGCGGCGGGCAGCAAGAGGCCGGTCATCGCCCCGCTTTGGTCGAGCACCGCGCCGCCGGCATCGCCGGGCAGGGTGTGGATGGCAAGGCGCGCCATGTCAGGCTCGCCGTTCAGGCCCTTGCCCTCGGCCAGGCGGCCGAAGCTGACCACCGGCGCGTCGAGCTTGTCTTCGTAGGAATAGCCGGCCACCGCCACCTCTGCCGGGGCGGCGGGCAGCGCGGGCGCCAGTTCGGCGACGGCGCGGGGGGCAAGCGGTGTGTCGGGCTTCAGGACCGCGATGCCGAGTGTGTCGTCCTGAAAGGCGACGGTCGCGGCATGGCTGCCGTTCAGCGTAACGCGGCCGCATTGGCGCAGCACCTCGGCCGTGGTCAGGACCGCGCCGTCATGGTCGATGAAGATGCCGGTGCGCGACAGGGTCGGGCGGCGGATGTCGAGCCCGGAGGTCAGGTCGGCGCGCGATACCGACGACGGCTGGCCCAGATCGGGGTCGAGGGCCACGTTGACCTGCGAGGAAAAGCTTTTCTTCATCGCGTCGAGGATGCGGGCGGCGCGGTCCTGGTCGGACGCGGGCCAGACCAGGACGAAGCCCTTGACGAGGCCGGCCGCAAGGGTGGCCTCGGCATAGGCACGGGTTTCGGCGCCGGCGCCGGTGATGGTGAACGACACCGGCCGGAGCGAGCGTTCGCCGTCGAGCGGGACCAGCGCCAGCGACCGGACCTGGTCGTAGATCGCGGTCAGGGTGCGCGCGTCGCCCCGACGCGAGATCAGGAGGATCTGATAACCCGACCCGTCGTTGGGCTTGTAGGCGACGAAGGGCGGGGTGTAACGGTCGAAGCTGACCAGGCCCATCGGCAGGTCGATGTCGATGCCGGCTTCGGGTTCGGAAACGCGGGTGAGCCCGAGGGCCGCCACCTCGTCATGCCAGCCGTCGATCAGCGCCTTGCGTTCGGCGCTGGTCAGGATGCCGGTTTCCTCGTGCCCGTTCTGGCCCTGCCACGCGGCCATCGCGGCGCGGGTGCCGGGGCCGAATGACCCGTCGATGGCCCCTTGGTAGATGCCGAGGAACTGCATGGCCGTTTGCACATCCTGCCGGTCCTGGGCCGACAGGGCCGCTTCGGCGGTACGGGCCTCTTGCAGGCTTTCGGCGGGGTCCGAGGGGTCGGTCAGGGGTTCGGCCGATGCGCTTTCAGCGGGCGGCGTGGCGGCGGGCGGCGGTGCGGCGGCGGCGGCCACGGCAGACGTGGCCGGATCGGCGGGCCAGAACCGCGCGCCGAAGGTGCCGGACGGCGGAATGAAACTGTCGCCGGGGATCAGCCGTTCGCCGCGCAGCAGGGCCAGCTGGCGCGCCGCCTCGTCGGCGGGATAGGGCCCGAGCGCGATCGCGTACCAGCCCGACGAAAGCCGGAAGCCCGCGACATTGCCAAACGCGCCGGAATAGGCCGTTGCGCGGTCCTGCGCCTCGGCCAGGGTCGGGCGGGCCTCGATCTGCACCCAGCTGTCGTCATTTTGCGCGCGCGCCCCGGCCGCCCCGAGAAGAAATGCCGCGCAAACTGCCACAACTGAAAACACCCGCCGCATCCAATACCCCCTGAGCCCTGTTCAAATCCGCGAATCCACGGGCGAAACTAGCAGGCTGAGCGCCAGCGTCACCCCCCAAAACCCGAACGGGCCGATTGACCCTGCCGCGCCCGTTGCCTAGAGAGAGGGCGCTTTTCACCATTCAGGGCGATCCCATGCAGGCGACCCTTCCGCGATCCTTTCAGGAAATCATCCTGCGGCTGCAAGCCTATTGGGCGGCCAAGGGCTGCGCGATCCTGCAACCCTATGACATGGAGGTGGGTGCCGGCACCTTTCACCCGGCGACCACGCTGCGCGCGCTGGGCCCGCGCCCCTGGGCGGCGGCCTATGTGCAGCCGTCGCGCCGGCCGACCGACGGGCGGTATGGCGAAAACCCCAACCGCTTGCAGCATTACTATCAATATCAGGTGCTGATCAAACCGTCGCCGCCCGACCTGCAAGATCTTTATCTGGGGTCGCTTGCCGCGATCGGCATCGACGCGGCCCTGCATGACATCCGCTTTGTCGAGGACGATTGGGAAAGCCCGACGTTGGGCGCCTGGGGCCTGGGGTGGGAGGTCTGGTGCGACGGGATGGAGGTGAGCCAGTTCACCTATTTCCAGCAGGTTGGCGGGCATGATTGCAAGCCGGTTTCGGGCGAGCTGACCTATGGGCTGGAGCGGCTGGCGATGTATGTTCTGGGCGCAGGTCATGTGATGGACATGCCCTACAACGATCCGCAATCGCCCATACCGCTGCGCTATGGCGACATCTTCCGCCAGACCGAGCAGGAATATTCCCGCTGGAACTTCGACCAGGCCGACACCGAGATGCTGTTGCGGCACTTTCAGGATGCCGAGGCGGAATGCGAACGCATCCTGGCCGCGCCCGCCGAAGACAAGGCCGGGCGGCGCATCACCATGGCCCACCCGGCCTACGACCACTGCATCAAGGCAAGCCATCTGTTCAACCTTCTGGACGCGCGGGGGGTGATTTCCGTCACCGAACGGCAGGCCTATATCGGCCGGGTCCGGGCGCTGGCCAAGAAATGCGCCGATGCATTCGTTTCCACCCCGGCCGGTGGCGCGCCGGTCGTGGCGGGCTGAGGCATGGCCCATTCCCTGACCCCCTTTCAGGCGCTGCTCGATCGTCTGGCGCAGATGGACAACCGCGTTGGCTACAGTTGCGGGCGCAAGCTGAAGCGGCGGCTGCTGGCCGCATCGCGGGCCGCGTTCGACGCGCGGGTGGCGCGGCTTGGGCCGGGGGATATCTGCCTCGACCTGGGGGCGAATATCGGCGAATTCACCCAAATCCTCGCCAGGACCGGTGCTACGGTGCATGCCTATGAACCCGACCCCGAAACCTTTGCCACGCTGCGGGCCAATGTCGGGCGGGCGGCCAATGTCGTCCTGCACCAGAAGGCGGTGGGGGCGCGGCCCGGTACCGTCCAGTTGCGCCGCACGCTGGCCTATGCCGAGGATCGCGCCCGCCAGTCGCAGGCGTCGTCGGTCTATTTCGATGCGCCCGAGACCTTTGGCGGGGCCACGATTGCCGTCGAACAGGTGGGATTTCGAGAGGTACTGGCGGCGCTGCCAAAGCCCGCGGCGCTGATCAAGATGGATATCGAAGGGGCCGAGTTCGACATCCTCGACGATATTTTCGATGGCGGGATGCCGGCCAACATGGACGCGCTGTTCGTCGAGACGCATGAAGGCTTTGCGCTCGACCGGTTGCCGGCGCTGCGCCGCCACCAGCGGGTGGCCATGGCGCTGGAACAGCCGTATATCAACCTCTACTGGCCGTGAGGGTGCGGGATGAATGGTAAGATCGTCGCCGGGGCTATCGTCGCCACCGCCCTGATCGCCGGGGCGGCGATCTATTATCTTCAGGTCTATGCCTTTTATCGGCCGATCGAGGCGGGGTCGGCCCTGGCGGCGATCGAGGTGGCCCATGTCGACACCGGCGCGCCCGAGAGCCTGGCCACCCGCGATTTCACCGGGATCGACGCGGACAGCTCGCCCCTTCGCTACCGCAGCTGCTTTGTCACGCCGACGACACTGGCGACGATGACCGAAACCTACCAGCCCTACGACAAGCCGACGCCGCTGAACGCGCCCACCTGGTTCACATGTTTCGACGCGGCCCGCATCGGCGCCGATCTCGACTCGGGCGCGGCGGTGGCGTTCCTGTCGCACAAGAACATTCGCCCCAGTGTGGACCGCGTGATCGCGGTCTACCCGGATGGCCGGGCCTATGGCTGGCAGCAACTGAACGAAAGCGCGGATCAATAGATGGCCGACCTTCTCATCGAGCTTTTTTCCGAGGAAATCCCGGCGCGGTTTCAAGGGATGGCGCGCGATGCCCTGCGCCGCATGGTCACCGACGGGCTGGTCGGGGCGGGCCTGACCTATGAAGGGGCGGCGGCCTTTTCCACGCCGCGCCGGCTGGCGCTGACCGCCCATGGGCTGAGCGGCGAAAGTGCCCCGGTGCGCGAGGAACGCAAGGGTCCGGCCACCACCGCGCCCGACGCCGCCCTTCAGGGTTTTCTGCGGTCGACCGGGCTGACGCTCGATCAGCTGGAAAAGCGCGATGACAAGAAGGGCCAGGCCTGGTTCGCGGTGATCACCAAGCCTGGCCGCAAGGCGCCCGACATCATCGCCGAGGTGCTCGAGGCGACGATCCGCGCCTTTCCCTGGCCGAAATCCATGCGCTGGGGCGATGGCACGCTGCGCTGGGTGCGCCCTTTGCATTCGATCCTGTGCATCCTGTCGGATGAGGCGGGGGCCGAGGTGGTGCCGCTGACGGTCGACGGGATCGTGGCGGGCAACAGCACGCGCGGCCACCGGTTCCTGGCGCCGAAAGCGTTTGCCGTGAATTCGTTCGACGATTACGCGGCCAAGCTGAAGCGCGCGCATGTGATGCTCGACAGCGCCGACCGCGAGGGGCACATCTGGGCCGATGCGACCAATGCCGCCTTTGCTGCCGGGCTGGAGGTGGTCGAAGACCGGGGCCTTCTGGCCGAGGTCGCCGGGCTGGTCGAATGGCCGGTGGTGCTGATGGGCCAGATCGGCACCGATTTCCTCGGCCTGCCGCCGGAAGTGCTGCAAACCTCGATGCGCGAACATCAGAAATTCTTCTCGGTCCGCAACCCCAGGACCGGCCGGATCGAGGGCTTCGTCACCGTCGCCAATACCGAAACCGCCGACCACGGGGCGACCATCCTTGCGGGCAACCAGAAGGTGCTGTCGGCGCGCCTGTCGGATGCGAAATTCTTCTGGGAGAATGACCTGCGCACCGTCGGCTCGGTGGGCCTCGAAGGCATGGCCGAAGGGCTGAAACACGTCACCTTCCACAACAAGCTTGGCAGCCAGTGGGACCGGATCCAGCGGATCGAGGCGCTGGCCCGCGAGATCGCGCCCCTGGTCGGCGCATCGCCCGATCTTGCCGCCGAGGCCGCGCGCGTGGCGAAAGCCGACCTGCAATCGGCCATGGTTGGTGAATTTCCCGAACTGCAAGGCACGATGGGCGGCTATTACGCCCGCGCGGCGGGCCTGAACGACAGCATCGCCGCCGCCTGCAAGGCCCATTACCAGCCGCTCGGCCCGTCGGACGAGGTTCCGACCGATCCGGTTTCAGTCGCCGTGGCGCTCGCCGACAAGATCGATACGCTGACCGGGTTTTGGGCGATTGACGAGAAACCCACGGGCAGCAAAGACCCGTTTGCGCTGCGGCGGGCAGCGTTGGGGGTGATCCGGTTGGTGCTGGGGAACAAAGTTCGCTTTAACCTTTCCCTACTGCTCAATCGCGGTGTCGGCAGCATTTATGACTTCCTGAAATCGAGAACCATCGACGACGTACCTAGCTTTGATGACATCAATGACTTGGATGCATTGGGGCAGACGCCGTCCCATGAGCCCGAACGTGTTGCGAACAACCTCCTCGCTTTCCTGCACGACCGCCTTAAGGTCCACCTCCGCGATCAAGGCATCCGCCATGACGTGATCGACGCCTGCCTCGCCATGCCGGGCAATGACGACCTGACGCTGCTCGTGAAGCGGGCCGAGGCGCTGGAGGCATTCCTCAAAACCGACGACGGGCCGAACCTCTTGCAAGGGTTCAAGCGCGCCAACACCATCCTGACCCAGGCCGAGGAAAAGGATGGGGTCGAATACAGCTATGGCGCCGATGTGAAATTCGCCGAGACGGGCGCGGAACGCGCCCTGTTCGCCGCCCTTGACCGGGCGGAAAAAGCCATTGCACCGGCGATGAAGGCCGAGGATTTCGGCGGCGCGATGGCGGCGATGGCGGGCCTGCGGGCCCCCATCGACGCCTTTTTCGAGGCTGTGCAGGTCAATGCCGACAGCCCGATCCTGCGGCGCAACCGGCTGAACCTGCTCAGCCGCATCCGCGCCATCTGCCTTGGCGTCGCCGATCTCACCAAAGTCGAAGGCTAGCCGCGCGGGGCAGTGCCCGAACCGAAGGGTGGGCGAGAAGCGCCCGCCCGGTGGGGGCGGTTCGGGCACTGCCCGGCGTGCCGCCGGGCTGAACGGAACTTCCGGTTGACCAAACCTCGCCCGTGTTGCCTAAAGAAGCTGGCCCTGATCGGGGGGCGTGTCGTCGCGCGCCCGTCTGGGTTTGCCCGGCGGCCCGGCCACAGGCACCGCCGCGAGCCGGCCATCGTGAAACTCCACCTCCAGCGTCCGGGCCCCTTCGGCGGCCGCACGGCTGGTGACCAGCCGGTCGTCGGCCCGCACCACCGCATAGCCGCGCCGCAGGGTTTCGCGGTAGCCGAGTGTCTGGCGCGTCCGGTCGAGCGCGGCAAGCCGCTCGGACAGCGCCGTAAGGCGCGCGCCCGGCGCGGCCACCAGGCGCCCTGCCAGTTCGGCCAGCCGGTCGCGCCGCTGGGTGTTGTCGCGGTGCGCGTCGCGTGCCAAACGGGCGAGCGCGGGCGCGAGCCGTGCCCCCCGTTCGGCCAGCCGGGCACGCTCGATCCCGATGAAGCGGGTCAGAAGCCCGGGCTGAACCCGCCCGCCAACCGCGTTGAAGCCCGCCCGCTTGGCGGTAGCGGCGGCGCGCAACGCCGGCCCGAGCCGTTCGGCCCAGAGATCGAGCCGCTGGCGCGACGGCGCGGTCAGGCCTTCGGGCCGGCCGAGGGCACGGGCCAGATCGGCCAGCCGCTGGCGGCGCTGGTCCTGCCGGTTGGCGATGGCGCGGGTCAGGCGGGCGGAAAAATCGGCCGTCGCGGCCAGAAGCTCCATCCGGACCGGCACCGCCATTTCCGCTGCCGCCGTCGGCGTCGGCGCGCGGCGGTCGGCGGCATGGTCGATCAGCGTGGTGTCGGTTTCGTGCCCCACGGCCGAGATCAGGGGGATCTCGCTTTCGGCGGCGGCCCGCACCACCACCTCTTCGTTGAAGCCCCACAGGTCTTCGATCGACCCGCCGCCCCGGGCGACGATCAGAAGATCGGGGCGCGGGATCGGCCCACCCGGCCGCAAGGCATTGAAACCCCGGATCGCGGCCGCCACCTCGGGCGCGCATTTGTCGCCCTGCACCGCCACCGGCCAGATCAGCACATGGCGCGGGAAACGGTCGCGCAGCCGGTGCAGAATGTCGCGGATCACCGCCCCGGAGGGCGAGGTGACAACCCCGATTAACTCGGGCAGATAGGGGATCGGCTTCTTGCGTTCGGGCGCGAAAAGCCCCTCGGCGGCAAAGGCAGCTTTGCGCTTTTCCAGCATCATCATCAGTGCGCCGGCGCCGGCCGGCACGATATCGTCGACGATCAGCTGATATTTCGACTGGCCGGGAAAGGTGGTCAGCCGGCCGGTGGCGATGACCTCCATCCCCTCTTCGGGGCGCACCGACATGCGCGCCGCCTGCCCTTTCCAGGACACGGCGGCGATGACCGAGCGGTCGTCCTTGAGATCGAAATAGAGATGCCCCGACGAGGGCCGCGACACGCGCGAAATCTCGCCCCGCACGCGGACATGGGCAAACTCGCCCTCGATCAGCCGTTTGACCGCGCCCGAGATTTCCGAGACGGTGAATTCGGGGGCATTGCCTGTCGGTTCGCTGTCTTCGAAGAGTTCCATGCGCTCGCTTGTATCCCTGCCGGGACCACCTTAGAACGCCCGCGAGCATTGGCCAAGCGGGGGCGCGCATGAACATTCTCATTCTCGGCGGCGGCGGACGCGAACATGCGCTGGCCTGGGCGGTCAGGCAGAACCCCAAATGCGACCGGCTGATCGTGGCGCCGGGCAATGCCGGCATCGCGGCCCTGGCCGAATGCGCCGAAATCGACGCGGCGGACGGGGCGGCGGTGGTGCAGCTTGCCGTCGAAAACGCGGTGGATTTCGTCATCGTCGGTCCCGAGGCGCCGCTGGCTGCAGGTGTCGCCGATGCGTTGCGCGCGGCGGGCATACTGACCTTCGGCCCTTCGGCGGCGGCGGCGCGGCTCGAGGCATCGAAGGCCTTTACCAAGGAGATTTGCGAGGCCTGCGGCGCGCCGACCGCCGGGTGGGCGCGCTTCACGGCCGCCGGGCCGGCCCGCGCCCATGTGCGGGCCAGGGGCGCGCCGATCGTCATCAAGGCCGACGGGCTGGCAGCCGGCAAGGGCGTGGTGGTGGCGATGACCGAGGCCGAGGCGCTGGCGGCCATCGACGAGATGTTCGCCGGGTCGCTTGGCGCCGCCGGGGCCGAGGTGGTGATCGAGGACTTCATGGGCGGCGAGGAAGCGTCGCTGTTCGTCCTCAGCGACGGGGCCGACGTGCTGGCGATCGGGACGGCACAGGACCACAAGAGGGTGGGCGACGGCGATACAGGCCCGAACACCGGCGGCATGGGGGCCTATTCCCCGGCGCCGATGGTGACGGAAGCGGTGCTGCGTCAGGCGATGGACGAGATCGTGCGCCCGACCGTGGCGGAAATGGCCCGGCGCGGCACACCCTTTCAAGGCGTCCTTTATGCCGGGCTGATGATCGAGCATGGCCGGGCGAGGCTGGTCGAATACAACGTCCGCTTCGGCGACCCGGAATGCCAGGTCTTGATGATGCGGCTGGGTGCGCAGGGGCTGGACCTGATGCTGGCCTGCGCCGAGGGGCGGCTGGCGGGCGCGCAAGTGAACTGGGCCGACGATCATGCGCTGACCGTGGTGATGGCGGCGCGGGGCTATCCCGGAGCCTATGCGAAAGGCACCGAGATCCGCGGCGCAAGTGCGCTGCCCGATGATGCGGCGCGCATGGTCTTTCACGCGGGCACAGCCGAGCGCGATGGAAAGCTGGTGGCCAACGGCGGGCGGGTTCTGAATGCGACGGGGCGGGGCGACACGCTGGCCGAAGCCCGCGCGCGGGCCTATGCGCTGGTCGAGGCAATCGACTGGCCGGACGGGTTCTTTCGCCGCGACATCGGCTGGCGGGCGCTTTAGATTTCAGTGAGTGTCCCGGCGGATTCGGTTGAAATCCGGTATTTCTGAAAATACAGAAAAATTGATTGGGCCTTTGTGCCCCGGCGCGAGCTGCCTGCGGTTCGGGCGTTCGGCGCGCCGGACGCGCCCCCATTGGCGCGCTTGCAGCGAGATGGAACCCGAACGGCCTGACGCGCGTTGGGTCGGATGCGGGCTCGGCTGCGGGCTCGGCTGCGGGTTCGGCTGCGGGCGCGGCTGCGGGCGCGGACAAGGGCCGTCTGGGCAAACGGTGCTTGGCGCCGGCCCACATGGGGATTGGGGAGCATGGCGAAATGGCAAAACAGGCCGATCCGACGAACGGCGGGGACATTGACCGGTCGGGCTGGGCCGGCCGGGTAAGCCCGCAGGCCTTCGTCGCGGTGATCGTGATTGCAGCCGTCCTGCACATCGGGCGCGACGTTTTCCTGCCGCTGGCCATTGCCACGCTGATCGCCTTTGCGCTGTCGCCGCTGGTTTCGGCCCTGCGCAAGTCTGGCTTGCCGCGAATGATCGCCGTCATCAGCACGGTCGTCGCCACCTTTGCAATCCTGGGGTTCATCTTTACCGTCATGGGCAGCCAGCTAAGCTCGGTCGCCAACGATCTTCCGACCTTTCAGACGAACATCCTGACCAAGCTCGACGATCTGAAGAAGGCCGAGCGGAACCCCGCGGTTTTCGGCAGGGTTATCGACATGCTGACGCGCATCACGCCCGAACTGAAAAGCGCGATGCCGTCTGGCGAGGGCGCGGCGGCGCCCCAACCGATGGCCGACAAGCCGGTGGCAGTTGCTGTGGTGCAGGACAAGAACCCTTGGCAGGTGCTGAGCAACACGCTGGTGCCGATATTGGGGCCCATCGTCACCGCCGGCCTGGTGATCGTGATCGTCATCTTCATTCTGGCAGACCGCGAGGAGCTGCGCGACAGGTTCATCCGACTGGTCGGGTCGAACGACTTGCACCGAACCAGCCAGATCATTGAAGATGCCGGTTCGCGCGTGGCGCGCTACCTGCTTTTTCAGCTGCTGGTGAACGTGATCTATTCGGTTCCGATCGGTCTCGGCCTTTGGGCGATCGGGGTGCCAAGCCCGTTCCTGTGGGCGCTGATCACGCTGCTCATGCGGTTCGTCCCCTATTTCGGCACCGCCCTATCGGCCGCCTTGCCGCTGTTCGTGGCCTTCGCGGCCTCGCCGGGCTGGTCGATGATGCTTTGGACGGCAGCCCTTTTCATCACGGTCGAACTTGTCACCTCTTACCTGATCGAGCCGTGGCTTTACGGGTCACGCACCGGCCTGTCGCCCCTGGCGGTCATCGTTTCGGCGATCATCTGGACGTCGCTCTGGGGGCCAATGGGGCTTATCTTGTCGACCCCGCTGACCGTTTGCCTGGTGGTGTTCGGCCGCCATCTGCCGCAGTTCGAGATATTCGACATCCTTTTTGGCGACGAGCCCGCGCTGAAGGATCATGCGCGCCTTTACCAGAGACTGCTGGCCGGCGACGTGCTGGAATCGGCGGCGCGTGCCGAAGAGGCGCTGGAAACCGCCTATCTGTCGGATTTCTATCAGGAAGTTGGCATTCCGGCGCTGCTTCTGGCGCAAAACGACTTTGACCGCGGCGTTCTGTCCGAGATGCAGGAGGAGCGGATTTCCAAGGCGTCGCTTCGCCTGGTCGACGCGCTTCAGCCGGTGCTTTCGGAGGAACTGGACGAGCTTTCGGCGGGCGGGGCGGCACCGGGCGAAGACGAGGGCAGGGCAAGACCCGCCCCCGACGCGACCGGCAAGCGGGTCGTGGTGACGGGCGGCCGCAGCCGGCTGGATGACGCCGCAGCGGCGATGCTGGGCCAGGCGATCGCGGCGCTGGGGGTCGAGGTGCGCACCCTTTCGCGAGGCGACCTTGCCACCGCCTCGAACCTGGCCTTCGGGGACGACACCCCCACATGCGTCATGCTGAACTTCCTCAACAGCAGCCCGGCGCGGGCATCGCTTCTGATCGTTCGCAGGCTGAAACGCGCGCTGCCGAAAACCCGGGTGGGCGTGATCGTCTGGCACCCCGAAGATATGGACATGGCGCCGGCCGCATGGGGGGCAAACCTTTCCGAAGCGGCGGCCGGAACGCTGGCCGTGGCCAACGAGATCGGGGCGGATTTCGTCGCCACCACCATGCGCGAGGCCGAGGAAATGTGCCTGGCCGAGGTGGATCCCAAGCCGTTGATCGAACAGCGCAAGCGCCAGCCGCGGCGGCAGGCGCAGCAGGCGCTTTCACAGGCCGCCAACCGATAGACCGGCCAAGGGCCAGAGTTGGCCGGGGCGGGCGCGGCACGCCTGCCCCGGCAAGCGGTCTCGGGGTCAGAGGGACTGGATCCAGCGATCAACCTCTTTGCGGGCGGCCTCTTTGGTATGGCCGTATTTTGCCTGGACAAGGCCCACGATCTGCTCGCGGCGGCCCTCGGCCTTGTGCCACTCGTCTTCGGTGATATCGCCCCATGTGGCCTGCGCCTTGCCGGCGAGCTGTTTCCAGTTACCCTTGATTTCGTCCCAGTTCATGAGAACCTCCTTCAATTGCGCGGACATGTCGCGCGCGAATGCGCACGACATGTTTCCAACGCATCGGGCGAAGGCCTTGTTCCGACTGCTACTCGGTTCCACTCGGGCGGTGGCTGAATTCCGCCAATGGCTCTTGCACCGGATTCCGTTCTTCTGCGTCTGACAGCGCGCGAAGATCGAAAACCAAGGTCAGGCTGTAATTTCCGTCGAGAGCCTGCCCTTCGACCTGGGCGCCAAGTTGCGCCGCGAAAGCGTGCAAGAGCTGTGCGCCAAGCTCATCGCGCGTCTCCCTGGTGTCATCGCCGGTGCCGGGCGCCCTGTCTCCATCCGCCAGGCTGCGGATCTGCAAATTCGCCGTGTCGCCATCGCCCCGGCGCAGGCTGACACGCATATCGAGAAGCTGCCCGCTGTTGGCAAGGTTGTCGAAGGCGTCGTTGGCAGCCTCGGCCAGAAACAGGGCCAAGGGCACGGCCTGGTCGGGCGTCAGGCGGATATCGTCGAATTCGGTGCGCACGTCCGGCCGCACGGCCGACGGAAACCGGAGCGCGGTGATCTGCTGAGTGATGCCGCGCAGCAGGGCGGGCGCATCGACATCGGCCCCGCCCACGGTCTGATAGAGCTCGCGGTGAATGGTGGCCAGGCTCATCACGCGCGATTGCAGGCTGCGGATCAGCGCCTTGGTTTCATCGGTGTCGGCCCGGCGGGCATACATGTTCATGATCGAACCGATGAGTTGCAGGTTGTTCTTCACGCGGTGATGCACCTCGCGCAAGAGCACCTCTTTTTGGTGAACGGTGCTTTCCAGTGCTGCTTCGTTGCGGATCACGCTGTCGCGCATCTGATCGTAGGCTTCGGCCATTTCCTGGATTTCGACGGGCGCGCCCCCAACTGTCAGGTCGCCGGTTCTGCGGCTGCCGCGCATGAACGCCGCGAACGACCGACCGAGCCTGCGGATGTGGCGATTGACCAGCCGCTCGACCGCTAGCCAGGCCACCGCCAGGCTGGCAAGCCAGATCAGCGCGGGGAAAAGCACCGGAACCGTCAGAAGCGCTTCCTCGAAACCCGCGACCGAGCCCGCAGGCGACAGGCCGAGCGCATAAAGTTCGCCCGGAACCAACGGCACCACAGCATAGACGTTTCGGGTGCCAGCCACGCTTGGTCCGGAAAAGGCGACCGGGCCGTCAAGGCCGATCTCGGCGAGCGATTTGTCGCGCGGCAGGTTGTCTGGCGCCTTGGACAAGCCCATCGAGGCGGTCAAGAGCGTGGCCGTGCGGTCAAAGGTGACAAGGCCCAGCGCATCTGCGCTGGCCTGAAGCCCCTTGGGATCGCCCAGTGCGCTTTGCGGGATCGAGATCGAGATAACGCCAACGAATTCGCCGGTGGCCGCGATCACCGGATGCGAGATGCCAAGCACGGCGGTGCCGGAAACCGGGCCGTTCGCGTTCGCCACGAACCGGGGCTGGGGCGCGGCCAGAAGCGTGGCGAGCAGCGGCTCGCCGTTCAGATCGACCGTCTGCCCGGACGACGAACAGCGCATGATCCCGTCTTTCGGGATGAAGGCGACCAGGGAGTATTGCGGGTTCTGCGCCGCTATCGCGGTCATTGCGGCCGAACAGGCGGCGGGGTCGGCGACAAGCCGGGCGCCGGTTGCCGCCAATGCGGCGGCCGCCCCCCGCGCCTGCTGGATGATGCGAACCTCGGCGGCGGCGGCGTTGATCGTTTCGCCGATCAGTGCAACCTCGGAGCGCGCGCGCATTTCCTTGCGCGCCGACAGGGCGTTGATCACCGAGATCAGCGTCAGCGGCAAAAGCACGACCGCCAAAAGGAAAGCGATCTGGAAGCCCAGTCTGCGGGTGATCGGTCGCCTTGGCGCCGACGGTTCCGTCATGCCGCCCTGACCCCGGATTTTCCCATGACAGCAAGCATTTCGCGGTCACCGCCCGAGATTGGGTCTTCGTCGGGGGCCATGCCGAGCAATTCGCACAGGCGCGCCCTGGCCCGGTTGGCCCGGCTTTTCACCGTTCCGACCGCAACGCCGATCATTCCGGCGGCCTCTTCATAGGAAAAACCTGAGGCGCCGACCAGGATCAGAACCTCGCGATGTTCGGGGGACATCCGGTCGAAGGCCGCCCTGAAATCGGCAAACGCAAGGCGGCCGTCATGATCGGGTTTCACGTAGAGCCCGGCCGCGTGGATACCTTCGGGATCGGGCACCTCGCGCTTGCGCTTGCGGATGCCGGAAAAGAAGGTGTTGCGCAGGATCGTGAACAGCCAGGCACGCATGTTCGTGCCGCGCTCGAACTTTTCGATATTGCTCCAGGCTTTCAAGATCGTGTCCTGAACCAGGTCATCGGCCATCGAACGGTCGCGTGTAAGGCTGATGGCAAAGGCGCGCATGGCCTGCAAATGGCCAGTGATCTGGTCACGCGGGTCAAGGTCGCAGACGGCGGCCCTGTCCGTGCCTGTGACCGGGGCCTTCATTTGCCCTTATCCTTCTGCCGAAGCTGCTCGAGCAATTCCTTGAAACGGTCGGGAACCTCTTCTTGCAGGGCCTCTTGAAAGACCCGCTTGAGGTTCTCGTCGATCTGGGCCCGCACATCGGGTGTGTCTTTTCGTTTTGCCATGGTATCCGACATTGCCACTTCCGGTTCACCCACCTTACATGGAACCAAACGCGGATTGGTGCGTTTGGTTCCGGAAAAAATAACGTGGGGGTCAATTGATGCCATCGAATGCTATGACGGGCCTTGCCGGGGCCATCGCGCCAAATCTGCCCTATCTGCGGCGCTATGCGCGTGCCTTGACGGGCAGCCAGGACACCGGCGACCGCTATGCCGCCGCGACGCTGGAGGCATTGCTTGCCGGCAGCGCCGACATGGCCCCCGATGAGGATGCCAAGGTGGCGCTTTTCCGGGCCTTTCACATGGTCTGGTCCAGCGCCGGCGCCCCGGTCGGCGAAGGGGATACTCCGCTTGCGGCGCGCGCTTTCGGGCATATGGCCGGGCTGACGCCGAACAGCCGCGAGGCGCTGCTGCTGCATGTGATCGAGGATTTCAGCGCCGAAGAGATCGGAAAGATCATGATGACGACACCGGACGAGGCCGCGGACCATATCGCCATCGCGCGGCGCGAGATGGAGCGGTCGGTGGCGGGCAAGGTCATGGTGATCGAGGACGAGGCGATCATCGCCATGGATATCGTGTCGATCGTCACCGGGATGGGCCACGGCGTGACCGGGATTGCGCGGACCCGCGCACAGGCGGTCGAGCTTGCCGCTTCGCGCAGGCCCGATCTGATCCTGGCCGACATCCAGCTTGCCGACAATTCGTCCGGGATCGACGCGGTGAACGACATTCTCGCCCGGGCCCCCGGCATTCCGGTGATCTTCATCACCGCCTTCCCCGAACGGCTTTTGACCGGCACCAAGCCCGAACCGGCCTTTCTGATCAACAAGCCGTTTTCCGAGGAGCAGGTCCGTTCGGCGGTCAGCCAGGCAATGTTCTTCGCATCGACCGAAACTCTCGCGGTCTGATCAAGCCGGCCGCGCGCGCACGATCCGGCATCGGGCAGTCCCGGTTCGCAAGGGCCGGGACTTTCTGTGTGTTCCCTCCGGGGCTCGGCAATACTATTACAGTAATTTCAACAACTTGCAGAAAGTTCGGGAACCATGGGCCCGCCCGGACGTTGTCTTGTCAGTCGGTCGATCACGGCCGCAGTGATGAAACAATTCGGAGATTGACGATGATGATCCGCACTATCGCCGCAATGCTTGTCGGTTCGACGGTTTTCTTTACCGCCGCTCCGGTTTTCGCCGAAACGATGGTCAAGGAAGTGTCTGTGGCGGCCGATCTCGGCGCGTTCAAGAACCCCAAGGCCGCGCAACATTATGCAAACCTGGCCGACGATCTGAAAAATGCCATCTCGGCTCGCCTTGCCAACCGCATCGACCCCGAAAAGGGTTCGGTGGTGAAGGTCGATATCGACGGCGTGGCGCTTGCCAACAGTTACGAATCCGCGGCCAACGTCGCGCAATCGAAGCTGGTCGGGCATGTGACCGTCACGTCCGAAAATGCGAGCAACAAGGCCGACGGCTATGATCTTGCGATTTCGTTCGAACAGGCCGGGCCGTATTTTGTGGCCGGCACCGACATCAGCACGATTACGACCGACAGCAAGGAATATTATGATGCGATGATCGCTGCCTTCGCCGACGAGGTCGTCAAGAGTCTGAAATAGGGCACTGAACCCCGGCCTGATGTGGGCAGAGGCGCCACGCGGGCAAAAATACGCGGGCCCCGAAACAAAGGTATCGGGGCCCGCCTTTTCGCGTGCCCGGGGCGGGCTTTGGCCCGGGCGACCCGAGCCGGGTCACGGGCCCCTCAGGCCGGATCGGCGGGCAGATCGACCGATACGACGCAGCCGCCCTCGCGGTTGACGGTGACCGTGCCGCCCAGCTGTTCGGCGAACGCCTGAACCAGTTGGCTGCCCATGTTCGCCGACACCGTTGCCATGTCGTAGCCCGGCCCGTCGTCCTGCACGACCAATCGGACCATACCGGGACTTTCGCGTTTGAATGAAACGGCGAGCCGGCCCTTGCCCCCCGGCGCCAGGCCATGCTTGAAGGCGTTCGAAACCAGTTCGTTGGTCAACAGGCCAAGCTGCATCGCCCGATCGCCCGACAACCGTATCGGGTCGATGTCGAGCGCCAGATCGGCCACAGCGCCATATTCATTGATGATGTTGTGCACAAGATCGGTGAGGTAGGGTTGCAGATCGACAACCTCGAACTGGTCGGTCTTGTACATCTTTTCATGCACCGTCACCATCGCGGCAATCCGGCCCAGAATACCCTTGCGCGTGTCCGGCTCAATCGGGGCAAGGCGGATCAGCGACATCACCGTTTGCAGGTTGTTCTTCACCCGGTGGTGGATTTCCCGCATCAGGAAATTCTGATGGTCCAACGCCGCTTCCAGTTGATGTTGGTGCCGTTCGTCCTGTCGGGCGATGCGCAGCAGTTGGAAGAACATCCAGCCCGCCCCGATCAGGATCGGCACCGCCAATTGGCCGAGGGTCACCGCGACGGCGACAAATTCGCCGAGGGCGGTGCGTTGCGCGATGCCCGCGACGCCAATCGCCGGCGCGTCGGGCAGTTGCCAGTAACCGACCACCCGGCGCACGCCATCGACGGCCGAGGTGGATTGATAGGTCCCGTCCGGCTGCCGTTCGATCTGCCTGAAAAGTTCGGAGTCCGACAGGTCCGTCGGCTCGACTGCGGGTGAGCGCGCGATCAGCATTCCGTCGGTGCGCACCAGGCTGATGGTCGAACCTTCGGACAAGCGTAGCGTGGCGGAAAGTTCGTTCAGACCGTCGACCGGAATTGCAATGGTCGCGACGCCGAGAAATTCGCCCGCCTTGTCGATCCGCCGTGCGACGATGAAAACCTTCTGGCCGCTCAGCCGTTCGGTGATCATCGGCGAGATGCCAAGCTCCTGTCCGCCGCGCGCCTTGATGAAATATTCCCGGTCGGCCACATTGATCGGCACCGGTTTGGGAAAGCTCGTGAGCCGAAGGTCGCCCGTGTCGTTATAGACGGAATATTGATACCCCGCCGGCAGGTCGCGGACCGCATCGGAAATGCTGAGAACGACCGATCCGCCAAACGCTGAATCGCTCGACGTTATTGCCGCCTCGATCCGGCGCAGAACCTGGCTGCTGACATCCAGAATCGCCGTATATTGGGTTGCAACCAGCCGGGCCGCGTCATGCGCGGATTGTTCGGCGCGGCTTTTGTCGGCGGCATACTGATTTGCCAGCATCAGGCCGGCCAAGACCGTCACCAAGGCGAACATCACAAGTCCGCTTGCCAGGAAGGCGAGATTCGAGCGGCGGGTTCCCGGCATCAGGGAATGGTCACTGCTGATCTGGTCCGGCACATACGATCTTCCACTGTCGACTCATTGCCCCCGCTTTGGCCCTGACCTGCGGCAGGCGCAAGATTTAGCAATTTGCCACTGGTCCGCCAGAGAAATATGACCGGGCCCTTGGGGCCGCAGAGGGAACCTGGCCGCGCGCACGCGCGTTGGACGGGCATAGGACACGGAATTCAACGTGATGGACGGAACGGGATTTATCTGGGCGATCGTCGTCGGCGCCTGCGCGGGCCTGGCTGTCAAATCGGTCATGCCCGGCGACAAGGAACGGTCCGGTTTTGTCCTTGCCGCGATCTGGGGCGTTCTGGGGGCCGTCCTGGCGAGCTATCTCGGTCAGGCGATGGGCTGGTTCGCCGGCGCGGACGGTGCTGCGGGCCTGCTCGGTGCTGCCTTGGGCGCGCTTGTCGTTCTGTTGTTATGGGCGCTTGCCGCGCCGCGCGCCTGACCCCCCCCGACGAGCCTGATCCATCGGCATGGGGCCGCGCTCTTCCGCCGGATGACCGATGCTGCCGGGAACGGAATGCCGGTTGAGACGTTGTCATATTGATCCGGCCCCTTCCCAGACTGTCCCCGGGGCCGGATTGACGGGGCCTGCCATCGCGTTTGCCTGGCGGTCCCGCTGCCGGAAATCCCCCCCCCCAGATTTCCGGCAGCTTTTTTGACCTTGCCTCGGGACGACGCACAGCGGCCATACGCAAAAACGGGCCCGAGCGGGGGCTCGGGCCGGCTTCCGGCAGGTATTGTCCGACGGCCGCGCCCGGGGGGGCGTTGCGGCCGCCTGGCCTGTTCAGCAGGCGGCGATGTAACGGCGCCCGTAATAGTCGCGGTAGACGCACTGGCCCGGCGTGTTTGCCGGCCGCAGAAGCGTGGCGGCGCCCAACCCGACGATGCCGCCAATTGCGGCGCCTTGCACCGGGTTGTGGTTGGTGACAGCCGCCCCGATCGCGGCACCGGCGGCGGTGCTGGCCAGCGTTGTCTGGTCTTGCGTTTCGCAGGCCGCCAGAGACAGCGCCATGGGGACGATCAGCAGGTATCTTTTCATCTTTGGCTCCCGTTCTGTTGTCTTCGGGTGGACAACGCGGAACGGGGGCCAGCGGTTCCCTCGCTATCGCCCATGTCACGAAATGGGTATGGCGCGATGGCCCTTGACCGCGCCGGCAGGAAAAAGGCCGCAGGGCGGAAAACCATGCGGCCTCGGGTGTGCACCACCGGCGGGTCAGAGATCAAAGCGGCGGACGGCCCCTCACGGCGCGGGCAACCATCGCAATCACGAACAGCACCAGGAAGATCAG
>Ga0209023_10001042_pt1 | contig 38729 bp, 33 predicted proteins | sample LakOneMetagenome_FD_187468 | JGI IMG/M metagenome (GOLD analysis project Ga0209023, IMG submission 187468) | Freshwater and sediment microbial communities from Lake Erie, Canada (SPAdes) (version 2) | ecosystem: Environmental > Aquatic > Freshwater > Lentic | place: Lake Erie, Canada...
TGTAGTCGTACGTTCTGGCATAAAAACCCTGCTGTCTGAGATGTACAGCCCGGCAGAAATTCATGAGGCTATGGATGGGGAAACGGCGATGGTAAAAATGAAAGAGAACAGTTACGACCTGGTGATGCTTGATATACAGATGCCTAAAACTGATACGCTGGGATTGATGGAATATGTTCACATAAAATATCCTACTGCAAAAGTGCTGATGTTTTCGATGAGTGCAGAGAATATTTATGCCAAACGTTTTATGAAAGCGGGCGCTTACGGTTTTATTTCAAAAGAAGCACCGCTGGAAGAAATCACCCGGGCCATCAGTACAATCCTCAACAATAAGAAATATATCAGCGATACACTGGCCGAAAAACTGGCAGAGGATTCTTTCTCGGGTAAAACAGGCAATCCGTTCAACGACCTGTCGCCCCGTGAATTTGAAATTGTTTCTTTATTGCTTGAAGGAAAGACCGTAACCGATATTTCTCACACGTTGAATATGCAGACTTCCACTGTTGGTACACACAAGGCCCGCTTGTTTGATAAACTGGGCGTTACCAATATCCTGGAGTTGAAGGAACTTGCCACTACCTACAACCTGTAAGTTTGTTTTCCATTAATAAAATGCCGGGCATCTTACTTTTTCCGCAGAGCTGTTTATGCTGTTGCGGAAAGCTTTGTAAGAAAGTGTGATCTCGTAAGCACCGCGGTATTGCGAGGCAGTTTTTAATTTGCTCACATTCACATCGTAGGTAACGCCGATAGCGAATTGGTTGTAATCTAATTTTAAAACAGGAACGAGCGCATCATTCCAGCGGTAGAATGCGCCACCCGATATGGTTGTTTTCAGGTTTTCATCATTTGATATAAGATCATGGCTGAATAATAATCCGCCCTGTATCTGTTTGGCACCGCCCTGCATAAAGTAATCGGCATAAACGATCAGTTTGTTGTCATCGCTCAGGGGGGCAGAAAGGCCTGCATTGACAACCCATTTTTGATTTAATATTATATCATACTGTTGCTGGAATGCAACTTTTGGCCTGGTGATATGAAATAACCCCACGCCCACATAATACCGGGTGCTTTCCCCGGCCGTGCTGCTGAAGTTTAAACCAACCGAAGCATCCCAATACGTGAAGCCGGTGTTGGTGAATACCTGTTTTGTTGGATTAGCCGGACTGTAAGAACCATTTACAAACTGGTCATCAAAACTCAGCTTGGAAGGATCGAAGTGCTGGATGACCGGTCCGCCCATGACGCCTGCAGACAAGTAAGTATCTTTTTCACCAGACAATGACTTGTGATAATTGAGCACCGGAAATATCTGTGTACGGCGCAGTCTTGAATCACCGGCAATATCATTGGTTAATTGTGTGCCGATGGTAATGAAGTCGTTTGAATTTCTTCCGACGGGTTTTTTGTACTCCATGCCAAGTCCCAGTGTGCGGTAGGGTGTGGTAACACTCTGCCACTGGCTGCGGAATGCCGATGTAACCCTGACGTCTCCCGCAAATATGCCCGCAAGTGCCGGGTTTCTCAGCAGGGGTAATTCATAAAACTGGGAGAAGTTTATATCCTGGCTCTTTGTTGTACCTGCGTACAGCAGCAGGAAGATCAGTAATTGGTATCGTATAAGGTTTTTCATATTGGATGGTTATGGATAGTTATTTTAAAAGGGTTGTGTTTCCCTTGTAGGTATACATCACCCCGTTATCGCAAATCACTTCGGCGGTATAAACAAACACATCGGGTGTGGCCGGTATGCCTCTTACTTTTCCATCCCATCCGTATTTTGGATCGTTTGGATCAAAGTTTGTTTTTTCAAAGACCAGTTCACCCCAGCGGTTGAATATGCGGAATGTTTTTACTAAAATTCCTTTGCCTCTTACCATCAATACATCATTCAATCCGTCTCCGTCTGGTGTAAAGGCATTTGGTATGAACACCTGTGCACTCTTACAGAATACAAAGATCAAAACAGTATCGGTGGTTAAACAGCCGTAACTGTTTTTTATGTTCAGTACATAGTAACTATTGTCTTTTACAGTAACCGATGGGCTTGGACAGGTGGTACAGCTCAGGCCGGTTGTTGGTGTCCATGTCCAGCTTACGATCGGCCCATTGGTTGTAATGGGATTAAACGTAAGTGTGGTTCCGGTGGTAGTTGTTATATCCGGACCAAGATTAAGTGTAGGCTTTGGACCTACATCAATTTTTACAAAGTTGGTATCGGTAAAACAACCATATGCATCGTAACCGATCACTTTGTATAAAGTTGTCCGGGTTGGCGTGGCTACGGGGTCTGCAATGTTAACATTGCTGAGTCCTTGTGACGGGGACCATAAATAACTGTTTGCACCACTTGCCCGTAATCCTGTCGATTCGCCAATACACAACGTGTCGTTTGGTGTTACCAGCATCTGGAAAGGACGTATCACGGTAAGTGAAACAGAATCGAAAGCAAAACATCCGAATGCACTTTCTCCTTTCACCATATATTTTATTGAGCTCGTTGGTGTAACAGATGGGTTGGCACAATTTGTACAACTTAATCCCGTAGATGGGGTCCAGGTATATTGTGATGCACCACTTACAGATAACTGTGCTGTTTTGCCCAGGCACACATTCATATCGTTGCTGGCATTAACAGCAGGGGTGGGGTGAACCACTATGGTAAATGTTTTTGGTACTCCCGGACAAGTACTGGTAGAAGGCGTTACGGTAATAACAGCCGTTACAGGAGCATTGCCTGTATTCACTGCAGTAAATGCAGGAATGTTGCCGGTACCATTTGCCGGCAATCCAATAGAAGGATTGCTGTTCGTCCAGGCATAGGTAGAGATACTGCTTAGCGTTCCTGTAAATGACACGGCATTGGTTGTTGATTTGTTACACAATGCCTGGTCTGCCGGTTGTGCAACAGACGGGATCGGGTTCACCGTTATTGTAAATGATTTCGACGGGCCATTGCATCCCAATGCATTTGGTGTTACCGTGATAGTAGCAACCGATGTAGATGAACCATTGCTTACTGCAGTAAACGGAGCAATATTTCCGGTACCACTTGCCGGCAAACCAATAGAGATGGCCGTGTTTGTCCAGTTGTATATAGTGCCGCTCACGGCTCCTGCAAATATTATTGCATTGGTGGCAGCCCCGTTACATATACCCTGGCCTGGTGGTTGAACCACATCTGGCGTTGGATTTACATTTATTGCAAAAGATTCAGGCGTACCAACACAACCCACTGCACCCGGGGTAACGGTAATGGTTCCTGTATTGACTGTATTAAGATAGTTGATGGCAGCAAAAGCTGCAATGTTCCCGGTACCGTTTGCTGCCAGCCCGATGGATGTATTATTATTTGTCCAGTTGAATGTTGTTCCCACCACGTTGCCGGTAAAGTTCACTGCATTGGTCATGGCGGCATTACAAAGTGTTTGATCAGAAGGCCTGTTTACATCAGGAGTTGGTTTCACCGTTATTGTAAATGTTTGCGGCGTGCCCGGGCAACCGGCTGCAGATGGGGTTACAGTAATGGTTGCCGTAACAGCCGCATTGGTTGAATTGGTGGCTGTAAAAGCAGGAATATTACCATTACCATTTGCTGCCAGCCCAATGGATGTATTATTATTAGTCCAGCTGAATGTTGTTGCTGCTACTGAACCGGTAAATGCAATTGCATTCGTAGTTGCACCATTACATAAAGCCTGGTTTGCCGGTTGAGCAACATCTGCTGATGGATTTACTGTGATGCTGAATGTTTTTGCTGTACCCGGACAGCCGGCAGCAGACGGGTTTACAGTAATGGTTGCTGTAACCGGTGTATTGCTGCTATTGATTGCAGTAAATGAAGCAATATTCCCATTACCACTTGCCGGTAATCCGATCGAGGTATTATTATTAGTCCAGCTGAAAATTGTACCAGCAACTGCGCTGGTAAATGTTATCGTATTTGTTGCAGCACCATTGCACAAGGTTTGATCTGCCGGCTGTGTAACATTTGCTGTTGGGTTAACAGTTATTGAAAACGTTTCCGGGGCGCCTGGGCAACCGGCTGCAGATGGGGTAACTGTGATTGTTGCAGTAACAGGCGTATTGCCATTGTTGGTGACAGTAAATGCAGGGATATTTCCATTGCCACTTGCCGCTAAGCCGATGGAAGTATTGTTATTCGTCCAGCTGAAAGTGGCAGCTGCTACCGAACCTGAAAAATTTATGGCATTGGTTACAGCACCGTTACATAAAGTTTGATTTGATGGCTGCGTAACATTGGGTGTTGGATTAACTGTAATAGTAAATGACTGCGGTACACCGGAACAACTGGCAAGTGTTGGTGTAACCGTTATGGTAGCTGTAACAGGAGCATTGCTGTTATTTACAGCGGTGAATGGCGGAATGTCTCCCGTACCACTGGCTGCCAGACCAATGGATGTATTATTATTCGTCCAGGAAAAAATGGAACCGGCAGTTCCTGTAAAATCCACCAGGTTGGTTGTTGCTCCATCACATAAGGTTTGGTTTGGCGGCGGGTTAACATTGGGCGATGGATAAACCGTTACCGGGTGAATGGCCGTACCACTGCATCCCCCGGGCATTGTTACGGTAAGGCGTACGATGTAAGAGCCCGGTAGTGAATAAGTATGTGTTACGGTATCGCCCGTGCCCGTGGTGCCATCTCCAAAATCCCATAGGGTGGTAGACGACGGAAGGTTCCGGTTATAAAAAGTAAAAGTCTTCGGCGCACATCCTGCATCGGCCGACATATCGAACCGGGCATCAAAGTTTCCCGTGATCCGAACCATTAAAGTATCTGTACAACCAAAATTGTTATATGGGATCACTTCAAGCCAGATGATCGAGTTTACGGCAGGGCCTGGATTCAGGGTAATACTCTGGCCCGTTCCCAATAATGTTGTATAGTTCTGGTTCCACCAGTTATAGGTTTGAAATCCCGGGGGGCCAACCAATGTTGTTATATTTGGTGGCGTACAATCATATTGAACTTCTACCGGGTTTCCACAAGTGGTTTCCACGTCTACATAAGCATAGCCCCAGTGGCCTCTTCTTACGCAGTCGGCGGTGGTGAATTCCAGGTATAGTGTTCTGCCGCCATACCCCCTCAGGCTCATGAAAACAGAAGACCATGGTTTATAGATCACCATCGGGTTTACTGTAGAAACGGCAAATCCCGGCAAGCCGGAAGTGGAAATGTATTCAAAGGAAGCACAGCTTACATAAGCATTGGTTGCAGAGTCGAAAAGTTTTGCATTGAATCTTGGCTGTGTCCATATGGTATGGCCCGGGTCCTGGAAAACTACTGCATAATTATACAGGATACAGAAATTGGAATCATTTATAGGCACGTGTATGGGATAGCGGATCCTTTCTGCCTGTGCACCGATATTTGTATTACCGAGCTTTACTGCAAAATTGCTTCCATCGGGCGGGTTGGTTGGAAATAGCCCAAAGGGATCTATTGCAGAAGGAGTAATACGTGGTACGATGGTATGCCTGTTTGGTGTTGGTGGAGAAGGCGTGACTGTTATCACATTGGTGGTACCCACAGAATCCACATCGCCAATAAAGCATTGCCAGTTTGTGAAATCCCCGTGCTCAAAATCGACATTATCCGGGCATGGTATGGTGGCGTTGGTTGACCCGGGGTTATGAAAATTCGTTGGATTAACAGGAATTGTTTTGGCAGCGCCAAGCACCATTTTCCCATCGGGATATAATATTCCTTCCTGGTTGCCTTTGGTGATCTTTGCCACCCCGTTTTTAAAACCGTAGCATACGGTAATATCCAGGGGCATAATTACTTCTCCGTTTTTCTTTAGCAGGAACCATTTCCTGTTATTGTAAGCAGGGGTAACTGCTTCTTCAAAGTCATAAACAATTTCATAGCCAAAAGGAATTACTGTTTTGCCCGTCTCGTTGATGAAGCCCCATTTGCCGGATTTTTTTACGGCAGCCAGTTTGTTGACAAAGTTTCTTGCATCTTCAAATTCAACGGCTGCAATGGGATTTCCGTTGATATTAACGAAAGAGAATTTGTTGTTGAGGAGTACCCTGGCAAAACCATTTGTGAAAGGCTCGGTTTCGTCCCATAAAAGTTGATTTGCAGGCTGGAGCGTTTGCCGGTTCACAAATTGAAATTTTGAACCGACTGCTTTTATCTCAAGTTTATTTTCAGCCGGTTTTTGGGCAGAAATGATTGAGGTAAATAATAAAAATAGAATAGATAAAGTTTTTCTCATCGGACATTGGTTTGTTCATAGGATGTGGTTAAAGCTTGCTTGAGCGAACTCTATCAGGGTAATATAATAACGCTTTTATATCCCTGCATATTATAGGCTGCTGTTCATATTTTTTTATCGTAAGATTTTATGTACCAGGCGATGACGTGCAAACAGCCGGATGGCTTGTAATCCTCTACTGTAAAGGATTATGGAGCTTCCCTTCTTTTAAAACAAAAACTATGAGGAATGCATAATTACGTGATGGTCCGTAAAAATACGGAGCCGTTTTTTTGAAAAAATCACCGGTAAAAATATAGAACGCCAATTTGCCGTGAACTTTTTTAAAATTCTTGCATTTGCAGCAGGGTCTGCGCTGCCAGCTAGTTCTCCTGTTCCGCTTCTTTTTTGAAGGCCTTCATGTCGTTGATCCGGATGAATTCCTTTGATACGGTTATCAGGCCTTGTTTTTCCAGTTGATTGAGGGTGGTGGTAACTGTTTGCCGGGAGGAGCCAATCAGTTTGGCAATATCTTCGTGGGTGAGAAATTTTTCGAGCAAGGCCGTATTGTTAGTTACGGCATTATTTTCTGCAGCCAACTGCAGCAATAGCTGTATCAACCGGCTTTTTACGTCTTTATTAAGAATGTTCAGTAGCCGGGTCTCTACCTTACGCAGTTTATTACCCAACTGAAAGCTGAAAGCAATGGCCATTTGGGGTTTTCGTTTCAGCAGGGTAATAAAATCTTCGATGGTAAAAGCACACAGGCTTACCGAACTTTTGTATGCCCGGGCAAACTCGTCCTGGTCATTATTTTTTTCCAATGTAAGTTGTCCGAAAACTTCTCCTTTCTGAATGATCTCTTTAATGATCTCATTGCCTTGTTCATCAATATATCCAAGCTTTATGAAACCTTCTTTTGCAAAATAAAGTTTGTTGTTGTTTTGAAAAGGGAAGTAGATATAATCTCCATCTTCTGCCTCCAGGAAATTATGGATAAGGCCGAGCTCTTCATATTCTTCATCGGTGATGTGTTCAAACAGGTCGAATCCCCGCAGCAGCAGAAGTTTTGTATCGCAGGAGTTGGTTTCTGTCACGTGACTTTATTTTTTTTCAAAAAGCAGTGAAGCGGAGTTCATACAATATCTTAACCCGGTTGGTTTTGGCCCGTCATCAAAAACGTGGCCCAGGTGTGCACCGCATCGGCTGCAATTCACTTCTGTCCGAACCATGCCATAACTGTTGTCGGTAAGTTCTTCCACATTTTCTTTTTTTATGGGTTGCCAAAAACTTGGCCAGCCGGTTCCGCTCTCAAATTTGGCGGATGAATTAAACAGTTCCTGTCCGCAGCAGATGCATTTGTAAATGCCTTTTTGATGATTGTCCCAGTAGATTCCGGTAAAGGCTCTTTCGGTTCCTTTTTTACGGGTAACCTGGAATTGTTCGTCATTCAGCTGCTTATGCCATTCGGCATCTGTTTTTGTTACCGCATATTTCTTTGTTTGGGTCATGGCCGGCAATGTTGAAAGAATGAAAAAGGCAAAAAGTAAGATCCGGGTCATAATGATTTGTTTGATCAAGCTACGAAACAGGCGGGGATACAGTTTTTGTGCCCAAACCTTTAACAAGCTTTTTGGAATATGAATTTAAGCATTAATTTTAGCAGCGAACAGAAAACTATGGGCATACTCAATCAAATAGCCGAATACCTGTACCTGAAGAAGAAGGACCCGGATGCACCCAATACAAAGTGGGTGAAATACATGCATGGCATCAACCGGATATCCATTTTATTATTCCTGCTGGCCATGATCATACTGGCCATTAAACTACTCAGGTGACCGGGTAAGAAAAGAATGAATGCTTGCGGCTGCATTGGCGGAAGCATTTCCGCCTTTTTTAAGCAGGTCTTTTAATCTGATATAATCTTCTTTTACCTGTTGCTGTTTTGCAGGGTCTGTCAGCAGCAGGGTAAGTTCTTGTTTGAGATTTTCAACAGTAAGGTCATTTTGTATCAGTTCTTTTACCACTTCTTTATCCATGATCAGGTTTACCAGGCCAATGAATTTTATTTTTATCAGGCGCCGGGCAATCTGGTAAGAGAGGGCATTGCCTTTATAACAGATCACTTCGGGTACGCCGAATAAAGCTGTTTCCAATGTGGCTGTTCCGCTGGTTACCAGTGCGGCTTTCGACTGCATGAGTAAGCGATAGGTTTGATCAGCCACGGATGTTACGTTCATATATGGCCGCAGCAGTTCGTGGTAAAAAATTTCTTCAAGTCCGGGTGCTTTGGCAACAACAAACCGGTAGTGGGGAAAATGTTTTGTTACTTCCAGCATGATTGGAAGTTTTTTTAATATTTCCTGTTTCCGGCTTCCGGGAAGTAATGCAATGATATTTTTACTTCCCTGTTCAATGGTCATTGGCCCTTTTTGAATAGTCACAAAATCCTCCACTACTTCCACCAGGGGGTGGCCCACGTATTCAACTTCGTAATCCCATTTTTTGTAAAAGGCTTTCTCAAAGGGAAGGATAACCAGCATTTTATCCACGCATTCTTTTATCAGCTTAACCCTGTTCTCTTTCCATGCCCAAACCTGCGGAGAGATATAATAAATGATCCGGAAGCCTTGCTGCTTTGCCCATTTGGCAATGCGTAAATTGAAACCCGGATAATCAACCAGGATGATCGCATCGGGCTGGTATTGACTGATATCCTCTTTGCAGAATTTTATGTTCTTTAATATGGTGCCGAGGTTATTCAGCACTTCAATAAAACCCATAAAGGCAAGTTCTTTGTAATGCTTTACCAGGGTTGCTCCGGCAGCCTGCATTTTATCTCCGCCCCAGCAGCGGATATCTGCAGCAGGGTCTTTCTTTTTTAATTCTTTGATAAGATTACTGCCGTGCAGGTCGCCACTTGCTTCGCCGGATATGATATAATATTTCATGCCTGATGTAAGTGAAAATTACCCAAATGTTTTAATGCTCAGTGCCGTGAGGGCATAAATAAGTGTAGCCACAAAAATGCCTTTGGCGGTATTATCGATCCGGGCATTGATATAAATGGTGAACAAAACGGCATTGGCCATTAAAGAAAGGCTGATGGCAACCGTTAACAGGCGATGGCCCGGTTGTACAAAAAGATATTGCAGGGCTTCCCAATAATTCAGTGGTCCCAGTTTGGTATATTTAAAAACCGCAAAGCCAACAAAAGGAGCTACCATGCCCATGATGAATCCAAAAATAAAATTGTCTTTCTTCAGCATTATTTAAAGAGGTTCTTTTTTTCCAGTTCTTTTTTCAACGTATAGTTTGTAAGATCAAATTGTACGGGCACCACACTTATGTAATTATTCTTTAGAGCCCACACATCGGTGTCTTTACTTTTATCAAAGTTTACAAACTCACCGGTGAGCCAGTAATATTTTTTGCCGTGCGGATCTTTGCGTTCGGTAAAATCCTCTTCGTATTTTGCATAAGCCTGCTTGCATACTTTTATGCCTTTTATCAATTCCTGTGCAACGGCAGGTATGTTAACATTCAGCAAAAGATGTTTATCCATTTTCTGTTTTAATACGGCGCTTACTATTTTCTTTATATAAAACCGGGAAGCAGTAAAATCGGCTTCCACGCTGTAGTCAAGTAAAGAAAAGCCAATGCTTGGAATGCTTTCAATGGCTGCTTCCATGGCAGCACTCATGGTGCCGCTGTAAATTACATTGATGGAATGATTGGCACCGTGGTTGATGCCGCTTAAACAGAGATCCGGTTTCCGGTGAAGTACTTTATCTACAGCCAGCTTCACACAATCCACAGGCGTACCTGTGGTTTGCCAGGCTTCCGTATCGCCAAAGAGGTCCACTTTATGCATGCGCAGGGGATGCCCGATGGTAATGGCATGTCCCATTCCGCTTTGCGGTTTATCGGGTGCCACCACTACTACTTTCCCGAGGTCTTTCACCGCCTCTACCAGGTTGCGGATGCCGGGGGCTGTAATACCATCATCATTAGTGATGAGGATGATTGGCCTATCTTTTTTGCTCTTTGCCATGCTGAATTTTATAATTGAGGGAACCATTCCCTGGCAATACCGGGTTGACGGAAAGGCCAGGGTATCATTGCCAGGATGATGACCAGGGCAATGCCAAAATAAATAAGTGTACGTTTATGTTTTTGTGCATCGGTGTCGGCACGCTTTGCCATGCTTCTGCCCACATGCACCAGCAGCCAGGCAATGATCATCATCAGGGCATGCTCCACTGCAAAGAACCGTTCAGCCGGTCTTTTCATTACTTCGCCCATTCCGCTTTTCACTTTTTCAAACCACATGCCTGAAAAATACAGGACCAGTCCCAGCAGCAATTGTATGTCGCAGCTGATCATGAAGAACAGGCTTACCTTATTATCAGCACTGCGGTATTCCCGCTTTGAGATGACTGCAAACAAGGCAGATAATACTGCCCACAAGCCGAGGATAACTACCGCCCAGCGAAGGATGCTATGAATAACCAGCGAATAATTCATATAAGAAGATTTGCGGCAAAAATACAGTAACTGAATCAGATTCCGCTAAGGAACAGACCTTGTTAAGTTGTGGTAAAACGATGCTGTGTGAACAATATTATATGTAGCCATATCTTGCCTGTACTTTTTAGGGAATAAAAATATTTTTTGGTAAGCTAAATAAATTAGTATATTTGTACTAACCAAATTAGTTGTACCATGTCAACAGCCGGACAAAACCTGAAATACCTGCGCAAACTACGTGGATGGACACAGGAAGAGTTTGCCAATAAACTTCGTATCAAACGTTCATTGGTGGGAGCCTATGAAGAAGAACGGGCAGATCCAAGACTTGATGTACTGGAAATAGTAGCCGATATTTTTAAGCTTACTCTCGATGAATTGTTGCTGAAGGACCTGAGTAATAATTCGGGTTCGGGTAACTACTTAGCAAAACGCCGTCAGATGAAAATGATGTCGGCCGACCGGAACATCATTCATTTAGTTCCGGTAAAAGCTGCCGCCGGTTACCTGGCAAACTATGCCGACAGTGAGTTCATAGACGAACTGAATACGTTTACTTTACCGATGTTGTCGGGAGGAAATTACCGGGCCTTTGAAATAATTGGCGATAGTATGTTGCCTACGCCAAGTGGAAGCATTATTGTTTGTGAGAAAGTAGAAGACATGAACGATGTTAAGAACAGCCAGGCATATATAGTAGTAAGCCGCAGCGAAGGGATCGTTTACAAAAGGATCGAGAAGAACAACCGCAGCAAAAATAAACTCACCCTGGTGAGTGATAATCCGCAATACCAGCCTTACCAGGTTAATGCCGAAGATGTGGCTGAACTCTGGCAGGCCCAGATGGTGATCAGCAAAGTGAGCCTTCAGCAACGCTGGGATATGAACTCGCTGGCCAGCATGGTGAATAACCTGCAGAGCCAGGTGAGTTCTTTAAAAAAGAAAATGAATTAATAGAAACCCGGCCCTAAAGGACCGGGCAATTCATGAAGGACCGGACAAGTCATGAAGGACTGGGCAAGTCATGAGCGGGAAGGAATAATTTAAATAATTTAACAACAGGCAGGAGATGAACGCTAAAGAATTATTGATACTGAACTTTGAAGAAGTTCGGCGAAGGAGTATTAAGGTCTGGAAAGGAATTTCAGAAGAAGACCTGTACTGGAAGCCTGACCCGGATGCAATGAGTGGCTTTGAAATGATCCGTCACGTACTGGAATCTGAGAATGTATACCACCACATTATTTTGCACCAGGGAATATTGGGCGATTATGAAAGCCCGTTGACCAGGAACCCGTATACCACTGTTGAGGATGAAATAAAAAATGCCCAGCCTTACCGGGAGAAATTCCTGAAGATGGTGCATTCAGTTTCACTGAAAGAACTGGAAGAGGTTTACATTACCCGGAAAGAAAAAAAACAACGCCGCAAACTGGGCGATTACCTGCTACGCATCGCTTACCACGAAGCGGTACATACAGGCCAGTTACTCGACTATTTACGCACATTAAAATCACCAAGGCCCAATGTATGGGATTAACTTTTACCTTTAGCTTTAAACCAGATACATCGATTAATAATTTAAAAACACAGTTATGATTAAGCTTCAGATCATCGGCAATCTTGGTAAAGATTGCATCGTAAAAGAGGTCAACGGAAAAAATGTCATCAATTTCAGTGTAGCACACACCGAACGCTTTAAAGACGCACAAGGCAACCAGAAAGAAAGGACCACCTGGGTGGAATGTGCTTACTGGACGGACAGAACCGCTATTGCTCCATACCTTGTAAAAGGTACAACCGTTTATGCCGAAGGTTCGCCGGAAGCAGATGCTTACACCAACAAAGAAGGTCAGGCTGCCGCAACATTGCGCATGCGTGTTCAGAATGTTCAGTTACTGGGCGGTGGTAACAGGGATAACCAGGGAGCCAATTCCGGCAATGTTACAAACGCCGGAATGAGTGCGGCACCTGTTGTTAAAACGCAGGCAGCTGTTGCAACCGCACCTGAAGACGATCTGCCATTTTAATGCAATCCCGGTTGGAAATAAGTAAGCCCCTTACCGGGGCTTTTTTGTTGCACCAGCTTTTTTAGAATGTTTTATCTTGTGCAAAACGATTGATGTGAAAAATAAAATTATCTGCACAGTTTTTCTTTTTTTCTCTTTTAATCTCTTGGCTCAAAATAACTACATTCCGTATGTTGATCCAATGATCGGCACAGGCGGTCATGGGCATACATACCCGGGTGCAGTTTTGCCACATGGCATGGTGCAATTAAGTCCGGACACAAGATTGGATGGTTGGGATGGTTGCAGCGGATACCATTATTCTGATAATTATATCTATGGCTTTACCCATACCCACCTGAGTGGAACCGGTTGCAGTGATTACGGCGATATCCTGTTAATGCCTATGAATGGAACACCCTCCCCTGATAATAATATATATGGTTCAAAATTTTCTCATGCCAATGAAAAAGCATCACCCGGTTTTTATTCTGTTAAACTGGATGACGAAAATATCCTGGCTGAATTAACTGCCACAGCAAGGGTGGGGTTTCATAAATACATTTTTTCGGCGGCAGCTAATGCAACTGTTATCCTGGACCTGAAGCATAGGGATCAAGTACTGGAGTCTTCCATTAAAATTGTAAACGATCATTCCATTGCCGGGCTGCGCCGCAGTAAGGCATGGGCCGACAACCAGTATGTTTATTTTGTGATTGAATTTTCTGTTCCGTTCACTAAATATGGTATCTGGGAAAATGATGTTCTTTCAAAAGAAACAACAAATGCAGCAGGAAAAAACCTGAAGGCATTCTTTCAATTTTCAAATAAGTCGGTGATGGCTAAAGTAGCTATATCGGGTGTAAGTATTGAAGGCGCTCAAAAAAATCTGGACACAGAATTGCCTGCCTGGGATTTTGATAAAGTAAAAGCCGATGCTGAAAAACAATGGAATAAAGAACTGGGTAAAATTGATGTAAGCTGTAAAAATCCATCGCAATTAAAAACTTTTTATACCGCTTTATATCATACCATGGTGGTACCCAATGTGAACATGGATGTGGATGGTCAATACCGTGGGCGGGATAATCAGATTCATACCGCTGAAGGGTTCACTAATTATTCTGTTTTTTCTCTTTGGGATACGTATCGTGGGGCTCATCCACTCTACACCATCATTGATCAGAAAAAAACAATCGATTACATAAAATCATTTTTGACCCAGTACAAAGAAGGTGGACGTCTGCCTGTATGGGAACTCAGTGGTTGCGAAACAGATTGTATGATCGGGTATCACAGTGTGCCGGTGATCGTAGATGCTTATATGAAAGGATTAAATCAATTCGATACAAAACTGGCGCTGGAAGCAATGAAGAAAAGTTCTACCTGGGATCATTTGGGATTGCCGGCATTAATGGATCATGGTATCCTGGAAATGGATGATGAACACGAAAGCGTAAGTAAAACACTGGAGTATGCATATGACGATTGGTGCATTGCGCAGTTTGCGAAGCGACTCGGCGCTCAGCAGGATTATATCAATTACATACGCCGGGCACAGTCCTATAAAAATCTTTTTAACCAGCAAACCGGTTTCATGCAGCCACGCAAGAACGGGAGTTGGCTTTCGCCATTTGATCCACGGGAAGTGAATAATAATTTTACAGAAGCCAATAGCTGGCAGTACTCTTTTTATATGCCACAGGATGTAAATGGCTATTTGAGTTTAATTGGCGGAAGAAAAAATATGGAAGCAAAACTGGATGGATTGTTTACAGAAAATTCTCAAACCACCGGCAGGGAGCAAAGCGATATCAGCGGGCTTGTCGGCCAGTATGCGCATGGCAATGAACCCAGTCATCACATCGCTTACCTGTACAACTTTACCGGTGCTGCTTATAAAACGCAGGCAATGGTTCACCGCATCATGAATGAAATGTATCACGATGCGCCCGATGGGCTTGCAGGTAATGAGGACTGCGGGCAAATGAGTGCCTGGTATGTGCTGAGTGCATTGGGTTTCTATCCCGTAACTCCGGGCACAACAGATTTTATTATCGGTACCCCTTTGTTTCCATCTGCAACCATTCACCTGGAAAACGGAAAATCATTTACTGTAACAGCAAAAGATATCAGTGCAGATAATTTTTATGTACAGTCTGCTTCTTTAAATAACGCAGCGCACAACAGATCATACCTGTCTTATTTTGATATTATGAAAGGCAGCCGGTTTAATTTTATGATGGGGCCAAAGCCATCCGGATTTGGAAAGACGGGTATGCCCAATACGGCAATAACAGACAATATGATCGTGCTGAATCCAATCATTGATGGGGGCGCAATTTCATTCACCGGAACTGAAAAGGTTCATATCTATAGTAACCAGCCTGGTGTAAATTTTTACTATACCACCGATGGTTCTTTACCCAATGGTTCTTCAAAAAAATATACCGGCGACCTTTCTTTTGACACTTCGGTTTTTATTAAAGCCATTGCCATAAACAAAAATCGGGAAGCAAGTTTTATTACCACTGCAAAATTTATGAGGCGTCCGAATAACTGGACGATAAAGCTGAATACAAAATTCGAGCAGCAATACGACGGGGGAGGAGCACCGGGATTGATTGATGGTATCAGCGGAAGTGCCAACTGGCGAAAAGGAAACTGGCAGGGATATCAAAAAGTTGATGTGGATGCAGAGATTGATATGCAGGAAGTTAAAACGATCTCAAAACTCACAGCAGGTTTTTTGCAGGATGTTGGCGCATGGATCGTAGCTCCCAGGCAACTTATGGTAGAGGTTTCAACGGATGGAAAACAATTCACCAAAGTATTCAGCGGAGAAAACTTTTTAGCCATTGAAGATAAAAAAGTGCAGGTGAAAAATGTGGAGGCAACTTTCACTCCTATATCGGCAAGATATGTAAGAGTTAGAGCGATGCAGTATGGCAAACTTCCTGCATGGCATGAAGGAGCAGGAGGAGATACACATATTTTTGTGGATGAGATCCAAATACAGTAATAAAAAAAACCGTCCGCCAGCTGGCGGACGGTTTTTTTCTAAATCTAAATCTATTTATTTATCGGGATTCCGGAGCTTACTGTGATTTTTACTGTAGATGAAGTAAACAGCTAGCCCGACAAGCATCCAGCCGAATGCCACTTTCAATGTTTGTATATCAAGTCCTACTATCATGGCAGTACAAATGAGTACGCCCAATGCAGATACAACCGGGTAAAGTGGTACCCTGAACGGACGTGGGATAGTGGGTTCTTTAACCCGCAATATCCACACACCTGCACTCACCAGCACAAAGGCAAACAATGTTCCGAATGAGGTAAGGTCACCGGCAACATTACCAGGTACAAAGGCGGCAAACAACCCAACAAAAACAAATAATATCCAGTTAGCCTTGTAAGGAGTTCTGTATTTAGGATGCAGTTCTCCAAATGCTTTAGGAATTAAACCGTCATTGCTCATTGTATAGAATATGCGGCTTTGTCCCATCAGCATCACCAATATCACCGATGAGAAACCGGCAAGGATCGCCACGGTAACTGCCGTAGCCAGCCAGCCATAACCTGTCATATAAGTGGAGATGGCATAAGCAACAGAAGCTTCACGGCCTTTTTCAGGATCAACAAATTCACGCCAGTTGGCTACCCCGGTAAGTACATGCCCGAAAAGAATATAAAGCACGGTACAGATAACAAGCGAACCGAGGATACCGATCGGCATATCTCTTTTTGGATTCTTTGCTTCCTGCGCTGCGGTACTTACCGCATCAAAACCAATGAAGGCAAAAAATACAATGGCCGCTCCTCCGAGCACACCGCCGAAACCGTGTTTATTCCATCCACTGTAATCGGCAATGACTTTTCCGGCACTGTCGGTTACCGGGGGCGTGTTCTCAGGAATTAAATACGGAGTATGATTGCCGGTTTTGATAAACTGCCAGCCAATGATAATGAACAATAAAACAATGGCCACTTTAATGAACACGATGATCATGTTTACCATCGCAGACTCCTGCGTGCCTTTAATAAGTAAAAGCGTTAACAGCAAAAGAATAACCAGGGCAGGAGCATTCATAATACCGGAATGATGGACACCCGCAGAATTTGTAAAACTTTCAAACGGTGAATGGCACCATTCATAGGGTATCTGCCCGTCAAAGAGCTTATTCAGGTATTCACTCCATGCAATGGAAACCGTGGCGGCGCCCAGGGCATATTCCATGATCAGCGCCCATCCGATTATCCAGGCTACCAGTTCTCCCATCGTTGTATAGCTGTAGGCGTATGCACTACCGGCAATGGGGATCATGGCTGCAAACTCTGCATAACATAAACCTGCAAAAGCACAGCCAACAGCGGCAACAATAAATGATAAGGTAACACCAGCACCTGCAGCCTGGCCGGCAGCAGCGGCAGTTCTTACAAAAAGACCTGCACCTATGATGGCTCCAATACCAAGAGCAGTCAGGTTGGCCGCACTTAACGTACGCTTAAGACCGCCTTCGTTACTCTCAGCCTGGGCCAGCATTTGGCTCAATGGTTTTTTTACAAATAAACTCATACAAGTAGTTGGTTTTATGAAAAATAGATTGGAAAAATAAGCAATTAATCTATAAAAACACCACCAGCCATACTTTTTTATACCCCCTCCCTGATTAACAGCTTTTAATATTATATTGCGACACTAAATGCTGCATTATGGAAATAAGCCAGGGGCCAACAAAAAAGAGCAGGCTTACCCTCTATATTCTTATTGCGATGGTACTTGGTATAATAGCGGGCTATTATGTACATGAGAATTATGGTGATGGTACCGTAAAAATTTTTTCTGATAACATTAAGCTGCTTACCACCATCTTCCTTCGTATGGTGCAGATGATCATTGCGCCCATAGTGTTTGCAACACTGGTTGTAGGTATCGCAAAGCTCGGTGACATGAAAACCGTGGGCCGGGTGGGTGGTAAGGCCATGTTGTGGTTCGTTTCTGCTTCACTCATTTCTTTGTCACTCGGATTGATACTCGTTAATATTTTCAAACCGGGAGTTGGTGCAGATATTCACCATGCCGATATGTCTGCCGTAAACGACCTCCTGGAAAAGTCAAAAGGATTTTCATTGCCAAAATTTGTTGAGCATGTGGTACCACGCAGTGTGGTAGAGTCTATGGCAAATAACGAGATACTTCAATTGGTTGTGTTCTCTGTTTTCTTCGGTGTTGCACTTACTGCCATCGGTAAAAAAGGCGAACCCATCATCAATGCATTGGATTCATTGGCCCACGTGGTTTTGAAAATGGTTACCTATGTGATGTACCTGGCTCCGCTGGGTGTTTTTGGTGCCATGGCTGCTGCCATTGCAAAGAACGGGCTCGGAATTTTAATAACATTCGGTAAATACATTGGCGAATTTTACCTCGGGCTGCTCATCCTATGGCTGCTGTTGCTTTTTGTAGGCTATCTGTTTTTAAAGAACAGGTTGCCGGTTTTGCTTAAACGGATCGCTACGCCCATGTCAATTGCATTCAGTACGGCAAGCAGCGAAGCAGTTTATCCAAAGCTGGTGGAAGAGATGGAACGTTTTGGATGTAATAATAAGATCGTAAGTTTTGTGTTGCCGCTGGGTTATTCTTTCAATTTAGACGGCAGCATGATGTACATGACCTTTGCCAGCATGTTCATTGCCCAGGCATTCAACATTACTGCTATAACCGGCGATGTGTGGCAACAGATCATTATGCTGCTTGTATTTCTGGTAACAAGTAAAGGCATTGCCGGAGTGCCAAGGGCATCGCTTGTTGTGGTACTGGCCACAGGTGCCATGTTTGGATTACCGCCGGAAGGAGTTGGTATCATTCTCGCCATTGATGTATTCTGTGATATGGGGAGAACGATGACCAATGTATTGGGCAACGCACTGGCAACTGCCGCCGTAAGTAAATGGGAAGGACAGTTGGAACATTCGTAACCTGTTTCTAAAAAAAAATAAATGCCTGATCTAATTCTCCTTGGTTTTCACTGGACACAATTGCTGCAGCCGCAATGGTATATTGAAAACGGCGGATTGTTGCTGTTGCTCTTTGTTGTGTTTGCAGAAACCGGGTTATTTGTCGGGTTCTTTCTGCCGGGCGATTCCTTATTATTTGTTGCAGGAATTTTTGCGCATGAAATAAAAGCAGATAACGGGAATTTAGAGCCAGGCCTCGGATACCAGGTGCTGAAATTTGTTGGCTTCGATGCTTTTCAGTACAGTTACTGGCTCGACCTGTTTGTACTGGCTGCGTTGATCTCCATCGCCGGGATCTTTGGTAATGCACTTGGGTATTGGACCGGTAAACGGTTTGGCCATACCATGTACAGCTGGAAAGACCGGTGGTTCTTCAAGAAAAGATATTTACACGAAGCACATGATTTTTATGAAAAGCATGGCGGTGGTGCAATAATAGCAGCCCGGTTCATTCCGATCGTAAGAACCTTTGCACCCATTGTTGCCGGTATCGTGGACATGGATAGAAAGAAATTTCACTTTTTCAATATCATCGGCTGTGTGGCCTGGGTATTAAGTATGATACTGGGCGGATTTTTTCTGCAGAAATGGATCTTATCGCAATTTGGGTTTGACCTGAAAGAACATCTTGAAATAATTGTGCTGGCAATTGTATTGGTAACAACGGCCCCGATCTTTATTAAACTGATCTTTGGCAAAAAGAAAAAGCCAGTCGATGCGCCTTCAAAAAAATAACCAGTCTGTTTTCAGCATTGCTGTAATAGTGGCCGCCCTGGGCTACTTTGTAGACATTTATGACCTGCTGTTGTTCAGCATAACCCGTGTACCGAGCCTCAAATCCATTAACTTATCCGATGCACAGATCCTTACGGAAGGAGAGGGCATCATCATGTGGCAGATGGGCGGATTACTTATCGGCGGGATCATCTGGGGCATCATGGGCGACAAAAAAGGAAGGCTGAGTGTTTTATTCGGTTCCATCATTTTATACTCGCTCGCAAATATTGCCAATGGCTTTATTCAAACGGCCGACCAATTCAAACTGGTTCGTTTTATTGCCGGCATTGGACTGGCAGGCGAACTGGGTGCCGGCATCACACTGGTATCGGAACTTACTCCAAAAGATAAAAGAGGCATTGCTACATCATTGGTGGCGGGCATTGGACTTACCGGTGCGGTAGTGGCATTTATCATGAAAGAAAATTTCGACTGGCGTACCTGCTATTTTATCGGCGGAGGATTGGGGCTGGCTTTGCTGCTGCTGCGTATCTCCGTTTTTGAATCAGGAATGTTTCATGAAGTGAAAAAGATGGAAGTGGAGAGAGGCAACTTCTTTATGCTCTTTAATAAAAAAGAAAGACTGCGGAAATATTTATGCAGCATCCTGATCGGCTTGCCCACCTGGTTTGTCATTGGGGTTTTGGTAACTTTTTCCAGTGAGTTTGGAAAACAAATGGGTATTGAAGAAAAGATCGATCCGGGTAAGGCCATCATGTATGCATATGCTGCCATCTCCATCGGTGATATTCTGATCGGTTTCATCAGCCAGTGGTTCAGGAGCAGGAAAAAAGCGCTGTATCTCTTTTACTTTATCACGGCAGTTTTCATGATCCTCTTTTTTACAATACAGTGGCATGGCACCGCTGCTAAAATGTACTGGATATGCGCAGGTCTTGGCTTTGGTACGGGCTTTTGGGCAATATTTGTTACAATGGGGGCTGAACAGTTTGGCACGAATATAAGAGCAACAGCAGCTACCACCATTCCGAACATGGTAAGAGGAATGCTTACGATACTGATCATCCCTTTGTTTAAATTATTCAGGGGAATGACTGATTATGTGACCGGCGGATGGATAACTGCTATTGTGATCATGGTAATAACGGTCATTGCGGCCATTCTTACTGAAGAGACTTTTCACAAAGACCTCAATTATGTAGAAGAATAAGTTTATTTGCTTCAATTCGTTTAATTCGTGTAATTCGTGGTATGAAATTCCTCATCATACGTTTTTCCTCCATCGGCGATATTGTATTGACTACACCTGTGATACGTTGCCTGCGCAAACAATTGCCGGATGCCGAAATACATTTTCTTACCAAGCAGGCATTCCGGGGCATCGTTGCCACGAATCCTTATATTGATAAGGTACACATACTGGCCGATAGTTTTGAATTGATGCTTCACGAATTGCAAACAGAAGACTACGATTACATTATCGACCTGCATCACAACCTGCGTACACTTCGCATCAAACGGTTCCTGAAAAATGTAAAATCTTTTTCTTTCAATAAACTGAACGTTGAGAAGTTTGTACTTACAAATTTCAAGATCAATATGCTGCCCGATAAACATATTGTTGACAGGAACCTGGCAACAATAAGATATTTTGGTGTAACAGATGATGGGCAGGGCCTTGATTATTTTATTCCGGAAGCTGATGTAGTGCCAAACAAAGACCTGCCCACTTCACACCTGCATGGATACATTGCGGTGGTGATAGGTGCTGCACTGGCTACAAAAAAACTTCCCATCCATAAATTACGGGAATTATGTGCAGCCATTGATCACCCGTTGATATTACTGGGAGGTAAAGAGGACCAGGAAGATGGTAAAACCATTGCAGCAGTGGATGAGGTTAAAATATACAATGCCTGCGGCAAGTTCAATTTAAATGAATCGGCTGATCTGGTGCGGCGTTCGAAGTTGGTTATTACTCATGATACCGGCATGATGCATATTGCAGCGGCATTGCAGAAGCCGGTCATTTCTGTATGGGGTAATACCGTTCCTGCTTTTGGCATGTATCCTTTCTATGGAAGATATTCCAAACAACAGTATGATGTGGTGCAAGTGAATAAGCTCTGGTGCAGGCCCTGCAGCAAGATCGGGTATAAAAAATGTCCTAAGGGCCATTTTAAGTGCATGGAAAAAATTGCTGTTAACGATATTGTAAATCTGGTTCATCAACGGCTCAGTCAATAATAATTTCTGTTGATTTGGGTTATGTTTATTGTTGAACCATGAAAAGATATCTCCCTTTAATTTTATTGCTTTTAACCTGCAACATTGCATCGGCGCAATTTACGGTAACCATAAAATGGCCTGCAGGAAGCAATGGGGATAAGACCGACACCATTTACTATGATGTAAGCCGGAAACTTACCTGGAAAGACTTTAAGGGCAGGCCCGATTATAACAGCATGGCTGCTGCCATTACGGAATCAGGGTTTGGATACAGGATGTCTATGCAATCAACAAACGGAAGAGCCAGCTTATTGATCACGGTCTTCTGTTATTTCAACAGGAAAAAGTCATGGGTAAAGGGAGATATGGATACAGAGTATGCACTAACTCATGAGCAACACCATTTTGACATTACCTATATTAATACCAGCCTGTTCGTTCAAAAATTAAGAGCTGCAAGATTCACGTCGGGCAATTATGCAGATCTTGTAGATTCCATTTATGATGAATGCTACCAGGCATTGCGAACGATGCAGGACCAATACGACGGACAGACGTCCAATGGCCGCATAAAAAATATGCAGGTTAGCTGGAACAAGAAGATCGATCAACTGCTTGTTGAACCGGTTATAGATTAACAATGAGCACCGGTATCTTCAGTTCATGCCTTACGGCATTTACCGTTTCACCATATACAAAGTCTTTGAAACCCGAATGGCCATGGGCGCCCATCACCAGCATATCGGCATGAACACCTTTTGTGATGCGTACAATTTCTTTAACCCTGTTTTTATAACCCAGGAACCCTTCGGCAGTAAATCCACGGGCCTGCAGTTCCTCTACATAGGAGTCTAATCTTTCCTTATCTTTTCTTGATTCATAGTCATCGCTTTCTTTACCGAATAATTTTGCTGAAGGGCTTTCAACAATGTGAACCAGCAGGTAATGGGTATCCGTCTTCCCCTGGCCGATCGCATATGCAAGCAGCTTATCATCATTCTCACTGAAATCGAGTGCAATGGCTATTTTATTAAAACTTGGTATCTGCAGGTTACGGAATGAATTCACGTCGGGATGTATTTTTACAGGTTGAGCTTTTTTTGTTTTCCCAACAAGCGGGCTGATGATAATATAGACCAGTAAAGAAAGGCAGGTAATTCCTCCGGCAGTAAGCAGTATCTTTTGCCATAATGCCCCGTCGGAATATACAGCTCCCATTTCGTTCACCAGCATTTTCAGGTTCAGGAATACCAATACTGAAGCAATGATCCATGCTGCGATTTTAGTAATGGGTTTGATAGCAAATTTCCCCATTGTTTTCTTATCGCTTACAAAATGAATGAGGGGGATGATGGCAAAGCCAAGCTGCAGGCTCAGGATCACCTGGCTTAGTATCAATAATGAATCAACATTTTCTTCTCCATAAACTATGATCACGATCAATGCAGGAATAATGGCAACCAGCCTGGTGATCAATCTTCTCAGCATCGGGTTAATGCGAAGGCTTAGGTATCCCTCCATGATGATCTGTCCGGCCAGTGTTCCCGTGATCGTACTGCTTTGCCCCGCAGCGATCAGTGCCACTGCAAAAAGGATGGGAGCAAGGTTACCAAGAAAATGGGGTAATAACTGGTGCGCAACTTTGATCTCAGCAACATTTGAATTACCGGTCTTAAAAAAAACAGAAGCGGCAACAATTAAGATGGCTGCATTCACAAAAAAAGCAAGGTTCAATGCGATGGTGGTATCTACCCGGTTGAATTTAATTGCCTGCCGGATGCCGGCATCGGTGCGGTCAATTTTACGGGTTTGAACCAGGGCGGAATGCAGGTATAAGTTGTGCGGCATTACGGTGGCGCCAATGATGCCAATGGCAATGTATAAAGCTTCACTGCCCAGCTTCCCAGGAATAAATCCGGTGATCAATTCGGAAACGACTGGCTTTGCTAAAAATATCTCAATTAAAAAAGAAAGGCCGATCACACCCACCAGGGTGATGATGAACGCTTCCATTTTACGTATGCCTAATCGTTGCAAGTAAAGAAGCAGGAACGTATCTAAAACCGTGATGGAAACACCCCATACCAAAGGCAGCCCGGTCAGCAACTGGATACCGATAGCCATACCCAGCACTTCGGCAAGGTCGCAGGCAGCGATGGCAATCTCTGCCAGGATGTACAAAAAGAAATTTACCAGGCGTGGATAATTCTCCCGGTTCACCTGGGCGAGGTCTCTGCCTCTTACAATTCCTAATCTTGCAGATAGTCCTTGAAGTAACAGTGCCATCAGGTTACTCATTAACAAAACCCAAATAAGACTGTACCCAAATTTGCTGCCTCCGGCAAGATCGGTGGCCCAGTTGCCCGGGTCCATATAACCCACACTTACCAGGTAGGCCGGGCCTAAAAAAGAGAACACCCTCCGCCACCCGGTTCTTTTTACGGTTGTGTCAACCGACTCATGTACTTCGCTTAAAGAAGCCTCCGTATTTTTTTTATAGTTCATAATGTACAAAAACATTTTTTGCAACCTGCTCGCTTATGATGCAGGGAGATTGTTTCAAAACTTTTATTTCTAAAGAACCATCAAAGGCGAATTTTTTATTCACCTGCAGTTGCGTACCCAGTGCTATTTTGTAATGCTTAAGCATCTCCAGCATTTGCGCAGTCTGGTTGCTTACGGAACTTACGGTCACTGTCTTCTTTACGGGTATCTCTGAAAGGTTCAGTTGGTTCAGTACCGGAATTTTCCCATTCCGGTCGGGGATGGGATCGCCGTGCGGATCGAAGGATGGATTACCGAGGAATTTATCAAGCCGCTGTACCAGTTCATCGCTGCTGATGTGTTCCAGTTCTTCGGCGATGGGATGAACTTTATCCCAGTCAAATTTTAATACCTCCACCAGGAAATACTCCCAAAGCCGGTGCTTTCTTACTACCTCAAGCGCCACTTTTTTTCCTGCTTCATTTAATTTAAATCCCCGGTAGCGTTCGTATTGAAGTAACTTCTTGGCTTTGAGTTTTTTCAGCATGTCGGTTACCGAAGCCGGCCTTGTATGCATTTCGGCAGCAAGGGAGTTTGTATTAACGGTTCCTGTTTCCTGCTGCAGGTGATAAATGCACTTGATGTAATTCTCTTCGCTTGTCGTGAAATTCATACTGGTGAAAATAAAATTTAGACAAATCTAAAAATTTAATTTCAGGGCGCAAAATAATTTATGCTGCAGGCGTATTTTACTCTGGGATCCTGTTTGTAAATTGAGGTTCTAATACCTGGTTTATGCGAAAGAATATCAGTTCGGGCTCTCCCTGGGAAGACGTGGTCGGTTATTCCCGGGCCGTAAGAATTGGAAATATCATTGAAGTAGCAGGAACCACTGCCATGGATGGGGACTTGCTGGTTGGCAAAGGAGATGTGTATGCACAAACCCGTTATATCTTTACAAAAATTGAAAAGGCATTGACAGAAGCGGGTGCATCTATGGAAGACGTGGTACGAACAAGAATGTATATCACGGATATTACAAGGTGGGAAGAAGCGGGAAAAGCACACGGGGAATTCTTCAAAGATATCAAACCAGTTGCCACCATGGTTGAAGTTTCAAACCTGATTGATACCGATTTATTAATCGAGATAGAAGTATCGGCGATTGTGGAAAGCAGATAATGTGTATTTACTACATATAATGTCTGAAATTTCCATTAATATTGCGGCTGAAACCAATTAACCCTTTATGAATTTTTCTTCTTACGCCGTTCCTTATGAAATAGACGGACAGTACAGCAAACGTGTTGCTTATTTTTCCATGGAATTTGCAGTGCACCAACCCCTCAAGATCTACAGCGGTGGCCTTGGATTTTTAAGTGGCTCACACATGCGAAGCGCTTATGAACTCAGGCAGAACCTTGTTGGAGTCGGGATCTTGTGGAAATACGGGTACTACGACCAGGCAAGAAACCAGGACCAGACACTGCAGGTGCAGTGGAATGAAAAGATCTACAATTTCCTGGAGGATACAGGCATAAAATTCCAGATAGATATTCACGAACACCCGGTTTGGGTAAAAGCATGGTACCTGAATCCCGAAACGTTTAAATCGGCCCCGCTGTTTTTATTGAGTACCGACCTGCCGGAAAATGATTACGTATCTCAAACCATTACGCACCGGTTGTACGATGCCAACGTTGCTACAAAAGTTGCCCAGTTCATTTTGCTTGGAGTTGGCGGAGCCAAATTGATGGATGAATTGAATTTCAATCCCGACCTGTATCACCTGAACGAAGCACACGCAGTGAGCGCTGCTTTTTATCTCTATAAAAAATTCGGCAGCAAAGAAGAAGTAAAAAAGCGCCTCGTATTTACGACCCATACACCGGAAGAAGCAGGAAATGAAAAACACGATATTCATCTTTGTGAAAAGATGAGTTATTTCTGCGGACTAAAACTTGATGAAGTAAGAAAACTCACGGGTATGGAAGGAGACCTTTTCAACCATTCGCTTGCGGCCCTGCGTTTTGCACGGCTTGCCAATGGAGTAAGCCAGCTTCACGGAGAAGTTAGCCGTAAGCTCTGGAAAAAATATACTGACATTTGTCCGATAACTGCCATTACCAATGCACAAAACTGGCATTACTGGGCCGATAAGCAACTGTATCGTTTTATGGAGGAGCAGAATGACGTTGGCTTCGATGACCGGAAAAAATTTCTTAAGCGGAGAGCATTTGATATTGTTGCAGACCAAACCGGTAAACTGTTAAAGCAGGATGTGTTTACCATCGTATGGGCAAGAAGATTTGCCGGTTATAAAAGAGCCGAACTGATTACACGTGATGAAGAACGATTTGAGGCATTGTTGAATAATTCAAAATACCCGGTACAGATCATTTGGGCCGGTAAGCCATATCCAGTTGACTACCCGGCGATCAGTGATTTTAATTCGCTGGTTCACCTGAGTAAAAAGTACGACAATGTAGCAGTATGCGTGGGTTATGAATTGGGATTGAGTAAGCGCCTGAAACAGGCTTCTGATCTCTGGTTGAATAATCCTCGTGTGCCCAGGGAAGCAAGCGGCACCAGTGGTATGACCGCTGCGATGAACGGTTCGGTAAACTGCAGTACGCACGACGGGTGGATCTGCGAGTTCATCAATCATGGCAATAATGGTTTTGTTGTTCCGCCGATCGATTATGAAAATATAAGTGTGCATGAACAGGATGAATACGATCTCACCAAGCTTTACGAGATACTGGAGAACCAGGTTTTGCCACTTTATTACGAAGACCACGATGTGTGGCGCCAGATCATAAAGAACGGAATGAGAGATGTACGATGGCAGTTCGACAGCAACCGGATGGCCAAAGAGTACTACGATATTCTTTACAAATAAAAATAACCACCTCAAAACATCCCTTGAAAAAGGGATGTTTTATTTTCGCAGATAAATTTTCTTATGGAGTTGTACGCAAAAAAAGCAGAAATACGCTGGGCCGATATTGACCCTAATTTTCATGTACTGCATTCAAAGTATTACGACTATGCAGCTTATTGCCGTATGTCGTTCATGACGGAACATGGAATCACCCCCGCATTGATGATGGAAAAAAATATCGGGCCGATCGTTTTCAGGGAAGAATGCCTCTTTAAAAGAGAAATTAAATTTGGAGACGAAATCAGTATAACACTCAGGATGGATAAACTTTCGCCCGATTACCGGAAATGGACCTTGGTAAATGAATTATTTATTAATGGGGATACCCTGGCTGCTGTAGTTACTGTTGAAGGGGCATGGATGGATACAAAACTCCGTAAAGTGACTGTTCCCCCGGAAGAATTTAAAATAGGATTTGATGCCATTCCTAAAGCAGAAAACTTCAATAAATAATTTTCTTCCTGAATGAAGCGGTACAATTAAATATCTTTGCAACACTTCATTTATGATCAGTGCTGCTGTTAATTTATACCGAAACGCTTACAACGGGTTAAGCCGCCGCATGTGGTTGCTGGCTGTGGTTATGCTGATAAACAGGAGCGGTACCATGGTACTTCCCTTTATGACGCTTTACTGCAAGCATATCGGTTACACTACAAGGCAGGCTGGTTATGTGGTGGCTGTGTATGGGTTAGGAGCTATGGTTGGTGCTTTCTTAGGTGGCCGGATCAGCGACCGGTTTGGGTTTTATTACACCCAATTCTTCGCCCTGTTCTGTGGCGGCATCTTATTCATTTTGCTGGGGCAGATGAACAGCTTTGCTTCCATCTGCATCTGTACTTTTTTCCTGAGCATGGTCAATGAATCATTCAGGCCGGCGAACGCTACAGCCGTTGCTCACTACAGTAATCCGCAGAACCGAACGCAATCCTTTTCGCTTGTTCGCCTTGCTATTAATGTTGGCTGGGGAGTGGGCGGAGGGTTGGGTGGTTTTCTTGCATCCATAAATTATCACCTGTTGTTTTGGGTTGACGGGCTTACAAATATGACTGCTGCTTTTTTATTGATTTGGCTGTTGCCAAAAGTTTCACTGGCACAGCAGCAGAATTTGTCCAGGGCAAAACCTGTGAATATAAAAACCATCCCGGCACATGCCGATAAAACGTTTATGTATTTCATCGGGTTGCAGGTATTGTTTGCCCTTTGTTTTTTTCAATTGTTCACCACCATACCCATGTACTTTAAAGAAGGACTGCACATCAACGAATTCTGGATAGGCGTAGTTATGGCAATGAACGGAATTCTTATAGCCGTATTGGAAATGGTGATCGTATTTAAACTGGAGGGGAGGATGCCTTACCTGCGGCTGATGACCATTGGTACGGTGGTTATGGCAATTTCATTTTTCATGTTAAATATTCCATTGGCAAATGGATTTCTTATTGCCGTGATGGCAACTCTCACGGTTACTTTTGCTGAGATGATCGCTATGCCTTTTATGAATTCTTATTATATATCCCGGAGTTCAGAAGGTAACCGGGGACAATACGCCGCTTTATATACCATGGCCTGGAGTGCTGCGCAGGTGATCGGAAGTGCGGCTGGTACACAAATAGCTTACAGTACCGGGTTTACTAATCTATGGTGGATAATCGGCGGTATTTGTCTGCTGACTGCAGTTGGTTATCATCGCCTGCAATTGAGCAGAAAACGGTGATCATTTATACGTACCGGTTGAACTTACTTTCGCAGTTACCGGCATGTCCTGGCCCATCAACTGGATGGTTCCGTTGATATCTGCTTTTGTGTTTTTACTTTTTATCTGCCCGGTATTAATATCTGTTGTTATTTCGCCGGTTGATTTTGTAGTACTCTTGAATTCAAATTCCATTCCCTGGAAATCAAGTTTGTTACTGGCAGTTGTAACTGCATCCAGTTGAATGACCGCATCATTTCCGGCAACTGATTTTAATGTATACGTACGGATCGTGGTCATTTCTTTTGTTTTTGTTGTATCAGACCAGCTATCGCCAATATTTTTTCCGGCAGGTACCAGTTCAAAAGCGCCCGAAACCACGGCATCATCTGAACTTTCGGCAAAGGAATTCATCAAGCCAGCCATCGGGTTTTCATCCTCATCGCCTTCTTTTTTTTCTTTCTTATCCTTTAATGCTGCAGTACCTGTGGTGTTGTTCAAAATTACGTCCACTGGTTTGTTCAGTCTTTCGGAGAATGTTTTTTCAATATCAGAAGTCGGCGTAGTATTTTTTTCTGAATCATAGTTGGTTGACTGTCCGGCCATACTAAAATCAACCTTAAGTTTAGTGAGTGTGCTCGTAATGGTATAATCCTTGTCAGTACTGTTTTTAACCTCCAGGTTGTTTTCGGTAGTGGAGTTGCTGTTTAGCTGCATGCCCATACCCATATCTGCTTCAATGGTTATATTGTTTGACGCTATGATTTTCTGTCCGTTCCTGAGTTGAATTTTCCCTGGATTGATGAGTTTCACTGCGGCATTTTGCGAAAAAGCAAACGTGCCTGTGAGTATGCCGAGGATTATTAATGTTGTCTTTTTCATTTTCATTTGTTTGAACTGTAAATGTATCAACAAACAGCAAATCTGCATGATTTGTTCATTTTTTTTACAAAAGATTAGTATTGGAGGGCAAAAAATAAGGGCCGCCCTGCTGGGCGGCCCTCAATGATTCGAAGCGTAAGATATTATCCTACCACTTTAACGTTAACGGCGTTCATTCCTTTTTTCCCTTCTTTCAGATCGAATTCCACGCTGTCGCCTTCTTTAATATCACTGATTAATCCACTAACGTGAACAAAAGTTTCTTTGTTTGAATCGTCGTGTTTAATAAAACCGAATCCTTTTTCAGCATTGAAAAACTTAACGGTGCCTTTTTGTGTACTTTCCATTTTTAAATTGTATTGTATTAATAAAGCGCAAATATACTATTTTATTCTTAATTGACCGATTTAATAATCAGTGATCAGTGAAGTTTTTTTATTTCAAGTACTTCTACATCGAAAATGAGGATGCTGTTAGGTGGAATGGTGCCCAGGTTCCTTATGGAATAAGCTGATGCTGAAGGCATGATCAGCCTTATTTTACCACCTTGCCTGCAAAAGGGAAGGCCTGTTTGCCAACCTTTTATTAAACGCTTCAGTGGAAAAACTGCCGGCTTTTCTTTTGTCTGATCAAATACAAACCCGTTCAATAATTGGCCTTTATAACGAACAACAAGCGTATCGTTTAGCGTAACGTAATCGCCATTCCCTTCTTCCAGTATTTTATAATATACCCCGTTCCTGCTTCCGGTAGTATCAAACTTCCCTTCTTTTATTTCAGTCAATATGATCTCATTTTCTTTTCCTGCCTCTGCCAGGCTATCGGCATTTTTATACAGGTCGATAAGCGGTCTTTCCCCATTCGCCGTTCGGGTAAATGAATCTTTGAACTGAGCATTCGCATTTTTAAAGCCACCGTTCCATAAATAAAATTTATTTCCTTCTGCACCGCCGCCATAATCAATCCTGTCCCCGGCTTTGCCAGTGGCATCATAACTGAATGTGCTTGTTGTTAATTCCTTCCATTCGCCGCTTTCTTTCCTGATCCATTGATTACCAAAATATGCTTTGCGGTTCAACTGCCCGTTCGCTCCCCAGAAGTTTTCTACAAAAGAATACAACTTTCTCAATGGCTTACCATCTTTTGGTGCTTTAAATGCAGCGATCAGTTTCCATTTCTGCAGTTCCGGTAAAAAGAAATATCCGGTGTACGTGGTTGTATTACTGGCCGTATCTGTAACAGCAGCAACTAAGAATTTATATGTGTCACCTGCTTTCCAGTTATAAACCCAATGACTGTGCCCGCCGGTACCTTCGTTTCCGAAATCATCTGCAAAAACATCTTCTCCCTTGGCGATAAGCTGAACCTTGTTTTCATCTGCCACCTTTTTTCTGTCAACGGCTTCGTTGCCTGCATCCCAAACCGAAAAGATCACTCTTCGTTCGGTAGCACTATTCACCTGTATGCCAAAGTAACCTCTTGCAAAACCACAGGCCATGTAGTAACTGTGTAAAACATCGGCACCTTCCGGAATTGTTATCTCGTTGTAGAATGAGACCACTTTTACAGAATCGGGAAGCGGGTATAAGAGATGCACCGATGCAGAATTTCTTCTTTGTTTTGCATTGAAATGAATTTTCTTTGCTGCAGGACCGCTCAGCTCCAGTGATCGTATATCTGCAATGACTGGAAATGAGGAACTAAGTAGTGCTTTTTTATTAAAGACTTTGTTTTCCATGGTTTGGTAGAGGACTAAATTGTAAAATCCGGTATCCTTAATATCCAATGATCCAATCTTTACCAACTTGAACTCTGAGGATTCAGGAACCTTAACAGTAAAATTCTTCCCTGCTATTGATGCTGTCAGATTGCCAACCCTAATGTTGGTCCTTAGCTTAAGAAAAAGATTTAGCATTCCAGTGTTGCGTATCTTAAAGTAAAAGTGAACCTGTTGTTTATCATCCGTCCAGTTATGCAGCCCATCTTTTACCGAAAACATTTTACTCTCGTCTTCTTCCGTACTTTGTTCAGGCGGTACGGCATAAGCAGTATAAGCCGGGATAGAGACAGTGGTTTGAGACCTGGTTATGGCAGGAAGTAAAAGAACAAACAGGATAAGAGAAAGACCTCTTTGCATAAAATCAGTTTAAGCTCAAACTTAATACTATTAACCAATAAGCGCTTATAAAATGTGTCAAAAAAAGTGTTTCGAGCATGATTATTTGGTAACTTTATCATAACGATAGCCTGCCATTTAGTACGTTTTAATTTTTGTTATGAACCAGTCAGTAAGAACTGTTATTACAGGCACAGGCAGCTACATCCCTGCTTACGTAAAGACCAACCAGGATTTTGCCAGCCATAATTTTTATGCAGAAGATAATTCTGCACTGGATATTGAACCCCGGGTCATTGTAGAAAAATTCAAACAGATAACCGGAATTCAGGAGCGTCGCTATGCTCCTGCGGGTATTGAATCTTCTGATATGGCTGCTGAGGCTGCAAGGATCGCTATTGAAGATTCCGGCTGCGATCCGGAGACCATCGACCAGATCATTGTAGCACACAACTTCGGCAATGTGGTCAAGCATACGATACAAACGGATGTATTGCCTGCACTTGCATCACGTGTTAAGCATTCATTGAAAATAAGAAACCCTTCCTGTGTTCCTTATGACATTTTGTTCGGCTGCCCCGGGTGGGTGCAGGGTGTGATACAGGCCGACGCTTATTTTAAAGCGGGCATTGCAAAAAAATGCCTGGTGATAGGAACTGAAACATTATCCCGGGTACTGGATGTGTATGACCGTGACAGTATGATATTTTCTGATGGCGCCGGCGCTTCTGTACTGGAAGCAAAGGATGCTGCTGAAACAAACGCCGGTGTATTAGGTGCAAGTGTTCAGTCGCATTGCGGAAATGAAGTGGATTACCTGCACCTAGGTAAGTCCTACTACCCCGATTCTGATCCCCGTGTACGATATATAAAGATGAAAGGAAGAAAGGTGTATGAATATGCCATGAAGTATGTTCCTGTGGCGATGAAGATGTGCCTTGATAACAGTGGGGTGAATATCAGCGAATTGAAAAAAATTTTCATTCACCAGGCAAATGAAAAAATGGATGAAGGCATAATTAAAGAGATGTACAAGCTTTACGGAATTTCAAATGTTCCGGAGCTGATCATGCCAATGAGCATTCATAATCTTGGTAACAGTTCTGTTGCCACCATACCCACCTTATTTGATATGGTAAGAAAGGGAGGAATGCCCGAGCATAATTTAAAACAAGGAGACGTTATTCTGTTCGCATCTGTTGGAGCAGGCATGAACATCAATGCGGTTTGTTACCGGGTATGATACAGGCTGCTTGCGGCTTTTATAAATAAATTCGGCTATGAGGCTTAATTAGCGTACATTTGCCGAAATTTAAATTTATGGTAAACGATGTGATCACGAAGTTTTTGGAGCCAACTCACCTGGCTAAAACAAACGTTAAGATTGAATTCAAAAAACGGAATTCCATAGTAGGAATTTTTGTCAGTTCGCCGGACTACGAAGACCTGAAGTCGAAAAATTTCTGGCGCATTGTTTCTGAAGTGCATATCCCTGAATGGAAAAAGACAAGCGATAATAAACTGGCAAAAATTTACAGCGGTTCAGAATTCACCCGGTTAACCATCGCAAAAGAAAAATAAAGAGAATTCATTCTATATTAAAAGGGCGCATTTTAAATGCGCCCTTTTCTTTTGGTTAAAAATTTCTTCCTCCATTAGCCCTGGGCTTTGGCAATTCCTTTCTTGGAATTTTTTCGTCACGCTGCGCCGTGTTATACACAAATGCTGCAACAATGGTAGCAGCCTGTTTCAGATCGTCGGGCACCAGGTGATCGTACGTATCCATGTTCGTGTGGTGTGTACGGGTATCGTACTCCAACGGATCCTGTATGAATTGAAAACCGGGAATGCCGACACCGTCAAAAGCCTGGTGATCGGTGCCGCCTGTATTATTAATGGTAACTGTTTTTGCACCCAGGTCATTGAATGGCTCAAGCCATTTTGCAAAAATGGGACCGGCTGCTGCATTGCCCTGCAAATAGATGCCGCGGATCTTACCGGAGCCATTATCCAAATTGTAATAGGCCGAAACTTTTTCATGTTCCGGTTTTAAAACCATATCTGCCGGATCAGCGAAATGATTTTTAACGTAAGCCCTTGAACCAAGCAATCCCTGTTCCTCGCCGCTCCACAAGGCAATGCGGATGGTACGTTTGGGCTGAAGGCCGGCGGCTTTAATAATACGCATTACCTCCATCATTACAGAACAACCGGCTGCATTATCAGTAGCACCCGTGGCACCATGCCAACTGTCGAGGTGGCCACCCAGCATTACGATCTCATTTTTTAAAACCGGATCAGTGCCCGGAATTTCAGCAACAACATTATATCCTTTTATATCTGAGTTATAGAATTTGGTTTTCACATCTGCTTCCATTTCTACTTTTTCTCCCGCTTCTACCAATCGCTGTATCCGTAAATAGTCATCACTCGATAACATCACCCATGCATAATACTTTGTTGAGTCTTTCGAATAAGAGCCACCGTTCTGTACAAACAGGGTTCCGTCATTTCCACGGCCATTGACGCTTAATACCAATGCCGGCTTTTCAGCTTTATAGAAACCATCCATCTGCCTTACCAAAGCCTGCTGCTGGCGTCTTGCGGCCATTACCTCGGGACTGAAATTTTGCTGTTGGCGACGTGTGGTATCCGGTTTTGCATTCGCCATCTTATCAAGTTGCTCATCAGTATAGCGATCTCCATCGGCCGTGAAAGATGGCTTTAAAGTATCTCTGGAATAAACCATCACAATCTTATCTTTCAGTTTGCCTGCATAGTTTTGATACAGCTCTGCAGAATCTTTTGCCTTAATTAATATCACATCGCTGCTGATCATTTTTTTCCCGGGTGTGCTTCCGGTCCATGCCCTTGGTATGGCAACAATTGGCGTGTAGTACGGAGCCGTCATAGCAATATAGCAACGGTTCTGTTCCCAGCCCTGGCCAAAATCGCCCCAGGGTTCCAGGGTTGCATTTACCATTCCCATTTTTGTAAGCTCATCTTTGGCCCAGTTTGCGGCACGTAAAAAACCGGGTGAGTTGGTGAGCCGGGGGCCACTGCCATCAGTTAAATGAAAAGCCATGTCCATTACTTTGGAATTGTAAAGGCCTTCTTTGCGGATCCTGTCAACATCGCTTTGTGCAAAGAGCCAGTTGCCGCAAAGGCAAAATATACCTGCAAGCAGAATTTGTTTTCTCATGATGATTAGTTTTAAGTTGGACTGGTAATTTACTGTTTTAAAAATTACCCTGCAATCAAATTCTGATTGGGGAAATAAAAAGACCCGTCTGCTAGCTAGCGGACGGGCTTTTAATACAGAACTTTAAGGTTAGTTTGAAACAGGTTCTTCCATATAACTTTCGATCGGCTCACAGGTGCAAACCAGGTTGCGGTCGCCAAACGTATTGTTGATACGGGCTATGGAAGGCCAGAATTTATTTTTCATAACATAAGCCAGCGGAAAAGCGGCATCCTGCCTGCTGTAAGCATGGTTCCATTCGTCGGAACAAACAACCTGTTGGGTGTGTGGCGAATTCTTTAACGCATTGTCGGTCTTATCGGCTTTGCCTTCTTCAACCGCTTTTATTTCGTTGTAAATGCTGATGAGCGCTTCGCAGAAACGATCCAGTTCTCCTTTGTCTTCACTTTCTGTTGGTTCGATCATGATAGTGCCCGGAACCGGGAAACTCATGGTTGGTGCATGAAAGCCATAGTCCATCAGGCGTTTTGCTACGTCTTCTGCTTCAATGCCCGCAGTTATTTTGAAAGGGCGAAGGTCAACAATGAATTCATGGGCGCAATAGCCATTTGTTCCGGTATAAAGTATCTTATAATACTTCTCCAGTTTTGCCTTCATGTAATTTGCATTCATGATGGCGTATTCGGTAGATCTTTTTACTCCTTCTTCACCCAGCATTTTTATATAGGCATAGCTGATGAGTAAGATGCTTGCACTTCCATAAGGTGCAGCACTCACTGCATGAATATTAGATTCAGTTGATCTTAATGTGTCGTTCACATTATGTCCGGGCAGGTAGGGTTTCAACTTATTATTTACACAAATTGGCCCAACACCTGGTCCCCCGCCACCATGTGGTATGGCAAATGTTTTGTGCAGGTTCAGGTGACAAACATCCGCACCGATCATACCCGGGCTGGTCAGGCCAACCTGTGCATTCATATTAGCACCATCCATATAAACCAGGCCACCGTTGTCATGAATGGTCTTGCAGATCTTTTTGATGCCTTCTTCAAATACCCCATAGGTACTTGGATAAGTAACCATCAGTGCAGCAAGATTGTTTTTATGTTCTTCCGCTTTTTCTTTCAGGTCTTTAATATCAACAAGCCCTTCTTCGGTGCTTTTCACCACCACCACTTTCATGCCTGCCATGATGGCGCTGGCAGGGTTAGTGCCGTGTGCAGAGATGGGGATCAAAACAATATTGCGATGACTTTCATTTCTTGCAGCATGATAGGCCCTGATGGTGAGCAGCCCTGTATATTCGCCCTGGGCGCCGCTGTTGGGTTGCAAAGAACAGGCATTGAATCCGGTGATCTTACTTAAGTATTCTTCCAGTTTTGTAATGATATACTGGTATCCTTTAGTCTGCGATGCGGGGGCGAAAGGATGAATGATGCTGAACTCAGGCCAGCTAACGGGTATCAGTTCGGTGGCTGCATTCAGTTTCATAGTACAACTGCCCAGGCTGATCATGGAAGTATTTAAACTCAGGTCTTTGTTCTCCAGCGATTTGATATAACGCATCATCTGGCTTTCGCTGTGGTGCGTATTAAAAACGGGGTGTGTTAAATAAGAAGATGTTCTTTGTAATCCATTTAGCTTTCCAAACAATGCATCTGCCTCATCAAAAGATAAAGAAATGCTGTTTGAAGTTGCTTCTTTGAAAATGGCAGCCAGGTTCTTCTCAGTTTCGCCGATGTAGTTGGAAGCCACTTCATCAATGGATAAACTGATGGCGCCGTTTGCATGGTAATGAAAATTGGCTTTATTCTTTTCCGCTGCATTTTTAAATGCATTGATATCAGCCACTTCAAAACTGATCGTATCAAAGAAGTGTTTATTGAGAACTTTTATTCCGGCCGCTTCCAATGCTTTTGCAACAGCGGCTGTTAAGATATGAATGCGTTGTGCAATTTTCTTCAACCCGTCCGGCCCGTGGTAAACGGCATACATGGCCGCCATGTTGGCAAGCAATGCCTGTGCGGTACAGATATTAGAAGTTGCTTTTTCTCTTTTGATGTGCTGCTCCCTTGTCTGCAGCGCCATGCGCAGGGCACGGTTATTCTGTGCATCGATGCTTACGCCAATGATGCGGCCGGGGATGCCTCTTTTGAATTCATCTTTTGTGGCAAAGAAAGCAGCATGCGGACCGCCATAGCCCAGTGGAACACCAAAGCGCTGTGCAGAACCTACCGCCACATCTGCACCCAGTTCGCCGGGGGGAGATAACAGGGTAAGCGCCAGCAGGTCGGTTGCCATTACCACATAGCCATTCACTGCATGTACTTTGTTTATGAAATCACGATGGTCTTCAACAGAACCGATGCTGTTTGGATACTGTACAATGGCACCAAAATAACTTTCATCCAGCGATGCAGTTCTATAATCGCCGTGTACCAGTTCAATGCCGATGGGAGTGGCTCTTGTAAGCAGCACTTCGCTGGTTTGAGCAAACGTATTTGTATCAACAAAAAATTTCGGCGAAGAAATTACGTCGGTTTTATTTTTATGATGAAACAGCATAGCCATTGCCTCGGCAGCGGCCGTTGCTTCGTCCAGTAAACTTGCATTCGCTAATTCCAAACCGGTCAGGTCGCATATCATGGTTTGAAAATTGAGCAGGCTTTCCAACCGGCCTTGCGATATCTCTGCCTGGTAGGGGGTGTATTGGGTATACCATCCCGGGTTTTCAAAAACGTTGCGGAGAATAACACTGGGTGTAATGGTATTGTAATACCCTTGCCCGATATAGGTTTTGTAAACCTTATTTTTCGCAGCGATCTTTTTCAGTTCATCTAAGTATTCAAACTCCGTTTGCGCAACCGGAAGTTTCAATGGTTTTTTTAAGCGGATGGAAGCCGGAACGGTTTTATCGATGAGTTCATCCATTGTTTCCACGCCAATGGTTTTGAGCATGGACTTAGTGTCTTGTTTATTGGGGCCGATATGCCTGCCTGCAAATTCGTATTGTTGTTGTTCGAAGAGATTCATATAGTAGTATTGAAATTAGTTTTTAGCGTGGTAATTAAGTGGCGCAAATTTACGACAATACAGCAAGATTTGACGCCGATAAGTTTGGTACATTTGACCTGTGGAAAAGAGGCATCAGTCAGTCAATAACTTAATCAAATGGAAGAGGATATTTTACATAACTGGGAGAAAAAGTCGGCCGAGCATCAGAAGCAGTATAAGCAGTTTTTGAACCGGGCCGACAAGAATAAAGTGCTGAAAGCCCTGCCAGACCTGCATGAGGAAGCAGTTGAGAAGATCGACTGCCTGCAATGCGCCAACTGCTGCAAGAGCTATTCGCCCCGTTTTAAAACCCCCGATATAAAACGTATTGCCAAATATTTAAAGATGAAGGAGGGGGACCTGATCAACACCTACCTGTACGTAGATAATGAAGGCGATTATGTGCTGCGGTCAAAACCCTGTCCTTTCCTGGGGGCAGATAATTACTGCAGTATTTATGAAGCAAGACCGTCCGATTGCAGGCGTTTTCCTTACACAGATGAAGATGTGCTGTTGAAAAGGCAGCCGCTTACGCTGAAAAATTCGGGTTTCTTCCCCATTGTTTATTATGTGTTGGAGAAA
>Ga0209023_10001043_pt1 | contig 38724 bp, 37 predicted proteins | sample LakOneMetagenome_FD_187468 | JGI IMG/M metagenome (GOLD analysis project Ga0209023, IMG submission 187468) | Freshwater and sediment microbial communities from Lake Erie, Canada (SPAdes) (version 2) | ecosystem: Environmental > Aquatic > Freshwater > Lentic | place: Lake Erie, Canada...
CGCCACTATCCGGAGCTGGACGAGTAGCCCCGATCAGTCCCAGGCAGGGGCGAACTCCGGGTCCACCAGCCGTTCGCCGCGCTCGAGCGCGTCGATCGCGCAGATGTCACCGGCGTCCAGCACCAGCTGCGAGGCTTGCAGATTGCCGGCCAGGTTGGCGCGCCTGGTGGACGACGGGATCGCCGCATGGCCTTTGGCCAGGAGCCAGGCCAGCGTGACCTGGGCCGCGGTGGCGTCGATGCGTGCGGCGATCCCGCGGATGACGGGGTCGTCCATGACCTTGCCATAGGCGAGCGGCATGTAGGCCGTCACGTGGATGCCCGTCTCGCGTGCAAACGCAGCCACGCTGCGGTTCTGCAGGTAGGGATGCAGCTCGACCTGGTTGGTGGCGATGTTGGCGGCGCCGACCGCGTCGATCGCTTCGCGCATCAGGGCGACAGGAAAATTCGAGATGCCGATGGCGGCGCTCAGGCCCGCTTCGCGCGCCCCCAAGAGCGCTTCCATGGTCTCGCGCACCGGTACTTCGGCGCCGGGCGAGGGCCAGTGCACCAGCGTCAGGTCGACCTGTTCGAGGCGCAGCTTGCGCAGGCTCTCCTTCAGGCTCGGCGCGACCAGCTCGCCGGCCAGGTTCGCGGTCCAGATCTTGGTGGTGACGAAGACCTCGCCGCGCGCCACCTTCGAGGCCGCGAGGGCCGTGCCGACTTCCTCCTCGTTGCCGTAGATCTGGGCGGTGTCGATGTGGCGGTAGCCGAGTTCGAGTCCAGCCGCGACCGAGTCGATCGCCTGCTGGCCCTGCAGGCGGAAGGTGCCGAGGCCGAGTCGGGGCATATTCATGGTCATGATGATTCCTTTCGTATTCAGTGAGTGGTGACGGCGGTCTTCACGGCCGCCCTTGCCGGCAGGCCGTCGCGGCGGTCGAGCCAGCCGGCCAGGGTGGTGAGCAGGAAGGCGCCGACCACGATCAGGGCGCCGATCGGCGGCGTGGCCATCAGGCCGAAGTGCGCCACCACCAGGCCGCCGCCCCAGGCGCCCAGCGCGATGCCGACGTTGAAGGCGGCGATGTTCAGGCCCGAGGCCACGTCCACGGCCTGGGGCGCATCGCGTTCGGCGCGCTGCACGACATAGACCTGCAGGCCCGGCACATTGCCGAAGGCGACGGCGCCCCAGGCCAGCACGGTGGCCAGCACCAGCCATTTGTTCGGCGCGGTGAAGCCCAGCACCAGCAGCACCAGGGCCAGCAGCGCGAACACGATCTGCAGCGCCGGCAGCGGGCCCTTGCGGTCGGCCAGCTTGCCGCCCCAGATGTTCCCGGCCGCGACCGAGACGCCATAGACCAGCATCACCAGGCTCACGCTGGACGCCGCGAAGCCAGAGACTTCCTGCAGGATCGGCGCCAGATAGGTGAAGGCGATGAAGGAGCCGCCGTAGCCCAGCGTGGTCATGGCATACACCAGCAGCAGGCGCGGCTTCTTGAGCACGGCGAGCTGGGTCGGCAGGCTGGCGGGCTTGCTGCCGGCGATATTCTTCGGCACCAGGATCCAGCTGCCGACCATGGCGACCACGCCCAGCAGCGAGACTGCCAGGAAGGTGGCCTGCCAGCCGAAGTGCTGGCCGATGAAGGTCCCGAGCGGCACGCCGGTGACCAGGGCCACGGTCAGGCCGGTGAACATCAGGGCGATGGCGCTGGCGGCTTTCTCCTTCGGCACCAGGCTGGTGGCGATGGTCGACCCGATCGAGAAGAAGACGCCGTGGGCCAGCCCGGTGAGCACGCGGGCGGCCATCAGGGCGGCGTAGCCGGGCGCCATCCAGGCGACCAGGTTACCGAGCGTGAACAGCATCATGAGGCCGATCAGGAGCTGCTTGCGCGGCACCCGGCCCGTGAGTGCGGTCAGCACCGGCGCGCCGACCGCGACGCCGAGCGCATACAGGCTGACCAGCAGGCCGGCGGACGGCACCGAAACGCCGAGGCTGGCCGCGATGGTGGGAATCAGGCCGACGATGACGAATTCCGTCGTCCCGATGGCGAAAGCGCTCAGCGTGAGCGCCCAGAGTGCGAGTGGCATGGTGTTCTCCTGTGTGTGCCGGTGCGGACAAGAAGCGAGGCGTGCAGTGTGCCTCCTTGCCACGCAGAGAAAAATGCCTTGGCGTACAATTGACTTTTGATCTGGAGTCATAAATGATCGATGTCGAAGCCTTGATTGCCTTCGCTGCCGTCATAGATACGGGGTCCTTCTCGGCCGCCGCCGAGCGCCTCGGGCAGACGCCCTCGGGCGTGTCGCGCACCATCTCGCGCCTGGAAGACCACCTGGGCATGACCTTGATGCACCGCACGACGCGGCGCCTGCAATTGACGGAAGAGGGGAGCTGGCTGCTGGGCCGCGCGCGCAGCCTGCTGGCCGACCTGGCCAACACCGAGCTGGAAGCCGCCGCGCGCCGTTCCCAGCCTTCGGGCCTGGTGCGCGTGAACGCCGCCACGCCGGCGCTCGACCATTTGCTGGCGCCGCTGCTGCCGGACTTCCTGGCGGCCTATCCGCTGGTGCAGCTGGAACTGGTGAGCGGCGAGACCTATGTCGACCTGATCGAGGAGCGGGCCGACCTGGCGATCCGCATCGGCGCGCTGCCCGATTCGACCTTGAACGCACGGCGCCTGGGGGGATCGCACCTGCGGGTGCTGGCCGCACCCGCCTACCTGGAGCAGCACGGCGCGCCGGCGAACGTGGAAGCGTTGAAGAACCACCGCACGCTCGGCTTCACGGCGCCGGCCTCGTTGAACACCTGGCCGCTGCGGCACGCCGGCGGGGAAGGGTGGACGGTGACGCCGTCGGTGACGGCATCGAGCGGCGAGACGGTGCGCCACCTGGCGCTGTCGGGGACGGGGATCGCCTCGCTATCGGATTTCCTGACCCGCGCCGACGTGGAGGCGGGCCGGCTGGTGCCGGTGCTGGAAGACGCCACGCTGCACTGGACCCAGCCCGTGTGGGCCGTGTTCTACAAGCAGGGCGCCCTCGCGCCAAGGGTGTCGGCGCTGGTGGATTTCCTGGCGAAACGGCTGCAGGGCAGTCTTTCGTAGGGTGGTCGGCTCTGCCGACCGCGCGTTCAAGCAGGGCGAAGATGGACGATGCGCCTCATTTCAGCGTGTAGTTGAACGCGCGTTCGGCGAAGCCGAACACCCTAGGCCTCCAGCGTCCCGGCCTTCTCCAGGCGCTTGTAGTACACCAGCGAGAACACCACCGGCACCAGCGCCCCCAGCACGATTCCCGCGATTCCCAGCACCCCATGCCAGCCGGCCAGCGCGACGAGCACCGCCAGCGCCCCGCCGGCAACCATGGTGCGCGCCGCCAGCCGGTGCGTCGCATACCAGACCCGCTCGTTGGCCAGCGTCCAGGGTGTCCGCACCCCGAGCCAGAAGTTGCGGCGCACCTTGCCCATCACATTCCCGGCCGCGACGAAAAACACCCCGATCCCGCCGACGACGGCGCGGTCCATCGCGAAGCCGCCCTGGTGGGCCGCCCACAGGTGCATGCACTGCATGTAGCCGAGCAGGCCCACCATCGCCATGCCGCTGAACCACCAGGTCGCCGCGAAACCGTCCACGGCGAAGCGCTGCGGCGACACCTTCGGCAGCACCAGCCACAGCAGGCCCAGGCCGACGAGGAAGGCCGAGTGCACCAGGACCTCGGCGCGCGGCCCCCAGCCGTCGGCCTCGCCGGCGGCGTTCCAGTGCACCGGCACCTGGGCCGGCAGCTCGGGATAGAGGGCCAGGGTCATCGCCAGCACCAGCAGCACCACGGCCGCGAACACGAACAGGTAACGCTTCATCGTTTGCCTCCCCTGGCGCCGCGCGCCATCTCCATCGACCAGGCCAGCACGTCCTCGAGCACCGTGGTGTCGAGCGAGTACCAGATGGTCTGCCCCTCGCGCCGGCTGGTGATCAGGCCGGCCCCCTTGAGTACCGCGAAGTGGTGCGACATGGTGGGTTTGCTCATGTCGAAATGCCCGGCCACCTCGCCCGCGCTCAACTCTTCGTGACGCAGCAGGCGCAGGATCTCGCGCCGCGTCGGATCGGCGATGGCCTTGAACACCTCGTTCAACGGTCCTGCCATGTTAGATCGCTTTCTAATTAGATGACTGTCTAAATACTAGTCGGCTTGCCGTGATCGGTCAAGCTTGACGGTCGCCCCCAGCAAGCTTTTCCGGCGCGGATTATGATGGCCGACCCACCAACAAGAAAAGGACCGTCATGAAAGAAGCCCAGCATATGCATGGCGCGCTTGCCCACGTCGAGCGCATCGCCGCCTTCTCCGATGGCGACGCCGGCGGCAATCCCGCCGGCGTCTGGATCGGCGAGACCCTGCCGCCGGACGACGAGATGGCGAGCATCGCGCACGCCGTCGGATTCTCGGAAACCGCCTTCGCCGCACCGCAGGGCGTGGCGTGGCGGGTGCGCTATTTTTCGCCCGAGTCCGAAGTGGCCTTCTGCGGCCACGCCACCATCGCCCTGGGCGCCGCGCTGGCGCGCCGCTTCGGCGACGGTCGCTTCGACCTGGTCCTGAACGCGGCGCGGATCTCGGTCGAAGGCCGCCAGGAAGACGGGCGCGTCGCCGCCAGCCTGCAGTCGCCGCCGACTCGCAGCGCCGCGGCCGACCCCGCCCTGGTCGACGCCGCGCTGGCCCTGTTCGGCTACACCCGCGCCGACCTCGACGAACGCATCCCGCCGGCGCTGGCCCACGGCGGCAACGACCACCTGGTGCTGGCGCTGAAGTCGCGCGCGCTGCTGGCGCGCATGGACTACGCGCTCGATGCCGGCCGCCGCCTGATGAACGAGCACGGCCTGGTCACGGTCGTGCTGGCCTGGGCCGAAACGCCGCAGCGCTTCCACACCCGCAATCCCTTCGCCTCCGGCGGGGTGCTGGAAGACCCGGCCACCGGCGCCGGCACCGCGGCCTTCGCCGGCTACCTGCGCGACATCGCCTGGCCGCACGGCGGCAGGATCGAGGTGGTGCAGGGCGAGGACATGGGCATGCGCTCGCGCCTGACCGCCGAGATCGGCGAAGAGCCGGGCAGCTCGATCCGCGTCTCGGGCAGCGCACGCACGATGCAAGGCGGCTAGTCCAGCGATGAGGTCGGACCGCTTCGCACGCGGTCCGATCGATGACGACACAAGAGTGTTACGACATTGATACGCACGAACGTGCTTCGATGTAGGATTAATCTTGCAACCGTGTAGGACAAACAGAAGGCAAAAAGTACGCTTGCTCAGCAATTAGAATGTTTCTGAGCGGATTGATAATTTGAAGCAGGCAAGTTCTGTTTCACAATTTCAACCCGAAGGAAACCCTGATGTCGCTCTTTGATCCCGTTGCAACCACCTCCGCCTGCGCCGCGGCGCGTACTGCACGCAAGGAGCGCGAGATTCGCGCGGCTGGCGGCAGTGTCGAGCGGCTGCCCTTCACCGTTCGCCGCGTCGAGACCGAATCGGACCTGCTGAAAGCCGTGCGCATCCGCCACGCCGCCTATGCCCGCCACGTGCCCGAATTCGCTCGCACGCTGGCGCAGCCGGAGGCGGCCGACTATGAAGACGACACCATCGTGTTGCTGGCCGAGTCCAAGCTCGACGGCTCGCCCCTGGGCAGCACCCGTATCCGCACCAACCTCTACCGTCCGCTGGGCGTCGAGGAATCGATCGTGTTGCCGGACTGGCTCCAGGGCCGGCGCCTGGTCGAGGCCACGCGTCTTGGCATCGATGAAGGCCGCGTGGGCCGCGTGGTCAAAGTGGCATTGGTCAAGGCCTGTTTCATGTATTGCGAAGACAACGCCATCGATTATTCGGTCGCCACGGGCCGTCCGCCGGTAGACCGCCAGTACGAGCAGATGCTGTTCACGGACGTGTTCCCGGAACAGGGTCCGATTCCGCTGCGCCATGTAGGCAATATCCCGCACCGTGTGATGGCGTTCGAGATCGCAAGCTTTGAACGGCGCTATACCGAAGCGCGCCATCCCTTGCTGAATTTCTTCTTCAACACGCACCATCCGGACATTGATATTGGCCCTGCAACACCGCCGCCGGCACTGGTCTTACCGGGCACTCAACGCGAGCGTCATTCACCGTTGTTGTCGCGCGAATTCGCGGCTGCTTGATCAGTTATTGCATGACGGCATCACTGGAAGCTTGTATCCTTGCGCTTTGACGCCTTTGCCTTTAAAACGGTGAAGGGTTTCGTTCGCATCGATACTTCCTTATGCCCATACCAACACCGCAACGTCGTTCTTCGCTTACGGCCGCCGCGCATTCGGCCGTGGAGCGGGTGTTGAAGTTGTTTTCGTATTACCTGATCCCGCTCGGGATCGGCCTCGTCTCCTTCATCGCCCTGGTGTTCTGGCACGACCAGTACCGCACCACCGGCGACGTGCCGCTGTCGATGCACGTCGCGGTGCAGACCGATGGCGCGCTCGATCCGCGCGCCGCGCTCGCGCGCGCGCGCGCCGGCAGCCTGGTCTCCGGCCACGATACCCACCTGTCCGAAGCGCCGGTCTGGTTCGCCTTCGAGCCGATGCCGCGCAGCGGCGCCCAGGTCGTCGAATTCCCCTCGCGCCATGCGCTCGACGTGGCCTGCTGGGACGCCCTCAGCCTGGCCCCGCTGGGCGACGCCGTGCGCGGCGCCGGCACCGGCTTCATCGAGGGATCGAAGGCCGGCTTCGCGCTGCGCATGTCCCCGATGCCGTCCGAGCTGCTGTGCCGCGCCCATTTCGCCGGCCCCGCGCGCCTGACGATGCTGCAGTGGCCGGCCGACCAGTATGCGCTGTCGGTCGAGCAGTACCACCGCAAGTCGGGCCTGCTGGACGGCGGCATGGTGGTGCTGGCCCTGTTCATCCTGATCACCGCCCTGATCAACCGCCAGCCGCTCTACGTGCTGTTCGCCGGCTGGCTGGTCCTGAACCTGCGCGTGGCCGCGCTGTCGGCCGGCTGGGACATCCAGTGGCTGGGCCAGACCATCCCCGCCGACTGGCTGCTGCGCAGCCGCTCGGTGGGCATCACCCTGTACGGCATCGCCACGCTCACCCTGTACCAGGCGCTGCTGAAGGACAATATCGCGGCGCTGCGCTACGTGCTGCCGTTCCGCATCATGCAGTGGCTGTGCATGCCGATGCTGGCGGCCGCCATCCTGCTGCCCTACGGCGTCTACCTGCCGCTGCTGTGGGTGATCTGCACCTGCTGCTTCTCGGTGATGACGGTGGGCCTGTTCAAGATCATCGCGGAATCGCGCAACCGGGTCGCGTCCTGGTTCGCGGCCTCCTTCGTCGTCAGCTTCCTGGCGACCATCGCCGAAGTCGCCTCGGCGGCGCTGGGCATGCGCGAGCTGCTGGGCGTCATCAACAGCGTCACCGCCGCGCTGGCCTCGAGCCTGCTGGCCGCGCTGGCCGTGGCCGAGCAGATGCGCAGCGAGACCGAGCAGCGCGAAGCGGCCCAGCAGGAGCTCGAGCACGCCTACCAGGCCATGCCGGTCGGCCTGTTCACGCTCGACATGTACGGCCACTTCCTGAGCGTCAATCCGGCCCTGCAGAAGATGCTGGGCATCACCAGCTTCAATGCCGGCCGCACCGCCTGGCGCCAGTTCTTCACCGAGAGCACCTGGACCGCGCTGCACGAGCAGGTCCATGCCAAGGCCGAGGCCGAGATGGAACTCACCAGCCGCGACGGCAGCCAGCGCTTCCTGGTGTCCGCCACCCTGGCGCGCTCGCGCATCGAGGGCGTGCTGCAGGACACGACGGAAAAGCACAAGGCCACCGAGCAGCTGCAGTTCATGGCCAACAACGACCCGCTGACCAAGGTCTTCAACCGCCGCGGCATCGAGCAGGAATTCCAGCTCGCCGCCGCCGGCCTGGCCGCCGGACGCCCGATGGCGCTGGCCTACGTCGACCTCGACCGCTTCAAGCTGATCAACGACCTGTTCGGCCACGCGGCCGGCGACGAAGTGCTCAAGCAGGTCTGCGAGCGCATGGCCACCATGCTGGCCGGCGGCCAGCAGATCGGCCGCGTGGGCGGCGACGAATTCGTGGTCTTGATGCCGGAAACGGCGATCCCGCTGGCCTCGATCATCTGCCGCGGCATCGTCGACCGCCTCGGCGGCACGCCCTACCGCGTGGGCGACAAGGCCTTCCACGTGCGCGTTTCGGTCGGCCTGATCGAAGTCACGCCCGGCATCGCCATGAAGGACGCCGTCTCGACCGCCGACCGCGCCTGCCGCGAAGCCAAGACCGGCCAGGGCGAAGGCCTGGTGGTCTACGAGCGCGGCGCCGAAGCCTTCAGGCAGCGCGCGGCGGAACTCGACATGGTGTCGCGCCTGTCGGGGCCCAACGCGCTCGACAGCCTGCTGCTGGAGATGCAGCCGATCATGTCGCTCAGCCACCCGCGCGAATCGCTGAACTTCGAGGTCCTGCTGCGCATGCGCGAACCGGACGGCCGCATCGTCCCGGCCGGCGCGGTGATCGCCGCCGCCGAGAAGAGCGGCCGCGCGAGCGTGATCGACCGCTGGGTGCTGAACACGACCCTGGCCTGGATCGCCGAACACGCCGAGGGGCTGGGCAATACCCGCTTCGTGTGCATGAACCTGTCGGGCGCCTCGCTCAACGACGAGCGCTTCGTGCAGGACACCTTCGACATCCTCGGACGCTACGTGCACGTGGCGAGCCGCCTGTGCCTCGAGATCACCGAGAGCGTGGCCCTGCACGACCTCGACAACACGCGCCGCTTCATCGACCAGGCCCGGAGCTTCGGCGTGAAGGTGGCGCTGGACGACTTCGGCGCCGGCTACACCTCCTTCTCCTACCTGAAGGAGTTGCCGGCAGACGTGCTCAAGATCGACGGCAGCTTCATCGTCAACATCAACGCCCATCCGGCCAATGTCGCGATCGTCGAGGCGATCGTCAGCCTGGCGGGCAACCTGGGCATGAAGACCATCGCGGAGTGGGCGGAAGACGCCGCCACCGTGCAGACGCTGGCGGAGATCGGCGTCGACTATGTGCAGGGCTGGGCGGTGGCGCGCTCGCTGCCGCCGGAGCGCATCCTGGAAGCACGTTCGGCGGCGGATTTCATCAGCGATCCGGCGGTGCAGGAACTGGTGAGGGTGCTGGGGACGCCGATGACGCCGCATCTGGCGAGTGTGCAGAAGATGCGCGATCTGCTCTGAGCAGCGAGCGGGCGATTCACATGCGATGTGAACGCGTGGGCGGGGGACCGCCCACCCTACGAAAGGCCGTTGTAGGGTGGGCCTGGGCGGCCCCGCGAGTCCTCCGCCCACGCGTCCAAGCGGCCTGGCTCAGCCGCGCGATTCAATCCAGGGTGGCAAGCGTCTGCCTGCCCCCCGCATCCAGCAACAGGAAATTCGCCCTGGCCGCCTTGAGCGTCGCCACATCGCGCATCAAGGGCTTGGCCTTGGCCCGCGGCGCCATCACGCGCTTCTGTGGGGGCGGCGGCAGCACGCTGTGCTCGACAGCCAGCGGATAGGGCTGCGCACGGCTGAGGCCTTCGTCGGCCGGCATGCTGGCCACCCTCACGGTGGCGGCGCCGCCGTCGCAGGGCTGGTCGGTCAGGGTGACGCGCCCGAGGCCGTCCACGCACTTGACGATGTCCGAACCGGCGTAGGCTGCGGGTGCGCTCAGGGCCGCGCAAAGAATGCTGAGGCAGAGATGACGCTTCATGGTCGACTCCTTTTCTGGAGCCTCCAGTGTCCGTGTCTGTCTTACATTGCTCTGTTCGTTGCCTCACGTGTGCGCGGCATGCGCACGGGAATCTCTCAGCCGTTCGGCTGTTCGGCCACCAGCTGCACTTCCACCAGGCAACCGTAGTGCAGGGCAGGCACCGGCACCACGGCGCGCGCCGGCCGGTGTTCGCCGAATGCAGCTGCGTAGGCCGCATTGAAGGCCGGCCAGTGCTCGACGCAGGCAAGGTAGGCCGTGCATTGCACCACGTCATGCAAGCCGCAGCCCGCCGCGCGCAGGATCTGCGCGCACTGGTCGAATACCGATGCGCACTGCGCCTCGAAGGAAGAGTCGGGCAGGTCGCGCGCCGGCAGCACGCCCGACACGTAGACCAGGCCGCCGCGGGTGACGACGGCTTGCGAGTAGTGGCCGGCTGGCGGCGGCAGGCCGGGCGCCTGGACGAATTCCATCAGGCTTGCACGCCAGAGACGAGTTCGGCGAAGCGCGACAGGTCGACGTTGCCGCCGGAAATCAGGATGCCGACGCGCTTGCCCTTCACGTCGACCACGCCATGCAGGGCCGCGGCCGCGCCCAGGCAGCCGGTCGGCTCGACGATCATCTTCATGCGCTCGGCAAAGAAGGCCATGGTCTGCACCAGCTGGGCGTCGGTCACAAGGACGATGTCGTCGACCGTGCGGCGGATGACGTCGAAATTGTGCTCGCCGATATGGGTCACCATGGCGCCGTCGGCGATGGTCCTGGGCACCGCGATGTGCACGATTTCCCCCTTGCGCAGCGACTGCTGGCCATCGTTGCCGGCTTCCGGCTCGACGCCGATCACCTTGCAACCCGGCGCCAGGGCGCGCGCCGCCAGCGCGGAGCCGGCCAGCAGGCCGCCGCCGCCCAGGCAGACCAGCAGGATGTCGAGCGGCCCGACATCCTCGAACAATTCCTTGGCCGCCGTGCCCTGGCCGGCGATCACGTCCGGGTGGTCGTAGGGCGGAATCAGGGTCATGCCGCGTTCTTCCGACAGGCGCCGGCCGATCTCTTCGCGGTTCTCGGTGTAGCGGTCGTAGGTGATGACTTCGCCGCCGTACTCCTTGGTCGCTTTCACTTTCAGGGCCGGGGCGTCGGCCGGCATGATGATGGTCGACTTGATGCCCGCCAGCTTCGCGGACAGGGCGATCGCCTGCGCGTGGTTACCCGAGGAGAAGGTCAGCACCCCGGCCGCGCGCTGGGCATCGTCGAACTTCGCGATCGCGTTATAGGCGCCGCGGAATTTGAAGGCGCCCATGCGCTGGTAGTTCTCGCACTTGAAGAACAACTCGCCGCCGCTGATGCGGTTGGCGGTGCGCGAGGTGAGCACCGGCGTGCGGTGCGCCGCGCCCTTGAGGCGTTCGGCGGCCAGTTCGATGTCGTGGTAGGTCGGTGCGGTGACGGTCATGGCGCTCTCGGATGGGTCGAAAGCCCCCAGTATAGCGAATCGCCCGCTGCTTCCCGACGGCGCATCAGCCGATCGTCAGCCGTTCATGCGCTGGAAGACCTCGCGCGCCGCCAGGCCGCCGCCGCCGATCAGGAGGCTGAAGTAGAGGATGGTGAGCAGGTTGCCGATGTGCCCCAGCAGCACGCACACGCCGTCGCGCTGCAGCAGGCCGATGGCGAGGAAGAGGAGGGCCACGGCCGGGAAGGTATTGCTGAAGGGGATCAGGCCGAAGGGCATCATCAGCAGCACCGCGCCCAGGACCAGCGCGGCGTCGTTCAGGTACTGGATCGGCCCCTTCGCCACCAGCCACTGGATGCGGTTGGGACGGCTGACCTTTTCGATCCTGACCATCCAGGGCAGGGCCTTGCGCAGCAGGGGACGCAGCTTGCGGGTGCCGATGACGCGGTGCTTCAGGCGCTTCGGCACCCACAGCTCGCGGCCGAACAGGCGCGACAGACCGATGAGCAGGATGGCCGCGCCGAACACCGTGCTCACGCCCGGGATCGAGACCGGGATCAGGAACACCAGGGTGAGCAGGCCCGCCAGGATCAGGAGGCCGTCCTTGCCGACCAGCTGGATCAGTTCGCTCAGCGTGATGCCGGTGCGCGGCAGGGAGCGCACCATGGCGCGGATTTTCTGGGACAGCGGAATATTGTCGAGGGGCTGTTCTTGTTTGTGGTTCATGGTCGAAGAGGTACCGGGTTGGTAGGGTGGTCGGCTGTGCCGGCCGCGCGTTCAGCTCCGGCATGCGCTGTTGCTGCTCGACCGGGAGTTGAACGCGCGGACGGGAGACCCGTCCACCCTACGAGTTTACTATGTAATGACGGGCGAGCCCTTAACCCGCCAGAGGCAAAGCGATCTGCAGCAACAAGCCGCCGCCTTCGCGGTTGCTCACCGACAGCTCGGCATTGTGGCGCGACAGCACGCGCTCGACGATGGCCAGGCCCAGGCCGGCGCCGTTGGCCTGTCCGCGCGCGCTGTCCAGGCGCGTGAAGGGCTTGAGCAGCTGGGCGATCTGGTCTTCCGGCACGCCCACGCCGTGGTCGCAGATCTCGATGACGGCGCGCCGTCCGTGGCCGGTCGCTTTCACGCGCAGCAGGATCGCGATCTCGGTGATGTCCTGGCCCGGGGTCTTGCCGTACTTGCGCGCGTTCTCGATGATGTTGTTGACCACGCGCCGCAGGTCGGTCGCATTGCCCATCACGTGGATGCCCGGCATCAGGTCGACCGTCACCTTCAGGTCGCGGATGCGGCCCGCCTCGCGCCCGACCTCGGACAGCATCTCCGACAGGTTCACGGCAACGAAGGTGGCCGCGTCGGTCGGCTTGGCGAAGTCGAGGAACTGGCCGATGATGGCGTCCATCTGGTTGATGTCGGACTGCATTCCTTCGCGCGCGTCCTGCGGCAGGTGCGCCATCTCGACTTCCAGCTGCATGCGCGCCAGCGGCGTGCGCAGGTCGTGCGAGATGCCGGCTAAAATCACCGCGCGGTCCTTCTCGACCTGGGCCAGGTCTTCGACCATCTGGTTGAAGCTGCGGTTGGCCTCGATGATCTCCTGCGAGCCCTTCTCGGGCAGCGGCGTCGGGCGCTCGCCCTTGGCAATCGCGCGCGCGGCCGCCGTCAGGCGCGCCAGCGGACGGTTCACCAGCGAGGACACGAAGGCCGCGCCGACCAGCGACAAGAGGCCCACCAGGGTCGCCCAGCCCAGCCACTGCACGCGCGTGAGGCCCGCCAGGCGCTCGCGTTCGAGCATCAGCCAGTATTCGTCTTCCTGGATGTTGAAGCTGATGTAGAAGCCCGGCACCCCGTTGACGCTGCTGGAAAAGCGGGTCTGCTTGCCCAGCCGTTCGCGCACCGCGTTGGCGATGTCCGCCATCAGCGGCGTGTTCGGCGGCGGCTCGACCACGTCGTAGTCGTTCATCGTGAGGATGCGGATGCCTTCGTTCGACACCAGTTCGAGCAGCAGCTCGCGGCGCAGGTCCGGCGCCGAGTGGGTGAGGGCGGCCCGGGTGAGGGTCACCACCGAGCCCACCAGCTCGGCCGTCTGCTGCACCTGCGGCCCGCGCTGGAACATATTGAGCATGCCGATCCACGAGCCCATCGAGGCCGCGGTCAGCAGGGACATGAGCAGGAAGGTGCGCCAGAACAGGCCGCTGCGGTACCAGGCGAAACGCGCGGCGCGGCGCGCCGCGGAAAATGGTGCGAACACTAGCGCGGCTGTCCTTCAGGGATGAATACATAGCCCAGGCCCCAGACGGTCTGGATGTACAGCGGGCTCGAAGGATCGGGTTCGATCAGCTTGCGCAGGCGCGAGATCTGCACGTCGAGCGAGCGGTCGAAGACCTCGTATTCGCGGCCGCGCGCCAGCTCCATCAGCTTCTCGCGCGACAGCGGCTGGCGCGCATGGCGCGCGAACACCTTCAGCACCGAGAATTCGCCGGTGGTAAGCGGCACGGTCTCGCCGTTCTTCTTGAGCGTGCGGGTGCCGAGATCCAGCACGAAGTCGCCGAACTCGAAGGTCTGCGGGGTCTCGCTCGGGGCGCCCGGAATCTCGTCCGGACCCTTGCGGCGCAGGACCGCGCCGATGCGCGCCACCAGCTCGCGCGGGTTGAAGGGCTTCGGCAGGTAGTCGTCGGCGCCCATCTCGAGGCCGACGATGCGGTCCACGTCTTCGCCCTTGGCGGTCAGCATGATGATCGGGGTCTGGTCGCCGGCGCCGCGCAGGCGGCGGCAGATCGACAGGCCGTCCTCCCCGGGAAGCATCAGGTCCAGCACCAGGAGGTCGTAGCGTTCGCGCAGCCAGAGCTTGTTCATGGCCGGCGCGCTTTCGGCCGTCACCACCTGGAAGCCCTGCTCGGTGAGGTAGCGGCGCAGCAGGTCGCGCAGGCGGACGTCGTCGTCCACCACCATGATCTTGGCGGAGTGGCCGCCCGCGGCGCCCGGGGTCGCAGTGGTTGCAGCGTTATTGTTCGAGTTATTCGTCGATGCGTTCATATGGATTCCAGAATTGTCAGAAGCATGTCGCTATGGTAACGTCTTATGGCTCGAGCATCGCGCGCGAATTGCTCAGGCATTACATTGTGTTACAAACTTTACCCAATCAGGCTTACTCCTCGGACGCTATACACATACACTGGCGGCAAGTGGTCATCACAGCTTATCTGTTTATATGGCATCGCGGAAGAGGGACACCATGAACGACGCGCTCACTACAATTCAGGCAGTAAAAGACGGGACACTGGGCCTGCTGCGTCATGGCGTCGTGGCTTGCGTCCTTGCCTGCACCGCGGCCGGCGCCATGGCGCAAGACCGCAGCCCGCGCCGCGACGAGATCCAGCAGCAGCAAATGCGCGACCGCTACGAGTCGCGCGCTCAGGAGTCGCGCTTCGACAGCCGCGCCTACGAGGTGCGTGACAACGCACGCCGCCAGGAGCAGATGGAAGACCACATGCGGCGCGAGCAGGAAGGCCGCCGCGGCCGCCTGACGCCGGACGAGCGGCGCGAGCTGAAGCGCCAGATCAATGAGGCCAACGTCGACCTCTATCCGAACGCCCGCCGCCGCTGAGCGCGGCCGGCTTCGACGAACGGCGCCTGCGGGCGCCGTTTTCCATTCTGCGGACGCCTGTTTCAAGTTTCCTTTAAGAAATCTTGTTGCTATATGTTTATTTACATTGCGCAACATGCTATCGTAGGGAACTAGACCAGACTGGAGGGCGCGACCGTGTCCAACCCCGCAGCAAGCACTCAGCCGGACAGCCCGGCTGCCCGTCATTCAGCACCCGTCTCGCCCGCTGGAGCACCGGCCCATTGCATCGTGCGCCAGGACGACGGCGTGTATGCCGACGTGAACGCCCTCGGGTCCGCCCTGGTCGCCGCCGTCGACGCCGTCTTCCTCAAGAACCAGTATTTCGCGGGCCTCGATTACGCGGTGCTGGTCAAGGCCCTGTTCGGCCACGGCCCCGCGCTGCCGCGCCACCCGCGCCATGAAGGCCTGGTGCGCCTGGCCGACGACATCCTGCCTTTCTCCCCGGCGCGGCGCCTGCTGTACCGCGCCGCCAGGATCGCCGACGGCGAGGCCGAGTATTACTTCGAGCCGGTCTTCATGCGCGACGACGCAGGCGAAGAACAGCCCGCCAGCCTGGACCTCGACGAGTTCGTCGCCGACATGTGGATGAAGGGCATCCGCTTCGGCATCGAGGTCGACGCCGTGCGCGAGGCGATCGCCAGCGGCATGGCCGGCCGCATCGTGGTGGCGCGCCGCCTGCCGCCGCTAGCCGGGCAGGACGCGCGCGTGGTCGAGGTCTCGGGCGACCTGCACCGCAGCGACGCCCCGCGCCAGCTCGCCAACGGCAAGCTCGACCTGCTGAGCTTCCAGAACCGTTTCCCGCAAGTCCAGCGCGGCAAGCGCCTGCTGCAGAAGCTGCCGCGCGTGGCGGGCGAGCCGGGCTTCGATCTCTCCGGCATCGCGCTGGCGCCGGACATGCCGGAAGACCTCGATTTCAACGGCTGGTGCGGCCCGGGCACCATCATCGACCGCCTGGCCGAGGGCGAGTTCCTGGTCGCGCTGCAGGACGGCTTCGTCAACGTGGAACGCGGCAGCAACCGGGTGTCGGTGGGCGACAAGATCATCAGCCACGACGGGGTCAGTGTCCGCACCACGGGCAACCTGGACCTCTCCGGCGACTTCGAGGAATTCGGCGAGGTGCAGGAAAACCGCGTGGTCGAGGGCGAGAGCATCACCGTGCACGCCGACGTCTACGGCCACATCGCCTCGCGCGGCGGCACCGTGCTCCTGAACCGCAACCTGATGGGCGGCAGCGCGAAGAATGCCGATGGGCCGGTGGTGGTGCAGGGCGTGGCCTCCGGCGCCGTGATCCAGAGCGCCAGGGGCAATGTGCAGCTCGCCCGCGCCGAGAACTGCATCATCTCGGGCGCGAAGGTGACGGTGGCCGAAGCCGTCAACTGCGACATCATGGGCGACGAAGTGGAAGTGGGCCAGGCCGAGGGCTGCGCGATCGCCGCGCGCCGCGTATCGATCGAGCGCGCCCTCCCGCGCGGGCACAGCGAGATGCGGGTCTTCGTGCTGCGCCCGGACTGCTCGCGCATCGACAAGGCGATCGGCATGATCCGCGAGCGCGTCGGGCAGTTCGGCCAGCTGGCCGAGGGGCGCCGCGCCGCGATCGGGACCGTGGCGGCGCAGCCGGAGGTGGCGAACTACGTCAAGCTGGCCGGACGCGTGCGCAAGGGCGAGCTGGTGCTCACGGAGCAGCAGCAGCCGGCCTTCAAGAAAATGGCGGCCGCGGTCGCGCCTGCCCTCAAGCAGATGGCGCTTCTCAACCAGGAGCTCAAGGACATCGAGCTTGAACAGAAGGCGGGCATGGAGGTGCTGGGCCGGCTCGAGACCCAGCGCGCGGCGCACGATGGCGCCGTGAGCGTCGGCATCCTGGCGGTGGCAGGGGACATCACGGTCCGGGCCCTGGATGTCGAGCCGGATACGTCGGGGGCCGACACGACACCGTATGACCTGCCGGCGCGGACGATCAAGGCGCGCTTGCGCGAGGCCAGCGGAGCGGAGCTGCTGTTTGCGGGCAGTAGCGGGAGCTTCAGCTGGAGCACGGCGGACGTGGTGGCGACCTGACGCCATGATCGCGCCATGGGCGAAGCGCGCCTTCATCCGGGCTGCGTTCGGCGCGCTGGCGCACAGTGCGGCGTGGGCAGGCTATGTCTACCACCTGCAGCGCAAGGCCTACGACGCGCTGGAGCAGCGGCAGGGCGTCATCGAGGCGATCAGGTTCAACCGGACCGGCAGCGGCGCCATGCATACCCGGATGCCGACGCTGGTGCCGAGCGTGCGGCTACTGGATCGGCCGCAGGCGCCGGCGCAGGAAGTCAATGCGCACGCAACGACGGAGATGGCAAGCGCGTACGTCAAGCGTCATCGGCCGGGAGACGTCGTTCCCATCTGGGGCCATCGCAAGTCGGGCCGCATCGTCGACGCGCTGGCGCCGGTCGCGCCGGACTTCATGCGCTACCTGCTGATCCTGTTGCCGACCATCGGACTGCTCACCTTCGTCGGCATTGGCGGCATATTCGGCCACACCGCGCATCGCAAGTGATTCAGCCGGACGTCGGCGCGTCGGAGAATCGTGCGGTAATCGGATCGAGTTCTTTTCCGCTGGCTTCGCACAGCGGGCCGTAGAGCGCGGGGCGGCGGCCGCGTATCCAGCGGCGTCCCGTACAGCGTTCCAGGAGCGACAGGTCGAGCTCCCCGCAGACGATCTCGTCCCGGGCCTTCCAGGTTTCGTTGATGATGCGCCCGTAGCAGTCGATCAGCATGGCGTTACCTGTGCGCACTTCACCATGGTCTTCTCCCACGCCGTTGGAGAAGACGAGGAACATGCCGTTGTCGTGCGCTCGCGCGGGCAGCCAGCGCATCAGCCAGCCGCGTCCCTTGTCGCCGCGGAATTCGGCCTCGATTGCTTCCGGATCATCCTCGCGCTTGCGCCATAGCGCGGGATCGATCACGCCCATTGCGTGCGGGCTCCTGGACGCGGTGCCGCCGGTCTGGTGCGGCGCCAGCAGGATATCGGCGCCGAGCAGGGCGGTCATGCGCGCGTTCTCCACCAGATTGTTGTCCCAGCAGATCAGGATGCCCAGCTTGCAGCCCAGCGAGGAGTCGAACACGGTGTAACGGTCGCCCGATGCGGTATGTTCGCTTTCGAACGCGTGGATCTTCCTGTGCACATGCCAGCTGCCATCGGGTTCGGCGACGACGTAGCTGTTGTACAGCGTTCCTTCGTGGTTCTCGATCAGCCCGGCCCCAATGACCAGATGGTGCCGCTTGGCCAGCGCCAGCAGCTGGCGGGTGCTCGGTCCGGCCGGTATTTGTTCGGCCAGCGCTTCGATGCCCGCGCGCGCCATGCCGACGACGTGCCAGTACCCGGTAATGCACATCTCCGGGAAGACAAGGAGTTGCGTCTTGCGCGCTGCCGCCTGCGCGGCGAACTCCGCCATGCGTGTCAGGTTTGCCTGCTTGTCTCCCGGACGATGCTGGAACTGGACGGACGCTGCCTGGATAATCATCTGCCAACTACCTTTCGATCTGAAACAAGGCATCAGCTTATCCTGTTCTCTCGTCGAAATCTCTCCCTCAAACGGGGCGCAGCGGGGCCGGACCGGCAGTCGGCGCACTGGCGCCACGTTGTCGATACAAACAAAGACGGATTTCGTATTGGAACTGGGTGACAATCGGATTTCGTGCCGGGCCTCGCGTCCATGAAGGCCAGCCTGGTCAATGAAGCAGCCCTACCCGATGCCAGCCAAGAAGATGATGAAGCATCTCTTTCTCCCGTTCGCCATGATGGCCGCCTTCATCCTGGCGGCGTGCTCTGTATCCGTAGCGCCGCGAGCGGCCGGTATCTGGTCGACGCAGGTGTCGGCAACGGCGGGGGTGGCATTGGTCCGGACCGAGGGAGGCAAGGAGGTCCTGCGCATCGCATGCCGGCGCAATCCCGCCGACGTGTGGATCGGCACCACCTTGCTGCCGGACGGTCCCGGCGCTCTACGCTTGCAGATTGGCCAGACGGTCCTTGAACTGGTCCCGGAGTCCGGTGAACAGGGCCTGTCTGCGACGGGGGCCCCGAGCGCGGCCTTTTCCCAGGCACTCGGGTCGGGTCAGCCCATTTACCTCCATCGGGCGAACGGTCCCGGTGTCGCCGTCGAGCCTCCCGCCCGGGCGGCCGCGGAAGCATTCGCCGCCGGGTGCGAACATGCGGCGGCTTAGCGGCGGCGTCGCCGGATCGAGCGCCAGGAAGGTGTTCAGTCGCACGGACACGCTGTCTGCGCCGGCCTGATCTCCGTCGCCTGGTGATAGGTATTCTTCCAGCCATCCGCCTGCCGCACCCAGATCCGCACGAAGCGCCCCCGGAAGGTCCTGGCATCGGCCTGCGCCAGCACGCTGCGGAAGATCCCCGTCACCATCGCCGCACCGCCGCCATCGAGCAGCTGCACCTCGGCCGTTTCATTCTCGTAGACCCGGAAGCGGATATCGCCCCGGTCGAGGGCGGTGAGCAGCTCGGTCTTGCTGCGTGCGCGGCCGCGGCTTTCGACGTGTGAGTACAGGCGGTCCATCAGCTTGCGCAGGGTGGAGGTGTCGCGCTGCAGGATGGCGTTCGAGCGCTGCCGTTCGAGCGACTCCAGCACGCTTTGCACGTGGGCGGGCGTGTCGGTGGACAGGGCCGGACGGTCGTTCTGGGCGGCCGCATGGCTGGCGGCCGGCAGGAGCTGGAGCGCCAGGCAGAGGGCGATGCCAAGGGGCGGTTTCATGGTGCTTCCTTCCACGCGGACGCGAGCATGCCGCATGTATTCATCATAACAGCGTCGTAGGCGGTTCGGCAGCCCCGGCAATCGTGGCGATCGCGGCAAAACCGGGGCATCGCTCAGGCACGCGCGACGTGGATTTTTTCCTTGATGTGCTTGAGGTTGGCGACGATGGTGAAGGTCATGATCACCAGCAGCGACCAGGAGCTCCACTTACTCACGTGCACCACCGACCAGGCGCCCAGCTGGTTCGGGTAGCGCCACACGCCCCAGAAGGTGCCGATGTTCTCGGCCAGCCAGATGAAGAAGCCGATCAGCACGAAGGACAGCAGCAGCGGCATCTTGCGGTCGCGGTCGAGCGGCCGGAACACGACCGTGGTGCGCGAGTACAGGCCGAGGGCGCAGGCGGCCAGGTACCAGCGGTAGTCGCCGATGTAGTGGTGGGTGAAGAAGTTCAGGTAGATCAGGATGGCGATCGTCCACGCCATCCAGTGCGGCGGATGGTGGCGGATGCGCAGGTCGAACAGGCGCCAGGCCTGCACGATGTAGCTGCCGATGGCCGCGTACATGAAGCCCGAGAACAGCGGCACGCCGATCACCTTGGTGTAGGCAAAATCGGGATAGGCCCAGGACTGGATGGCGCCGGACACCTTGAACGCCTCCAGCACGAAGCCGATGGCGTGGAACAGGCAGATCGCCTTCAGCTCGTCCATCGTCTCCAGGCCGGAACGTACCATCCACAGCTGGATGGCCAGGGCCACCAGCAGCAGCAGGTCGTAGCGCGGGATGCCGAATACGCCGGCGCGCGGGGTGAGCATCATGGCGGCGAAGAACAGGCCGACGAAGAGGCAGGCGCGCGCGTTCTTGAAACCGAACCAGAGGAATTCGAGTCCGCCGCGGCGCCAGCCGCCGAGCTGGCGCGGGCGCCGGTCCAGCAGGACGTTGTCGAGCGCGAGGGTCATGGGCGAGGAGCCGGGCGTCTTGTTCATTGTTCTGGCCTGTAATATTGCCCCATCCGGGAAGTCAGCCGATGTTGTCACAGATGGCGTGCCGAATCAATCTTCAGCCCGCCGATGATGTTCCGGCGTAACAGAAATCTTGCCTGAATGGACATCGGTAGAATGGCGGGACACGCTACTACCCCGCATCGGCCATGGCCAGCCTTGATCGCCGCTACCGCGCATTGTTCGACGCATCGCCCAATCCCTACCTGGTCATGGACCGCCGGCTCGTCATCGTCCATGCCAACCCCGCCTACCTGGCTTCGACCGGGCGCCGGCTGCAGGACATTGCCGGACGCTGGGCGCTGGACGCCTACCCGACCGACCCGGACACCGAGCGCCAGATGGTCGCCTCGATCGAGCGCGTGATCCAGACAGGCAGGCTCGACATCCTGGCGCTGCTGCGCTTCGACATCCCGCTGGCCGGGGGCGGCTTCGAGGAACGCTACTGGACCATCACGCACGCGCCCGTGTTCGACGAGGCCGGCGCGCTCGAACTGGTGCTGCAGCATCCGATCGACGTCACCGAGGTCGAACGCCGGCGCCAGGCGACCGGCGCCGGTAGCCTGGATGGGGCGATGCTGGCCGAGCAGAGCGGCCTGCTCGAGCGCGCCCGCCATGTGTCCCAGACCAACCTGCACCTGCGCGCCGACATCGACCGCCTGCAGACCCTGTTCGCCAGGGCGCCGAGCTTCATGGCCGTGATGCGCGGGCCGCAGCACGTGTTCGAGTTCGTCAACGAGGCGATGGTGACGCTGCTCGGCCCGCGCGCCTATGCGGGGCGGCCGGTGCGCGAGGCGCTGTTCGAACTGGCCGACCAGCGCCTGTTCGAGGTGCTCGACGCGGTCTACGCATCGGGCAAGGAATACCTGGGCTACGATGTCCCGATCCGGGTGCAGCGCGGCGGCGGGGCGGGGCGCGAGCAGCGCTACATCAATGTGATCTACCAGCCCATCGTCGAGGACGGCGTCATCGCGGGCATCTTCGCGGAAGGCACCGACGTCACCGAGCAGCACCTGGCGCACCGCCTGGTCGAGGAGCAGGTGCAGCAGCTGCGCCGCGTCGAGCGCCAGCAGGCCTTTCTTCTTGCGCTGGGCGACCGGCTGCGCCCACTGGTCGAGGTCGAGGAGATCGTTGCCGCCGCCAGCGCCTTGCTGGGCGAGTCGCTGGGCCTGGCGCGCGTGCTGTTCGCCGAGATCAGGGAGCCGGGCGGCGCGGTGACCGTGCGGCGCGACTGGTGCCGGCCCGGGGTGGACAGCATCGCGGGCATGGCCACGACGCTCGAGGCCTTCGGGCCGGGGATGGCGCAGGAGCTGCGCGCCGGGCGTGCGGTCATCGTCGGCGACGTGGCGCAGGACGAGCGCACCCGGGCGACGCTGGCGGCCTACGAAGCCGTCGGCGTGCGCGCCCACCTGACGCTACCCCTGATCAAGGCGGGTGCGCTGCGCATCGTGCTCAGCATGCACAGCGACGCCGCGCGCGAATGGGGCGAGGACGAGATGCGCATGGCGGGCGAGATGGCCGAGCGCACCTGGGCCGCCGTCGAGACGGCCGCCGCCCAGGCCGAGCTGCGCGCCGAGCGCGACCGGGCGCAATACATCTTCGACACCATGACCGAGGGCTTCGCCCTGATCGCGCGCGACTGGACCGTCACCTACATGAACGCCACCGGGCTGGAGCTGATCCAGCGTAGCGCAGACGAGGTGATCGGCCGCGACCACTGGGCCGCTTTCCCGGAAGCCGTGGGCAGCGACATCGAGCGCATCTGCCGCGCCGCCATGGCGACCCGAACGCCCGGCATCGTGGACTACAGCTATCCGCTGGAGGGAGAGGCGGCGCGCTGGATGGAAGTGCGGGTGTACCCGGCGCTGGACGGCGGCCTGGCCGTGTTCTTCCGCGACATCACCCAGCGCCGGGTGGCCCAGGACCAGCTGCGCCTGGAGGCCCAGCGCAAGGACGAATTCCTTGCCATGCTGGCGCACGAGCTGCGCAATCCCCTGGCGCCGATCGGCGCCGCCGCCGAGCTGCTGGCGCTCGGCGGGCTCGATGCGCAGGCCGTGCGCCACACCAGCGCCATCGTCACGCGCCAGGTCGGCCACATGACGAGCCTGATCAACGACCTGCTGGACGTCTCGCGCGTCACGCGCGGCCTGGTGGCGCTCGAGCATGCGCCGGTCGACGTCAAGGATGCCGTGGCCGACGCGGTCGAGCAGGTGCGCCCGCTGGTCGAGGGCCTGCGCCACCGGCTCGAAGTGCACCTGGCGCCGGAGCACGCGGTGGTGGCGGGAGACCGCAAGCGCCTGGTGCAGGTGCTGGCCAATTTGCTCAACAACGCGGCCAAGTACACGCCCGATGGCGGCCGCATCGTGCTGGAGATGGAGGTGGAGGACGGCCGGGTGCTCCTGTCCGTATGCGACAACGGCATCGGCATGACGCGCGCGGTGCAGGACGACGTGTTCGGCCTGTTCGTCCAGGCCAAGCGCAGCGCCGACCGCTCGCAGGGCGGCCTGGGCATCGGCCTGGCCCTCGTCAAGAGCCTGGTCGAGCTGCACGGCGGGACCGTCTCGGTGCACAGCGAGGGGCCGGGGCAGGGCAGCCGGTTCGCGGTCTGCCTGCCGCGCATGGCGGCGCCGGTCGCCCAGGGCGCCGGCAGTACCCCCGGCGCCGCTGCGCTGCAGCCGGCGGCCAGCGGGCGCGATGTGCTGGTGGTGGACGACAACGTCGACGCGGCCGAGCTGCTCGGCATGATGCTGGAAAGCGCGGGCCACCGGGTCCACATCGCACACCATGCGCACAGCGCCCTCGATGACGTCGACGCGCAGGGTGCGGCCGGGTTCGACGCCTGCATCCTCGACATCGGCCTGCCCGGCATGGACGGCAACGCGCTGGCGCGCCGCCTGCGCGCGCTGCCCGCCACAGCCGGTGCGCTGCTGGTCGCCGTCACCGGCTACGGCAGGCCGCAGGACCGCGAGGCCTCGCTGGCGGCCGGCTTCGATCACCACCTGGTCAAGCCGGTCGACATCCGCGCGCTGCTGGCGCTGCTGGGCTAGGGTGCAGGGGGATGCTCTAGAATGGCCGCATGACTTCCGCCATCCATCCCAAGAAGAACGAGTACGGCCAGCCGGTCAGCCTGTCGGCGCCGAGCGCGCCGACGGCCCCCGGCAGCTGGCTCGACCCGCTGCAGACCGCCACCGTGGTTCCCGGCGGCGCCCTGCCGGCGTCCCTGAACGGCATCGCCTTCCAGCCATGCGAGGCCCCGGTCGACGACGCCGGCTGGAGCGCCGCCGCGGGCGACGAGCCGCTGTTCGACGAGCCCGGGTTCGAACCCGCGCCCGGCAAGCGCGTGGCCGCCGGGGTCGTGATCGAGGAGCCCGACGGGCGGGTCTGGGTGGTGCATCCCTCGAATGCCTTCGGCGGCTATCCTGCCACCTTTCCGAAAGGGACGCGCGACCCGGGCATGTCCTTGCGCGCCACGGCGATTCGCGAAGCCTGGGAAGAGAGCGGGCTGCGGGTGGTCCTGACGGGTTTCCTGGCCGACCTGGTGCGCAGCCAGAGCAAGACCCGCTACTACCGCGCCCGGCGCGTTGGCGGCTGCCCGGCCGACATGGGGTGGGAGAGCCAGGCCGTGTCGTTGGTGCCGCGCACGCAGCTGGGCGAGCTGCTGGCCAATCCGAACGACGCGCCGCTGGTGGCGCTGCTGGTCCCGGGTTAAAAAGATGGGCCGGATGTCGAAAGCCGGCCCGTTCCTTCGTCGTCAGGGCAGAGGGAAGTCCTCTGCCAATCCAGAACAGGAGATCGCCATGTCCAATACCGTCGAACTGCACCGTGTCCTGAAAACGACCCCCGATCGCATCTACCGCGCCTTCACCACGGCCGGCGCTTTCGCAAAATGGCTGCCGCCCTACGGCTTTTTCGCCACCGTCCACGAGATGGACAGCCGGGTCGGCGGCCGCTACCGGATGTCCTTCACCAACCTGACGACGGGTGGCAGCCACGCTTTCGGCGGCGAATACCTGGAGCTGGAACCGGGCAAGCGCGTGCGCTACTCGGCCGAATTCGAGGATCCGCGCATGCCGGGCCGCATGCAGACGCGCGTGACCCTGCGCGAAGTCGCTTGCGGCGTCGAGGTGCGGATCACGCAGGAAGGCATCCCCGACTTCATTCCGGTCGAAAGCTGCTACCTCGGCTGGCAGGAATCGCTGGCGCAATTGGCCACCCTGGTCGAACCGGAGATCAAGGAGTGAGGCGGGACCCGCCCTGTCACAGTGCGTAAGTTGACTGCAGTCAACATTTCAGCCCGCTAGGGCTTTAGGATAGGCGTTGCCATGAAAGGAAACGCCATGCACCAACATATCCTCGCCGCACCCCAGCAGTTCCTCGGTTTCAGCCTGGGCGGGCTCGAGTACGGGCTCGACTACGCCGCCGTGCAGGAACTCAAGGCCTACAGTTCGCTCGAACGCTTTTCCAACGATGGCGAGATCATCGGCGGGGTGGCGCTCTCGCGCGGTGTCGTCATGCCGGTGGTGGACCTGCGCGTGGCGTTCACGGCCGGGCGTGCGCTGCCCAAGCCGGGACTCGACGTGATCGTCGTGCGGGTGTCGGCCGGGATCGTCGGCGTCGTGGTGGAAAGGGTGACGGGCGTCGTGCGCCTGCGTCCGGAGCAGGTGGCGCCGCTGCCGGGCGCCACGAGCGAGGCCGATTACCTCATCGGCCTGGGCATGTTGAAGGACCGGCGCCTGATCCTGATCGACATCGACCGCCTGATGTCGCTGGCGCCCAGCGAGGACGCCCGGGTGGCGTGACGCCGCTCAGGCGGCCAGGCCTTCGAGCTGCTCCTGCAGCGCCAGCCATTCCGATTCGAGCTGCTCCAGGTCGCGCGTGGCGAAAGCCTGGTCGGCCACCAGGATCTTGAGCTTGTCCTTGTTCTCGGCTTCGTAGATGCTCGGCTCGAGCAGCCGGGCGTCGATATCGGCTTTCTTCGCGTTCAGCTTGGCCATCTGCTCTTCCAGGCGCTTGACCCGGTTCTCGATCGGCTTCCTCAGGGCGGCCAGGCGCTGGCGCTCTTCCGCCTCCACGCGCTTCTGTTCCTTGCGGTCGGCCGGCGATGGCAGCGGCGCGCCGGCCGCCTTCGCATCCTTCGACGGGGAAGGCAGGGGCAGGGTGTCGGTACCCTTGCCGAGCTTGGTCTGGAACAGCCAATCCTTGTAGTCGTCCAGGTCGCCGTCGAAAGGCTGCAGCTTGCCGTCGGCGACAATGATGAACTGGTCGGTGGTGGCGCGCAGCAGGTGGCGATCGTGCGAGACCAGCACCAGGGTGCCCTCGAACTGCGCCAGCGCCATGGTCAGGGCTTCGCGGGTTTCCAGGTCCAGGTGGTTGGTCGGTTCGTCCAGCAGCAGCAGGTTCGGGCGCTGCCAGACGATCAGGGCCAGGGCCAGGCGCGCCTTTTCGCCGCCGGAGAAGGGAGCGATCTTGCTGGTCACCATTTCGCCCGGGAAGTTGAAGCTGCCGAGGAAGTTGCGCAGCTCCTGCTCGCGCACGTTCGGCGCGATCTTCGCCAGGTGCCACAGCGGCGATTCGTCGTGGCGCAGCATCTCGACCTGGTGCTGGGCGAAGTAGCCGATCGACAGGCCCTTGCCGAGCGTGGCGATGCCGTCCAGCGGCGCCAGTTCGCCGGCGATGGTCTTGATCAGCGTGGATTTGCCGGCGCCGTTCACGCCCAGCAGGCCGATGCGCTGGCCGATCTGCAGCGAGAAGTTGATGCGCTGGACGATGGCCTTGGCGCCGACACGGTCGCCGTGCTCGTCCAGCAGCGGATAGCCGGCGTTGACGTTGTCCATCACCAGCAGCGGATTGGGCGCGGATAGCGGCTCGCGGAATTCGAAGGAGAATTCGGCGGCGGCGCGCAGCGGCGCCAGTTCTTCCATCCGGGCCAGCGCCTTGATCCGGCTCTGCGCCTGGCGCGCCTTGGTGGCCTGGGCCTTGAAGCGGTCGACGAAGGACTGCAGGTGGGCACGGGTGCGCTGCTGCTTCTCGAAAGCCGCCGCGGCCAGCACCAGGTGGGCGGCGCGCTGGCGCTCGAAGCCCGAGTAGTTGCCCGAGTAGCGTTTCAGCTTGCGCTCGTCGATGTGGACGATGACGTTCACGATCTCGTCGAGGAAATCGCGGTCGTGCGAGATGATGATCAGGGTGCCGGGGTAGCGCTTGAGCCAGTCCTCCAGCCAGATGATCGCGTCGAGGTCCAGGTGGTTGGTCGGTTCGTCCAGCAGCAGCAGGTCGGAAGGACACATCAGCGCCTGCGCCAGGTTCAGGCGCATGCGCCAGCCGCCCGAGAAGCTCGCCACCGGCTGCTGCATCTGCTCCAGCGAGAAGCCCAGGCCCAGCAGCAGCTGTTCGCCGCGCGACTGCACCGTGTAGGCGTCGGCATCGGCGAGCAGGCTGTGGAGTTCGCCCAGGCGCATGCCGTGGTCGTCCGCATCCGGGTGCGCTTCCAGTTCGGCGAGTTCGGCCTGCAGTTTGCGCAGGTTGACGTCGCCGTCGATTGCGTAGTCCAGCGCGGGGCGGTCGAGTGCCGGCGTCTCCTGCGCCACGTAGGCCATGCGCCACTTGGCGGGGAAGTCGATCGCCCCCTGGTCCGGGTGCAGCTCGCCCCGCAGCATGGCGAACAGGCTCGATTTGCCGGCGCCGTTGGCGCCGATCAGGCCGATCTTGTCGCCCGGGTTGAGGGTGAGGTCGGCATCTTCGAGCAGCGGCTTGGTGCCGCGCATCAGGCTGACGTTCTGGAAGCGGATCATTGCGGATTTCTGTTTTATGCAGGGTGGGCGGTCCCCCGCCCACGCGTTCAACTCCCGGATGCGCGGTGACGACGCATAAGCTGGTTGAACGCGTGGGCAGGAAACCTGCCCACCCTACGGTTTACTGCGATTGGAGTTGTTCGGCGGTCAGCAGGAAGACTGCGTCATCACCAGCGCTGGTGCTCAGCCACGTCAGGCCCAGGTGGCCGAACGCTGCTTCCGCATACTCTGCTTCGTTCCCGATCTCGACCACCAGCACGCCTTCGGGCGTGAGGCGCTCGGCGGCGCCGGCGACGATCTTGCGCACCAGGTCCATGCCGTCCTCGCCGCCGGCCAGGGCGATCTGCGGTTCGCGCTGGTATTCCGGCGGCAGCTTGCTCATCGAGCTGCTGTTCACATAGGGCGGGTTGGTGACGATCAGGTCGTACTTCTTGAACGGCACATTGGTGTACAGGTCGGACTCGATCGGATTCACGCGGCCGCCAAGCTTGTACTCGCGGATGTTGTGCTCGGCCACGGCCAGCGCGTCCTTCGAGATGTCCACGGCGTCGACGACGGCGTTCGGGAAGGCCTCGGCCATCATGATCGCCAGGCAGCCGCTGCCCGTGCACAGTTCGAGCACGTTCTCGATGGCCTCCGGGTCCTGCACCCAGGGGCTGAAGGTCTGGGGGATCAGCTCGGCGATGAAGGAGCGCGGCACCAGCACGCGCTCGTCCACGTAGAAGCGGTACTCGCCCAGCCAGGCTTCCTTGGTGATGTAGGCGGCCGGCACGCGCTCGCCGACGCGGCGTTCGATCACTTCCATCACCTGGATGACCTCTTCCGGCAGCAGGCGCGCGTCCAGGAAGGGGTCGAGCCGGTCCAGCGGCAGCCGCAGGGTGTGCAGGATCAGGTAGGCCGCTTCGTCGAAGGCCTCGGCGCTGCCATGGCCGAAGAACAGCTTGGCGGAGTTGAAGCGGGTGATGGCATAGCGCAGCAGGTCGCGTGGCGTGCTGAAGGTGGTATTGGTCATGGCACTGGGCTCCCGGATAATGTGTTTACTGCGGCGCCAGCAGCTGCTCCAGCGTGCGGCGGTAGATGTTCTTGAGGGGATCGATGTAGCGCAGCTCGATGTGTTCGTCGATCTTGTGGATGCTGGCGTTCGGCGGCCCGAATTCTATCACCTGCGGGCAGATGCGGGCGATGAAGCGGCCGTCCGAGGTGCCGCCCGTGGTCGACAGCTCGGTCTGCACGCCCAGCTCGTCCTGGATCGCGTTGCACAGGATGTCCGAGAGCAGGCCTTTCGGCGTCAGGAAGGGCTGGCCCGACAGCGTCCACTGCAAGTCGTAGTCCAGGCCGTGGCGGTCGAGGATGGCGTGCACCCGCGCTTCCAGGCCGTCGGCCGTGCTGGCGGTCGAGAAACGGAAGTTGAAGTCGAGGCTCAGGCTGCCCGGGATCACGTTGTTGGCGCCGGTGCCGGCCACGATGTTCGAGATCTGCCAGCTGGTCGGTGCGTAGTACTCGTTGCCCTCGTCCCAGACTTCGGCCGCCAGCTCCGCCAGCGCGGGCGCGGCCTGGTGGATCGGGTTGCGCGCCAGGTGCGGGTAGGCGATGTGGCCCTGGATGCCCTTGATGACGAGGTGGCCGGAGAGCGAGCCGCGGCGGCCGTTCTTGATGGTGTCGCCCAGCACGTGCACGGAGGTCGGCTCGCCCACCAGGCAGTAGTCGAGCGTCTCGCCGCGCTCTTCCAGGCGCTCGCAGACGACCACGGTGCCGTCGACGGCCGGGCCTTCCTCGTCGCTGGTGATGAGGAAGGCGATCGAGCCTTTATGGTCGGGGTGGGCGGCGATGAACTCCTCGCAGGCTACGACCATGGCGGCGATCGAGGTTTTCATGTCGGAAGCGCCGCGGCCGTACAGCTTGCCGTCGCGGCGGGTCGGCACGAAGGGGGCAGACTGCCATTGCTGCTCCGGGCCGGACGGCACCACGTCGGTGTGGCCGGCGAAGACGAACACCGGCGAAGTCGTCCCCTTGCGCGCCCACAGATTGGTCACGCCATGCGATTCGATGGTCTCGCAGGAAAAGCCCAGCGGCGCCAGCAGCTCCTTGAGCCGCTCCTGGCAGCCCTTGTCGTGGGGCGTAACGGAATCGAGGGCGATCAGCTCTTCGGTCAGCAGGAGGGTGCGCGAGGGTTTCATGCGGCGTCCTGGAACTTGGCCGCGTACATGTCGGGAGAGAAGCCGACCGAGACCGGGCCGACACCTTGCAGGACAGGGCGCTTGATGACGGAGGGATTCTCCAGCATCAGCGCCAGGGCGCTGTCCTTGTCCGTGATCTGCGCCTTGCGCTCGTCAAGCAGGTTGCGCCAGGTCGTGCCCTTGCGGTTGACCAGGACTTCCCAGTCGAGCTGCTCGAGCCAGCCGGCCACCAGCTCGCGCGTCAATCCCTGCTTCTTGAAATCGTGGAAGCTGAAGTCGTGGCCGTTCTCGGCCAGCCAGGTGCGGGCTTTCTTGACGGTGTCGCAGTTGGGGATGCCGTAGAGGGTGATGGTCATGAGCGTGAATCGTTGCGTTCGCGGGAGGGCGAGCGGCACTTGAAATTTGGAAACGCGCGAGGATAGCACAAGCTTCGCAGGGGAAGATTGTACACAGATGGGGAAGAGGAGACGCCAGGGTGTTGTTGAATGGTGGGCGGGAATCCGCCCACCATGCGGGATCAGCGCACCAGGCAGGGGCGCTTGTTGTCGAATTTCCAGCCAGGAACCAGATACTGCATCGCCACCGCATCGTCGCGCGCGCCCAGGCCCATGTTGTTATACGCCTGGTGCGCCTTTTCCAGTTCAAGCTCGTCCAGTTCGATGCCCAGGCCCGGCTTGTCCGGCACGTGGATCATGCCGCCCTCGATCTTCAAGGGCTCCCTGGTGAGGCGCTGGCCGTCCTGCCAGATCCAGTGGGTGTCGATCGCCGTCACCTTGCCCGGCGCCGCGGCGCCGACGTGGGTGAACATGGCCAGCGAGATGTCGAAGTGGTTGTTCGAGTGCGAGCCCCAGGTCAGGCCGAACATCTCGCACAGCTGGGCCACGCGCACCGAGCCCTGCATGGTCCAGAAGTGCGGGTCGGCCAGCGGGATGTCGACCGACTGCAGCTGGATCGAGTGGGCCATCTGGCGCCAGTCGGTGGCGATCATATTGGTGGCGGTCGGCAGGCCCGTCGCCCGGCGGAACTCGGCCATGACTTCGCGGCCCGAGAAGCCGCCTTCGGCGCCGCAGGGGTCTTCGGCATAGGCCAGGATGCCGTGCTTGTCGCGGCAGACGCGGATCGCGTCCTTGAGCAGCCAGCCGCCGTTCGGGTCGAGCGTCACGCGTGCTTCGGGGAAGCGTTCGTGCAGGGCATTGACAGCTTCCATCTCCTCGTCGGCGCTCAGCACGCCGCCCTTGAGCTTGAAGTCGTTGAAGCCGTAGCGCTCGCGCGTCGCCTCGGCCAGGCGCACGATGGATTCCGGCGTGAGGGCTTCTTCATTGCGCAGCCTGAACCAGGCATCGCCCGCGTCCGGCTCCTGGCGGTAAGCCAGGTCGGTCTTCCTGCGGTCGCCGACGTAGAAGAGGTAACCGAGCATCTCCACCGCTTTGCGCTGCTGGCCTTCGCCCAGCAGGGCGGCGACCGGCACGTTCATGAACTGGCCCAGCAGGTCGAGCAGGCTGGATTCCACCGCAGTGACAGCGTGAATGGTCGTGCGCAGGTCGAAGGTCTGCAGGCCGCGGCCACCGGCGTCGCGGTCGGCAAAAGCCTTGCGCATGGCGTTCAGCACCGCGTTGTAGTCGCCCAGCGACTTGCCGACGACGAGTTCGCGCGCGTCCTCGATGGTCTGGCGGATCTTCTCGCCGCCCGGCACCTCTCCCAGGCCGGTATTGCCGGCGTTGTCGGTGAGGATGACGATGTTGCGGGTAAACCAGGGGCCGTGGGCGCCGGAAAGGTTGAGCAGCATGCTGTCCTGGCCGGCGACGGGGACGACGCGCAGGTCGGTGACGACGGGAGCGCCGGAGACAAGAGGTGTGGGCATGATGAGTTCCTGGCTTGATGAGTTGAGTCGATCATATGCCCGGATCGATCCACGATCAAACCAAATACAGTCTTGCTTGATTCAATAATTGAATTATTGGCCTTGGAAACCCGCCAGTATCGTGTGCTTGAACAGTGCGAGCACGGGATTGTGGTTGTCGCGCCGATAGACACATACCATGTCGACCGGCTCTGTTGCGACACGCCGCATGACGATGCCGTCGAATTTCAGGCGCGAAGCGCCTTCCGCGATCAGGGCCGCGCCCACGCCGGCCCGCACCAGCGCCAGCATGGTGTGCACCTGGCCGATGTGTTCGACGATGTCGGGCACGATGCCATCTCGCGCGAAGCGTTCGCTCAACATCAGGTAGAAGGGACGCGCCTCGTAGGGCGAGTACATGACGAAGGGCTTGCCGTGCAGGTCGTTCAGGGTTGGCTCGAGCGGCCAGGCATCGGCCTCGTTCTCGGGAATCGCGAGCATCAGCGACTCGGTCGCGATCAGGCGGCTTTCCAGTTCCCTGTTCATGGGGTGGGGGCGCAGCAGGCCGAGGTCGAGCTCACCGGCATTCAGGGCCTCGACCTGTGCCGTGCTGACCAGCTCCTTGAGCGTCAGCGACACCCCCGGCGCGCATTCGCGCAGGCGGCGCACGACCTCGGGCAAGAGGCTGTAGCCGGAGGCGGACGTGAAACCGATGGCAAGGCTGCCCTGTTCGCCCTTGGCGGCGCGGCGGGCGGCGAAGGTCGCCTCTTCGGCGATGCGCAGGATGCGCGCCGCATCGGGCAGGAAGGCTTTACCGGCCGCCGTGAGGCGGACGGTGCGGCTGCTGCGCTCCAGCAGCTGCGCGCCGACGTGGTGCTCGAGCAGCCGGATCTGGCGGCTCAGCGGCGGCTGGGTCATGTTCAGGCGCTCGGCCGCGCGGCTGAAGTGCAGTTCCTCGGCGACGGCGACGAAGCAGCGCAGCTGGCTGAGCTCGAACATCAGGAATTAAGCGTGAACTCCGTGAAGGACGTGCCCTGGTCCAGGGCCGGCTTCTTCTCGTCCTCCGGCTGGACCTGGCTTTCCGGCCCGTTGTTGAGCAGCCAGAGCAGATTGGTCGCCGAGTCGGCGTTGGCCAGCGCTTCTTCCTGCGTCACCAGGCCATCCTTGACCAGCTTGAGCAGGGCGGTCTCGAAGGATTGCGAGCCCGGCGACAGGCTCTTGTCCATCGCTTCCTTGATCTGGCCGATCTCGCCTTTTTCGATCAGGTCGGCGATGTAGCGGGTGTTGAGCATGACCTCGACCGCGGCCTGGCGCTGGCCGCCGGCCGCGGATTTCACCAGGCGCTGCGAGACGATGGCCTTCACCGCGGACGACAAATCCTGCAGCAGGGCGGCGCGGTTCTCGATCGGATAGAAGCTGATGATGCGGTTCAGCGCGTTGTAGCTGTTATTGGCGTGCAGGGTGGCGAGCACCAGGTGGCCGGATTGCGCATAGGCGAGTGCGGCCGCCATGGTTTCCTTGTCGCGGATCTCGCCGATCAGGATGCAGTCCGGCGCCTGGCGCATCGAGTTGCGCAGGGCGGTGCCGAAGCTGGTGGCGTCGCTGCCGATTTCGCGCTGGTTGACGATCGACTTCTTGTTCTTGAAGAGGTACTCGATCGGGTCTTCCAGGGTCAGGATGTGGCCGGTGCGCTGTTCGTTGCGGTGGTCCAGCATCGAGGCGATGGTGGTCGACTTGCCGGAACCGGTGGCGCCGACGATGAGGAGCAGGCCGCGCTTTTCCATGATCAGCTCCGATAGTACCGGAGGCAGGCCCAGTTCGCCGAGCGGCGGGATGGTCGCCGGCACGAAGCGGAACACCGCCGAGATCGAGCCGCGCTGGCGGAAGGCCGACAGGCGGTAGCGGCCGAGATTCGGCACCGAGACGCCCATATTCAGTTCGTTCTCGCGCTCGAGCTCTTGCATTTGCTCCGGCGTGGCGATCTCGGACAGCAGGACGCGGATGTTCTCCGGATCGAGCTTGTTCTGGTTAATGGGGATGAGATTTCCGTTGATTTTGATATGGACAGGAGAATTGGCCGCGAAAAACATGTCCGACGCGTTCTTTTCCTTCATCAACTGGAACAGACGTTCCATCATCATGGTTCCGATCCTTCATGTCGCGGTCTGCAGGTTCGCTGATTCTACCTGTCCGGACCGTGGGAGGCTAGTTGCCTCGGCGCCGGCTGCCTGCCGCGCCATCCGGCAAGGGCGAGCCGGCCGCTGCCGAGGGAGGGCAGAAGCGTGACGCCATCCGTGGCCGGGACCGCCGCGATGCCCGCGCCGCCGGCCCACAGCGCGGTCGTGGCAGGCAGGAGCTGGCGCAGTTGCCGCAGGGACGGCGCAAGCTGCCTGCGCGGGAAGGCCGCCGAAAACGACAGCGCGACGATGTCGGCGCCATGCTCGCGCGCGGCGCGCGCGATGCTCGATGGCGGTGTCTCGGTCCCGAGTGCGATGCAGGTCGCACCGTCCAGTGCCAGCAGGGCTTCTGCCATTGCGAGCCCCAGGCCGTGCGTTTCTCCCGGCAGGGTGGTGAGCAGGATGCGCGGCGTCCGGCCGTTTTCGGGAAGCATCCCCAAGGCATGGCGCAGCACGCGCAGCGTTGTCTCGGTAAAAAAATGTTCGTCGGAGATGTCGAAGCCGCCGTCTTCCCAGCGCGCACCGACGGCGCTCGTCAGGGGAGCCGCGACTTCCTCTACGAAGCGTTCAAGACCGAGGCGTGTCAGGTGATGGCGCAGGGCCTGTGCGAAATCGGCCGGAGAACGTTTGATCGTGTCCAGTAGTTCATCGATCAGATCGGTATTGGACGGGGCGCCCGCTGCCGGCGCTGCAATGGGCCGCTGGGCCAGCTCGGCCAACTGCGCGTCCGGCAGCGATACCAGCGCGCCAGGACGCAAACCCTGGTCCATCAGACGCTTGATCAGCCGCAGTCGATCGACCTGTTCTATGGGATAGCAGCGCTCGCCGTTCGCATCGCGCCCGGGAAGGGGAAAGCCATAACGCTTTTCCCATACGCGCAAGACGTCCTTCGAAAGCCTGGTTTCGCGTTCGACGGCGGAAATGTTCAGTGTGGCTGATGTCATGGCGCGGATGATGTCACGGTTGCCGGCGATTGAACAGCCGGCTCGGGCGCAGGGGACTCCCGCAGCCAGGCCTGCCTGTCCAGTGCCTGACGGCGCTTCAAGCCGTGCTCCAGTCGCTGGGCTTGCCCATGGCATTGCGCGGCAGTTCGCTGCCGACCGTGAATGCCTTGGGACGCTCGGCCGTCGCCAGACGGGTGTCGGTCCAGCTGCGCAGTCGCTGGATGAAGTCGGTGTCGCCCGCCACGCCGGCTTGCGGGACGACAAAGGCTTTCAGGCGGCTGCCTTCTGCCGGCCGCATGAGCCGGACGGCGGCGTCGGCCACGCCGGGGAAGTCCAGCAGGACCTGGCGCACGCGCTCCGGGAAGACGTTGATGCCGCCAACCTGGACCGCGCCGTCGCAGCGGGGGCCGACGGCAAAGCTGCGCGCGTCGCGCCACGCCAGGCCGTCCTGGGCCTGCAGCGCCTCGCTGCGGCCATCCGGCAAGGTGCGGTGGACCGTGCGCTCATCGTGCACGGCGCGCGCCAGGTAGGGAAACAGCGTGTAGTCGTCGAGGTGGGAACGCCTCCATCCCAGGCCGCCGGTCTCCGAGGAACCGTAGATCTGGAATAGGCTGAGCAAGCCCGATTTCACGGCGGCGTCGGCAACGGCGTCGGGGCAGGGAGCGGTCGAGCTGACGCCCACGATATCCGGTGCGAAGACTGGCCCGTGCGCAGTTGCTGCTGTCCAGAACTGGGGATGGCCGATCACCAGGTCGCCCGGCTCGGCATGGTGAGCCAGTTGCGAGGGCAGGCGGGCGCGGATGCAGACGACCTGTTCCGGCGCGAGGCCGAGATGGCGCGGAAGCAGCTGGGAAAACAGGAAGCCGTAGATGTGATGGCTGGGCACGGCGCACAGCAGGCGGCGCCGGTGCGGGAACAGGGCGGCCAGGGCCGCCGCCTCCTGCTCCAGTTTCTCCATCGTATGCAGGCAACGCTTGGGCTGGCCCGTGCTGCCGGAAGTGCTGAACAGGATGTCGCTGTCCCGGTGATCGAGGGCGGCGCCTGCGATATCGACCCAGTCGCCCAGGGTGCGGCGGGCGAGCAGATAGTCTTCGATGCCGCTGTGCTGCATTTGCAGGGCGGCGGCCAGCGATCCGGCGACGTGCAGGAACTCGAGCGAGTCGAGACCCAGGTCATGTTGCAGGGACAGCGCTTCGGTCCAGGTCCCCGGCCGGATGGCGGGATCGTGGCGCAGAGCCGCGAGCTCGCCGGCGAGCAAGTCGGCGACGAAGCGCAGCAAGGCGGCCCGCGCCGTCCACCATGGGGCCATGCCAAGGGCGATTTCGCGCATGGGATTACAAACGTTTGACGAAGATCCAGAAGGTCCCGTCACTGATGGCCTTCTTCATGTGGATCCTGACCTTGGTCGGCGACATCTTGTAATCGAAGACGTATTCGAACATGGTGTTGAGGGTATTGCTACGCACGCCCGCGTCAAAAATGCCTTTGAACTTCGGTGTGTTGGTGCAGGGCGCGACGTCGCGGAAAAAGTTGGCGCCGATAACGGCACTTGCCTGGCGGCCCGTGATTTGGGCCTCGGCTTCGTTATAGCGCAAGATCTTCCCTTGGCCATCGAGCTGGATGGCACCGAAGGCGAGCTCGTCGATCTGTCCGGCCGACATGGTCGACAGCTTGTTTTCGATATCGTCTTTGCCGAATGCGATCACGTTCAAGGTGCTCATATCCCCTCTTTCTAGATTGTTTGTCGATGGTTTGTCTAAGACAAAACAATTTTAAATTTCCGTACGGAAATAATCTAGTCCTGATTGGCAGCGGAGCTTGCGTGGCCGGGGCAACAGTGGGACAGCCGCCATGGCCAATTGCCAGGCGCACTCAAGGGGGAAAGCTGGGATGTACCAGCCGTGGAACGACCGGTACGAAAGTCGGGCAGGCCACAGGGGACCCGGGGGCGGCGCCGCGATGCGGCGCCGGGAAGGAATCAGTCGCCGCGCAGCAGTTCGTTGATGCCGGTCTTGGCGCGGGTCTTCGCATCCACGCGCTTGACGATCACGGCGCAATACAGGCTGTACTTGCCATCGCTTGATGGCAGGCTGCCCGAGACCACCACGGAGCCTGAGGGCACGCGGCCGTACGTCACTTCGCCGGTCTCGCGGTTGTAGATCTTGGTCGACTGGCCGATGTAGACGCCCATCGAGATCACCGAGTTCTCTTCCACGATCACGCCTTCGACGATCTCCGAGCGCGCGCCGATGAAGCAGTTGTCTTCGATGATGGTCGGGTTGGCCTGCATCGGTTCGAGCACGCCGCCGATGCCGACGCCGCCCGACAGGTGGACGTTCTTGCCGATCTGGGCGCAGGAGCCGACGGTGGCCCAGGTGTCGACCATCGCGCCTTCGTCGACGTAGGCGCCGATGTTGACGTAGGACGGCATCAGCACGACGTTCTTGCCGATGAAGCTGCCGCGGCGGGCGACGGCCGGCGGCACCACGCGGAAGCCCCCTTTGGCGAAGTCGTCGGCGGTGTAGTCGGCGAACTTGGTCGGGACCTTGTCGTAGAACTGCGGGCTCCCGCCGAGGGTGCCGCCGCCGCCCATTACCACGTTGTTCTCGAGGCGGAAGGACAGCAGGACAGCCTTCTTGATCCACTGGTTCACGACCCAGCTGCCGGTATCCTTCTGCGCCACGCGCAGGGTACCGGCGTCGAGGCCGGCGAGCACGTGGGCGACCGCGTCGCGCACCTCGGCGCTGGCGCTGGTCGGGCTGATCTCCGCGCGTTGTTCCCACGCGGTGTCGATGATGTTCTGGAGTTGTTGGGTCATGGTGCGATTCTCTCGTTAGGATATTCGGTGGTGCTGCCTCAGAGGCTCTTGCAGAACTCGACGATGCGGTTGGCGGCTTCGAGTCCTTCGTCGACGCTGGCGACCAGCGCCATGCGGATACGGTTGCGGCCCGGGTTGAGGCCGTGCGCTTCGCGTGCAAGATAACTGCCAGGCAAAACCGTCACATTATATTCGGCGTACAGGCGCTGTGCGAACTCGGTGTCCGACAGGCCGCTCCTGCGCACGTCGGCCCACAGGTAGAAGCCGGCGTCGGGCAGTTCGACGTCCATCACCCCCTTGAGCAGCGGGGTGATGAGATTGAACTTCTCGCGGTAGAGGGCGCGGTTGTCCTGCACGTGGTGCTCGTCGCTCCACGCCGCCACCGACGCGGCCTGCACCGGCGGCGACATCGCGCCGCCGCAGTAGGTGCGGTAGAGCAGGAATTTCTTGAGCAACCGCGGGTCGCCGGCCACGAAGCCCGAGCGCATGCCCGGCACGTTCGAGCGCTTCGACAGGCTGGAGAACACGACCAGGTTCGGATAGGGACGCTCGCCGCCGCTCCTGCCCAGCTGGTGCGCCGCTTCCAGCGCGCCCAACGGCGCCGCGGAGCCGACATAGATCTCGGAATAGCACTCGTCCGATGCGATCACGAAGCCGTGGCGGGCCGACAGTTCGAACAGCTGCTTCCAGTCTTCCAGGCCCAGGACGGCGCCGGTCGGGTTGCCGGGCGAGCAGACATAGAGCAGCTGCACGCGCGACCAGACCTCGTCCGGCACGCTGCCGTAGTCGGGCGCGAAGTTGCGGCCCGGCTCCGAGTTCACGTAATAGGGCCGGGCGCCGCACAGGAGGGCCGCGCCTTCGTAGATCTGGTAGAAGGGGTTCGGGCTCATCACCAGCGGCGCGCCGCGCGCAGGATCGACGACGCACTGGGCAAAGGCGAACAGCGCCTCGCGCGAGCCGTTCACCGGCAGCACCATGGTGGCCGGGTCGACCGCCGGGATGCCGTAGCGGCGCTCGAGCCAGCCCGCGATCGCCACGCGCAGCGCTTCGTTGCCGTGGGTGCTGGGGTAGCTCGACAGGCCCGACATCGCATGCATCAGGGCCTTCTCGATGAAGGCCGGGGTCGGGTGCTTGGGTTCGCCGATGCCCAGGCTGATCGGGCTGTAGGCGGCATTCGGCGTCACGCTGCTGAAAAGCTGGCGCAACTGTTCGAAGGGATAGGGGTGGAGCTGGTCGAGATGGGGATTCACGTCGGTAACCGGTATGTGCGCTTTCGATATTCTGACAATTATAGCCCTTGGACGACGGGGCGATGGCCGGCTGCTCAGGCTGCGTCAAGCCGTAATGTCGGGGTCCGTAATGTCGGGGTCAGGTCTGACATTCGGACACGAACTGGGCATGAAACAGGCGTAATAGTCGAGCTCGTGTCCGTTTGTCAGACCTGACCCCGGTCTTCCGGTCTTCCGGTCTTCCTT
>Ga0209023_10001044_pt1 | contig 38723 bp, 41 predicted proteins | sample LakOneMetagenome_FD_187468 | JGI IMG/M metagenome (GOLD analysis project Ga0209023, IMG submission 187468) | Freshwater and sediment microbial communities from Lake Erie, Canada (SPAdes) (version 2) | ecosystem: Environmental > Aquatic > Freshwater > Lentic | place: Lake Erie, Canada...
GACCGGACAAAGGGCGGCTGTCAACGCGCCGCGCAACCTCGGACCCGTCCTGACGGATTGACAGCCGCCCGCCGGTCGGCCGACCCACCGCACCCGCCCGAAGGGCGGCCACGTCACGCCGGCCCGTCACACGGACCTGCCCCGCGGGTGGGGATCAGCCTTGACCGAACCTGCCTGATCCACAAGGGGAGATTGAGCGCAATGAACACAGGCCGCCGCTCCGCTCCAATCCATCAATGCGATCCGCGCGCCTGGTTCCACGCTCGAGTCGACGCGTCGCTGGTTTGGCGATCCCATACGAGACATGGACAAATGTCGGGCTTCACGAACACCCACGCGCCTATCTGCCGGGCGACAAGCTCGTCTATGGACACATCGCCAACATGCCCGGCCGCTAAGTCCGGTCGGAGCTGCTCGCCGAACTCGCAGCGATGCGCGACTTCAACGACGACTCGGTGCTCGCCGGGCGGGAAGTCAACCGACTGGGCGTCGGTGACGTCGTGGTGCTCGGAGACGGAACCACATGGTCACTCGCCTCGATCGGAGTCGTCGCCGTCGAGGTGAGTAGCGCCGATCAGATCAACGACGGGCGCTCGTGGACAGACGTCCTCGACGACGAGTTCGCCAACGGGATCGAACCGCTGTCCAAGCCGATCTCTGCATTCGCAGACGATGGCTGGATCTGGCATCCATCCCATGAGGCTCGCGAGACGTTCGCCTGACGGGTGATGACGGCGCGAGCGTGATGGAGTGGCCCGATCGGCCCCGCGAACGACCGTCTTGCGAACTGGTGTTCGGTCGCGCGAGGCTGAGCCGGTGCCGCTATCCCTCGAGCAGATCGAAAGTCTCCGGCGCTCCAATGCCATGGGGTCACTGCCCAAGAGCCAGATCGACGAACTCCTCGAGACCGCTGCCGATCTCGCTCAACGGCAACGCGAAATCGCCAAGGTGTTGCACTCGCTGAGCAGCAGGTGGCCCGGCGTACGAGCTGCGCTGAACGAACTGAGCAAGTTGACCAACTGAGAGATCGTCGTTCATGTCAGCGGTATCCAACATCTCCGCGGCCGATGACTCGTAGAGCAACGGGTCCACGTAGCTCTCTCATCGAATCTGCGTCCACATCCTTGACCTGACAGCTCGGACCTCGGAAAGGTTCCGTCTTCGCTGACAGTGCAGCCTCGTTCGCCGGTACTCACCAGCGACTGATGGTCAGATGAGTCCGCCACCGGCGTCGACGACGTGTTCGTTGGCGTCGATAGCGGTGAACAGCACCCAGTCGATGTTCTGGTCGGGGAAGCGGTCGGTCTCACCGTTCGGGACGGTGAGGTTGATGGCCGTCCCAGTGGTCGGGTCGGCGGTGAGTTCCCAGACGTCGTCGCCCTTCTTGAAGCGGACCTGGACTCTGGCGGCCGATGCGGGCACCCCGTCGATCAAGGTGAGGGTCGCCCCGCCACCGACGCGGTTGGTCTCGAAGCTGGTGCTACCCGTGATGCCAGTGACGCCGATGATCCCGTCGCGCTCGACGACGTTCACGTCGAGACGTAGCGATGTGGGAGCGGCGGGTGGGTTCACCGTGACGATCACGGTGCCGGCGTCAGCAGTGGGGGCGGCGGCGATGCTGCACTCCTGCCCGATGACGGGCAGGGCGATGGCTCTGATCGCTACGTCGACGGCTGCCGGACCGGACCGTTGCGAGAAGATGAATCCAGGGGCCGCGAGGTTCTGATCGGAGGCGGGTCCGCCGAGGTAGAGGGTGCCGGTGCCGATCGTGTCGGTCCCGGGTGGGCATGCCGGTGCGAGGCCGGATCCTACGATCGTCGTGGCGGGTGCGGTGTCGATGACGACCCCACTGGGTGCGGTGCTCTCGTTGCTCGCTTCGGTGTCGACGGGCGACACCGAGTTCGCCGGCGTCACCGGGGGTGTGTCCCGTGTGGCGACAATGACCGCTAGGCCGCCGATCATCACGACGGCGGAGGCTCCGACGAGCACGCGGGAGCGGTTCGACGATCGCCCAGGCTCGACTGGTTGCCAGTCGAGCTCGACGAGATCGGTCCCCGTGCGCAGCTGGTCCGTCGATGCGAGCGCTGTCCGCTCGGCGATGGCTCCGTCGAGGGTAGGTCGGTAGCGGGCGAGGCGGTCCTCGAGGACGGGTGTGGTGCGGCTCATGGTGTGTTGCCTTTCGAGAGAGAGGTTCGGAGGTGGCGCAGCCCGCGCCGCAGGTGTGACCGGACGGTGACGGCAGGGGTACCGGTGATCCGGCCGACCTCGATGGGGGTCCAGCCGTACACGTGCACCATCAACACGGCGAGGCGTTGCTGGTCCGGCAACGAGAGCAGCGCGACGGCGAGATCCCCGTCGATCGATGCCCCCGAGTCCGCCCCGACAGTTGGTTCCGGTGGGAAGGTCACCGGTCGCCCGCGGGCGATCGTTCGGCGCGCCTGTGTCTGCGCGACCCGGTACAGATAGCCCGCCGGGTTCGACATTCCCCGGAGCCGATCCCAGTGCTCCCACGCCCACGCCAGCGCCGAGTCCGTCGACTCACACCCGATGTCCACGCCGTACTGCGAGCTCATTACCCGCCGTAGGCGCTCGCCGTCGGCGCGCACGAACTCTTCAAAACCTTGGTCGGTCACTCTCGACTCCACAGCCACACCGGGTAAAGCATTGGCACCACCTCAGCGTTGCACTCCGACGTCCGGAGATGGCGTGGTGTCCGCCTCCGAGGATCAGTGGGTTGATCGCAGAGATGGAGTCTCGTTCACCAGAGACTCCTCAACGCTCTACCATGCCACCGGTCGACACGAGCTCAGAGCGACTCCCGACTGAAGGCCTGGCCGGGCCCGCGCCGCCACGCGCAACGGCCGGCCCCACCGGGCCGGCCGTGTGCAATCGGGTGCCTCGCACGAACGCGGGGTCACCTCCCGAGGGCGATGACGATCTGGAGGAGGTCGTCAGCGGTGGGAACGGTGCCACCGCCGTTGTCGACGACTTCGATCTCGTAGATCCATCCGTCGTTGGCTTGGTACTTGACGGCCGCGCTGCCGTCCTGATCGTTGTAGCTGGATGTGGTGGGCGTCACCTGCGGCTTGCTGGGCAGGATGGTGATCGTGATGTTTCGTTCGGTCGGCCGGTTCGGGTCGCTCGCCGAGATCTTGGTGACACCGTCCTGGTCCGTCTTGTGCTCGATGGTCGGGAAGCCGAGTGGCGCGAGCGCAATACCGGCTCGGTCGACCCATTCGGCGATTCTCGCGTCGAGCTCGGGGCCCGGCACGGCGGTCTCAGGGGGCGCCTCGGTGCATCCGGGCACGGTGCAGGTGGTGGTATCGCCGCTGAGGACCAGGAACACGTGTGCGTTGCTGGTGTCCAGGTCGGCGAGGTCGTTGCCGAGGTAGCTGAGCATGTCGGGCAGAACCTGCAGACCGAGGGATGCTGCGACTGTTTCGGCTTCAGATTGGTAAGCCTGATCGGCGGGGACGACAAAGGCAGCATTGCCGAGGCCCATGAGGGAGGTCGGTGCGGCGGCGCGCTGCACGTTCGGCAGGTACTCCGTGCAACTCGGCGACGATCCACCGTTCTGTCCAGTCGCATCGATGCACAGCACGTGCGCAACGAGGTCGGCCGGAATCGTCGACGACACACCGACAACGGTGGTCGGCGTCACCTCCGTCGACGACGTGACCGCCGTTTCGGCTGTGGGCTCACTCGACACAGGCACCGAGTCCGAAGCGCCTGGTGCTGCTGCCCATCCGGACGGGGTGGTGGTGGGCCGCATCCCGAGCCACGCCATGCCGGCCACGGCGGGCAACACTGCCGCCGCGACGTGGCGCTGACGACGTACCCGTACGCGGCGGCGGACGTCGCTGAACGAACCAGGACGCGCGGACGCGTGCGCGGCGCTGTGGTGCATGCTTTCGGTGATCTGTTGGTCGAACAGGTCAGTCATGACAGTTCCTCTCTCATCTGGGCGCGTGCCCGGTGCAGTGTCGATTTCACGGTGCCGATAGGCATACCGAGGGTCTTGGCGATCTCGGGGTCGGAGAGCTGCAGGTAGTACCGCAGCACCACGACTTGACGAAGGGGCAGAGGCAACCGCCGCACCACGTCGGCAACGTGGTCGGCTCCGAGCGCCACGTCATCCGTTCGCTGGGTGGGACTGCGTCGCATGAGCGTGCGGCGCCGCTGCACCTTGCGGCAAGTGTTCATCACGGCCATCCGCATGTAGGTGTCGGCGTGCTCGACGCGGGCCCACTTCGGGTACGCCTTCGCGAACGCGTCCTGCACGGCTTCTTCGGCGAGCTCGATCGTGTCGACCAGGAAGAACGCGAGCCGCACGAGCTGCGGGTAGAGGCGCTGATAGGCAGACTCGATGTCCTCGCGAATCTCGACATCAACGATCTCTTCGTCGTCATGGGAGTCGACCTCGGCCAGCTGGTCGACCACAGCGCCGGTTGCGAGTGGACCCTCGAGTTCATCGACGGGCTCGACGTCGACCACCTTGCGGCCACCGGGGGGTGACGCCAGCAACGGGTCGATCGGCATCCTGCTCACAGCCCTACAGACCCCCGAGCATCCCGATCGGTTCTCATCGAGCCCGAAGACGCTTGCAGCTCTCTGCTTCGGGTGGCATCAGTGCCGGTGTGAGATGGCTGCCGATGGTCGACACGGACGGCACGCATTGGTCTCGGGCAGATCCTAAGTCGGGGGCCGGTGACGCGCCCGCGATCGATCTTGGCTTGGACCACCCGGCGCCGGAGCGTCTCGGTTGTCGTGATCGACGACGAGTTCGCGACCTGGCCACCGTCCGACCCCGATCGAAGACCTCCCCAACCGTTCGACGACGAACTCGGGCGTGTACTTCGACGAACCCGTCATCACAGCAGTCGTCTGTGCCCGCAGCCCTTCGGCCACCAAGTGAGCGCTGCGTCAAACCCTGGGGCGCCGTCTGACTCACGGGTCGATCGAGTAGATGAGGTCTTGGAGTTGGTCCACTGTCGGGAGCGGGCCGCCGGCCGTGTCGACGAACTCCACCGAGAAGATCCATCCGTCATTCGAGTGGTTCTCGACGCGAATCAGGGTGTTCGTCTGCTCGACCACCGTGACGGGCGTGCGGCTGTGACTCTCCGGCTGCAGCATGGTGCCTGGCGTCATCACGATCGTGATGGTCCGCTCATCGGGGCGTGAGGGGTCGCCGGCCGAGACCGTTGTGACTCCATCGCCGTCAATCGCGTACTCGTGGTTTGGGAAGCCGAGCGCAGCAAGGCTCTCCTCGCCTTGCGCGATGCGATAGCCAACCTGCTGGTAGAGGTCTGCCGGACCTGCCAGCACTGTCGTTGGAACGGTCGGCACTGATGTGTCGGGCGTCGACGTCGCTAGAGCGGCCGGAACGCTCGTCGGCGACGCCGACGCGGGCGTCTGGCGAGTATCGCGGTTGTTCACCAGGGCCACTCCCCCAACGCCGACCACCGCGAGTGCTGCGGCGGCCACCATGAGGTACGGGCGGCCCGCTCGTGATGGGACCTCCACAACGCCGACCGTTCGGATCGGTTGGTCGTCTCGCTTGGGAGCAGTCGAGATGATGTCGGTGAGAACGCTGCGCACAGCGCAGTCGAGTTGATCGTTCATCGGAGTGCCTTTCTGAGGTTGGAACGAGCGCGAACGAGATGGCGGCGAACAGTGCCTGGCGAGACCTGCAGGAGATCTGCGATCGAACGCTCCGGGAGGTCCTGCCAGTAGGCGAGGTAGATGACTGCGCGTTGTTGCACGCTGAGGACGGCAACGGCGCGACGAACATCGATGAACGTGTCCGGCGCAGCGGTGCTGGTTGGCACGATCGCTGCTAGGTCGCGCGCCCAGCGGCGGTCTCGTGCACGTCGAAGATCATGCGCGTGATTCACCACCGCGCGGAACAGGTACGCACGCTGGTTGTCGACGCCTCTCGCGTCCATCGATTCGACGCTCTTGAGGAATGCCTCGACGACGATGTCGTGTGCATCAGTCGGGCCGACCAGCACCGTGGCGAAACGGAGCAACTCGTCGGCATGCGAGCGCCAGAGCTCGTCAGCCCAAGATGTGCCGGTGGTGTCGTCGATCTCGAACATTCAACAGTGAGACGCCACCGCCTGCGAGCACGCGTGACACCGCCCTCTGAACAACACGATGAATCGCACAGCACTGCCAGGCCCCGGCGGAATCCCGCGGTTGCTACGGGACGCGACCAGCGATTTGGGTACCGAGTCGCGTGAATTCGTCGGCGGTGGTGTCTTCACTACGAGATGACACTTATGAACCCCTTCTCCATCGCCGATGCGCACCCCGATCCAGAGCAGGAACTGATTGATCTTGCGTGGCGGACGTATGGCCCGCCGGCGTTGAGATTCGCGACCGTGCTCGTCGGCCCCGACGATGCCCACGACATCGCGACGAGCGCGTTCTTGCGGGTGCTGAACTCCACCGGTTGGGTCGGTCTCGATCAGCCGCAGAGCTACTTGTTCCGCGCCGTCAGCAGCGAAGCACACAACCATCAGCGACAACGATCTCGACGATGGCGTCGCGATCTGCACGCGATCACCGCTCACGACACGGTCGACAACCCCGTCGACCTCGACGTCATCCGAGCCTTGGCCAAGTTGACCATCGCCCAACGCTCGGTGGTGTTTCTCACGTACTGGAACGACATGACAGAAGCCGCGGTCGCTGACGCCCTCGGCCTGTCGACTGGCACCGTTCACCGAACCCTCGTCCGCGCACGCATCCAACTCCGAAAGGCACTCTCATGAATGCAACCGAACAGCGCCAGATCAAGTCAGCGCTCGATCGAATCGTGGAGCGAACCCCTGATCTCGGGCCGACACCTGACGACTTGCTACTCCGGCAACCCGCACCTCGATCGAACTGGCGGCCTCTGATCGCCGTCGCCGCAACGATCGTCGCCCTGGTCGGCGTCGGCGCGCTCGTGGCCAACCGACACGCACCCGCTGACAACGCGGTTGCACCGGCTTCGCAGTCCGAGCAAACGGAGTCATCGCCAGCCGGCCCGGATGGTGCAGCCACGGAGACCGCCCTCCTGGCCCCGGCCACACTGCCTGACGGTTACATCCTGTACAAGGGATCGAACCGCGTCGACACCAACCCCCTCGAAGGCAACGCCGACCACATCTTCGGACCACCCAACGCACGCCCCGATCAGATCGTCGAAGTCGCCGCCGGCACCGATGTCGAAGGCATCCCATGCGGATCCGCGGGGGCCCAGATCACCATCTCGAGCGAACCGCAGTTCTGCACCGACAAACCCGTCGCCGCAAAGCAACTCCGCTGGAACATCGGTGACGTGGCAGTCGTGATCTGGGGAGGTTCCTCGGTCACCGACGAGACACTGCTCGAGCTTGCCGCAGCCGTTTCGATCAACCCAGCAGCCACACCCGGTGCGCAACCTCCAGCTGACGACACGAACCAACGCGCTGCCAGCGGAGCGTGGCTCGACGACAGCGAGCTCATCATCAATCCGCTCCCAGACCCGACGTGGATCCGCCTTGGCCACCAAGACCCAGAGCCACTGATCAGCGAGAGCTACCTCATCGGCTCTGCAACCGATTGGTATGCACCGACGTTCCTCGTCGACGTCTACACCCACACCAACGGCACAGACATCTGGTCAGTGATGGACAAACGGCACAACAGCACCCAGATCGACCTGCGCGGCACGACTGCCTACCTCGATGACAGCGACGACCACAACCCATTCCTCGTCTGGCAAGAGCAACCGGGGATCATCATCCGAATCCAGAACAACGGAGGAACCGCCGATGCCATCGTCGCCTTCGCCGAAAGCTTGATTCCCCTCGGCGCCGACGGACGAGCAGCCTTCCTCGCAACCGCTCAGGAACCACCGCCAGCACCGCCCACCCCGAGCGAAGGCGTCGCCACCACAACCACCATCCCTGCCTCCGAGAACTGAGTTCTCGGAAACGTTCTCTGCCGATCGATCCGAGCAGGGCCGGTCTTTTACCACGGGCGGTCAGTAGAGCTGCCGGGCGTGCGAGCTGGTCAACGGTGGCGTTGGCCATGGGCTTTCGGCTCCGGTTCGTCGAAGCCGGCGGGGTTCAGGTTGTGGACGACTTGACATCCGTACTGAGAGACAGAGACAGTAGATGATCAACGAAAGGCTAGGAGTTCGGACTTGGTGCTCCCCCTAAAGCGGCTCACAAGCGTCGTGTGCCTCCTGTTGGTCGCCATGGCCACCGGCTGCAATTCGGGCGAGCGCCCTCAGAGAAACTCGAGCGGGGATAGCGACGTGCTGCCGATCGAGTCCCTGCTATACGGAGGTACTCAGAGAAACGAGAAAGCACGGCAAGCCAGCGAAAAGACTCTGGAATGCATGCACTCAAGGGGCTGGACGCAGTTCGCAGGCCACGTATCGATCGTGACCGAGCTGCCGAGCCCGGTCGAGCTCGCGAAGGCCGATGCAGAGCTGGCGTATGGAATTACGGCGCCTGACCCACCTGCTCCGTACGACCCGGATGCCAAGTGGGTGGCCAACCTCACTGCTGCTCAAAGCCAAGAGTTTGTTGCGGACCTATGGTCAGTGTCGGCGAGCGATTTGGGCTGCATGTACGTCGGACAGCTGGACGCGTTCGGCAACATGGCCATTGCCAGTTCAGAGTTGACCACGATCCTTGATGAAGTGCAGGCGATGGTAGATGCTTCCCCCGAACAGGCAGCATTGGACGCAAAGTGGGCGGAGTGCATAGGCGAAGCGGGTTACGCGTATGCGGCGCCGTCTGAGATCCTGGACGACCTTTCTAGTCAGTTGAATGCGCTACCGATGACGGCTCAGGGGCGCCCTGACATGAAGAGCGATGGGCTGCTGAACCTGAGGAAGCTCGAGCATCGACTGTACGACGCTGATCGGTCGTGCCGTGACGTCACAGAGTATGATGCGTCCGCCTTCAGGATTCGATCGGTGATAGAGCGCGCAGTTCTCGATCGGCATCCGAGTCTACTTGAGTATGTCGGCTCGACGGATACCTAGTGGCCTGAGTCCGGAATTGGAGTTCACACGTGTTGACAGTTCAACGGCCACCCGGTCAACGCGGGCAATGAGCGGCATCGATACGCGGTATCCCCTGTGTCGATCGCGGTTGCCACGCCTCGCGTTCCATCGGTACCTCCCATCGGCGCCGACACCGACAACAACGCGACACACCAAACAATTTCCTGCGAACTAACGACTCAAAACTAGTGGCCGCTAAGCCGTTGAAGGTAGGCCGCGAACTCCTTATTCACGGCTTCGCGGGCGTCCTCGGCGAGCTGCGACAGTGTCGCGGCGTTGTCTTGGAGCCAGTCCGCTTCGACCTCGATCCTCACGCTGCGTTCGACATCGAGGCGTGCCGATAGGCATGGCTCCGCGACAGCTACGAGACCCGCCTCTGCCTTTCGTAACGTGGCTACCTCAGCGTCGGCCGCTGCACGACTGGTATCGCCTCGGATAAATCGGTCGACTATTGCGCTGCCTGCCTCGAAGTTCTCAGCCTGCTGAGCTGACAGCTCCTCCTGCGACACGCCGGCCGCGGCGAGGCAGTTGTCATATGCAACCTGGGCTTTCTGGTAGTGGTCGTCAGACATCACGCGATTCGTGAGATCGCCCTCCTCCTCCGACAGCCAAGAGTTCAATGACTCGAGTGGATTCGAGATCTCTGTCTCTGCCTCAGCCAAGCATTCGCCCAATGCACGGGATGTCGTCGGGTCAACCTGCTCGTCATCGCGACGGAGATCGGCGGCCTCGATTCTTCTCTCGGCCGAGTCGGCTGCCCCACCAATGATCGGCGAGTCGGGCACCTGGTCGTCGAGATCCGGGAGCGATTCACGAGCTATGGAATAGCCCCTGGCCCGCGCGCACTCAACCGCTTGGTCCGCTCGAGCAGCGTCAAGCACCCTCGCGAGATCGTCGGTCGAGTATCCGATCACGGTCTCGACTTGGTTCCCGATCGGTAACACATGCGCCTGTAGCTCGACCGTCGTGCCATCCGTTCCAGATTCTGCGCAGGCAAGAAGGTTGACGGCCAGGCAGAGGGCCGCTGACGCAGCTAGAACACTCTTCATCGTTCGTCCTCTCTAAAGTCAGATCGGTATCATCTTCGACACGACCTCCGTGCTGCGCGGCGTCCACGGCGCCCGTTCTGTCAGGCTCCGTCGAAGCGAAAGTCTGGGGACTCGGCCTGGGCAAGTTTGATCCTGACGTCCTCGACAAACGCCCGCCTGGCCTGCTCCAGCTCGAGCAGCTGTGCCGCGTGGTCGGCGGCCCAGGTGGCCTCGATGTCGGCTCGGTAGTCGTCGGCCCCTTGGGTGAGGTTCGCCTTACGATCGCAGTCGAGATCGGCCAGGCGTGTGGCGCGCTCGTCATCCGACAGGACCGTGATGTAGTCGCCGTACTTGCCGTAGGCCCAACGTGAAGCGGATTCCGGCGTGTCGAAGTCGTAGCCGCGTGCGCTCATGCATGTCGACCAGATTGCGAGGGCTTGCGCGCCCTGTTGGGACGACGACCATGCTGCGCTGAGCTGGCTGATTTCGAGGTCGTAGCTTTGAATTTGCGCGACGTAGCCGTTCTCGCCGGGCGAGTACACGTAGCTGTATGCCCAGACGGTGCATCCGGCGTGGGCGCCGCCGTCGCCGTTGAGGGCCGCAGACGCGGCCGGGTCTTGTGTCATGACTGGTGGTGGGGCAGGCGGGGGTTGGTGATAGCCCCATGTCTCAGCGTTCTGTTGATCCAGACGGCTGATCCGTAGGTCTTCGGTGGCGTCGCGTTCGATTGGCACATATGTGAATCCCTTCGAGGTCATGCATGAAGCGATCGATCGTTGCCACGCGGCGTAGACCTCGTTTTCCTCGTCGGACGACAGATGGGGGAGCACCTGTTCAGGCTTCGGGATCGTGGCCAGCGAGTCGGTCCGTGGCTCAGGTGCTCCAGTTGACGTGGCGAATGGTCCTGAACTCGAGCAGCCGCAGAGCAGCGCGCTCGCCAGGGTCAGGTGCAGCCAACGCTGACGTCGACGGAGGATCCCCTCTTCAGAAACGAGACTCACTGAAGGAGATGTCGGTAGGACCGAAGCTGTTTCCGCGGCTCACCGTCAACCCTCGGTGCTCGCAGGGGCGTCGGTGACACGCCATCCGCCCGGGTTGGCCACGCGGGCAATTTCGGTCAGCTGTTGGTGGAGTCGATCACGGTCGGCGCCGGCGAGCGTGATCGTCAGGTAGTCGAAGCCGCCGACCAGCCGGGCCCATTCCCCATAGTCGGCGATCCTCCGTCGGATGAGGAAGTCGTGTCGGCGCCGGTTGCTTCGCCCAACCGGGCTGGAGCCGCGCACAACGTGGTCGGTGTGACGCCAGCTGGGCAACAGTCGGCCACCGCGAGACATCTACAGGGTGCACCGAATCTTCGCCAGTCCCTTCGGCGACACCAAGGTCGGGAGATCAAACACCCATGACGAGCGTGACTGCCCGGAATCGTGAGGTCCGCTTCTTGGCTGGACTACGTCCAGCAGTGAAGGCGTACAGAGGCGCCAGACATGCCGGCCGACGCGCAGATGCTGCGGGCCAACCCAGCCCGACCCCAAGCCCAACGTGTCACGAATCCTCCAGACGATTCGGCGATGCCGAGCCCAGGAGATACCTGCGGCTGCCCCACTTGGCCGTGTCGATCGTCCTTTGTGCTGTCGCAGTCGGATGCACTGACGATCAGACGGCTCAACAACCGACCAGATCCACCACCGGGCCATCGGACACGAGTCGCTCGCCCGCGACCACGATTCCGGGAAGCGGTCAGATCACCGTCCTCGGCCTGTCGGCCGACGAAGAGGTCGCGCTCGATCTGCAGCGCGAGGGTCTGATCGCGGACTGCATGACCCAAGCGGGGTTCGACTACGCGCCCGTTGAAGCCGCGCAGTTCCGGGCCGAGATCAACGAACGCGACTCATCGACGATTCCGCTTCCACTCTCGGATCAACTGCCTCCGATCCCGACGGGCACAGTAAGTCAGGATCCGAATCGAGACTACGTGCAGAGCTTGTCCGTCGATGCCAGATCTCGATACTTCAGCGCCCGCGAACTAACGAATCACAACGCTAGTGGCCGCTAAGCCGTTGAAGGTAGGCCGCGAACTCCTTGTTCACGGCTTCGCGGGCGTCCTCGGCGAGCTGCGACAGTGTCGCGGCGTTGTCTTGGAGCCAGTCCGCTTCGACCTCGATCCTCACGCTGCGTTCGACATCGAGGCGTGCAGATAGGCATGGCTCCGCGACAGCTACGAGACTCGCCTCTGCCTTTCGTAACGTGGCTATCTCAGCGTCGGCCGCTGCACGACTGGTATCACCCCGGATAAATCGGTCGACGATTGCGCTGCCTGCCTCGAAGTTCGAGGTCTGCTGGGCTGACAGCTCCTCCTGCGACAGGCCGGCCGCGGCGAGGCAGTTGGCGTATGCAACGTGGGCTTTCTGGTAGCGGTCGTCAGACATTACGCGGTTCGTGAGATCGCCCTCCTCCTCCGACAGCCACGAGTTCAATGACTCGAGTGGATTCGAGATCTCTGCCTCTGCCTCAGACAAGCATTCGCCCAACGCACGGGATGCCATCGGGTCAACCTGCTCGTCATCACGATGGAGATCGGCTGCCTCGATTCCTCTCTCGGCCGAGTCGGCTGCCCCACCAACGATCGGCGAGTCAGGCACCTGATCGTCGAGGTCCGGGAGCGATTCACGAGCAATGGAATAGCCCCTGGCCCGCGCACACTCAACCGCTTGGTCCGCTCGAGCAGCATCAAGCACCCTCGCGAGGTCGCCGGTCGAGTATCCGATCACGGTCTCTACCTGGTTCCCGATCGGCAACACATGCGCCTCTAGCTCGACTGTCGTGCTAGCCGTTCCAGATTCTGCACCGCAGGCAAGAAGGCCGACGGCCAGGCAAACCACGCAGCACAGCCTTCCCGAAGCCAGCCTGTGCCACCGCTGCACGGTGCGGTGCCGCTCGCATCCGGCGCCTTGGGTGTCGTGGATGGTGGCGTTCGACTTCATCGTCATCGCTCATAGGTGTCCGACTCAAGCCGGGTGTTCCGCTGCGTACGAGTTCGTCTCAGGCGCCCTTGACTATCGGTTGTAGCTGTCGATTGCGTGTCAGCACGGAACACCCGAGTCATGGTGAATTGCGTTGAGGGCTCGAGATCCCTCGACCGTTTGGTCCAACGCATTCGGCCGTAGAGGCGACCACCTCACTCTCCACGACCCCTCCGACACTCGAGCTCGTATCCGAGCGCCCGCGCCGTGCCCGGCCGGAACAGGTTGACTCAGCGAGGTGACGGCGGATTTCGGGGCGTGGCGTCGGTGCCCTGCCGTAGAGCGGGCTTTGTAGGGGATGGTCCGCCGTCCAGTCGAAAGCATCACCGAGTCGCGGGCAACAGTCCGACTCGACCAGACATGTACAGGAAGCCGAAGCTCCGCCCGATCCCTTCGGCGGCACCAAGGTCGGAGATCACAACACCATGACGCACGTGTCCGCCGGGACCAAGGGACGTCGGCGCTTTTTGGCTGGACGACGTCGAGCAGTGAGCCGCGTCGGAACCGCCGAACACGAACGCCGGCGCAGAGATGCTTGCGGACGAACGCCAACGGATACCGAGGCCGACGTGTCAGGAATCTTCCAGTCGATCCGGCAACGCCAGGGCCGAAAACTCTTGCACCTGGCACACGTCGCCTTGGCGGTCGCCCTCTGTGCTGCCACGCTCGGATGCACTGACCATCAGGACGCTCAGCAACCGACTAGATCCACGATCGGGTCATTGGGTACGGGTCCGTCCCCGACGACCACGGTTCCGGGAAGCGGTCAGATAACTGTGTTCGGTCTGTCTGCCGACGAAGAGGTCGCGCTTGATCTGCAGCGCGAGGGATTGATCGCGGACTGTATGTCCCGAGCGGGGTTCGACTACACGCCGGTCGAGGCTGCGCAGTTCCGGGCCGAGATCAACGAACGCGATTCGACCACGATTCCTCTTCCACTCTCAGATCAATTGCCCCCACTCCCGACCGCGACGGTAAGTCAAGATCCGAATCGGGACTACGTGCAGAGCCTGTCCGCCGATGCCAGGTCAAGGTACTTCAGCGCCCTGACTGGCGATCCGAACCAACCCCCGGCCTTGCTCACGCTGCCGGATGGAACTGTGATCACCACGTTTAGGGGCGGCTGCTGGAACCATGCACGTGAAGAGATGTTCGGAGATGCCGACGCCGCGGTCGTCGGAGAGATGGTGCTGGGGAACGCGGACGTGGCAGTCGTAGCTAGGTACTCGAGGACCCAATCGTCCTCACAGCCATCGCTCAGTGGAGCCAGTGCATGGCCGCCCGGGGCTTTTCCTTCCAGTCCTATCTAGACGCCGCTGAGGCTCGGACGACCGCGACTGCCGCTGACGCCGCTTCGATCCTGGTTGCGGACATGACGTGCTCGAACGACAACGACCTCTACAACGTCGTAGTCGCGGCGATTGAGAACGCGAAGCTTCAAGTCGTCGCGTCCCAGGGCGAAGCCCTGGCCGAGTACCTCAGCGAACGACGAGACCTGGCTCGCCGTGCGCTGGCCGCCAGCGACGGCGAGTAGGTCCACTCGCCGTGTCCGTCGCGCTGGTGTTGGTCGAGACGTCGGTCGCCGCTGCGATCTAGTTCTGGCTTGGAGCGTCACGATGCGATACGTAGCGCCCGATCCTCAACTTGCGTTTGAAGGACCCGCCACTGTCGAAGCTCCGCGTCGTGTTCCTCCGCGCTCTGTGATGCGAAAGTCTCAACCTGCGCTCGGAAGATGTCCAGGAGACCTGACTCGACCTTGCAGCTGTAGTCAGCCTTGGCCGTGGCGATCTCGGCTGCTGAAGGCGGGTCCGGCCACTCGGAGTTGAGCGGATCGGTTGGTTCCGTGTAGGCGTAACCCTTCGTGTGCATGCACTGAGACCAGGCAGCGGCCCCTTCCGTCGTCGCTGGTGCCGCGACTGCGCGGGCGATGGCATCAATCGCCATATGTTGGATGGACAGGTCCAGAGTGTTGTATCGCTGGCGTGCGGCGGCATCACCGAATACGGCGTCATCGGCGGCGCCGACGCACCCGCCGCGGGTTTCCGCTTGTCCGATGACCTGACCGGTGGCGGGGTCGATGATGTCGACCATCTGGGGCGTGTTCGAGTCGGGCCCGAAGAGTGCGGCGACGTAGGCGGGGGCGCTGGAGGTCGCTCCGCCGTCGATGTCGGAAGGTGGAAACTCGGGCAGTCCGTAGCCGTACTGGGTGGCGAACGCTTCGTCGTAGACGCCGATGGTCTGGTCAATCAGATTGCGGCTGTGCGGATCTTCTTCCTCCGATCGCAAGAGTGGAACGTAGTCGAAGCCCAACCCGGACATGCACTGCGCGATGGCTTGCTCGGTGGCGTTCTGAATGACCGCTCGGTGCGACGAGTCTGCAAAGACGAACAGAATCACGTCGCTTCCGGCGTCGTCTCCGACATTGCTGTTCTGGGTCGCGTCGACGCCCGGAGCTGACTGATCGGGGTCGCTACCTGCCGATGGGACCGACACCGACGGATCATCGCATGCGGTGAGCAACGAACATGCGATGAGGATCGCGGACAGCAGTGGGACATGTCGGCGCTCGAAGCCGACGCAACGGTTAGTCACAACAGTTAGGTGTTCCTCGTGTCGGGGATGTTCCCATTCCTGGCCACCGCCGCGCGCGGCCGTGGCGGGTACGGGCCTCCAGGGGCCGCTCCAGCGTCGCCGTTAACCGCGGTCCCCGTGGCGACTGAAACGTGGTGCAAGTTTACGGCTGGCGAGCCTTGTCAAAGTAGGTTTGTCACGACGCCGCCAGGAGGGAGGTGGCTTTCTCAATCGCCGTGGCACGGGCGGCGACGTACTGGTTGAGGAGGTCGGCGTTCTCGTCAAGCAACTCGTTGAAGTGTTCGTCGTAGGCGGTGTGGAACACGACGCCGAGCCCTGATTTGGTGGTGCAGTCCGCGTCGGCCGCGGCGATGGCGACGGCCTGGCTGGCCTGTGATCCTGCGGCAGCGTTGCGCGCTTCGTAGAACGATTCGAAGGTGAACCCGGACTCGGTCATGCAGGCGCTCCAGTCGGCCATCGCGGTGACGACGCGGTCGTCGGTCTCGGCTGCGAAGCGGGTGGTGCTGTCTAGGTTCACGACAAACCCGCTGACCATGAACGTTTCCAGATCGCCGTAGAGCTGTCGGCGGGCCTCTGCGGAGCAACCTTGGGAAGGCATCTGCATGCCCAGCACGGGGGCCGTCATCTCACCGGATGCGACGGCCTCGCTATAGGCGGCTTGCGCGGCCGGCGACAATCCGAGTACGTACGTGCGATTCGGGTCGGGGGCTTGGTCGGTCGAGCGGACCCGAGGCGCATACGGGACGCCTTCGACAGAGGCGTCGTACGGGAACCTCTCAAGTTCGAAGTAGGCGTGCTCTGCCGGATCCCGGGCATAGGTGGAGCGGTCGGGAACGAAGTACTCGAAGCCTGCCGCCGCCATACAATCACGGATCAGAACCTGTTCCGCCCACACCAGCAGCGCCTCGTCGTCGGGCGCGATGTCCAGCACGACACGCGGTGCCGCACCTTGAAGGGTTGTCGACGTTGGAGTCGTCCCGATGGGTTGCCCACTCGTCGACGTTGTGGTCGTGATCGGCGCGGGCAGCTGTGGCGATTCCGAGCGGCTGGTCGGCGGATCAGCTTTCGGGGCTGTCGATGTGCAGCCGACAACGGCGAGACCGAGCAAGCAGCACACCAGGCCTCTCACAATCTGCCGTTGCGCTTTGAGTGCTGCTGCGTGTTGGCCCGCTCGCATCCAGCCACTCGGGCGTGGTGGACGGTGCCGTACGAAACTCATGGTCACAGCCCCATAGGTGTCCGGCGCGAAGCGGGTGTTCCGCTGCGTTCGAGCTCGTCCCACGCGCAGGGCGTGAATTCACCCGAGGTGGCGAAGGCTCGCCCACCCATCGGTCGGCGCCGCCTCGGTGACGGCCGGGGGCGACCGCACGGCAGATGACGGAACCGCAGGATTTGGCGTGGCGAGGGGTCACCACTGCTTGCGGCGCGGTGGCGTCGATCGGGGCCACCTGACCTGTCTACGGCTGCTCGACCGGCGGCAACAGCGGCGCGCGGGCCGAGTATCCAGATTCGTGGCGCGGACGTATTGAACGGTTTCATGGCGCGTGGAACTCGTCACTCAGCTGGTCTTGTCGTCAAGGTCGTCGAGCGCTTGGGTCGCTGCGTCGATGAGTTGCGTAAAGTCGTTCCACTGGGCAGCGAAGTCCTGTTGCCAACGCTCGAACCGTTGCCGTTCCCATGCCGACTGCGCCTCAGTGAGTCCGGTTATGCGGTCGCATTGCAGATCTGCCGCGCGGGTGGCGAGTTCCTCGCTAGTGACCTCGGCAGCTCCAGCGAATCGGTCGGTGCCTTCCTGAGGGGACTTGAGGTCGAAACCCCGATCCTGCATGCACTGAGCCCACGCGGCGACAACGCCTTGTCCTTCGGGCGTGGTTTGATACCCATCGACGGCGTCGTAGAGCGAGTTGAGGAGTTCCTGGGCGACCTGTGAAACAGGCTCGGTGATCGCGAAGACGAGCTTGGCGGCCTGTTGCGCGCACCCGGGCAGACCTGTGGAAGGCAGGGTGCTCTGACCGGGGCCAGGATCGTTGTAGTCGGCACCGTCCAATGCCTCGTCGAACGCTGGACTGTGGATGTTGTTGTCGATGATTCCCTCCTGAGTGTTCGGAGGTAGGTGGTAGCCCCACTCGGACGCGACGGCTTCATTCAGCGGGTTGAGGGCGCGTCGAGAGTCGACCTCCGACTGGATCGATTGGATCGGCAGGTATTCGAATCCTCGCTCGAGCATGCAGATCTGGATGTGTCGTTGGTACTCAACGTAGGTGCGGTCGAAGAGGTCGTTCAGCGCGTCCATCCCGATGTACTCGCGCCATTCGTACAGGACCGGATGTTGTGATGCCTGGTTCGACGTAGCGGTCGTCGTTGGTGCGCTAGGCAGGCTCGGCGAACTCATCGTGCTTCCCGGAGCGTCGGCGGACGTCGCCACAGCGGCCGACTCGCGGCTGGCTGCTCCGGGATTGGAGCCGTCGTTGCAGGAACTGAGCCACACTGCCGCGCATCCCACCGCGAGTGCGATACGACTAGGCCCGAAGTGCTTGCCAGTGACACCGCTACTGGTGGATTGCCTCGCGCGTGCCCGGCTCTGTTCGCCGCGCTTCTCAGCGCATCCTGCATCAGAGCGTGCGTCGAGCGGCCTGGCCGGTCGGATTGGTGTCATTGCCCAGTCTCTCCTTTGTCGGGAGTGCGTTCTCAGAGGAGTTGCTTCGCCCGTGCGAGGGCGTCGTGTTCGATCTGCACAAGCTGGTCCAGGCCGGCGTTGTCTTCAACGATGCCTTGGACGAATGCGGTTGTGGATGGTGGTTGCGCGAACCGAGTAGTCGATCTGTTGTTGGCAGTCGCGGTCTGCGGTGGCGACCTGCGCTTCGAAGGTGGCCGATTCGGGGGTGACTCCGACTTCATCAAGTCGGGTCGATACCAGACCCATGCGTCCCAGGGAGCGCCGGGGTCGAAGCCCTTGTCCTGCATGCAGATCTTGTAGTCCGCGAGGAGGGTCTGGAATTCTGAGTCCGAGAGTACGGCGGGGCCGATGCCGGCGATGAGGGTTGCGCGCTGGCTGTCAAGCTGGATGTAGTCGTCGGATTGGTACAGCTCTTGTTCGGCCGATGTCAGGCACCCGGCGGGTGGGGCGCTGGGTGCTCCGTTGATGCCGGTGGCGTCTCCGCCTCCGTAGAGCGCGTCGGCATAGCGCTCTTGGGCTGCGGGGCCCAGGCTGAAGTAGTAGTCGTTGGGCGGTGGCCCTCCTGATGGTTGGCCGTGGGCCTCGGAGAGGCCGACGGACGTCTGGTCAGGGGGTGCGATCCTGAGTTCGACCCCGGCGTTTCTTGCCCCACACGGTTTCTCGGGAACGGGGTTGGTGTATAGGTGTACCCGTCGAAGCCGGCGGCCTGCATGCATCGGGCGACGAGCGCGGGGTGTGCTTCGCGCAGCGTCCAACGATCCGCGAGTCCTAGCAGGGGCACGATCGTCGCGGGCGCGCTGTCGGACGGCTGCGCTCCTTGGTCGTTCGACGCGGCCGGCGTCGGGAGCGTTGATGCCCCGGGTGCGCTGGTGCCCTGGTCTGATGAGTCTGACTCGCATGAGCTCAGCAGCACCGGGCGCAGGCAAGTGCTGTGTACGTGCGGGAATAGCGCGACAGAGATCTGTTCGTGAGCACGACAGGTAGGTGTCGGCCACAGTGACGCTGTTCCGGCGGCACGCCACAGCAGCGGGTCGACGTTTCCGCCTGATCGAACTGCCGGGCTGCGCAAACCGACCGGTGCTACCTGCTCGCGGAGGGATCGATGGAATGGACTGCATAACGAGCGTGGATTTGCTGCCTGCGGCGTCGGGCGGCCTTGGCAACTGTAGATCGTGTTGATGCTGGGGTTGATGCCCGGCGGTGGGTCTTGCCGGTGATGGTGACGACGTGGCCTCGCGTGCTGCCGACGCTGTCGAGGTTGATGGTGGCTGTCCAAGCGAAGGTACCTGGCCGCCGAGGGGGGCGCCGGCGCTGCGTTCGCGCATCAGTCGCACCACGCTTCCGACGTCGGCGGACGACCGAGCCGAACCTTGCTGTGCTGGTGCCCTAATCCAGGGCTAGACGTTCCCGAACCTCGGTGATGTTCCGCATGTAGTCCGTCTTGAGGCTGTTGTAGTGGTCGATCTCCTGCGCGTGATCGTCGATCCAAGACGTCACGAGCGCCTCTAGCAGCTGATGTTTGCTTTGCACATAGTCGAGGTCGAGCTGGCAAGCGACGTCGCGGCGGCGCGTCTCAACCTCAAGTGGAGTCACGCTGGTCGCCACAGCGAACCGGTTCAGCGGCTCGGAGGGATTGGCGTACTCGTAGCCAGCGGAGCGCATGCAAGCTGCCCAGCGCGCGTCGAGGTTGTTCATCTCTTCCGATTCGAGGATCCGGGTCTCCAGGTCTGCCTGAGCCTGCCCGAGCTGCTGATCCAATTGGGTGAACTCGCCGTCGTCGTCGTAGGTTTCTCGTCTCGATATATCGATGCAGCCATCTGCGTTGTCCTCGTCGCTGCCACCTGTTAGGGCGTCTCGGAACGGAATGTCAACTTGCATTCGTCGCTCGTTCGGAAGGTCGGGCTGGGTGCTGGCCGCGGGCAGAAGGTGGTACCCGAACGCCGCGATGTCGGCCTCAAGTACCGGCACATTGATCGCCAGCCGCGAGCCTGCCGTCGCCGCGTAAGGCATCACGACCATGTCGAAGCCGCGTTGCTCCATGCAGTCGGCCATTAATTCCTGCCACGTCTCGTAGATCAGTTCTTGGTCCTGATCAGACAATCGGAGCTGGTCGAGCGACGACGCTGGCTCTGTGAACGCAGTGATCACATCCCGATCACTCAAGGCAGCTTCCTCGTTGGCTGACGTTGGCACGCCCTGATTCTCCGTCGATACGGCGGGCTCGGTTGGCCCCGTCGCTGTGGCTGATTCGTTCAGCTCACTCGTCGCCGTCGACGTCGCAGCTGAGGCGGACGACCCATCGTGGCTGCAACCTGCCAACGTCGCGGCGCTGACTCCTACAACGGCGGCAACGACCGCGGCCTTGATCAGCCTGAGAGACTTGGGAACCTTCATATTCTGATCTCCTTGAGCATGGACTGCAATGAAGGCGACGATCAGGCCACCGTCGAAGTCGTGGCCGTCGGCTGAACTACGAGAGTGGATTCGCTGCCCGCGGCAACGGGAGGGCCCTGGTAGGTGTAGATCGTGTTCGTGGTCGGCTGTTGCCCGGCCGGCGGTTGGCACGTGATAATGACGGCGTAGTCGGGTGCGCCAGGAACGCCGTCAAGGGTGACGGTGGCTGTCCAAGAGCCGTCGCTGTCAGCCGTCACTTGTTGTTGCCCGAGCGGGGTCTCGAGTGTGATCACGGCGCCAGGCGGGGACGTACCGGTGAATGTGACGGGACCTGGGACGGTGATGATGGTGGGGCCATCGGGTTCGGTTCGCGCCGTGCACGGCGTCAGGGGTGCCGATGTGGCTGGCGTGGTGTTTGTCGCCGGTGTGGTGGCGAGGTCAGTTGGCGCGGCGGCGGGGGCGGAAGGTGTCGGCGTTCGTTGAGCGGCGAGGACGGCGCCGAACGCCACGACGGCTATGACGGCTGCGGCAAGACTCGTGAGGACGACAAGCCGCCGTCGGGTAATCGTCGGCTCACGGTGGACGTGGCGGACGACTATCTCGATGTCGGTCTCGAGGGGGTCGCTGGCGGCGGGTGGTGCGGGTGTGAGGGTGTTCGTCGCGCTGTGGCCAAGGATCTGGGTGAGAATGCGGGCAGCGGCCGGGCTGGTGGTGATGTCGGTGTACTCGTCTGGCCGTATGTGTTTCGGCCGGGCTTGTCGCAGCAGTTCGAAGGCGTCGGGGTGGTGGTCGGTCATGTCTGGTCCGGTTGGGTCCATGCCCGCAGGGCGCGGTCGAAGCGGGTGCGCGCTCGGTGGAGGCGTACGGTCGCCGCGTTGGTGGAGATGCCGAGGGCCAGGGCGAGTTGCGGTCCGCTCATATCGAACCACGCGGCGAGGACGAGGATGTCGCGGTCGGCGTCGCTGAGCGTGTTGAACGCTCCTCCGAGCTGTTCTCGGGTGTCGATGGGGACGGATTGCATCCCGGGGTCGATTGGGTTGAGGGTTTCGAAGGCGGAAAGCCGGGTGTGGAGGGCGTCGATGCGGCGGCTTGCCCGGTGCCGGCTGTGGAGGACGTTCTTGACGACGCCAAATAGCCAGGCGCGTTCCATGCCGGCAGGGATGTGCGCGAACCGTCGCCAGGCGACGGCGAACGTGTCAGCAAGAACGTCGTCAATGTCGGCGGCCGGACAGCGCAGGGACGCGTAGTCGTGCAGTGCCCGGTAGTGCTGCGAGTACAACGCGACGAAGGCACCCTCATTGGACGATCCCTCGGTGGTCATCGCGGCTGCTCGCTGAAGGCATACGTGACAGTCATGTCCAAAGTGGCCAGTGCCTTACAGGTCAACGGACGCAGCATCGCTTCCTGGATGTCGTGGCAGCCGTGCGGGCGCGACGGAGCAGCATCCTTCGAACATGTGGATGAGGTGTTGCTGGGCGAAAATCTGTTCCTGCCACCTTCGCTCCACCGCGAGCGACGGGGGGATGCGGTGGTCATGTTGATGCGTTACGCCACGTTCCCAGCCTCGCCGCAGGAGCGCGCTCAGCCTCGGCTTGGGGAGGCGGGTGGCCGGCGGCCGTGAAGAGTTTGGCTTGCCAGCAAGCAGCTGTCATCGAAGAGATCGGCGGCACGCGGGCCGAACACCTGCGATAGGTCACCGAATGTCGCCGAGAACTCGGGCTCGGCTGGCACGTTGGTAAGAAAGCGGCTAGCAGCGGGCATGTACGGAGGTGAGCAGCGGAACAGGACCAGGCGCACGAGGAATTCGTTTTTCGTGCACGTTGCTAGCGATCCTCGTCGGGGCCAGTTGCTCGTCAGCGTCGTCGACCGCGAAGCCGACGGGCAGCAGTCCCCCGACGTCCGCGGCCGACACGAGCCCATCTCGGCCCGGGCAGACCAGCCCGATGACGTCGTTGCCACAGGCCACGAATGCCGTTGGGTCCGGCCCGCGAGTCGTCCTGGACATCTCGCCCGAAGACGAAGGGCTGCTGACGTGGTCGGAGCAGCTGCTGGTCGGCGAGTGGATGAGTGCAGCCGGCTTCGAGTTCTTCGTTGCCGATCGTGCCACGTTCGCTCCCGATTCGGCCGATCGCGCCTACACGCTGCTGGAGCAGTTCCCCTACGACGCCCCCGCAGAAGGCATTCCCTACGCACCCCGTGTTCGTTCCACAATCCAAGGTCCGGATCCGAACAACGACTACCTGCAGAGCCTGTCACCGGCCGCGCGAGTCGCTTTCGTACTCGGCGCCCAGATGCCATCGCAGGGCTGCTCGGCTGATGCCCGACGCCAACTCTACAGGGACCTCGAGACCTTTCTTGTTAGCACGTACACGAGCAATTTGACCTTCATCACTCGGTTCGCGACCGGGGCCGACCCACGCGTCGTCGTCGCTGTCGCGAAGTGGAGCACCTGCATGAGCACGTCAGGATTCGAATTCGCTGCAGCGTGCGGTGCCGTTCGAGTCCGCCTCTGTGGCGACGCGACTCGTTCGAGGAGGCACGCAATGCCGCCGCCGGATCCCAAGCCAGTCACGCTGTCGAGATCGCCAATGCCGATGCCGACTGCACCAGCGACTCAGACCTCGGCTCCGTCTTTCCGAGGCGCCCATGGCGAGCACTTCAACCAGCTGATCGACGAGAACGCCGAACTCCTGAGCCAGTACGCCGCTGCCCGCGCCACCGCGATCGAGCGTGCCACGGCGCTCCTCGCCGACTCATGACGCACGCGCCGACTCCCGGGTGATCGGACCGACTTGCGATGACGGGGAAAGCTGCGCCCGTTGGAGTGCGCAGGTCGAGGTGTCGAGCCAGTCGAGACCGGTTCTCAGGAGCGGCGGTGACTGGGGCTTCGTCGGCGGTTGACCGCCTGAGTTCCGATGAGTCCTGCGGGCCACGTCCTGCACCAGTTTCAGCCGCCGAAACTCAGATCGTGACCGTCTGACACTGCGATCGAGCAGGGTCCATACCGTGAATCGAAGCGTCCACGCGACACCAAGGCCCACCGGCCCGCCGATCGCGGCTGCGAATGCCAGGAGCGGGAGCGAAAGCCCGCCGGTAGGACTGCCGAGAAGCCGCCAGCTTCGGTAGAAGGGTCCGAGCGCGACCGCAAGAACGGCGACAAGGGATCCCAGGAACACGGCCGCGGATACGATGCGCTGCACACGACACAGTCGGTTCAGCCGCCGTTCGGAGGTCTCGAGCAGTTCCGCGGACACGTCGTCGAGCGGTGGTGGGGCCATCTCGGTCATGAGTCGGGTGTGCTTGCCGATGCGGCGCGGCCGCTCTCGTAGAGGTCAACGATCAGCGTCTCGTTGTCCAGCAGGAACCTCGCCTCGGCGGAGCTGTACAGCGACCACCAGGTGTCGTCATAGTCGGTGTGTTCACGGCAGGCGGCGTCCGCCACGGCGATCTCACGAGCATCGGCCGCCTCTGCGAGTTGCCACGCCGCCGCCCTCGCCTCCTCCGGCGTGGAGTAGTCGTAGCCTCGATCGTGCATGCATTCCGCCCAAGCCGACATCAGTTCTTGGACTGGGTTTGCGGCAACGAATGCGGATTCGAACTCCGTGACCTTGGCCTCGACCTGTTCGCGTGTAGCTTCGTAGCGGTCGTAGTCGGCGAAGGCGCCGTCGAAAGCTTGCACGACGCAGTCGAGCTCGCGGTCCTTGTACTGAGCGAGTGCTTCCCCGGCGAGGTCAACGGTATCCGTGGTGGGCGGCGGGCTGAAGGTGGGTGGTGGGCCGTATCCCTGCGACGCTGCTGACTCGCTCGTGAGTGCGACGTGTCTCGGCTGGATCCAGTCGGTCACGATCTGTTCTCGCGTCCAGCGCACGTCGGGGTAGTCGTAGCCAGCAGCACGCATGCAGGCGGCGGTGGCCGTTCCAACGCTCACCTCGCGCTGCCAACGATTGTCGCCGGTGCCTTCGATCAGTTGAGACACTCTCGAGTATCCGTAGTCCACGGGATATCGGGCGTCCGCCTCGGCCAGCGCGTCACCGTCGAAGTCCAGGGTAGACGCGGGGGCTTCGTTCGAGCACGACGCCATGACAAGCACCGTCGCGACCGCGAGAAGGCACGTCGTCACGCGTGCACAGCTACGAGCTGCCCTGATCCTCTGCGCGCTGCTGTATTGCCCCGCCACTGTCGACCTTTCTGGACGCCTGAACATCGTTGGTGACCACTTCTAATGTCGGCGCGCGGCGACATGTTCCTGAGCGAAGTCTCGTCACCAGTGATGGTGTCGAGGCTGCAGGTACCGCCCGAGGCGACGGGCGGAGCCAAGACGACCAACCTCGCGAGCCGGCCGGGGCACGCCGACTGCCACAACCAGGAACAGTGTCGGCCCGGTGGACATTTAAGCGGTATGCGCTTCCAGCGTCGGACACGGCGCGCGTACTCACATGCGGCAGCATTGGAATCGGAGCAACTTCGTTCGCCCCGCGACTGGTTCCAACTACCCCACACCTTGCTCGATCGCGAAGTGTGGGCGATCGAGCCGGTTCACAAACCACGGCCTGGGCGCCCGTGGCGCTGGACCGTGCCGGCTTCCCTGTTCGTCGTCGCGATGTCGGCGTGCGCCGATCAGGATTCTCCGGCTGGCGGCGCAACTTCCACGCCGTTCACGTCCACGTCTGCCGGCGTAGGACCGTCTTCGCCGACGAACGGTGCGCCGTCATCATCCACCACGTCGCCACCGCCGGGAGTTGGTAGCGATGATCCATTCGGCCGCAATGCCTCGAGCTTGCCGCCCCTTCTCGCGCACGTGTACAGCGCCGATCCGCCAACCCTCGTTCACGCTCAAGAGATCGCAATTCAGGACTGCATGACCCGCTCCGGCTTCGCGTACGAGGCTGCACCTGCCAGTGAAATGGTGTTCCCGCGACCCTTCTGGGAGCAGGAGTTCGGTCTCCTCGACCCGGCGAACGCGTCGAAGAACGGCTACCACATCGGGGAGTTCACCAAGCCGAGCGGCGGGCACCCGCCCTCGAACGATCCCGCCTACAACCGGGCTTTGTACGGGGAGAACTCACCTCAGGTACCGCGATCACGGACATCGTGACGGGCGCCAGCGTCGGTTCGCTCGAGCGAAGCGGCGGGTGTCTTGGGGCCGCCATCGAGCAGATCTACGGCACGTTCGACGCTCGCGTTCGCTACGTCAGCCTGCAATCCACGCTTGTCCGAATCGGTGTCGATCTACTGGACCGGGTCCGCGCATCTCCTGAGATGCAGGAGCTCAACCAGCAGTGGTCGGAGTGCATGCGCGAGAGCGGATACGACTTCGCCGACCCGTTCGCTCCGAGTTCTTATCCTTGGCCAGAGCCGGCGCCGAGCGATCAGGAGAGAGCAGCCGCCGGCGCGGACGTCACGTGCAAGCAAGCGGTCGGTTACCTCGGTGCAGCTCAGCGATTGGTAAGCGACGAAGTGGCCGCCAGCTCATCCTCAGTCGCCGGCCTGACGCAGGACCTCGACGATCTCACCGTTCAGGTCCTGGCCAACGCCAAGGCTGTGCTCGGCGAGTGACCATTGGCGTGCGTGGTTGCGCCGACTGGACTCTCGACAACGAGGAACGCCCGACAGAGCTCAGGCCGACGTGACAAGTCGCGGATGGGGTGCGAGTCGACTCGCCTCGAGGTTGGTTGGCGCCGACAGCCTTGCGCCTGGGAACCCGCGTCGCCCGCCCGTCCGTTCTCGGCGCCATGCGACGCGACAAGTCAGCGTGCGATGTTCGTCAGAGCGGGCGCGACCTCCGCGTCCGATCGATCCGACGATGCGTCCTGCCTTGTGCGTCAGCCGGAACACCCTGCCTCCGAAGGACACCTTCTTGACATGCAGCGCTCGTCCGTGCATCGCTTCGGCCTCGGTCCGAGTCGACATCGGCCGGCGCGGATCGTGTCTGCCTTGGCGATCTCTCTCGGCTCGCTCGCACTCGCTGCCTGCTCAGGGTCGGACGGCGCTACTGCACCGTCGCCGGCCGCCGATCGAGTGTCCACGACAACGGCGTCCGATCCGGGCGCGCCACCTCTGACGGGTTCAGATGCGCCACTGCTGAGCCTGCTCGCGACGTCAGGCGGGTTCGAGTCGGCGTTGGCACAACTTCAGGCGGAGAGCATCAATCGATGCATGGCATCGCTTGGCTTTGACTACGTGCAGGCGACTCCGGAGGCCGTCGGATCCACCCAGGATGTGGCCACGCTTCTTCTGCAACGCCGCTATTCAGCGCCTCAACAGCGTGCCGCCGATGGTGCATACGGCTACGTCTTCGACTCCGGGGACCCGTCCATGGCGGAACCAGAAGAGCCACCCGTAAGCGCCGCTGAGCTCGAGGCGTTGACTGGCGAGGTCGTTCAGAACGTGCAGCTGAGAGGAAGTGACGGCTCGCCGATCGGCGAAATCCAGATTCGCGATGGCTGTGTAGGGCAGGCCCTCGTCGAAGTATTCGGGTCGGTCGAGGAGTACTTGGCGTTCCGCCAGAAGCAGAGCCTTGTGGGGTCGATCTCCGCGGAATCGCTCAGCCGCCTGTACTCCAGCCCGGATGCGATTGCCGCCTCGGCAGAGTGGTCGGCATGCATGCGCAACGCGGGCTTCGACTACTCGACGCCGCTCGCCGTCGCGAACCAGGACTGGGCCGGTCCTCGACCCGGGCTGCTCGAGCAGCAGACCGCGGCTGCCGATTTCTCGTGCCGCACCTCAACCGGGGTGGCTGACAAGCTCGCGTCGGTCGAGGCGGCCGTCCAGCGATCGCTACTCGAGCCATATCCCAACGTGGCGAACGATCTCGCCGAAACCGTCGCCGCGATGACGGCATCCGCAGCGGCGGGCGGCGATCGATGACCGAGAGCGCGGTATTGCCAAGCCTCTCCGGTCGCCTCAGGGCGTCATTGGAGAGCCAGTAGCAGCGATCGGCCGATCACAGCGTGTTCCTGGTGGACGGCTAGGAACTATTCGAACTCATTGGTAGCGGCACGGCGTGACCGCCGCCGCCCCTCGGCGGCGTCGAGGCGCTACCCGAGCTGCTCTTCGAGGTACTCACGGTTGACCTCTCGCACTATGGCGTTCCGCGCTGCCGTGCAGTCGAAAAGCTGCGTGGCGATGGTGATCTCTTTGGACCGGAAGGTTTCCTGACTGACGTTCTGTTGAGGCAACGACTGAAACTCAGCAGTCAGATCGTCGGTGAGTTCGAGGATGCTCGACGCAGAGATACCGAAGGTTGCGGCGCAAGTGCTCCACTCAGAGTCCGCCTCAACTACCCGGGGATCGTTGAGGACATCACGCATTTTCGACGCTGCCTGGTTGATCTCGGTGACACCAAGCCGTGCCTCGACCGTCGTCCTCGATGACTCTGCGCATCCCGCGTGATCGGGGCCCCCGCCAAGCGCAGCCTGATACGCCGAGAGGGCCTGAGGCGAAAGTGATCTGAGATACTCGGCGTTTGGGTCGACTGCGGCCTGTGTTGGTGGCTCCTCGGTCGAGATGCCGTACCCGTGGATTTCGACCCAGGCTCGATTGCCTATGTCTGTTGGAGTTGAGATGTACCCCTCGGGACCGCTAATGAGAAAGTCGAAGCCCAGCGCCGCCATGCATGCTCGTGTCTCCGTCTGTACTTCAGCGAAGATCTCGGTCTCAAGCTTTACGACGTCACCGGCGCCTAGTTCGCCCGAGACGTAGGCCTCAAAGCGGTCGTGGACGGATGGTGGTTGCTCCGTCGCTGATCCAGAACAGCCAGAGAAACAAAGAGCGATCGTCATGGCGGCGGCGATCCTGGTCTCAGATAGCGGCATGCGGGCTACCCCTGGCGGAAAGCTTCTCCTTGGTCAAACGTCGGGAAGCGCACGCGCAACACGGTGTCGACCGCTTGCTCGGCCCTTGCTGAGCGCGAGCCACGGAAGCGCCGCCGGCCGACGAGTTCGGCCCCGGTGAAGCGTTGCTCTGGCAGGAGCACTCATCCGTCGTAGGCACAGGTGTAAGTGTCGGTGCAGATACCAGTGTTCCGGGGTTCATATGTCAACGGGGCTGGAGAACCCGAGGGACGTCCAGCAGCGGAGCCCGCTCGACGGCTGTAATCGTGCCGATCGGGAGTCGGCGGTGCCGAGAGACTGTTTGGCGGCCGGGCCGCCCTCGCCGGGAGTGGAGGGGAACCGTCGACCGAGGTGGACGGCAACGCCTTGCCGCCATCAGCGTTGCCCGAGAGCTGCACTGATTGCGAACCCCCAGCGCCCAACCCGACGGGCGACGGCGCGCACCGACTCCGCTCCGAATCGCCGGGATGAGGTTCGATGCGCGCCGCCGGGGAACAGGTTTCGGGCAACTGACACTTACACGGACGGATTCATTCGGTTCCGTCGTAGCAGGAGGACTCGGTGAGGCAACGCTGGTTTCCGGCGAGACAACCGCCGCGGGCGCGCGAGCACTGGGCTCTGTCCGTGACTCACAAGCAGGTCTTCGATCATCTCGTTTCTGAGTCTGCGGCTGAGTCGGCAAGAAGCCTGGACATGCCTCATGTGGTGTACGTCCAGGACCCGTACCTGTGCCAGTCGTCGGTGTTCGGCCCGTTCGGAGACCCGGTCGAAGCGATGAGGTTCGCTGAGCGCTTCGTCGGCGACCTGATCTACGGGCCATACGATCAGCCGGTGACGACGATTGTCGTGCCGTTGGAACCGGTAGTCGAGGTTGAGCGTCATGGTTGTTGAGTGCTGTAACGGATGGGGCGGACCGGACATGTTTAGGGTGCCGACGCAGGCGCGCGACGAGAGACGAGGGCAGTGGACGACGACGGACAGATCGACAACGAGCAGCTCTTGAAGGCTTGGGTCAGCGCGCACGGCCGTGCGATGGAATCGTGCATCGGCCGATACGAGCGCGATCTGATGGCGCGCGAGGAGATCCTGTCCGACGTGGTGCGGTTGGCGTTCGAGCGCGTCGACGAGCTTCGGTCGTTGTCGGAGTGGCAGCTGCGCAGTTGGCTGCTGCGGACGTCGCGGTTCATGGCGGCGAACGCGTCGAGGCGGGCGGCGACTCGCCGTCGCCTGTACGAGCGTCTGGCCCGCCAGCCGCTGGTGTTGGTGGCTCCGGGGGCTGACGACTTCGTCGACGATGCGACCGACGCCGAGCGCCAGGAGCGGTCCGAGCAGATACGGGTTGCTCTGGCGGCGGTGCGCGAGGACTACCGGCGGGTGCTGATCCTTGACGCGTTAGGTCAGAGCGGCCCGAAGATCGCCGAGCAGATGGGGATCTCCCCCCAAGCAGCCCGGTCTCGTCTGATGCGCGCTCGTGCTGCCTTCTTCGAGGCCTACACCGGTGGGAGCTTCGAAGCCGGTGATGACACGTGAGCGAGAGAGACGACGACCTGATGGGTCAGGAGGTCGCTGAGTGGATTCGGCAACACCCCGAGGTGTGGGATGTCTCCGATGAGGCGCGGCTCACCGACGACCGGATCGAGCGCATCGTTGACTCGGTCGTAGCAGAAACACGCAGTGCCGGGGTTCGCCGTCGCGGTTCGCGCCGACGGCGTCTCGTCATTGGCGGGACGTGCGCGCTCGCAGCGGTTGCCGGGGGGGCCGTTGGCGTTGCCGCGCTGATCCGATCAGACCAGCCGACGAACCCGGAGGCGGGGACGTTGTGCCTCGCCCGGCCACAGCTGGAAACGGATGCAATCGTGATCCCTGCAGGCGAGGACCCGATCACCGGTTGCCGCCGACTGTGGGAGGCCGGCCGGTTCAAGAACACTGACGTTGTCGGCATTCCCACCCTCACCGCATGCATCGGACCGACCGGTGGCGCCTTCTGGGTGTTCCCCGGCGAGGAGTCGGTGTGCGCGGATCTGGGCCTCGTCATCGCCGATCCGGTGTTGTCGCCGGAGAACATCCAGATCGTTGCCTTGCAGGATGCGCTCGCGACCGAGGTCAACCTTCGCGAACCTTGTTTGTCTGGGCCGCAGGCGACTGAAGCCGCCCAGCGGCTCGTGGCTGACAGTGGGCTTGCGGACTGGCAGGTCGTGGTCGACCCAGACGCGGAGTTTGCGCCGTGCGTGAAGGCCGGGTTGGATGGCGCCACGCGAACCGTGACCATCCACAGTTTCTAGAGATGGGCGACTTGATGTCTTTGAACCTCCCGCAACATGCCATCGTCGATGACGGCGGGGTTCATTGTGGCCGCTGATCCGACGACGGCATCCGGAGCCGCCGATGTTGTCGGGGATGCTCATGTGGGCGACGTGGGCGGTGGACTGGTGCACGTTGGCCCGGCACGAACCGTGACGACCGACTACGAACCGCCCGCCGCGAATCGGCGCCGACGACGATGGTGGCTTCTCGCCGCAGCGGTGCTCGTGCTGGTCGCTGTCGGCGGTTGGGTGGTCGGCCAGCAGGTGCAGTCCGCGGACCAGGCCGCTTCACAAGCTGCCCCGCCGGCACCGTCATGGATCACGGTCGGGGTCGAGCGACGCGTCCTCGCCCAGACGGTCATCTCCCGCGGCGACGTGCGCCCTCAGGTGTCGATCCTTGTCGGCGTGCCATCGTCGATCGAGGGATCGCCAGTCGTCACCGCGATCGGCGTCGCGGTCGGCGACGCCGTCACCGAAGGCACCCGCGTCATGGAGGTCTCGGGACGCCCGGTTTTCGTCCTCACAGGTGACGTTCCCGTCTATCGGTCATTGAAGCCAGGGATGACCGGAGCAGATGTCGCTCAGCTGCAAGCGGCGCTGACCCGCCTCGGATGCGATACCACGACCGACGCAGCGGTCTATGCAGGGGCGACGAAGGCGTGCGTCGCGAAGATGTACACCGACGCCGGCTACGAACCGGTGCCGACCTCAGCGACCGAGGCGGCCGACCTGGCCGCTGCTGGGCAGGCCATTGTCGACGCTCAGGCCGGCGTCGATTCCGCTCAGCTCGCCCTCGACAACGCAGCCAAGGGCCCTTCGGATGCTGAGACGCTCGCCGCCAGCACCGCCCTGAAGGCGGCCAAGCGCGGTTACAACGATGCCGTGGCGTCGTCGGATGCCGCAGTCAAGCTGGCTGACGGCAACGTCACCCGGGCCCAGGCCGAATTCGATCGGGTCAATGGAGATCCCACGTCGACGCCTGCAGCCGTCGACGCTGCGCAAGGCGACCTGGATGCGGCGATCGCCGCCGCCGCCGAGGCCCGTCGTACCCGCACGTCCACCGTCGCCGCCGCGCTCGATTCGGTCACCCTGGCACAGGCGGCGGTGGACGAACTCGCCAAGGATCCCGACGTGTCCGCCGAGTTCACCGCGCTCGGCCAAGCACTCGCTGCCAGAGACCGTGCACAGGCAACCTTCGACGCGTTGCAGAACTCGACCGGGGCAATCATCCCCCAGGGCGAAGTCGTGTTCGCACCCAGCCTCCCGGCCCGGGTCCAGCAAGCCGTGACGACGCTCGGTCCAATTGGCGCAGACACCCAGCCCGGCGCGGTCGACGGCGGCCAAACCGCGGCAGCCGGCGCTGAACTCGCCACCTTGGCCGCCGGTGACCTCGTCGTGTCGATGACACTGCGCGCCGGCGACCGCGGGCTGGTCCGTGTCGGGATGGGCGTCGAGCTGCTCGACGAACAATCGAACACCAACTACCCAGCGACGATCACGTCCATCGCCGACGCGCAAACCACCGGGAACGACGGCCAAGCCGGGTTCGCGATGGTCATCACCCCAGACGCGCCGCTACCCGATGACCTCTCCGGCATCAACATGCGAGTGACCATCACCGCGGCCTCAACAGAGACGCCAACGCTGGTGGTGCCGGTCGCAGCGGTGTCGTCCGCAGCCGATGGCTCGACGAACGTGTCCATCCTCCCCGCTGGCGCGGCGTCCGACGCCGACCCAGTGATCGTCCCCGTCATCGCCGGGATCTCCGCCGATGGGTTCGTCTCGATCGAGCCTGCAGTTGCCGGGGGTCTCGCTGAAGGTGATCGAGTTGTGGTCGGACGATGACCGATGAGGTGAGCGAACGTGCACCACGCACGGACGATCCGGTGGTCATCGTTGACGGCCTGTCGAAAGTGTTTCCCGGGCCGCCGCCCGTCGCCGCGTTGCAGCCGTGCGCGTTCACCATCAACAAGGGTGAGTACGTGGCGATCACCGGAGCCTCCGGGTCCGGCAAGACCACTCTGCTCTCCCTGCTCGGGCTGCTGGACGTGCCAACCGCGGGCCGATATGTCCTCGACGGTGTCGACGTTGCCGGGCTCACAGATCGCCGACGTTCCGCTGTCCGCGCGAACCGGATCGGCTTCGTGTTCCAGGCCTTCCACCTCCTCGGGTACCGCACCGTGATCGACAACGTCGAACTCGGACTGCTCTACCAAGGGATCCCTAAGCGTGAACGACGCCGGGCGGCCGCCGAAGTCATCGACCAGGTCGGCCTCACACCACGACGCCACGCTCTGTGCTCGCAACTGTCCGGTGGAGAGAAACAGCGCGTCGCGGTCGCGCGTACCCTCGTTCGCCAACCAGCACTCGTGCTGTGCGACGAACCGACCGGCAACCTCGACAGCGGGACAACTGCCCAGATCCTCGCCCTGCTCGACGAGCTCCACGCCCGGGGCCTCACCATCGTCGTGATCACACACGACCCGTCGATCGCAGCACTCGCCCAACGGAACCTGATGATCTCCGACGGCTACCTCACCGAGGCTGAGCACTCGCATGCGTAACCGAGACCGCTCACGGCTGCGGTTGCGCGACACCATCAGCGAAGCAGCAGCCGCAGTCGCCCAACGCCCCATACGAACCCTGCTCACCGCACTAGGCACCATCCTTGGAGTCGGCGCGTTCGTGACCACCACCGGACTCGCCGAAACCGCCCGCGCCCAAGTCTCATCCCGCTTCGACGCCCTCAAAGCCACCGAAGTCCGCATCCAAGACGCCGCGCCCGACGGAACCAACCCGTTCCCCGACGACGTCGACCAACGCCTCGAAGCACTCAACGGCGTTAACCACGCCGGCCTCTACTACACGATCAGCGACCAGGGCACGATCCAACCTCGCAACACCGCCACGCGCCCAACCGGCACCGGACAGCAGATTCCACTCATCGCGGCAACCCCAGGGGCGATCAACGCGTCCCTCCCAACGCTGCTCACCGGGCGGGTCTACGACGACTGGCACGAATCACGCGGCGAACACGTTGCCCTGCTCGGCCGCGTCGCCGCAAGACAACTCGGCATCACCCGCATCGACAACCAGCCCGTCGTTTTTCTTGGAGACACCCCCTACAGCATTCTCGGAATCGTCGACGACGTACGACGCAACCCCGACCTCCTCCTCGCCGTCATCATCCCGACCGTCACCGCCAGTGACCAGTTCGACGTCCGCAACGTCGAGCGCCAGGTGATCATCGACACCGCACCCGGCGCCGCACAACTCATCGGGCACCAGGCACCCGTCGCGCTGCGACCACAGGCACCCGAACGGCTGCAAGCACTCGTCCCCCCAGATCCACAGACGCTCCGCAACCAGGTCGAAGGCGACGTTCAGTCGCTCTTCCTCGCGCTCTCCGGACTCGCCCTGCTCATCGGCGCCGTCGCGATCACGAATGCCACCCTGCTCAACATCATCGAACGCCGGCCCGAGATCGGGCTCCGTCGCGCCCTCGGTGCGACTCGAGCCCACATCACCCGACAGATCACACTTGAGGCAGCCCTCACAGGGACACTCGCCGGGATCCTCGGCGCCACCATCGGGCTGCTCGCAGTCATCGCGACCTCGATCGCCCGCCAATGGACCCCGACCATCGAGCCGAACCTGCTTCTGGCTGCACCACTCATCGGCATCGCCACCGGCACCCTCGCCGGCATCATCCCAGCCCTCAAGGCATCACACACCCCACCAGCCGAAACGCTGCGAACCTAGTTCCCACTGGTGATCCCCGGTCGGGGCCCGCACTAAACGATCCATCGGGGAGGGTGCAGACGGCGCTTCGAGGAACCGTCGCCCGGGGGGCTGGACACTCTGACGTAGAAGAAGACCATCTGTGAATGGACCTTCGCTCGTCGATTGCAGAGCCTCTGCGCTGCGCGCCAGCGGACCGCGTGATCCGGTCGGGCGGTCCGCTGGGGAACACTCACGCCACGCTCGACACCTACTGGGGCTTCACGCCACCTGAGAGAACGAACGATTCGGACCATGACTCGTGCCCAGTCGACTGAGTAGCCCACACGCACCCCGACATGGAGCGTGGCGTGCCGCCGTGGCAGCTTGCGCGGCCACTTGCACGTTCATCTCGTGTAGCTCGGCGAGTTCAGATCAAGAGGATCCGGCGATAACCTCGCGTGCTCTCGGATCTGCTTCTGACCGGGCTGCGTTGGTGGGAGAGGCCCTTCCCCTTGAGCTCGTGCTGACGCCCGCCGAGGCCGACTATTCGGCCCTCGACGCAGCGGTGGATCTGTTGATCGATCAATGCATGACGGCGCGAGGCTACGAGTACGAGCCCTACCCTCCGCGGCCACCACGGCATCTTCTCGATCTGCGGGTGCGCTACGGATATCTCACGGCTGACGAAGCTGCGACCGCTGGCTATCGATCCACGATTCCCTCGGGAGAGCCGCCGCAGTACCTCGCGGAAGTAGAGAAGATCGACCGAGACAGGGATGCAGAAGGTCCCGACTACCTCGAAGCACTCTTCGGCCCGAACGGCGACGGAGGCTGCCGCGCAGACGCGTCAACGGAGATCTGGGGCGGACCAACTGGCCTTTCGTCGGTCCCTGGATACGAAGACCTCATCCAGCTCACCGTGCAAGCGAGGGATCTCCTTCAGAGTGACCCAGACGTCGCCTCGGTTGATCGCTCCTGGTCGATATGCATGGCTGACCGCGGCTACCACTTCGACAGCTGGATCGACGCTCCAGTGCCCTTTCTGCTGCCAGGCAGCGACGTGTCGACAGCGGAGATCGAGCAGGCCACAGTCGACGCCGAATGTCGAGAGTCCGTCGGCCTCGAACCGGTGCTCTTCGCCACTGAGACTCGAATCCAGACCGAGCTGATCGCAGAGTCCCCCCTCGTTGACGGCTTCAGCGAGCAGATCAGTGCTGCCATTGCGAGAGCTAAAAAGACCGGACCGCTCAGCTGACCGGACGTCGTGGCGAGCCCGTCAGGCCTGGGTGATCTACGAGTGCCGAGGCGACATAGCACGAGCCACCACCGTGCCGGCACTTCTGCACTGGAGGTGCTCGGGGCACGGTCAGGGATTCGGGCGGCGCCTGCATTGTCCGTCTCGGTGAGCTCGGTCTTGACGAGCAACAAGTCGCAGCGTTCGTCGGAGTCGAACTCGCCGCGCTGCGTGCCGGCCGCTCGAAGCCGGCCGGCACCGTCCCGACACGTCGCGCAGCAGCTGCACCCGTGAACGGCGAGGTGCTGTCGTGACCGGAACGAATCCCGTCGAGGAGTGGTTCGCACGGAACCCGCGTCGTTCCAGTCCCGAGGTCGACTACGGTCAACGTTGGACATCGACCCGTGAACCGGGCGCCGAGTGGCGGATCGCCTGGAACACGGGCACGGGCGAGGTGTACGCGGCCCGTCGCGACAACGCCGATCTGCATGTACTCGGCATCGCTCGTACCTTCGCTGAAGTCGAGTCGGCACTACAAGGATGGGCGAGCCACGCCAACCAACCAGGCGGGCTCGACTGGGCGATCGAACGGACCCGTGATCTCACCGGCGACGGCGAACTCTCGCTCCACCTGTCGCGCCTCCGCGCCGACCTCACCGAGTTGGCATCGCACCCCGAACCTCTCTACCGGCACGGGCTGTCACTCGAACTCTGATCCCGAATCCAAGCGTGATGGGAATTCGCCAACGCATCTGCCCGACGGCGGCGTTGTCGAAATAGGCGCGCACAGCTTGGTTGACCGAGGGCGCGGCCGTGTGCCGTATCCGGGTGTCTCTGCCTCGGCGTGTATTGGCCGGCGGCTCAGCGGCTCTCGCCGAAGTAGCGAGCGCTGCTGATCTGGCGTCCTCAGCGGGTACACATCAGGGACTGTCGACGACACCTTCCGAAGGACGAACGTCACCACCCGGACCGCGGTCTCTGAAGGTGCGGATGGGGGAGGCGGACGATCCCCGAGCGAAATCGAGTGAGTGGCGCGGCAGGCGCAGCCGACCCAGCTCGGCCGGTCGGCGAAGCCCGAACACCTCCGATCTCCGGATCGGCGACAACAAAGTCAGACGTATCGGCCCCACTCACAAGATGAGCCCAGCGCCAGAGCCACGGCCGACACGCCGGGTTTCGCTCTCGTCGTCGCCTCCCAAGACGTCCGACCCGGGCGCAGTAGGACTCGAGGGCCAACCGCCAGCGGCGTAGGTCGCCTTCGGAATCGCCCTATCGTGCGAGCAACCGCAGGGGCATCGACCCTCTATCGAAAAGGAGCCCGAAATGGACGACGAGTCAGCGCTCGACCTCGGGCTGTTTCGGAGTGCGATCCGATCCGACCAAGAATCGATCGAGGCAGCGGATCACGACATAATCGTTGAGGCGGCTCGTGCCCGGATCATCGCCGCAGTTGACCTCATCGAGCGAGAAAGTCTGGGAAAGGGCGCTCCAGCGCGCATGGGCGCCGCCCTCAGCCGCTTGGCGTACTACATCACCGACCCCAAGGGCGAAGAGGTGGCCGATGTGCTTACCGCTTTGGAGAGCTTATGTCGCAGCTCTGAGAATCAACTCCCGAAGCGGCACCCGGCCAGGGCACGGTGGAGGCAGGTCGAGCGGCGAACGCTCCGAGTCCGAACGGCAGTGCTGACACGTCGGCCAGTCCCTCTGGAGGCCCTCATCGCTTCGATGGACTCACTCGACGCTACGGCCGCGCGGGACCCAAAGGTCGAGCTTGCGCAGTTGACGACGCGCGCACTCGTAACGCTGATGCCGCTTCTTGACGAAGCCCAGGAAACTCCGCGTCGCCTCCTCTCGATCGACAACCAGACCTCGAATCACGTGTTCAACGCATTCGAGGCCCCGTTGCAAGGCCTGGTCAACGCCGGCCAGGACGGCCAGATCGATCCCGATCAGGAGGAGTTAGTGAAGGCGGTGTTGCAGCAGATCGCGATCGAGCGCACCAAGGGCGCGTCCAACCCTCAGATCATCGAGCTGCCGATCGCCGACCTCATTCGCGGGATCAATGGCGCGCTCAACGACCGGCCCCGGTTCGAGGCCGAGTTCGTACGGCTCGGCGTCGACGAGAGCACCGCCGCCGTGGCCGCCGATCGAATGGTGGAGGCGATTCGCCTGATGAGCGAGCTCGGCGGTGATGACCGCGAGGCCGACGCGGCCAAACTCGCCGAGATCGCCGAGATCGCTGGTGATCTCGATGAGGTCGCCGATTCGATCCCGAAGAAGGACGACGTCGACGGCGAACTAGTGCGGCTTGGCAAGAAGGCGACGGAGACGATCACGACAGAGATTGCCAAGGCGGGGTTCAACGGTATTCGGACACTCGTGAAGGACAACTGGTTCAAGATCGCGGGCGGCCTTGTCCTCGCCTGGGCGAAGGTGTGGGGGTGGATCACCTGAGTCCATCGGGCCAACACCGGACGCTATCGTGGTTGTCGGCTTCCCCGCTGTTGCTGTGAACGACGCGTGAGGAGGTGTGCGATGGATTCGATGCCACGGTTGGTGGTGCTGCGTCTCGTGAATGGGGTGGTGCTCGATCATCCCTTCGTCGCCAAGGTGCGGTTCCCTTTGTGGGCGGCGAATCTGGATTCTGACGCGGCTGATCCGTTCGGTTGGCGGCGTTCTGTGTGGCCCGTTGCGCCGGGTGGGCGGGGGTGGGTTCCGCAGGTGCTGCACTTCGGTGATGTCGTCGAGTTCGGCTCGTATCACGATCCGGTGCAGCGTTGGTTCGGCTGGTACACGCACCATGCCGGTGACGGGATCATTCTCACGGGTCCGTTCGCATCCCCGAGCGCTGCTTCGTTGGATGCCGAGCCG
>Ga0209023_10001045_pt1 | contig 38702 bp, 38 predicted proteins | sample LakOneMetagenome_FD_187468 | JGI IMG/M metagenome (GOLD analysis project Ga0209023, IMG submission 187468) | Freshwater and sediment microbial communities from Lake Erie, Canada (SPAdes) (version 2) | ecosystem: Environmental > Aquatic > Freshwater > Lentic | place: Lake Erie, Canada...
CAACGATCCGCCGACGGTGTGGGAGAAGAATCCCACGCGCCTCAGTGGCGCGACCGATTACGGCGTCATCGATCCCGAGCACGACAGCCGCCGCGATTACCAGAGCATCTATGACGTCAGTGGCGATGCGAACCTGCTCGACTCGTTGATCGGTCGCATCGCGCCCGGCGGCGAGATCGTGCTGGCCGGGTTCTACAGCGAGCGGCTTTCCTTTTCGTTTCCGCCGGCCTTCATGCGCGAGGCGCGGCTTCGTGTCGCCGCCGAATGGCAACCATCCGATCTGGTCGCGATCCGTGCGCTGATTGATTCAGGTCGGCTGTCGCTCGATGGCCTGATCACCCATCGTCACGGCGTCGACGACGCGCCTGGCGCCTATCGTACGGCCTTCGACGATCCGGCATGCCTCAAGATGGTCCTGAACTGGAGTTCGCTCTCATGAATGTCGTGCCCAATATCAGCATGAAGGACGCGCTCCGCGCGGAAGCGGCGATCGAACCCGACGCGCCCGTGACAACCGAAGTCACCAAGGAAACCCAGATCATTGCGATCTACGGCAAGGGTGGCATCGGCAAGAGTTTCACGCTGGCCAACCTGTCCTACATGATGGCGCAGCAGGGCAAGAAGGTGCTCTTGATTGGCTGCGATCCGAAGAGCGACACCACGTCGTTGCTGTTCGGCGGCCGCGCCTGTCCGACCATCATCGAAACCTCGTCGAAGAAAAAGCTGGCGGGTGAAGAAGTCAAAATCGGTGACGTCTGCTTCAAACGCGACGGCGTATTCGCGATGGAGCTTGGCGGCCCCGAAGTCGGCCGCGGTTGCGGCGGTCGCGGCATCATCCACGGGTTCGAACTGTTGGAGAAACTCGGCTTCCACGAATGGGGTTTCGATTACGTGCTGCTGGATTTCCTCGGCGACGTCGTCTGCGGTGGCTTCGGCCTGCCGATCGCGCGCGACATGTGCCAGAAGGTGATCGTGGTCGGATCTAACGACCTGCAATCGCTCTATGTCGCCAACAACGTCTGCTCGGCGGTCGAGTATTTCCGCAAGCTCGGCGGCAATGTCGGCGTCGCCGGCATGGTCATCAACAAGGACGATGGCACCGGTGAGGCCGCTGCCTTTGCCAAAACGGTCGGCATTCCCGTGCTGGCGGCGATCCCGGCTGACGACGATATCCGCAAGAAGAGCGCGAATTACGAGATCATCGGCCTGCCGGGCGGGCAGTGGAGTTCCCTGTTCGAGGAACTTGCCAGCAATGTCGGCCTGGCGCCGCCGGTTCGCCCGACGCCGCTGACGCAGGACGGTCTGCTCGGCCTGTTCAAGGGCGAAGTGGTCGGCCGCGGCGTCGTGCTCGAACCCGCGACCATGGAAGACATGTGCGGCAAGTCGGTCGTCGACAAGCCGTCCCTCGAAGTCGTTTACGACGCAGCATGACGAGGGAGCCGACATGAACGTCATTCTGCCTCGATATGCCGGCGCGATCGCTGATTCTGTCGTCAACGAGCCTGTTGAGGTGGATATTGCCGTCGAGGAAGCGGCTGCCCCCGCGATCAACACGGCCGCAACCAAGACCGACGGTTTGGGTTGCCACGCCGGTGCCAGTGAATTGAAGGCCGCGGCCAATGCGGCCGGCAAGAGCGACATTCTCGACCGTTACGCCGCCGATTATCCCAAGGGACCGCACGACCAGCCGCAAAGCATGTGCCCGGCTTTCGGCTCACTGCGAGTCGGCCTGCGAATGCGGCGCACCGCGACGATCCTGTCGGGCTCGGCCTGTTGCGTCTACGGACTGACGTTCACCTCGCACTTCTACGGCGCGCGCCGAACGGTCGGTTACGTCCCGTTCAATTCGGAGACGCTGGTCACCGGAAAACTTTTCGAGGACATCCGCGAAGCCGTGTTCAAGCTCGCCGATCCCGCACTGTACGACACCATCATCATCACCAATCTCTGCGTGCCCACGGCGTCGGGCGTGCCGCTCGACCTGCTGCCCGATGAAATCAACGGCGTGCGCATCATCGGCATCGATGTGCCCGGATTTGGCGTGCCGACCCATGCCGAAGCCAAGGACGTGCTGGCGGCGGCGATGCTCGAATATGCGCGCAAGGAAGTCGAGCAGGGGCCGGTGCAGGCGCCGCGCGGCGGAAAAAGCGAGCGGCCTACGGTGACGCTGGTCGGCGAGATGTTCCCCGCCGATCCCGTCGGTATCGGCATGATGCTGGAGCCGTTGGGTTTGGCCGCGGGTCCGGTGGTCCCGACGCGCGAATGGCGCGAGCTCTATGCGGCGCTCGACTGCTCCGTCGTCGCCGCGATCCATCCTTTTTACACCGCCAGTTTCCGCCAGTTCGATCTCGCCGGCCGCAAGATCATAGGCTCCGCCCCGGTCGGCCACGACGGCACCGAATCCTGGCTCGAATCCATCGGTACCGCCTGTAACGTGGCGCGTGACAAGATCGAGGCCGCCAAGAACCGCTTCTTGCCCGCCATCAAGGCGGCGCTGGCGGCGAAGCCGATTGATGCCCGGATTACAGTCTCCGGTTACGAAGGTTCCGAACTGCTGGTGGCGCGGCTCCTGATCGAGAGCGGCGCGCGCGTGCCCTATGTCGGTACCGCCTGCCCGAAGACGCCGTGGTCGGATGCCGATCGCGAATGGCTGGAGGCGAGGGGAACGCGGGTTCAATACCGCGCATCGCTCGATATGGATCTCGCCGCGGTCGACGAGTTCAAACCCAACTTGGCGATCGGCACCACGCCGGTCGTGCAGAAAGCCAAGCAGAAGGCAATCCCGTCGCTCTATTTCACCAACCTGATCTCGGCGCGGCCGTTGTTCGGCGTGGCAGGTGCGGGTTCGCTGGCGCAGGTCGTCAATGCCGCGCTCGGCAATCAGAGCCGTTTCGACGAGATGAAGGAATTCTTCGGTGATGTCGGCGAAGGACACGCTGCCGGCGTCTGGGAAGACACGCCCAGGGACAACGTCGCGTTCCGGGAGAAATACAAGAAGCAGATCGACGCCCAGGCCAAGAAGCGCAAAGCCGAGGAGATGATCTGATGCTCGTCCTCGACCACGATCGCGCGGGTGGCTACTGGGGCGCGGTTTATGCCTTCACCGCCGTGAAGGGCATGCAGGTCATCATCGACGGCCCGGTTGGCTGCGAGAACCTGCCGGTGACCTCGGTGCTGCATTACACCGATGCGCTTCCGCCGCATGAGCTACCGATCGTGGTGACCGGCCTCGGCGAGGAGGAACTCGGGCAGACCGGCACCGAGGGCGCCATGAAGCGCGCACACCGGGTGCTCGATCCGTATTTGCCCGCAGTGGTCGTCACGGGCTCGATCGCCGAGATGATCGGCGGCGGCGTGACGCCGGAAGGGACCAACATCAAGCGGTTCCTGCCGCGGACCATCGACGAAGATCAATGGCAGAGCGCCGACCGCGCCATCGTCTGGCTATGGAAGGAATACGGCGTCAAGAAAATTCCGGAGCGCAAGCCGCGCGCGGAAGGCGTCAAGCCCAGGGTCAATATCATCGGGCCGATCTACGGCACTTTCAACATGCCGTCCGACCTTGCGGAAATCCGCCGCTTGATTGAAGGCATCGGCGCCGACGTCAACATGGTGTTTCCGCTCGGCAGCCATCTCGCCGATGTTCCGAAACTTGTTAACGCCGACGTCAATGTCTGCCTATACCGCGAATTCGGGCGGATGCTGTGCGAGGCGCTGGAGCGGCCGTATCTGCAGGCGCCGATCGGCCTGCACTCGACCACCAAGTTCCTGCGCAAGCTCGGTGAGCTGCTGGGGCTTGATCCCGAGCCCTTCATCGAGCGCGAGAAGCACACCACGATCAAGCCGCTGTGGGATCTGTGGCGCTCGGTGACCCAGGATTTCTTCGGTTCCGCCAGCTTTGCCATCGTCGCCAACGAAACCTATGCCCGGGGCGTGCGAAATTTCCTCGAGGCCGAAATGGGCCTGCCTTGCACTTTCTCGTTCGCACGCAAGGCCGGCGTCAAGCCGGATAACGACGCGGTTCGCTCGGCCGTACGCGAGAAGCCGCCGCTGATTCTGTTCGGCAGCTACAACGAACGCATGTATCTGGCCGAAGCCGGCGGACGCGCGATTTATGTTCCGGCCTCGTTCCCGGGTGCGGTGATCCGGCGTCATACCGGCACGCCGTTCATGGGTTACTCCGGTGCCACCTACCTTGTGCAGGAAGTCTGCAACGCGCTGTTCGACGCGCTGTTCAACATCCTGCCTCTGGCCGCCGACCTCGATCGGGTCGATCCGACGCCGGCGCGGCTGCACGAGGAAGTGCTCTGGAGCGACGAGGCCAAGGCGCTGCTCGACGAAGTGCTCGAAGCTCATCCGGTGCTGGTGCGGATTTCGGCAGCAAAGCGCTTGCGCGATGCCGCCGAAAGCGCGGCACGCCGCACGGGCGCCGAGCGTGTCACCATGGAATTGGTCGCAAAAGCGCGGGTCGCGTTGATGGATGGACAACCCGCATGAGAACCATGGTCGAAGCAAATCTGTTTCCGGTGATTCCCCATTTGCATGTGCAACAGCACGATCGGGAGGTGACGTCGATGTCCGAATATATTCACACGGATCGTCGCTCGAAAAATTCCGCGGAGCAGCGGACCATCGAGTCCAGGCTGATCTTCTGTGCCTGCTACCTGCTGTTCCTGTCGGGGGCGGTCGTAAGGCGATTGATGCCATGGCGCAAGGCCGCAGCATCGAAAAGACCCGGAGTGCACGAGACGATCTTCATGGAGGCGAATACTGCTGCCAACATCCTGGTCGGCTCGTCCTTCATGGGTTTGTAATCGAGGATTTCGTCCGGCATGCCGGACGGAAACGGCCTGACCTCACAAGATCAGGCATCCGCTGTCGCCCACGCTCGGGCGGCGAACGGCCGCAAGGCCTTTACTAGGAGGATACCAAATGAAGGACGGTTCCATCTCGGGGCTATCCGAAGCTGAAGCCAAGGAGTTCCACTCGATATTCATGACGAGTTTCTTTCTCTTCACGGCTATCGCGGTGGTCGCTCACATCCTCGCCTGGATGTGGCGTCCCTGGTTGCCCGGCCCCGGCGGCTACAAAGCGGCCATGGACGGCATCCAGCACTTCGCCAGCGTCTCCATCTCGTTGCTGACATAAGGAGAGCGAAACATGTGGCGAATTTGGCTTCTGTTCGACCCGCGGCGTGCGTTGATCATGCTCTTCACGTTCTTGTTCGGACTGGCGATCGTGATCCACTTCATTCTGCTCTCGACCGACCGGTTCAACTGGCTGGAAGGTCCGCGCAAGGCAAAGACGTCAGAGATCACTCTGCCGTACACACCACCAAGCATGCCGTCCTGATGGCATGAACGACTGCATACCGGAACGGGCGAGGCCGGATCGAGCGGCCGGTCTCGTCCGCTTCCGGTAGCTATCCGAAACAAGGCGACAGGAAAACGAGCGACGGCAAATTTCGCACGCGGAGGAACGATCGATGGCAATGCTCAGCTTTGAAAGAAAATACCGTGTTCGCGGCGGAACCCTGATCGGAGGCGATCTGTTCGATTTCTGGGTAGGTCCGTTCTATGTCGGATTCTTCGGGATCACGACCATGTTCTTCGCGCTGGTCGGGATCGCGATGATCCTCTGGAATACGGCGCTCGGTCCGACCTGGAATCTCTGGCAGATCAGCGTCAATCCGCCGGATGTCAAATACGGCCTGTCGTTCGCGCCACTACAGGAAGGCGGCATCTGGCAGATCGTCACTATCTGCGCGCTTGGTGCTTTCACGTCGTGGGCCCTGCGCGAGGTCGAGATCTGCCGCAAGCTCGGCATCGGCTACCATGTGCCGTTTGCCTTCAGCTTCGCGATCTTCGCCTATTTCACGCTCGTCGTGATCCGGCCGGTGCTGATGGGATCCTGGAGCTACGGCTTCCCCTACGGCATCATCACCCATCTCGATTGGGTGTCGAACACCGGCTACCAGTACGGCAACTTCCACTACAATCCCGCCCACATGATCGCCATCACGTTCTTCTTCACGACGTGCCTGGCGCTGGCGCTGCACGGCGGCTTGATCCTGTCGTCGACCAATCCGGATCGCGGCGAGCCGGTTAAATCGCCGGAGCATGAGAATACGATCTTCCGCGATTTGATCGGCTATTCCATCGGTACCCTCGGCATCCATCGCGTTGGACTTTTCGTGGCGCTGTCGGCCGTGTTCTTTAGCGCCGTCTGCATCGTGATCTCTGGCCCGTTGTGGTCGGAAGGCAACGCCTGGTCCGAATGGTGGAACTGGTGGCGCAATCTTCCGATCTGGTCCTCCAACTAATTCCGGTCATCAGAAAGAATCATCGCCATGGCCCAGTATCAGAATTTCTTTACACAGGTGCAGGTGCGCAGCAGCATCTATCCCGGTATTCCCCTGCAGCCCGGGACGTGGGTGCGAAGCGGCGAGGGTCGGTTCAACTACTGGCTCGGAAAACTCGGTGATGCCCAGGTCGGTCCGATCTATCTCGGCTTCCTCGGCCTGACGTCGATTGCTTGCGGTATCGTCGCGATCGAGATCATCGGTCTCAACATGCTGGCGTCGGTGAACTGGAGTCCGATCGAATTCGTCAGGCAGTTGCCCTGGCTGTCGCTCGATCCGCCGAAGCCGGAATATGGCATCACGTTCCCGCCGTTACAGGAAGGCGGCTGGTGGCTGATGGCGGGCTTCTTCCTTACTACCTCGATCCTGCTGTGGTGGACTCGGACCTATCGGAGGGCGCGGGCTCTCGGCATGGGCACCCACGTGTCCTGGGCATTCGCCTCGGCGATCTGGCTGTATCTGGTGCTCGGCTTTATCCGCCCGTTGCTGATGGGACATTTCAGCGAGGCTGTTCCATTCGGGATCTTCCCGCATCTCGACTGGACCAACAACTTCTCCATCACCCACGGCAACCTGTTCTATAACCCGTTCCATATGCTCTCGATCGCATTCCTCTACGGTTCGGCACTATTGTTCGCGATGCACGGCGCCACCATCCTCGCGGTCAGCCGCTACGGCGGCGAGCGCGAGATCGAGCAGATCGTCGATCGCGGCACGGCGCTGGAGCGGGCCGCGTTGTTCTGGCGCTGGACCATGGGCTTCAATGCTACCGCGGAATCGATCCATCGCTGGGCCTGGTGGTTTGCTGTGCTCTGTCCGCTCTGCGGCGGCATCGGCATCCTGCTGTCCGGCACCGTGGTCGACAACTGGTTCGACTGGGGCGTCAAGCACGGGCTGGCGATGCCGCGGTAAGGATATTCAATATTTGCGCGGGCCCGGCGGCCGTCGAAGCCACACCGGGCCCGGGCAGCTTTCCTGCTATTCAGCGAAGCACATTTGTCCGGTTGATGCCTTGACAGAGGGGCGAGGCTGATGTCCGCGCGGCAGACGTCCGCCAAAAACAACAAGCCGGGTTGGAAAAACGCTGGAGTGGAGGATCACTGGTTGTTGGAGGGTCTTTGCCCTGGTGCAGGTGTTCAAATCTCCGAAGGAGTCGCTTGGCGATCTCGGTGCGCTGTCCGCGGCGAAATTAATCGCCGCGGCGACCGATGTCGCAATCGTGGTGGACCGGCAAGGAGTTGTCCGCGACGTAGCGTTCAACAAGGAAGAATTGTCGCTCGAACTGGATGGCCATGGCAGGTGGCTGGGATCGAAGCTCGTGGAGATCGTGACGCCGGAAACCCGGGGAAAGGTCAACGAGCTGCTCACGGAAGCTGCGACGAGAACCTCGACGAGCTGGCGGCAGGTCAATCATCCGTCGCCGGGAGGGGAGGATATCCCGGTGCTTTATTCGGCCATCAACATCGGGCGCGAGGACCGTTTCGTCGTTGTAGGCCGCGACTTGCGTCCATTGGCCGTGATGCAGCAGCGCCTGCTCAATGCCCAACAGTCGATGGAACGCGATTATGTCAAGCTTCGGCATGCCGAGACGCGCTATCGGCTGCTGTTTCAGGTTTCATCGGAAGCGGTCATGATCGTTGATGCCGGCAGCAACCTGGTCCTCGACGCCAATCCCGCCGCCCTTGTGCTGATGGACGAGAGCGCGCCGCAGGTCCTCAAGTCGGCTTTTCCAGCTCATTTCGAGGCCGAGAGCGCAAGCAAGGTACAGGCGATGCTGGCTGATGTCCGGGCCACCGGCCGGGATGCACTTATCCGTGCGCAACTTGCAAAGGGCGATCGGGAGTGCAGCGTCGCGGCGTCGCTGTTCCGGCTGGAGAACGCGTCCTTGTTTCTGGTCCGCCTGTCGTCGAAGGCGTTGCTGCCAGAAAGCAACGACATGAAGGCGACGTCAGCGCTTTTGAAGTTCTTCGATTCCGCGCCGGACGGGTTGGTGATTACCCAGTTCGACGGGCGAATCGTACGGGCGAACCCGGCCTTTGTCGAAATGGCCCAGCTCGGCAGTGTCGAGCAGTCGCGCGGGGAGTTGCTTGATCGCTGGCTCGGCCGCGCCGGCGTCGATTTCAGTGTGGCTCTCGCCAACCTTCGCCAGAACGGATCGATCAAGTTGTTTTCGACCACGCTGCGCGGCGAACACGGGGCGGCTGCCGACGTCGAAGTATCCGCGGTCTCCATCGCCGATGGTAACGACAAGCCCGGGTTCGGTTTCGCGATCCGAAATGTGGAGAAGCGGCTGTCCGCGGCGGCGCCGTCGGCGCACGAGCTGCCGCGTTCGGTTGCTCAGCTCACCGAGCTGATCGGCCGCGTTCCGCTGCGCGATCTCGTGCGCGAGGCCACCGACGTGATCGAGAAGCTGTCGATCGAGGCCGCGCTGGAATTGACCGGCGACAACCGCGCATCGGCCGCCGAAATGCTCGGGCTCAGCCGGCAGAGCCTTTACGTCAAGCTGCGGCGGTTCGGCTTGGATGAACCGTCCGGAGAAGGTGGGGCCGAAGATGAATAGCGCCGTGATCAATCATCCTGCGCCTTCGGTGGTGCTTGAGTTGCTGAAGCCGATCACCTGGTTTCCGCCGATGTGGGCGCTGGGCTGCGGCATCGTCTCTTCAGGCGTATCACCTAGCCAGCGCTGGCCGCTGATCATTGCCGGCATTCTGCTCGCAGGCCCGATGGTCTGCGGCACCAGCCAGGCCGTGAACGACTGGTACGATCGCCATGTGGACGCCATCAACGAGCCTAATCGTCCGATTCCGTCCGGACGCATTCCCGGTCGCTGGGGTCTGTACATCGCGATCTTCTGGACTGGGTTATCGCTGCTGCTCGCGACCGTGCTCGGTGTATGGGGCTTTGCCGCCGCCGTTTTCGGCCTCGCGCTTGCGTGGGCCTACAGTGCGCCGCCGATCAGGCTGAAGCAGAACGGCTGGTGGGGCAACGCCGCCTGCGGGCTTTGTTACGAGGGCCTGCCGTGGTTCACGGGGGCTGCCGTGATGAGTGCGCAGGCGCCGGACTGGCGCATAGTCGTGATCGCGTTGCTTTACAGCATCGGCGCCCACGGCATCATGACCCTGAACGACTTTAAGTCGGTCGAAGGCGACAAGCGGACGGGCATCGATTCTCTTCCCGTACTGCTGGGCGTCGGCAATGCCGCGCGGTTTGCCTGTTGGGTGATGGCGGCGCCGCAAGTTGCCGTCGTCGGCCTGCTCCTGGCGTGGCAACGGCCGTTTTATGCGATGGCCGTTGGAGCATTGTTGGTCGTGCAATTGTTCCTGATGGTGCATTTTCTCAAAAGTCCGCGCGAACGCGCGCCCTGGTACAACGGAACCGGGATCAGTTGTTATGTGGTTGGCATGCTGATCAGCGCATTTGCGCTGGCCGCGATGCGGGGAGGGTAAACATGAACAATCCCTTGCTGTCATGGTTAGGCATCGTCAGGCTCGGTCTGGTTCAAACCGGGCTCGGTGCGATCGTTGTGCTGACCACCTCGACGTTGAACCGGGTGATGGTGGTCGAGCTGGCCATGCCGGCGATGCTCCCGGGCGCGCTGGTTGCCATTCACTATGTCCTTCAGGTATTCCGGCCGGCATGGGGCCATGGCTCTGATCTCGGCGCGCGGAAGACGCCGTGGATCGTGGGCGGCATGGCGGTGCTGGCTATCGGCGGCTTTATGGCGTCGGTGGCGACGGCGTGGATGACGACGCATCCCGGGTTCGGTATTGCGCTCGCGGTTGTTGCCTTCTGCTTGATCGGGGTCGGCGTCGGTGCGGCCGGCACATCGCTGCTGGTCCTGCTTGCCAAGCGTACCGACGACAACAGGCGGGCGGCGGCCGCCACCATCGTCTGGGTGATGATGATCGCCGGCTTTATCGTAACCACCGGAGTTGCCGGACACCTGCTGGATCCGTTCTCGCCGCTGCGGCTGGTGATGGTGTCAGGTGGTGTTTCTGTTATTGCGATGGTTCTCACATTGCTGGGTGTCGGGGGTGTCGAGGGCAGGGCGACGGTTGCGGCCGAGCCATTCATCAAAGGGCAATTGCGCCAGTCGTCCTTCCGCGAAGCGTTCATGGAAGTCTGGCTTGAGCCGAAGTCACGGCGGTTTGCGATCTTCGTGTTTGTCTCGATGCTGGCTTACAGCGCGCAGGATCTGATTCTCGAACCGTTCGCCGGCACGGTGTTTGGCTTCACGCCGGGCCAGACCACCAAGCTTTCCGGCGTTCAGCATGGCGGAACCCTGATCGGAATGGCGTTGGTGCCGTTGATCGGAGCGATTTTTCCGCGCTCGCGCGGCAACCTGCGGATATGGACCGTCGGTGGATGCCTAGCTTCGGCGATCGCATTGCTGTGCCTGGCCGCGGCCGCCGTGGTTGGATCGTCCTGGCCGCTACGCGAGACAGTTTTCATGCTCGGCGTCACCAACGGGGCCTACGCGGTGGCGGCGATCGGCTCGATGATGGCGCTGGTTGGCGCGGGCGGTGAGAAACGCGAGGGGGTACGGATGGGCCTGTGGGGTGCGGCGCAAGCCTTTGCGTTCGGCCTCGGTGGCTTCGTCGGGACGCTGGCCAGCGACGTCGCGCGCTATCTGCTGACGTCACCGGCGCTGTCCTACTCCGTGGTGTTTGCGTCCGAAGCTGGACTGTTCGTCGTTGCCGCCGCGATGGCGGTCTGGGTTCATCGCGCGCCGGCGAGGAGCACAATACGAAGCAATCGCCCAGGCCATCTCGGCGGTATTGCAGCGGGAGCACCGTCATGAGCGTTTCCGAAATCTTCGACGTTGTAGTGGTAGGCGGCGGACCTTCCGGAGCGACGGCCGCACATGATCTCGCCAATCTGGGGCGAACGGTGCTGCTGCTTGATCGCGCCGGCCGTATCAAGCCGTGCGGCGGCGCGATTCCGCCGCGGCTGATCCGTGATTTCGATATCCCGGATGATCTGCTGGTGGCGCGGGTCAATTCGGCGCGGATGGTATCGCCGTCAGACAAGCAGGTCGACATGCCGATCGATGGCGGCTTCGTCGGCATGGTCGATCGCGACATGTTCGACGAGTGGCTGCGCAAGCGCGCGGTCGCCGCGGGTGCCCGCCGCCAAACCGGCCTATTCAAGCGGTTCGAACGCGATGAAGCAGGCAATACCGTCGTGCATTTCGAGGAGCGCGGTGCCGACGGAAAATTCGTGGAGAAGGCCGTCCGAACCCGTGCGCTGATCGGTGCGGACGGTGCGTTGTCGGCGGTGGCACGCCAATGCCTGCCCGGCGCGGAGCGGCTCCCGTATGTTTTTGCCTATCATGAAATCGTTCGTTCACCGCGCGCCGCAACCGGCTTCGACGGCACCCGGTGCGACGTCTATTATCGCGGCACGGTGTCGCCGGACTTCTACGGCTGGGTATTTCCTCATGGCGATACCGTTAGCGTCGGCACCGGCTCGGCGCACAAGGGGTTTTCCTTGCGCGATTCCGTCGGAGACCTCCGCGACGCTGCCGGGCTCGGCAACTCGGAAACCATTCGCCGCGAAGGTGCACCGATCCCGCTGCATCCGCTGCCGCGGTGGGACGACGGTCGCAGCGTTCTGCTTGCCGGCGATGCCGCGGGCGTCGTCGCCCCTGCCTCCGGCGAAGGGATTTATTACGCCATGATCGGCGGGCGCCTGGCGGCGGAGGCGGTCAACGAGTTCCTGGAAACCGGCCAGGCCAAGGCGCTGCGGACCGCGCGCAAGCGCTTCATGCGCATGCATGGCATCGTGTTCTGGATTCTCGGTATCATGCAGTGGTATTGGTATTCCAACGATCGCCGCCGCGAACGATTTGTCAGCATCTGCCGCGACCGCGATGTCCAGAAGCTGACGTGGGATGCCTACATGAACAAGGAACTTGTCCGCGCCAAGCCGGTCGCCCATGTGCGGATTTTCTTCAAGAACCTCGCCCATATGGCCGGGTTGGCCTCGGCCTGATGGTTACGCGCGGCAGCTTCTGGAAGCCTGTCCTGATCGCGGCGTCAGTCGCGATATTTATCGGCGTGCTCGGCGGAACGCTGACGGATACCGGGATCTGGTACCAAAGCCTCATCAAGCCATCCTGGCAGCCGCCGGACTGGTTGTTCGGTCCTGCGTGGACTTTGATTTTTGCGCTGGCGACGGTGTCCGCGGTCTATGCCTGGCGTAACGCGGACAGCCGAGCGCAACGCGAATGGGTGATCGGGCTGTTTGCACTCAACGGGTCTCTCAACGTGCTGTGGAGCACGTTGTTCTTTGCCCTGAGACGACCCGACTGGGCGCTGATCGAGGTATTGGTTCTCTGGCTGTCGATTTTGCTGCCGATCATTGTGTTCTGGCGCTTCGCCAGACCGGCCAGTCTCTGTCTCGTGCCCTATTTGCTATGGGTCTCCTTCGCGGCAGTTCTCAACCTGACGGTCGTTCGGCTGAATGCGCCGTTCACTTAGACAGGCCACGACGTTGCCGCGGCGTCAGCCATATGTGACGGTCAGCCATGGCTGAACTGTTCGCCAGTGGACGTCTTGTCGATCTGATTCTGTTCCTGACTGCGATCGAAGCCGTATGTCTGGTGCTCTACTGGCGTTCGCGAGGACGCGGTATCGCGCCGCTGGATCTCTTGCCCAATCTGTTTGCCGGAGCGTTTCTGTTACTCGCGCTACGCTTGGCGCTGGGCGGAGCAAGTTGGGAGCTTACCTGCGGCAGTCTCGCTGCCGCAGGCATATCGCACATCTTCGATCTTGTCCGGCGCTGGCGCAGGTAGCGCCAGCCCGATCATCGGCCGCTACTTCTTTTCCGAGAATTTGTTGATGTAGGCGATGACGTCTTTGCGTTGCTGTTCGTCGGCCAGCTTGAATGCCATCTTGGTCGAACCGACCGCGAGATCCGCCTTGCCCTTGTCGGTCAGAAACTTCTTCAGGAAGGCATTGGGGTCAGGCAGGTACTGCATGATCAGATCGTCGGACCAGACCAGCCCGTTCTCGCCCGCGGCCTTGTTAAGCGCCGAATAGGCGAAGCCCGGCGCAGTGCCGGATTGACGCCCGATCACGCCGGTCAGAACCGGGCCGACCAGATTCTTGGCGTCCGGACCGATCCGGTGACAGGTCATGCATTGCTTGAAAACCTGTTCGCCCTTCGCGGCATCCTGGGCGGACGCAGCACCACTGGGAAGGACGAAGGCGGCTGCGACCAGAGCTAGGGCTGTAAGTTTGACCTGCACGTTTCTCTCCCTGACTGATTCCAATTTCGGTGTTTGGCCGATTGTTAAGATACATTGACAGTCTTAACTATCAAATGGTGTTGTCGTTCCCGGCAACCATTTTTGGCGAATGGAGGGGAGCGGCGAGGGGTTGCACCGGTACCCCGTGCCGGATCAGCCGAGGTGTAAAGTATATGTGACAACTAAAACCTTCTAAACAAAGGTGTTTCTTGACTTGGAAGGTTGATTCAGCGCAATCCTAAGATCGGCGGGTTCAGTTACGCTCACCAAGTGTCAGGCAGCATTGGCACATTACCTGCTTCGAATTGGCTGTCGGCAGTCCGACGGCTTTGTTGCAGAACTCGCTTCGCAGATAGGTCTGCCTTGCAGACACAATGATCGGCAGAAAAAATGGCCGCACTACCGACCGTACAGCCTGACATCACGCTCCTTCTCGACATGGAAGGCGTGATCCGCGAGGCGACGCTGTCCCCGTCGATGAGCAATGAGAGCGTCGACGGATGGCTGGGTCGTCCCTGGGTCGAGGTGGCCGGCGAGATGGGCGGCGACAAGGTCAAGCGCATGGTCGATGACGCGCGCGTCACCGGCATTTCCGCTTTCCGCCAGATCAACCAGCGCTTTCCGAGCGGCCTCGAAATTCCGATGGAATATACCACCGTGCTGCTTGGCGGCCGGGCCGGCATGCTCGCGATCGGAAAGAACTTGCAGGCCGTCGCCGAGTTGCAGTCGCGCCTGATCGCGGCCCAGCAGACGATGGAGCGTGACTACTGGAAGCTTCGCGAAATCGAGACGCGTTATCGGCTGGTGTTCGATGCCTCGAACGAGGCCGTCATGATCGTGTCCGCGGCCAACCTGCGGATCGTGGAAGCCAACCGCACCGCCGTCGAGGCGCTGAATTCCTCGCGCCGCCGCAATGAAGACCTGGCCGGCCGCGAACTGCTGCACGATGTGGCGGCGGAAGATCGCGACGCCGTCCGCGAGATGCTGGCGCGCATCCGTGAGCGCGGCAAGGCGTTGAGTATCCTCGTGCATCTTGGCGCCGACGCAACACCCTGGATGCTGCGCGGATCGCTGATGACGGCCGAACCCGGCCACGTGTTTCTGCTGCAATTCACGCCGGCAAACAATCCGGCGGCCCCAAAGGAAAAGGGCGAGCACTCGACCGTGGAAGAGCTGGTTGATTGCCTGCCTGACGGCTTTGTGGCGCTGGATGATGCCGGCATCATTCAACACGCCAACCAGGCGTTCCTTGATCTGGTGCAGCTTGGCTCAAAGGGCTCCGCGATCGGAGAGTCGCTCGGACGCTGGCTCTGGCAGCCGGGCGCGGATCTCAATGCGCTGCTTGCCAATGTCGATCGGCACAGGACCGTGCGGCTGTTCACGACGTCGATCCGGGGCGAACTCGGGACCGAGACCGAGGTCGAGATTTCGGCCGGTGCCAGCGATGGCGAGCGCGGTCAGATCGGCGTGCTGCTCCGCAATGTGGCCCGGCGCCTCTCCTCGGGGGCCGAAAGCGATTTGCTGCGAACTGCGTTGGGCTCGATGACCGAACAGATCGGAAAGTCCTCGCTGCGCACACTGGTCAAGAACACGGTCAGCGTGGTCGAGCAGCACTACGTCAAGCAGGCGCTGGAACTCGCGCACGGCAATCGGACGGCGACTGCTGAACTTCTGGGATTGAGCCGGCAGAGCCTATATGCAAAGCTCAACCGTTACGGCCTCGAGGACAAGGGGTCGGACGCCGAGGAAACCCCAGAGGACTGATTTGGCGCTGCATTCCATCGCTACCCCAGCGTTCGGAAAAGCCGATCTATCGAATTGCGAGCGGGAAGAGATCCATCTTGCGGGGTCGATCCAGCCCCATGGCGCGCTGTTGGTTGTCAGCGAACCTGACCATCATGTCATTCAGGCCAGCGCCAACGCTGCAGAATTTCTAGGTCTGAAACAGGTCCTCGGCATGTCGCTTGCCGATCTAGAAGGCGACCTGCTGTTCCGAATTCTTCCGCATCTCGATCCGACGTCACAGGGAATGCCGATCGCGGTGCGATGCCGGATCGGAAATCCCACCGCCGAATTCGACGGCCTGCTGCACCGGCCGCCGGCCGGTGGTCTGGTCATCGAACTCGAGCGTGCCGGACCTTCGGTCGATCTGTCTCGCCAGATTGCCAATGCGCTAGAGACGATCCGCACCGCGTCGACGCTTCGCGCGCTCTGCGAAGAGGCGGCGACCTTGTTTCAGGATCGCACCGGCTACGACCGCGTGATGGTCTATCGCTTTGACGACGAAGGCCACGGCGAGGTGTTTTCGGAGCGTCGCAAGCCCGAGCTCGAGGCCTATCTCGGCAATCGTTATCCCGCGACAGATATTCCGCAGATGGCGCGGCGGCTCTACGAGCGGACGCGCGTCAGGGTGCTGGTCGATGTGAACTACGAGCCGGTTCCGCTGCAGCCGCGGCTTTCGCCGGTCACGGGCGCCGATCTCGACATGTCGCTCTGCTTCCTGCGCAGCATGTCGCCGATCCACCTGCAGTACCTGAAAAACATGGGCGTCGGCGCTACGCTCGTGATTTCGCTGGTAGTCGGCGGAAAGCTGTGGGGGCTGGTGGCTTGCCACCACTACGAGCCTCGCTTCATCCATTTTGAACTGCGAGCCGTATGCGAACTGCTCGCCGAGGCGATCGCGACACGGATCGCGGCGCTGGAAAGTTTCGCGCAGAGCCAATCGGAAATCTTCGTGCAGCGGCTCGAACAGCGCATGATCGAGGCGATGTCGCGCGACGGCGATTGGCGCGCTGCGATCTTCGACAGCTCGCAGTCGATTCTGCAGCCGCTCGCCGCCAGCGGTGGCGCACTGATCTATGAAGGGCAGATCATTTCGACCGGCGAAGTGCCCGGCACGCAGGAAATCCGGGAGATCGGCGCCTGGCTGGACCAGCATCGCCAGCCATCCGTGATGGCCACGGCCTCGCTCGGCCTGGATTTCCCGCAGTTCGCCGGCATTATCAAGGTCGCGAGCGGGATTGCGGTGACACCGATATCCAGCAATCCCGGTGAGTATCTGATCTGGTTTCGTCCCGAGCGCATTCGCACGGTGACCTGGGGGGGCGATCCGCTCAAGCCGTTCGTGATCGGCGATAACCCGTCTGACCTATCGCCGCGCCGGTCCTTTGCGCAGTGGCACCAGCAGGTGGAAGGCACCTCTGATCCGTGGACGGCCGCCGACATCGCCTCGGCGCGGCTTATCGGCCAGTCGGTGGCGGATATCGTGCTGCAGTTCCGCGCGGTTCGGACCTTGATCGCCCAGGATCAGCTTGAACAATTCAGCCGCCACGTTCGCATTTCCGAGCAGCCGGTGATCATTACCGATATCGACGGCAAGATCCTGCTGATGAACGAAGCCTTCAGGACGCTGCTGCCCGGTGATCAACCAGCGGCAACCCGGCTCGACGAGCTGGCCGGCGCCTTTCAGCAATCGGACCGCTTCCTGCAGAACGTTGCGGGCCTTATTGGTCAACATCGTGCGTGGCGGGGAGAATTGCTCTTGCGCGAGCAGGGCAACCGGGAAAGGCCGCTGATGGTGCGGGCCGATCCGGTGCAGCCGTCACGCGATCGCGTGCTTGGTTTCGTGCTGATTTTTACCGACATCACCGACCGCAAAGCGGCGGAAGCGGCGCGTGGCCGTTTTCAGGAAGGCATTATCCAGAGTAATCGCATCAACAGCGTTCGTCTCGATTCCAAGACCGATCTCGTCTATCAGAACCTCCTGTCGTCGGTAATCGAGAATGCGCAGCTTGCGGCGCTTGAGATCACCTATGGTGTGGAGACCGGTCGGATTGCCGAGATGCTGGAGAGCGTGCGCAATTCGACGCTGCGAACCGCGGAGGTGCTGGAGCATTTGATCTGGCATTCATCGCGCACTTCGGGCGGCAACAAATCCGGCAAATAGCAGGCGAGGCCGAGGTCCGTCTATTCTGCCGCGGTGCTCGCGGCGGAGCGGCGCAGGAGCGCGGCTTGCACGGCGCAGGACAGGTCGATATTCAACGAAAAAGCGATTGCAGCTTCTTCGACCACGGCGTGGCGGTCGGCGGCGACGACACCTGCGTGGTCCAATGCCTTGCGATATTCTGCCTTAAGCGCGTCGAGATCGGAAAAACGCGGAAAATCATAGAAATTGAGTTCGGCAGGCTGCAGTCCTGGCGACCGTGCCAGCAAGCGCTGTAGGATCTGTCCCCCGCTGAGGTCACCGAGATAGCGGGTGTAGGCGTGGGCAATAAGCCGCGAGCCGTCGCCTTCTGACGCCCTGGCGACCCTTTGCGCATAAAGGTCGCCGGCAGCGAGCAGGGGGATGTCATCGCTCCAGCCCGCGCCATACAAGGCCTCCAGGTCTGATTCGATCGCGGGAGCACGGTCCAGCCTGTATTGAGCCAGCACGCCGACGCCGGGCGAGCGAAGATGGTGCTTCAATCCTTGCTCCATCGCCTGATAGGCGGGCAGGAGATTGCGCAGCAGCAGCGCGTAGCCCTCGCGGGACGCTTCACCCCGCAGCAAGTCGCGAATGATGCCGGTGCGCTCGGCTTCGACGTGAAGTGTTTTGGTGCGGAGATAAAGCGACATGACGACACCGTCCGGCGATTCCGCCCTCGCAGCCGTCATTCCCCTAGTCCCCCTTGTATTTCCGAACGGCCCGGCCGCCCGCAGGTTCAACCGCGTTGGACGCCGGCGTTTGGGCGCGCCCGGCATTGCTAGGTCCGGGCTTTCATCTGTTCGATAAGGCCATGCGCTTGTTGCGGCGCGGTGGTCGCATCTGATGACATCATATCGGCTCCCATGGACGCTACAAGGTCCGGCTGGGCAATCACCATTGGGCCGCCGATGATGATGCCGACGTTCCTGTTGCGTGAGTCACGCCTGATATCGTGAATATCCTGCTTCAGCTCGTCGAGCCGCCGGTCGCTGCTGACGGAAAACCCGACGATGTCGAACCAGTGGGCATGGACGAGTGATGTGAGTTCCTGATGCGAGGCGAACGGGCCCGTACACAGGTTCCAGCCGGCGCGGCGGAAAAATTCAGCCACCATCGACAGTCCAAAACTGTGCTGCTCGCCGGGAATGATGGTCAGCAGCACCGATTCGCCGGCGTGACCGGCGTTGGATTCTTCGACGAACCGGTCGCCGAGCCGGCGCATGATGAGCTGCAATCGGCCGACGCCGAGTGTCACATTGGCAAAATCGGTCACATCCGATTCCCATTGTGCGCCGAGCTGCCGTGCGGCCGGCGCCAGCAGGTCGAGGAAGATGGCTTCGACCGTACTGCCGCCGGCAAGCAGCTCCTGAACATAGGCGAATGCGGCGCCGTCATCGTTTCCCAGCGTCAGTGCGGCGAACCGTTCGACTGCAGTAGAGGGACGTTCGGCGCTCTCGGTAGGCTTCAGGATTGGCGCACTTCGTAGCGCGAGAACGATCTTTGGAATGATCTGCGTCTTGATGGTTTTGACGACGGCGACCGGCTGTAGCGTCGGTCGAAAGCGCCAGATCGGCGCCGGTATTCTCTGTCGAAGCGATTTTGAGCGACTCGCCGGTGCGGTGTCGGTGGCGCTGCCGGCTGAGAAGGATTGCTCGTTCACGTCGGTCATTTTTTCACTCCCCCGAACATTAAGTCCTCGTCGTCAAAAACCGTCAAGTTTAATTTACGTATGGTTTAGTTGACAGTTCTTAGAACGAAGTTTAGCCTTCCCGTCATCAGGCCCGCACATAGGGAGTGGCGCGGTGCATCTTAAAGCAGCTACTAGCGGCGGTTTTCCCCGATACGGCGACGTAACGCCGGTAGCTGCTCGTTTTCCCCGGCCGATATCGCATCACCACGACGAAAGACTGTCAAACAATCTTTACAGTTTAGTTCAGGAATCCGTCGCTGCGCCTGCGAACGGAGTTTCGGCTGCAGATGACAAAGCATTCGAGGTCCGCTCGACTGCGCAACCACTTAAGGCGCTTTACACGCCAGAGCAGCGCAAGCGCCGCGATGCAACAAAGTGGACATTGGTGCAGGGCATCCTCGCGCCGGTTCAGTTCCTGATCTTCCTGATCAGCCTGGCGCTGGTCATCCGCTACCTCGCAACCGGTGAGGGCCTTGGCGTCGCGACGGCCTCGATCGTGGTCAAGACGATGGTGCTTTACGCGATCATGATCACCGGCTCGATCTGGGAGCGCGAAGTCTTCGGGGTCTATCTGTTTGCGCCGGCCTTCTTCTGGGAAGACGTCTTCAGCTTCTTGGTGCTGGCGCTGCACACCGCCTATCTGGTGGCATTGTTTGCAGGCATTGGCGATCCGCGCCAGCAGATGCTGCTCGCACTGGCAGCCTACGCGTCCTACTTCGTCAATGCCGCGCAGTTCATATTGAAGCTGCGCGCTGCACGACGTGACGAGCGCATCGCGCTGTCGATGGCTTCCTCGATCTCGGGGAGGCCGGCATGAACGCGCACGTGCAGGGATGCGCGGATGTGGCTGCGATCGTACCCAAAGCCGTCCGCCGAGAGAGCGGCCAGCGCGAAGTGTTCTGCGGGCTGACGGGAATCGTCTGGTTGCATCGGAAAATCCAGGACGCATTCTTCCTCGTGGTGGGTTCGCGTACCTGCGCGCACCTCATTCAGTCAGCCGCGGGCGTGATGATCTTCGCCGAACCGCGGTTCGCCACCGCGATCATGGAAGAGAAGGATCTGGCCGGGCTGACCGATGCCAATGACGAGCTCGACCGTATCGTAACGCAACTGATCGAACGGCGACCGGACATCAAGTTGCTTTTCCTGGTCGGCTCGTGCCCATCCGAGGTTATCAAGCTGGATCTGTCGCGAGCAGCACTTCGGCTGTCGCAACGTTTTTCGCCCGGTGTACGTATTCTCAACTACTCGGGCAGCGGAATCGAGACAACATTCACGCAAGGCGAGGATGCATGTCTCGCCTCGCTCGTCCCCGCAGAACCCCCCGCTGGGACGGGCGAGGACCAATTGCTGATCGTGGGCTCGCTGGCGGATGTGGTCGAAGACCAGTTCGTCCGTCTGTTCGAGGCGCTGGGCATCGGCCAGGTGCAATTCCTGCCGCCGCGCCGATCGACGGCGATGCCAGCGATCGGACCCAATACCAAATTCTTGCTGGCACAGCCGTTCCTGGCTGATACCTCCAGAGCGCTCGAAGACAAGGGCGCAACTCGCCTGGTCGCGCCATTTCCGCTCGGAGTCGAGGGCACCACGGCCTGGTTGCGGGCAGCGGCGGAGGCCTTCGGCGTCAAAGCCGACGTGTTCGAACGGGTGACGGAACCCTATCGCGCTCGGGCAACGCGCGCGCTGGCTCGTTATCGCGAGCAACTCGCGGGCCGTAGCATCTTCCTGTTCCCGGATTCGCAGCTCGAAATTCCCCTGGCACGGTTCCTGTCACGCGAATTGTCGATGACGCTGGTCGAGGTCGGCACGCCCTATCTGCACCGCGAGCATCTCGCCGAGGAACTCAAATTGCTGCCCGTCGATGTCGCCTTGACCGAAGGGCAGGATGTCGACCTGCAACTTGATCGCTGCCGCGCCGCTCGGCCTGATCTGGTCGTATGCGGGCTCGGCCTTGCCAATCCGCTGGAAGCCGAGGGCCTCACCACCAAGTGGTCGATCGAACTGGTGTTTACGCCGATCCAGGGGTTTGAGCAGGCCGCGGATCTCGCCGAACTCTTTGCGCGCCCGCTGTTGCGCCGAACCAAACTGGTGGCCTGATCATGCAGCTCACGGTCTGGACATATGAAGGACCTCCCCATGTCGGCGCCATGCGCGTCGCGACGGGCATGCAGGGCCTGCATTACGTGCTGCACGCGCCGCAGGGGGACACCTACGCGGATCTGCTGTTCACGATGATCGAGCGCCGCGACCGGCGGCCGCCGGTGACCTACACCACCTTTGCCGCGCGCGACCTCGGCGGCGATACTGCCGAGTTGTTCAAGACCGCCGCCCAAAATGCCTATGACCGGTTCCAGCCGCAGGCGATGATCGTCGGCGCGTCCTGCACGGGTTCGCTGATCCAGGACGATCCCGGCGGGCTGGCGCGCGCGCTCAATCTGCCGATCCCGGTTGTGACCGTCGATCTGCCGGCCTATCAGCGCAAGGAAAACTGGGGCGCGGCCGAGACGTTCTATCAGCTTGTCCGCGCGCTGGCCGGTCCTTCGGCGCCGGCGCCGGGGACGAAGCGTCCGGTGCGTGAAGAAGGCGCGCGACCGCGTTGCAATGTCTTAGGTCCGACCGCGTTGGGCTTCCGTCACCGTGACGATGTCACAGAGATCACGGCGCTGCTCGGCAGGCTTGGCATCGACGTCAACGTCACCGCGCCGATGAATGCGACGCCGGCGGATCTCGCCCGGCTGGGTGATGCCGACTTCAATATCGTGCTCTATCCAGAAGTCGCCGGGCAGGCAGCCTCATGGCTGCAGCGGGCTTTTGGTCAGCCCTTCACCAAGACCATCCCGATCGGCGTCTCCGCCACCCGCGAATTCATCGAAGAGGTTGCCGGGCTGGCGGGTATCGACGCCACCGCGACGCTCGCGGCAAGCTCGACCCGGTTGCCCTGGTATTCGCGATCCGTCGATTCGACCTATCTCACCGGCAAGCGTGTCTTCATCTTCGGTGACGCGACCCACGCCGTTGCCGCTGCACGGATCGCTTCCGATGAGCTTGGTTTCAAGGTCGTCGGGCTAGGCACCTACAGCCGCGAGTTCGGCCGCGAAATCCGCGAGGCCGCCAAGCTTTACGACATTGAGCCGCTGATCACGGACGATTACCTCGAGGTTGAGGCCAAAGTAGCCGAACTGCAGCCCGAGCTGGTGCTGGGGACGCAGATGGAGCGTCATATTGCCAAGCGCCTAGGTGTTCCCTGCGCGGTGATCTCGGCACCCGTCCACGTGCAGGATTTTCCGGCCCGCTACGCGCCGCAGATGGGTTTCGAGGGCGCCAACGTCATCTTCGATACCTGGGTGCATCCGCTGATGATGGGCCTGGAAGAACATCTGCTGGCGATGTTCAAGGATGATTTCGAGTTCAAGGACGGCGCGGTGCCGTCGCATCTCGGCGCAGGTCACACGGCCCCCGCTGCCGAACTGCAAATCCAGCAACCCGAACCCGCAACAACGCCGATCGTGGCGGCGAACCCGTCCGCCGTCTGGGCCGCTGATGCCGAGAAGGAACTCTACAAAATTCCGTTTTTCGTTCGCGGCAAGGCCCGCCGCAACACCGAGCGCTTCGCCAACGAGAACGGCGTTGTCACCATAACCGTCGAGACGCTTTACGATGCCAAAGCGCATTACGCCCGCTGACCCGACACCGCTTCGTGTCGTCGTCGTGACCATGGACAGTCATCTGTCCGGTGCGGCTGCGCGTGCGCAGAAGCTGTTGAAGGCCAACTTCCCGGGACTGGTGCTGTCGGTCCATTCGGCGGACGAATGGGGCACCGATGATGCGGCGCTGGCGCGCTGCAACGCAGACATTGCCCGCGGCGACATCGTCATCGCCACCATGCTGTTCCTCGACGATCACGTCCGCGCCGTGTTGCCGGCGCTGGCGGCTCGCCGCAGCCAATGCGACGCCATGATTTGCTGCATGTCGGCCGCCGAAGTCGTCAAGCTGACACGGGTCGGCAAGTTCGACATGAGCGGCGAGGCGCTGGGCGCCATCGGCTGGCTGAAAAAGCTGCGCGGTAACCGCGGCAAGAGCCCGGGCGGGAAGGGTGAGATGAAGATGCTGCGGCAGTTACCCAAACTGCTGCGCTTCATTCCCGGCACGGCACAGGACATGCGCGCTTATTTCCTGACGCTGCAATACTGGCTGGCCGGCTCCGAGCAGAACATCGCCAACATGGTGCGCTTGCTGGTGGATCGTTACGCCGACGGCCCGCGCCGTGGTCTGCGCGGCATCGTCAAGGCCGAGTCGCCGATCGAATATGCCGATATTGGGGTCTATCATCCGCGCCTCAAAGGACGCATCTCGGATTCGGCAGATCGGTTGCCGGCACTGGCCGCTGAGCGCGGTACCGTCGGCCTGCTGTTGCTGCGCTCCTACCTGCTGGCCGGAAATTCCGGTCACTACGATGGTGTGATCGCGGCTTTTGAAGCGAAGGGGCTACGTGTTATCCCGGCCTTCGCCAGCGGTCTCGACCAGCGGCCGGCCATCGAACGCTTCTTCATGAAGGACGGCCGCAGCGCCGTCGATGCCGTGGTTTCGCTGACAGGTTTTTCGCTGGTCGGCGGCCCCGCCTATAACGACGCCCGGGCAGCCGAAGACATCCTTGCCAAGCTCGATGTGCCGTATCTGTCGGCACACCCGGTCGAATTCCAGACGCTGGAGCAGTGGGGCGCTTCCGATCGCGGGCTGATGCCGGTCGAGAGCACGATCATGGTGGCGATCCCGGAACTCGACGGTGCATCGGGTCCGATGGTCTATGGTGGCCGATCCGATGGCGCCGGGATTCCCTGCACGGGTTGCGAGCGTTCCTGCACCTTCGCTCATTCCGAGACCGGCGGCGAGATGCAGGTGTGCAGCGATCGCGCCGAGATGCTGGCGTCGCGCACGGCGCGTCTGGTCGTGCTGCGCCGCTCAGAACGAAGGGATCGCAAGGTCGCGATCGTGCTGTTCAATTTCCCGCCCAATGCCGGCAACACCGGAACGGCGGCGTTCCTGTCGGTGTTCGAGTCCCTGTACCGCACGCTCACGGCGATGAAGCGCGAGGGCTACCAGGTCGACGTCCCCGAGAGCGTCGATGCCTTGCGCGAGCGTATCGTGGTCGGCAATGCGCCGCGCTTTGGCGCCGATGCCAACGTTCACGTTCGGATCCCTGCCGGTGACCATGTCCGCGGCGAGAAATACCTGCGGCAGATCGAGGCGCAGTGGGGACCGGCGCCGGGCAAGCAACAGAGCGACGGCAGCTCGATCTTCGTGTTGGGCGAGCGCTTCGGAAATGTCTTTGTCGGCATCCAGCCCGCCTTTGGCTACGAAGGCGATCCGATGCGGCTGTTGTTCGAGAGGGGCTTTGCGCCGACGCACGCCTTCTCGGCGTTCTATCGCTGGCTGCGCGAGGACTTTGGCGCCGCGGCGGTGCTGCATTTCGGCACCCACGGCGCGCTCGAATTCATGCCGGGCAAGCAGGCTGGATTGTCCGGGTCATGCTGGCCGGACCGGATGATCGGCGATCTGCCGAATCTCTATCTCTATGCGTCGAACAATCCATCCGAAGGCACGATCGCCAAACGCCGCTCCGCGGCGACCTTGATCAGCTATCTGACGCCACCGGTTGCTCATGCCGGCCTCTACAAGGGGCTCGTCGAACTGAAAGCCTCGATCGCGCGCTGGCGCGGTCTGCCGCCGGATGACGCGACCGAGCGGGATGGCCTGGCGACCTTGATCCAGGCTCAGGCTCATACAATGGATCTGGCGGAAGCCGAGCCGGCATGGATTGAGCCGACATCAGCCGTCGGAACGCTGTCCGAGGCGGTGCTGGAGCTCGAATACACTCTGATCCCGCACGGTCTTCATGTGGTGGGCGAGGCGCCCACCACGGAGCAGCGCATCGAGATGTTGCAGGCGGTGGCCGACGCCTCGCACGGCGCCCGCCCGGACAAGGCAACCCTTGAGGCGATTGTGCGAGGGGAGCCCGTCGAAGCATTGGCTGCCAAGGACGCGTCGCTGCTGCTTTACAAGGAACTCGCCGGCATCGACCGCCTTCTGCAGCAGGATCACGAAATTCCCTCCATCCTTCACGCGCTGGATGGCAAATACGTTCGTCCGGCACCTGGCGGTGACTTGCTGCGGACGCCGGCGATCCTGCCGACCGGACGAAATCTTCACGGTTTCGATCCCTTCCGGATTCCCAGTGCCTTTGCCGTCCAGGACGGCGCCCAGCAGGCGCAACGGCTGATCGACAAGCATGTCGCCGAAGGCAACGGGCTGCCGGAGTCGGTGGCGATCGTGCTGTGGGGCACCGACAACCTCAAGAACGAGGGCGCACCGATCGGGCAGGCGCTGGCGCTGCTCGGCGCGCGACCGCGCTTCGACGGTTATGGCCGCCTGACCGGCGCGGAGCTGCTGCCGCTCGATCAGCTGAACCGGCCCCGGATCGATGTCATTATTACGATGTCCGGCATCTTCCGCGACCTGCTGCCGTTGCAGATCAAGCTGCTGGCGGAGGCGTGCTTCCTGGCGGCGTCCGCCGATGAGCCGGTCGAACAAAATTTCGTTCGCAAGCATGCGCTGGCGTTCCAGGCGACGAATAATTGCGATCTGGAAACGGCATCCTTGCGGGTATTCGGCAATGCCGACGGCGCGTATGGCTCGAACGTCAATCATCTCGTCGAGAATGGCCGCTGGGAAGACGAGGACGAACTGGCGGAGACCTATACCCGCCGCAAGAGTTTTGCCTACGGCCTCAAGGGACAGCCGGTGCAGCAGACCGCGCTGCTCAAGAACGCGCTGGCCACCGTCGATCTTGCCTACCAGAACCTCGATTCCGTCGAACTCGGCGTCACCACGGTCGATCATTATTTCGATACGCTCGGCGGCATCAGCCGCGCGGTGCGGATGGCGAAGGGCGGGCAGTCGGCGCCGGTCTATATCGGCGACCAGACCCGCGGCGCCGGCACGGTTCGCACGCTGTCGGAACAGGTCGCGCTCGAAACCCGCACGCGCATGCTCAATCCGAAATGGTACGAGGGCATGCTCAAGCACGGCTATGAGGGTGTTCGTCAGATCGAAGAGCACGTCACCAACACCATGGGCTGGTCAGCGACCACGGGTGAGGTGGCGCCCTGGGTATACCGGCAGCTCACCGAAACCTTCATGCTCGATCCCGAGATGCGCGAGCGCCTTGCCTCGCTCAATCCGGTGGCGTCCGCAAAAGTCGCCAACCGCCTGATCGAAGCCCACGAACGCAAATACTGGTCACCCGACCCCGAGATGCTCGATGTCCTGCGCAGGGCAGGCGAAGAGCTCGAAGACCGCCTTGAAGGCGTGGGAGTTGCCGCATGAACATCCAGAGCCCTCCATCCGCGCTCGAAGGACATTTGAAGCTGAAAAGCCTCTCGCGCTGCGGCGACGGCGAGGGCAGCGTTCAGGTCCAGCTCGATCCCAAGCTGAAGATCGGCACCGCCAAGGTGTTCTCGGTCTACGGCAAGGGTGGCATCGGCAAGAGCACGACGTCGTCGAACTTGTCGGTTGCCTTCTCGAAGCTCGGCAAGCGCGTGCTTCAGATCGGCTGCGATCCCAAGCACGATTCCACGTTCACGCTGACCAAGCGGCTGGTTCCGACCGTGATCGACGTGCTGGAGTCCGTGAACTTCCACGCCGAAGAACTTCGCCCGGACGATTTCGTTTTCGAAGGCTACAACGGCGTGATGTGCCTGGAGGCGGGCGGTCCACCGGCAGGCACCGGCTGCGGCGGTTACGTCGTCGGCCAAACCGTCAAGCTCCTGAAAGAGCATCATTTGCTCGAGGACACCGATGTGGTGATCTTCGACGTGCTCGGCGACGTCGTCTGCGGCGGCTTCGCGGCGCCCTTGCAGCATTCCGACCGGGCGCTGATCGTCGCCGCCAATGATTTCGACTCGATCTTTGCGATGAACCGCATCGTTGCCGCGATTGAAGCCAAGTCGAAGAACTACGGCGTTAGGCTCGGCGGCGTGATTGCCAACCGCAGCAAGGATACCGACCAGATCGATCGCTATAACGAGAAGACCGGCCTGAAGCGTGTCGCACACTTCCCGGACCTCGACATTATCCGCAAGAGCCGCCTGAAGAAGTCGACGCTGTTCGAGATGGACGAGACGCCGGAATTGAAGGCCGTTACCGACGAATATATGCGGCTCGCTACCGAACTCTGGGAAGGCAAGATCGAGCCGACGCCCGGAAAATCGCTCAAGGACCGTGAAATCTTCGATCTGTTGGGGTTCGACTGATGTCGATTGCAACCTATCTCGAACGCCGTGGTGAACTTGAGACCTACTTCGACCGTACCGCGGTCGATGCTTGGGCCAAGCTGACCTCCGATGCTCCGGTGGGCCGTATCAGGGCCACGGTGCGCGCCGGTCGCGACGAAATGCGCAACACGCTGCTGTCGTGGTTGCCGCAGAACATGAGCGGCGCACGCCTGCTTGATGCCGGCTGCGGCACCGGAGCGCTGTCGATCGAGGCGGCGCGGCGCGGCGCCCGCGTGGTGGCTATCGATCTGTCGCCGACGCTGGTGTCGGTGGCGCGTGAGCGCCTGCCGTCGGATCTGGACTCTTCGACCATCGAGTTCCGCTCGGGCGACATGCTGGACCCCAAGCTAGGCAAGTTCGACTTCGTCGTCGCGATGGATTCGCTGATCCATTACCGCTCGGCCGACATCTGCCGGATCATGGTCGGTTTGGCCGCGCGTACCAACGAATCGCTGCTGGTCACGTTTGCGCCGAAGACGCCGGCGCTGGCCGTGATGCACGCCGTCGGCCGGCTATTCCCGCGGGGCGATCGTGCGCCTGCGATCGAGCCGGTGGCTGAACAGAAGTTGCGGAGGCTGTTGACGGCGGACGAGGGGCTGGAGCGCTGGGGCATCGGCCGCAGCCGCCGTGTCGCCAGCGGCTTCTACAAGTCGCAAGCTCTGGAGATGATTCCGCGATGAGCCGGATTTCGACAACCCTGGCAAAAGGCTGGATGCGGCTCGGTACGCGACTCCTGCCCTTTGCGGATGCCGCGACCAAGGAGCTCCCGCTCGGGCGGTTGCTGCGGTTGTCGCTGTTCCAGGTGTCGACCGGCATCTCCATCGTGCTGCTGAACGGTACGCTCAACCGTGTGATGATCGTCGAACTCGGCGTCTCGACACTCCTGGTATCGCTGATGGTTTCGATCCCGCTGGTGTTCGCGCCGTTCCGGGTGCTGATCGGCTTCAAGTCCGACAATCACCGCTCGGTGCTGGGCTGGCGGCGGGTGCCCTATATCTGGATGGGGACGCTGATCCAGTTCGGCGGCTTTGCGATCCTGCCGTTCGCATTGCTGGTCCTCTCAGGCACCGGGGAGTATCCCGCCGTCTACGGCCAGATCGGCGCGGCATTGGCGTTCCTGCTGGTCGGTGCTGGCATGCACACCACCCAGACCGCGGGCCTCGCACTCGCGACCGATCTGGCGCCGGTCGAATCCCGCCCGCGCGTTGTCGCGTTCCTCTACGTAATGTTGCTGTTCGGGATGGCCGGCAGCGCACTGATCTTCAGTGAGCTATTGCGCAATTTCAACGAGATCCGCCTGATCCAGGTGATCCAGGGCGTCGCCGTCACGCAGATGCTGCTGAATATTGCTGCGCTCTGGAAGCAGGAGGCGCGAAACACCGCGCTGACGTCAGCCACGCGTGAGCGGCCGGAGTTTCAGCAATCTTGGGCCAAGTTCCGGAATTCCGGAGGCTCGGTCCGTGTCCTCGTCGCGCTGGCATTGGGAACCTCGGCGTTCTCGATGCAGGACATTCTGCTGGAGCCCTATGGCGCCGAAATCCTCAAGCTGACTGTCGGCCAGACCACGGCGCTGACCGCGTTTTTTGCGCTCGGCACGCTGGCCGGCTTCGGACTGGCGGCACGGACATTGGGACGCAATGCGGATCCCTATCGCATCGCGGGCTTTGGCGCGGTCGCAGGCGTGTTTGCCTTCGCCGCCGTGATCTTTTCGGCACCGCTGGGCTCGGTGCTGTTGTTCAGAATCGGTACTGCGCTGATCGGCTTTGGCGGCGGGCTGTTTGCCGCGGGAACGCTGACGGCGGCGATGGCGCTGGCGCAGGACGGCGAGAGCGGCCTGGCGTTGGGAACATGGGGCGCCGTGCAGGCGACCGCGGCTGGTGGTGGGATTGCGATCGGCGGCGGCATCCGGGACGCAGTGTCGTCGTTGGCCGCGAGCGGTTCGCTTGGTCGCGCCCTGATGGACCCGTCGACTGGATACAGCGTCGTCTACCACATCGAAATTGCGTTGTTGTTCGCCACTCTGGTTGCGATCGGTCCGCTCGTGCGCTCGGCACGGCCGGACTTCTCGCGATCTTCACCAAAGTTCGGCCTCGCCGAATTCCCAGGTTAGTCAACGAGAGGGAGGTCTCCCATGCAACCCGGCGCTTACATGGACCTGGCACAGGTCACGCTCTACGTTTTCTGGATCTTCTTCGCCTGCCTGATCTACTACCTCCGCCGCGAAGACAAGCGCGAAGGCTATCCGCTCGACTCCACCGCGCTCGGTGGCGGTGTGGTTCATGGCTTCCCGCGGATGCCCACCCCGAAGAGCTATCTGCTGCGTGACGGTCACGTCGCGACGCTGCCGAACCACAAGAATGATCGCCGCGACGTCGCGTTGGCGCCGGTAGCACCTTGGCCGGGTGCACCGCTTGGGCCGACCGGAAATCCGATGCTCGATGGCGTCGGCCCCGGTTCGTATGCGGACCGCGAGGACGTGCCCGAACTCACCATGGAAAATGTCCCCTGCATCGTTCCGATGCGGCTGGCGGAAGGGACTTATCTCGAATCGCGTGATCCCGACCCGCGCGGCATGACCGTGATGGGCGCCGATAGCGAACCCGGTGGTATCGTGACCGATGTCTGGGTCGATCGCGCGGAAGCTCTGATCCGGTATCTCGAGGTCGAGGTGACGACGTCTTCCGGAGCCAAGCGCGTGCTGCTGCCTCTGCCGTTCGCGAAGATCGATCGTTATCGCCGCAAGGTAAGGGTGCAGGCCATCCTCGGCAGTCAGTTCGCGGATGTGCCGGCGACCAAGAGCCTCGATCAGGTCACCAAGCTCGAGGAAGACCGCATCGTCGGTTACTACGGCGCCGGTACACTGTATGCCACGCCCGCGCGACAGGAGCCGCTGCTGTGAAACAGGATTTTGATCAGTTCAAGGAGTTGCCGGCACCGTTGCCGGTCGGTGAGCGGGTGATCTGGCAGGGCAAGCCATCTTTCACGGGGCTCGCGCTGCGCTCGTTCCACATCCGCGAGGTCGCGATCTATTTCGGCCTGCTGCTGGTGTGGCGGCTGTGGTCGAACTGGTCGAGCGGCCTGACGGCGGCGGACGCTGCAATATCGGCGGTGTGGCTGATCGTTCCGGCGATCAGCGCCATTGCCGTGCTGGCCGGTCTCGCCTGGCTGTTCCGCCGCGCGGCCTGTTACACCATCACCAGCAAGCGGGTGTTGTTTCAGTTCGGCGTCGCGCTGCCGATGACGATGAACATTCCGATCAGCAAGATCGCCAACGCGGCCTTGAAGACCTATCGGGACGGATCCGGCGATATTCCGCTGCAGGTGTCGGACGACAAGCGCGTCTCGTATGTGCTGCTCTGGCCGCACATCCGTCCGTGGCAACTGCGCGCCCCGGAGCCGATGCTGCGGTCCGTTCCTGACGCGGCGATCGTCGCTGCCAAACTTGCCGAAGTGCTGAGCGGGCAACCGGCGCCGGGCGCGATTGCGCTCTCGCCGCAGGCCAACCGCCATCTCGTCTCCGATGTATCAGCCCATGCGCCGTCGACGGCGGCGGCGTGAAGGGAGAAAGGTCATGAGCGAAGTCCTGCACGAACCGGTCGTTCCCAAGGGCGGCATCATTGCCGCGGCAGCACTGGTGCTGTTTTCGCTGGCGACCGTGACCACGGCGCGGTTGACGGGGACGGGTGGCGTCCACATGACGTTGCCGGCCGCCGTCGAAAGTCGCGATCTCCGGTTTGAGGACGGCAAGGACGGTGCGGTGCTGGTGTACGACGCCGGCAACCGGCAACTGGTGGACACGCTGGCGCCGGGGAGCAACGGCTTCATTCGCGTGGTGTTGCGCGGGCTCGCTCGCGAACGCAAGCTCGGCGATGTCGGATCGCAGCCGCCGTTTCGGCTGACACGTTTCGTCAACGGCCAGATCACGCTGACGGATACCTCGTCCGGCAAGCAGATTGATCTCGACGCCTTCGGATCGGCCAATACCGAAGCCTTTGCGCGGCTCTTGAAGCTACGGAGTGCCCAGACATGACGTTATGGACGGGCTCGCGCCAAAGCTTTGACGTTCCCTGCACGGTGGAAATCGAGCAGACCTCGGAAACCCTGCACGCGCATGTCGTGCTCGACGGCGACATCCAGATAAAGCCGGGCGACGAAGTCAGGGTTCACGACGCCCCGACCGGTGTGGCCTTTGGCGAGCGCCTGGTGGTGCGCCGGACTGCGACGGTCGTGCGCGGCGGCCCGCTCGATCGCCTGCGGGCGCGGATCGAGGGCTATCTCGAACTGACCGAACTTTACGAAGTCAGCTTCTCGGACGGGAGGGCAACATGATTCCCATGGAAGGCGGAACGCAAGGCAGCCTGAAGGTTAGCAAACAGGCCGGCGTCAAAGGCAGCATGGAGAGCCTCGACAAGGCGCGTGAAGACACCATCCTCAGCCCGCGCTTCTATACCACGGATTACGAAGCCATGGACCGGCTCGATGTCGGCCTGGTGCGGTCCGAATGGAACGCCGTGATCAAGGAATTGCGCGCCGACCACAACAAGAACCACTTCACCAAGACTGACGAGTTCAAGAACGACCTGGATTCGCTGCCGCCGGAGCTGCGCAAGGAGTTCAAGGACTTCCTGGTGAGTTCGCTGACCGCGGAGTTTTCCGGCTGTGTGCTCTATGCCGAGATCAAGAAGCGGATCAAGAACCCTGACATCCAGGAGTTGTTCAGCTTCATGAGCCGCGACGAGGCACGCCACGCCGGCTTCATCAACGAAATCCTCAAGGACCACGGTATCGGCGTTGATCTCTCGTTCCTGACCAAGGTCAAGAAGTACACCTACTTCCGCCCGAAGTTCATCTTCTACGCGACGTACCTGTCCGAAAAGATCGGCTACGCCCGCTACATCACGATTTACCGGCAGATGGAGCGGCATCCGGAGCGCCAGTTCCACCCGATCTTCCGCTGGTTCGAATTGTGGTGCAACGACGAGTTCCGCCACGGCGAAGCGTTCGCGCTATTGATGCGCGCCGATCCGTCGCTGCTGCGTGGATTCAACAAGCTGTGGATCCGGTTTTTCCTGCTTGCCGTTTTCGCCACCATGTATGTGCGCGACCACATGCGGCCAGCGTTCCATGAGGCGCTGGGCATGGACCCGACCGATTACGACATGCGGGTGTTCCGCATCACCTCCGAGATCTCGAAGCAGGTGTTTCCGGTGACGCTGGATCTCGACAATCCGCGTTTCCTCGCCGGCCTCGAACGGCTGCGCATCATCTCTGAGAAGATCGCCGATGCGCAAGCGCAAGGCGGCTGGCTCTCGAAGGTCAAGCGCGCCGGGCTCGCTGCCCAGGCCGCTCTGGCGTTCGGCCGGTTGTTCCTGTTGCCGGTGAAGCCGAACGCGCTGCCGCGCGAAATCTGCATGCAGCCGGCCTGGTGAGGAGACGGCGTTGATATCAGCCTACACGGTCCCCCCGATCTACGCGGCCTTTGTCTGGTGGTTCAGCACCGGAGCCGTGTTGTTGCTGGTGGGACGTGCCGGCCGTTTCGAAATCCTGCGGGCGTTTCTGGGCGGCAGCATGCTGGCGGGATCGCTGGCTGGTCTCGCGCTTAGCGCCGGCGATACCAGCGTCGGCGGCGCCTATATGGCCTTCACTTGCACCATTCTGTTGTGGGGCGCGCAGGAAATCGCGTTCCTCGCGGGATGGCTGACCGGGCCGCGGCCGCAGCCGTGCCCGGAAGGCGCCAAGGGACCTAGGCGTCTTGGCTTGGCGCTGCAGGCGATCCTCTACCACGAGTTCGCGCTGCTGGCGTGCGGCGCGGCAATTGTCGCGCTGACTTGGAACGGCGCAAACCAGGTCGGGCTGTGGACGTTCGCGGCGCTCTGGGTGCTGCGGCAGAGCGCCAAGATCAACTTGTTTCTCGGCGTGCCCGTCACCAACGACGAACTGATGCCGGACGCGGTGCGCTTCCTGAAAACATTCTTTGCTCGCAAGCCGGTCAGCGCCTTCTTTCCGGTCTCGGTGACGCTGGCGACATCCGTTCTCGTCATCATGATCCAGCGCATCGTCGAAGTGGCGGCAACGCCGTTCGACATTGTCGGCCTGACGCTGGTCTCGACCCTGTTTGCGCTCGGCGTCGTCGAGCATTGGTTCATGCTGCTGCCGCTGCCGGCGATCACGCTGTGGGGCTGGGGCATGCGCTCGGGTTTCCCGCCGGAGGACACCACCATGAAACAAGAACCAGACGTCAAGGCTGCCGCTACACTGCCCAACCTCGTCGTGCTTGCGACCGTCCGCCCCGAAGCCGCGCCGCCCAGGGCCGCTGCGGCATGCGCGCGGCAGCGGCTCGAAGACCAGTTTCGCCAGAGCTTTCGGGAACAACATGCCAGGGATGGTCTGGGAACGGCGCTCGGTCTTGCGGCTGAGCCGGCAGCAACGGTCAACGGGAGGACGACATGAACTACGAAAACTATTTCCGCCGGCAACTTGATGGACTGCATCGCGAAGGGCGTTATCGTGTCTTCGCCGATCTGGAGCGCAAGGCGGGCGCCTTTCCGCGGGCCAGGCATCACAATTCCAGCGGTGCCGGTGAGGTGACGGTGTGGTGCTCGAACGATTATCTCGGCATGGGTCAGCACCCCGCGGTGCTGGCGGCCATGCACGAGGCGCTCGACAGTTGCGGCGCCGGGGCCGGTGGCACCCGCAACATCGCCGGCACCAACCACTATCATGTGCTGCTGGAACAGGAACTGGCGAGCCTTCACGGCAAGGAATCGGCGCTGCTGTTCACCTCAGGATATGTCTCCAACATGGCCTCGCTCAGCACGCTGGCGTCGCGCATGCCGGGCTGTACCATCCTGTCGGACGAACTGAACCACGCCTCGATGATCGAGGGCATCCGGCACAGCCGCTGCGAAACCCGCATCTTTGCCCACAACGACCCGCGCGATCTCGAACGCAAGCTGAGCGATCTCGATCCGCATGCGCCCAAGCTTGTGGCCTTCGAGTCGGTTTATTCGATGGACGGCGACATTGCGCCGATCGCCGAGCTCTGCGACGTCGCCGATGCGCATAACGCCATGACCTATCTCGACGAGGTGCACGGCGTCGGCCTGTATGGGCCAAACGGCGGCGGCATCGCCGATCGGGAAGGGGTCAGCCATCGCCTGACGGTGATTGAGGGCACCCTGGCGAAGGCCTTCGGCGTTATCGGCGGCTACGTCGCGGCGTCCGCCACGATCTGCGATTTCATCCGCAGTTTCGCCTCCGGCTTCATTTTCACGACTTCGCTGCCGCCGGCGGTCGCGGCCGGGGCGCTGACGAGCATCCGGCATCTGAAGCAGAGCTCGGCCGAGCGCGAACGGCACCAGGATCGGGTGGCGCGGCTGCGACGGCGGCTCGACGAGACCGGCGTTGCACATCTCGAAAATCCCAGCCACATCGTCCCGGTCATGGTCTGCGATCCCGTGCTGTGCAAGCAGATCAGCGACGTCCTGATCGACCGCTACGGCATCTACGTCCAGCCGATCAACTATCCGACCGTGCCACGCGGCACCGAGCGCCTGCGCATCACCCCGTCGCCGCACCATAGCGACGCGGACATCGAGCACTTGGTGCAGGCGCTGGCGGAGATCTGGGCCGAGGTCGGCTTGGCCAAGGCGGCCTGAACCGTCATTTACGAGCGAGCGAAGCAATCCCTCTTCTCCCATGAAGGATGGATTGCTTCGCAAGTGCTCCTCGCAGTGACGCAGTTGTCAGCGCGCGATGGCTGCCCGAGGCATTGACGGGGACCGATCCATTGGCCTTGCGACGCGCCATGAAGTTCCTGCATACGATGGGAGCCATCGGGCAGATCGGCGCGATGGCTTGCCTGCTCGTCTTGCTCAGCTTCGCACCTGCGCCGACATCACTCTCCGAATATGCCCTGCTGCGCGGCGCGATGGGCGGCATTGCGACATGGATATTTCTCCCATCGCTCGGGCTTGTCCTGATTTCCGGCTTGCTGTCGATCGCCCTCAACCCCGCTTATCACAGCGCCGGCTGGGCCTGGGCCAAGCTGCTTTCGGGTGTCCTCGTCTTCGAGTGGGGTTTCGCGGCCGTTCAGGGGCCGATGCAGCAGGAAGCGGAACTCAGCGCCCAGGTTCTCGCGCATGAGGCCGATCCGGCTGCCCTCGCGGCATCGCTGGGCGCCGAATGGAATTCGCTCTGGGTGTTGCTGGCGGTCGCAACGGCCAATGTGATTCTCGGGATATGGCGGCCGCGCCTGACGAGGCTTCCTGACTGATCGAAATTGCAGCGTCCCGCTGCACATCAACGTTCTACCTGAAAGTCATTAAAGGAGAACTCGTTACGTGTCCGGCATGACCCCGGGAATGAAACCTTCAGATGACGGCGGGGCGCAAATCCGCCGTTCACGGTCATTTGCTTTCTTTGGGTCGTAACCGACATGCCGCATCGGCGGGTTCAGCGTTTTGAGACCCGGAGCAGACATGCTGGACGAACGTGATCCCTCAATGGACCTACAGCTTTTCGTCACAGGGCGCTCCGCCCGAAAGATGGCAAAGGAAATGAATGATTCGGTTAGGCGGCCCGTAATCCTCATCGTCGAAGACGAATTGCTGATCCGCTTGGACGCAATTGAAATGATTGAAGCGGCCGATACGCTTGAAGCGGCTAACGCTGACGACGCTATTGCCATACTTGAAGCGCGGCCGGACATTCACGTTCTTTTTGCCGACATCCATATGCCCGGTTCGATGGACGGAGTGAAGCTCGCCCACTTCGTTCGAAACCGATGGCCGCCCGTTAAAATCATTGCCACGTCTGCCCATGCCCGCATAGAGGGCTACGATCTTCCTAACGGAGGTTGCTTTTTGCCAAAACCATATTCGGCTCGCGAAGTGGCGACCCATTTGAAGGACCTGACCAACCTTGAGCCGGGCGCGCCAGCTTGACGCGGCGCGCAACGGCGCGACGTCTGTGGAGATACGGGCAGTTATATTCGGTAGCAAGCCACTAGTCTCGCCAACGTAGTCGGTCGAAGTTTGCTTCGTATAGCTTCGCTAATGCGTGCGCTTCGACGGCCCAGCGTAAAGTCCTGAAAAGACGATCCCGAGAAAAATGGATAACGTACCCACGCTGATCGCGTTCATCGAGAACAGCGCGGAATAGGCGCTATCCTGATAGAGATGCGGTGGCGGCCAAAAATGTCCATGCAACAGGATATAGGCCCCCAATGGCAGCGCCGCCAACAGCAGCGCCCAGACACGCTCGCCGGTGCCAAACAGCAGGCTCGCAAGTGTAATGCAGGGGATGAGAAACAACTCGGTGCCGGATCTTTCTCCGAGCAGCCATGTGCAGAACACCGTATTGGCCGATCCGGCTATAGATAGTGTTGCCCGACCGAGTAAGGGGTAACGACGCGAGATCGCGGGGATTGTCGCAAAAAACGGAAACGAGAATAGTGTCATGAGGATCGTCGGCATACCCTCACTTCCCACTAGGCCGACCACATACATTGGATAAAACGGTGTATTGCCTGCCAGCACCAGTGCAACCTTGTTGCCCGCTGCGGCGAGCGGCTGGTCATTCGATGCATAAGTGCTTAGCCGGGCTGCAGCTTCGGCCAGATAGGTTTTCAGAATCATCGACTCTCGCAGAGCAGGGACTCGCTGACGGCCAGAAGTCTAACGAATAGAATTAAGCTTCGCAGGGGCCTGTAGTAACGGCGACCGCTAGTAACTTCGTTGCTGAGGTTGGACCGATTGGTGCCAAGGCTCCGCGCCGAGATTCGGCTGCTCCGCCACCGAGAGAGCCAGTTCAAGTTGCGGCGCGCAAGTTCGATGCCTGCCGAGCTGGCCGATCGGAGTACCCAAAAACTGGGCTGCCGGCCCGGCATCTATCGCATTTGCCGCAGTCCTCGGAGCGCACTGTTTCTTCGGGTTTCTGGCAATCGCTTCGATTTCGAGCAGGGCCCGCCTGATCCAGGTTTTTACTGTGTTGACGGGTACTCCCCTCAGCTTCGCAAGCTGCTCCCGGCTTTTGCCGTCAATGTAGGCGGCGATGACGAGATCGCGTTTTGCCGGATCGAGCGTCTGCAGGGCGGACAACGCGATCTGCCGTTGGTATATTGCCGCCTGTTGGTCCTCCAGGGCCTCGATTGCTTCCAACGCGTTCGGGTCGTCAGTGGGCAGTTGCAGCAGGGCAGTCTCATCGGAGCAGGCTTCCCTCATCGGCCTTCGCGCATGATCGATGGCGATGTTTCGCGCGATCGCGATCATCCAGGTCATCGCGGCCCCTCGTTCGGGACGGTATGCACTCGCGTTGGACCAGATGCGCACAAAGGCTTCCTGGAGTATTTCCTCGGCGAGATCCGCGCGGCCGACGACCAGAAGCACGGTCGAGAACAGCTTTCTCCGCGTTGCCGCGTAAAGCTCCGCAAACGCATTGTGGTCCCTGCCGGCGGCAATCGACCCCAGCAGGCGTTCGAGCCGCTTCGATGGCGATTCAATCGTAGCCGTCATTTGCATCGCGCTTTCCCGAATGAAAGATGCCCCGGTTTCGTTTGCACGCCGTCGGCTGGCGAGGACGTCGGTTCGACCAGACGTCCTCATCCGACCGCGCCCATCGTCTTGACCGCAAAAAATCCCGCCAGCGACGCAAAGGCCGTGACAAAGGTTCCCCAGGACAGATCAACGACCACCACAATCAGAGACCATCGGCGGAGCGTCGCAAGATTGGTCAGATCGTAGGTCGCGAAGGCGACCAGCCCGAGCAGGCCTCCGAGCAACATCGCCGCCGTCCATCCATCGTTCCTGATCGCAGGGAGGACCGCGAACACCACGATGCCGACGAAGTAGATCAGATAGAGCGCCGCCGCTGCCGCGAGATTGGGCTTCTCTGCCAGCACATCCCCGAGCGAATGTCGGTAGAAACCCATGGCGCGGTTGAGCCAGAGCACATCCGCGGCGAGGAAGGCACAAGCTGCCGCCAGGTAGGCGATGCCGAATTGAAGCATGTCGATGCCCGCCTGTGTTGACGCAAAACGGCTAAATACCGAACATTGGCTGCAGCAAGCGTGCAAATATGCCCTTGAACCGCAACGGCGCATCGGT
>Ga0209023_10001046_pt1 | contig 38637 bp, 34 predicted proteins | sample LakOneMetagenome_FD_187468 | JGI IMG/M metagenome (GOLD analysis project Ga0209023, IMG submission 187468) | Freshwater and sediment microbial communities from Lake Erie, Canada (SPAdes) (version 2) | ecosystem: Environmental > Aquatic > Freshwater > Lentic | place: Lake Erie, Canada...
TGGTCTCCTGCTGCTCAAAGAAGCAGCAGGTTAGGGTTAGTACGTGGGTCAGGTTTAGATGGAAATCCTGGGGGTCAGTGGGTCACTTCTGCGTGGAAATCAACAAGCGGTGCTTCTGGCTCCTGGAATGCTGGTGGCACGGTACCAGCTAGGGCTGCTTCAGTTTTCGTCGGGGCGTGTTCCTGCGGCCTTCCTGACTTGGCAGCCTCTGGTGGAGGGTGACCCCCACACCCCTCTGTGCCAGTGGATCAAAGGATTCGCAGCCTTGGCGCAGGATGACTTTGAGACCGCGCGCGCGCACTTCGAAGCGGGTATTGCGCTGAACACCGACAACCCCCCCATGTCGGCGGACATCCGGCGCGTGATCGCAGAAATCGACCAGCTGATCCATTCGTCTGCCGACAAAACCCCAGCGCCCACACCCGAGGCGTCAGAGAACGCGGAAGAAGGCGACGCCGCCCACGTCCTGCTCTCGAACTACCGCACGCAGGAATCGCTGCACTAAAGCACCCAAGCTGTTGCAAAGCAAGCTGCCATGACCCGCATCGACACGTCCGCACTGAGTGCGTTGCTCCGCGCTCAGCTGCAAGCCAAAGCGCAAAACGGTGGTGCGAAAAACCCGCCCGCCACGCAAACCACCACAAGCGGACCAGGAGGGCACGATGTGGCTCGCCAGGCCAAGGCAACGCCAAAAGATGGGCGGGCCATGGGCGCGGGTCTGGAGCTGGAGCCGAAGTGGATTCAGCGCTTGCAAGGGATCGCGGCTGACGACCCGGAGCGCAAGCGCAAGGCTTTCAGGATTTTCTTGGAGTCGGTATTGGAAAGAGAACTGGGGTCAGCGTTTCAAAGCGACATTCAGTTTGGCCAGGTGATCGAGCAGGTGCTTCAGCAGATTGAATCGGATCCGGAGTTGAACCAGAACAGCTTGCAGGCTGGCGAGATACTGCTTCGCCAGGCAACGTAGGTAGCCAGGGCCTTACCAGCAGCCAAAAAGAAAAAGGCCCCGCGCTATGGTTTAGATAGCTGCGGGGCCTTGATGCTGGCGGAGAGGGTGGGATTCGAACCCACGGTAGTGTTGCCACTACGCCTGATTTCGAGTCAGGTACATTCGACCACTCTGCCACCTCTCCATGTGTCGAAGCCTGCGATTATAGCAGCAGTTTTTGAAGAACCCTGCAGACGGCGTGCAGCTTCTGCCGCCCAACCCCATCCCTACGGCAGGCCGCAGAAAGCGCATCGCATCTGCCGCTGGCTTGATGCAGGTCATGGCCCCGCCAAAGGCCCGGTGGCACGATCCTGTGCAGCCAACATGCCCTGCGCGCACGGGCCCTGCGGCTCAGTTCAGCCTTCTTCAATTTCTCTCCAAGGACACTTTCACCATGCGATTCGCACACATCGTCGTTGCCGCCTCTTTGTTCGCCGCAGGCTCTGCCATGGCAGGCCCCTGCGATCTCGAGATCGAAAGCACGGACGCCATGAAGTTCAGCAAGGACAGCCTGAGCGTGCCGGCCAGTTGCAAGAAGGTCACCGTGAAGCTTGTGCACACCGGCAAGCTGCCCAAGGCCTCGATGGGGCACAACTGGGTGCTGGCCAAGGCCGCCGACATGCAGGCCGTTGCCACCGACGGCATTCCTGCAGGCGCGGACAAAAACTACCTCAAGCCTGGCGACACCCGCGTGCTGGCCGCCACCAAGCTGATCGGCGGCGGCGAGAGCGACACCGTCAGCTTCGACGCCACCAAGCTCAAGGTGGGCGAGGCCTACAACTTCTTTTGCTCGTTCCCCGGCCACATCGGGCTGATGAAGGGCACCTTTGCGGTGACCAAGTAAGGGATGCGTGCTGACTGGTGAAGGCTGGCTGCTGGTTGTCGGCTGCTGACACTGCTGCGCCAGCATTGCAGCGCAGGCAGCGCTTGACCTGAGTGCGCGTCGGCGCCGGGCCCTGTGCTGTGGACCGCGGCCATCAGCAGTCGCGGGGACCGAGGCGCCGCCGCGAAGGCAACAGCCCACAGCCCCCCAGCGCCCTGTCAGGCTGCAGGCGACAGCAAAGCCACGCCGCCCATGTAGGGGCGCAGCACTTCCGGCACCGTCACGGTGCCGTCGGCGTTCTGGTAGTTCTCCAGCACGGCGACCAGCGTGCGGCCCACGGCCAGGCCCGAGCCGTTCAGGGTGTGCACCAGTTCGTTCTTGCCCTGGGCGTTCTTGAAGCGGGCCTGCAGGCGGCGGGCCTGGAAGGCTTCGCAGTTGCTCACCGAGCTGATCTCGCGGTAGGTGTTCTGCGCGGGCAGCCACACTTCCAGGTCGTAGGTCTTGGCAGCACCAAAGCCCATGTCGCCGGTGCACAGGCTCATCACGCGGTACGGCAGGCCCAGCTTTTGCAGCACGGCCTCGGCGTGGCGGGTCATGTCTTCCAGCGCTTCGTAGCTTTTGTCGGGGTGCGCGATCTGCACCATCTCGACCTTGTCGAACTGGTGCTGGCGGATCATGCCGCGCGTGTCGCGGCCATAGCTGCCGGCTTCGGAGCGAAAGCACGGCGTGTGAGCAGTCAGCTTGATGGGCAGCTCGGACTCGGCCACCACCACGTCGCGCACGAAGTTGGTCAACGGCACTTCGCTGGTGGGAATGAGGTACAGCGCCGCGTTGTCGGGCACGGGCTCACCATCCTGGCCGCCCTTCTTGGCTGCGAACAAATCGCCTTCGAACTTGGGCAACTGGCCGGTACCCTTGAGCGAGTCGGCATTTACGGCGTAGGGCACATAGCACTCGGTGTAGCCGTGCTCCTGGGTCTGCACGTCCAGCATGAACTGGGCGAGCGCGCGGTGCAGGCGGGCGATGGTGCCCTTCATCACGGTGAAGCGTGAGCCCGAGAGCTTGACGCCCATGTCGAAGTCCAGCCCCAGCGGCGTGCCCACGTCCACGTGGTCTTTCACTTCGAAATCGAAGGTGCCGGGGGTGCCCCAGCGGCGCACTTCCACGTTGCCGGCTTCGTCGCTGCCCACGGGCACGGATTCGTGCGGCAGGTTGGGCACCGCGACCAGCATGGCCTGCAGCTCGGTCTGGATCTGCTCCAGGCGGGCGGCGGATTGCTGAATCTCCGAACTGACTGCAAGAGGCTCAGCTTTTAAGGCCGCAATTTGTGTTTCAAAAAACGCTGCTTCGTCGTCTGAATCGGTTGCGGTCGCGCGATTTAGTTGGGCAGTCAACTGTCCAATCTGAGGACCCGATTGCTTGGACAGCTGGTTGAGCCTCGCCCGCAGCTCTTCGGTGCGGGTCTGCAGCGTCTTGCGCTCGGACTCCAGGGACTGGAACGCCGAGACGTCCAGGAAGGCCTGGGGCTTTTTGCGGGTTTCCAGCCGCGCGATGGCGGTGTCGAGGTCTTTGCGAAGGAGAAGGATATCTAGCATGACTAGATTTTAGTTCCCCCCTGAGTCGCTTCGCGCCTTCCCCCCAGGGGGACGCACCCGGTGGCCCGGCAAAGCCGGTTCCACGGGTGCGCTGGCGTGGGCCGCGCCAGTAGCGTCCGCTGCTTTCTGGCTTAACTGAGGCCGACAGGATCGAAGTTGGCGCCGCAAAGAATCAGGGCCACGGTCTCCTGCGGCTGGGGCTTGTACGCGCCTGTCTGCAGCGCGGCCAGGCCCAGTGCGGCGGCGGGCTCCACGGCCAGCTTGAATTCCTTCCACAGCCACAGTTGCGCAGCTCGGATGGCGTCGTCGGGCAGCAGCAGGGCGTCGTGCACATGGCGTTGGCTGACGGCCCAGCCGATGGCGCCGATGCGGCGTGCGCCCAGTGAATCCGCGGCCACACCGCTGACGTCCACGTCCACCGGCGCGCCAGCGGCGCGGGCCGCATGCAGCGTGGGGGCGCGCTCGGGCTCCAGGGCCACGACGTGGGCGCGGCTTTCCACCCAGGCGGCCACGCCGCCGATGAGGCCGCCGCCGCCCACGCTGACCAGCACGGTGTCGGGCAGGCGGCCGCCCTGCTCTTCGACCTCTGCCGCCAGGGTGCCGGCGCCGGCCACCACCTCGGGCTGGTCATAGGCGTGTGCCTGCAGCGCGCCGGTGACTTTCTGGCGGGCCACGCAGGCCTCGAAGGCCTGTGAATACGCAGCGCCGGTGACGACCACCTCGGCCCCCAGCGATCGCAGGCGGGCGCGCTTGGCCTCGGGCGAGACCTCTGGCACGAAGACCTCGCAGCGCACGCCCAGCGCCTGGGCGGCTGATGCCACGGCGATGCCGGCGTTGCCGCCGGACGCGATGATCACGCCGCTGTCGGGCACCGGGTTGGCCAGCAGCCGGTACAGCATGCCGCGCGCCTTGAAGCTGCCGCCCACTTGCAGGTGCTCCAGCTTGAGCCAGACCTCCGCGCAGTCCACCCCGAGGGACCGGCCGGGCACGCGCATCAGCGGCGTGGTGCGCAGAAAGCCGGGCTGGCGGTCTTGGATGTGGCGGCGGGCGTCGGCAATGGCGGCGCGATCGATCATGCGGGGGCTCCCAGGGACAAAAGGCAAGGCAGGCAGTGTAGGGGCTCTACAGCGCCCTCCACAGCGCCACGGCAGCGTGCAGACAGCCCGCAGCGCTACACACCGATACACCCCGGCTCTGCGGTGTGCCATGGCAAGTGCCGATAACATGGCCAGCACCGCCGCCGGGACCTTGCTTGGCCTCGGGCGGTGCCACCAGGAGGCAGCATGTTCTTTGTTTTCGGCCCGTCAGGCCAGATGTACCGGGGTGGCCCGGAAAACCTGGCGCAGATCTCGGCAGTGCGGCGCGTGCAGCGGCCGCAGGCGCTGCGCACGCGCGAGATGGATGTGCCCACCGAACCCTTTGAACCCCCTGCCCCCCTGCACCCCACGCCCACGCCGCCCCAGAACCTGCGCATGCAGGACGCGGTGAGCGCCTATGCCCAGACGGAACAAGGCCCGCAGCAGGCGCGCCAGCCGCTGAGCAAGGTGAGCGATGTGATGACCACCGGCGCCCTGAGCGTGCAACCCGGCCAGCGCGTCAACGACGCCTGGCAGACCCTGGCCGAGCACAAGGTGGCCCAGGCACCGGTGGTGGATGCGCTGGGCCGCGTCATCGGCCTGCTGGTGCGCGCCGACATGGCGCCGCTGGACCTGCTGCCTGAGCCAGGCGCCGTGAAGCAGGCCATCGACCTGGCCCGCCGCCCCGTCTCGGATGTCATGGTGAGCCCCGTGCCTACGGTGGCTGCCGACACGGAACTGCGCCGCGTGGCGGCCGTGCTGCTGGACACGGGCCTGCCCGGCCTGCCGGTGACGGACGAGGCGGGCGTGCTGTCGGGCTTCATCTCGCGCACCGACATCCTGCGCGCGGTGGCGGCAGACCCGCCGCTGGACCTGTGGAGCGGGCCGGCTGTGGCGCTGTGATGCCAAAAAAAGGCTGAAAATCAAGCAAAAATGGCCGCTACCGCTTGATGAACAAGCGCTAGCAGCTATCTAATTTGTAGCATTTTGCCGCGGCGACAAACCCGCCTGTGAGCCGGTGATGCACGCCTGCAGTGCCACCGTAAGGACAAAGCAGTCAAGAATCAAACCAAAAAGGCCTCCACCGCTTGCTGAATAAGCGCAAGCAGCTATCAAATAAGTAGCACCTAAAGAAAAGGGCCCTCAGGCCCTCGTCTTGGTTCACATGGCACTGCAAGCGGTCACTCAATGCCCTGCAGGCCCCGTCTCCGGCGTGCGCTGGCTGATCTCCAGCCCCGTGGCCGCGTCAATGCGCAGGCCCTTGGGCAGCGGAAACTTGATCGTCTCCTCGATACCGTCCATGGTGCGCACCGACACCGCACCCAGCGCCTTGACGCGGTCGATCACGTCGCGCACCAGAATCTCGGGCGCCGATGCGCCAGCGGTCAGGCCGACGCGGGTGACTCCCTCGAACCACTCCGTGCGCAGCTCGTCGGCGCTGTCCACCATGTAGGCCCGCGTGCCCAGCCGGTCGGCCAGCTCGCGCAGGCGGTTGCTGTTGGAGCTGGTGGGGCTGCCCACCACGATGACCAGGTCCACCTGCGGCGACAAGATCTTGACGGCGTCCTGCCGGTTCTGGGTGGCGTAGCAGATGTCCTGCTGCTTGGGCTCGCGCACCTGCGGAAAGCGCGCACGCACGGCGGCGGTGATCTCGGCTGCGTCGTCCACCGACAGGGTCGTCTGCGTCACCACCGCGAGCTTGGCCGTTTGCAGAGGCTGCACATGGGCCACATCGCCCACGTCTTCCACCAGGTGGATGCCGTGGTCGAGCTGGCCCATGGTGCCCTCCACCTCGGGGTGGCCCTTGTGGCCGATCATGATGAACTCGTAGCCCTCCTTGGCGAGCTTGGCGACTTCGACGTGCACCTTGGTCACCAGCGGGCAGGTGGCGTCGAAGATGGAAAAGCCCCGGGCCTCGGCCTCGAGCTGCACCGCGCGGCTCACGCCGTGGGCGCTGAACACCAGCGTGGAGCCGGGCGGCACATCGGACAACTCTTCGATGAAGATCGCGCCCTTGGCCTTGAGGTCGTTGACCACATACGTGTTGTGCACGATTTCGTGGCGCACATAGATGGGCGCGCCGAACTTCTGCAGCGCGCGCTCCACGATCTCGATGGCGCGGTCCACACCGGCGCAAAAGCCGCGCGGCTCGGCCAGCAGGATTTCCTGGGGGGACAGCATCACAGAATTCCGATCACTTGCACTTCGAAGGTGACGGGTTGCCCGGCCAGCGGGTGGTTGAAGTCGAACAGCACCGCGCCGTCCTCCCGCACCTGCAGCACCGCGCCCGCGTAGCTGCTTTGCCCGTCGGGCGTGGGGAACTGCACCACATCGCCCACGCTGTAGCGCTCGTCGGGGTCGCCCAGCTGGTTCAAGAGCTTCTTGGCCACCCACTGCTGCATCTCGGTGTTGCGCTCGCCAAAGGCCTCGCCGGCGGCCATGTCGAACGTGGCGCGGCTGCCCTCGGGCAGGCCCAGCAGGCGCTGCTCCATGGCGGGCGACAACTCGCCCGCGCCCAGGGACAGCGTGGCAGGCTTGTCGGCAAAAGTGTTGATCACATCCCCCGCCGGGCCGGCCAGGCGGTAGTGCAGCGTGAGGAAGGAGCCGGGCTGCACGGTGGGAAGGGAAGCGTGAATGGAGGTCATGAAAGTCCCGATAAACTGACCGCTATTGTAGAAAACCGGGCAAAGCCCTACGCCCGTTGATTCCTGACGGGTGCCGAAACCCTGCGCCATGTCCCTCAAAGACCTCCCTCCCGACGCGCAGCCCCGCGAAAAACTGCTGGCCCGTGGCCCTACGGCACTCGCCGATGCCGAACTGCTGGCCATTCTGCTGCGCACCGGCACCGTCGGCAAAGGCGTGCTCCAGATGGCGCAGGAGCTGCTGGACCCGCCCTCCATCGACCCCAAAACCGGCAAGGTCGCCGGGGGCTTCGGCGGGATTGCCGGTCTGCTGCACACCAGCCCCGCCGACCTCGAACGCATCAAGGGCCTGGGCCCCGCCAAGCGTGCCGAACTGGTGGCCGTGCTGGAGCTCGCCCGCCGGGCCCTGGCCCAGCAACTGCGCGAGCGCGAGGTCTTCGATTCGCCCGATGCCGTCAAGCAGTACCTGCAGCTGCACCTGGCCGCCAAGGGCCATGAGGTGTTTGCCGTGCTGTTCCTCGACGCGCAGAACCGCCTGCTGGCCATGGAAGAGCTGTTTCGCGGCACGCTCACCCAGGCCAGCGTCTACCCGCGCGAGGTTGTGCTGCGCGCCCTGCACCACCACGCCGCCGCCGTGGTGTTGGCCCACAACCACCCCAGCGGCAGCGTGCAGCCCAGCCGCGCCGACGAGGCGCTGACCCAGACCCTCAAGACCACGCTGGCGCTGGTGGATGTGCGGGTGCTCGACCACGTCATCGTGGCGCCCGGGCAGGCCTTGTCGATGGCAGAGAAAGGGCTGCTGTGAAAGCTGGCGCTCCGCCACCTGCACCTGCGGCTGTGCCCTTCACGGCACTGCAGGCTGCACTGGCGCGGGCCGGCCGCACGGCGGGCGGTACCCACACTGCGGAAGACGCGGGACCCCAAGCAGGGCCCTCATCGGCACCCATGCCCACGCCGCGCGCAACCCGGCGCGCCACCCTGGCCAACCAACGGGCTGCGGCCAAGGCATCCCAGCGCCCACTGCAGCCGCCCCGGCCGCCAGGCACCGCCGCCACCAGCGAATCGCCCCACCCTGCGGCACCCCGCCGCCGCGCACCACCGGCGCCGCGCAGGGCCAGCGAGCGCATCACGCAACTGCAGGACCTGGCCAGCGTGGCCCGCCGCCTGCGCGAGGCGCAAGAGCGCGCAGAGGCCGAAGACAAAGCCCGGCGCGAGGCCGCCGCGAGGCTGGAGGCCGAGCGCCACCTCTTCAGCCGCAGCGTGGGCACCGTGACACCGCTGCGCAACCCCAACCTCGCGCGGCTGCGCCGCCACCAGCCGCCGCCCCTGCCGGTGCAGCACTGGCTGGACGAAGAACGGGTGCTGATGGAATCCATCAGCGACGACTTCGACGTGAGCACCCTGCTCGACACCGACGACCAGCTGAGCTTTCGGCGCCCCGGCGTGGGGGTGGAAGTGACGCAGCGCCTGCGCTCCGGGCACTGGAGCATTCAGCGCCAGCTGGACCTGCACGGCCTGCGCGTGGACGAAGCGCGCGAGGCGCTGGGAGACTTCATCCGCCACGCCCACAAGACGGGGCTGCGATGCCTGCGCGTGGTGCACGGCAAGGGCCTGGGCTCGCCGGGCAAGAGCCCGGTGCTCAAGAGCCGCGTGCAGCGCTGGCTGGTGCAAAAAAGCGAGGTGCTGGCCTTTGTGCAGGCCCGGCCCCTGGACGGCGGCGCGGGAGCGCTGGTGGTGCTGCTGCAGCCTGTGCATTCACGCAGGCGCTAAGGCTTGGGTTCGCCAGGCACCGGGCTGCACCGTCACCGCCTCACCCCGGCTTGCTGCGCCCCGCGGTCACCAACCCCTGCATCTCCAGCCGCACGCCCAGGCCCTTGAGCGCCTCGCTCTTGCGCAGTTGCAAATGCCCGCCATAGGCCTGCACGATCTGGCTGGCAATCGCCAGGCCGAGCCCGCTGCCCTGCACGGACTCGTCAAAGCGCACACCGCGCTCGCCCGCGGCCTGCAGTTGCTCGGGTGTCATGCCCGGGCCATCGTCCTCGATGTCCAGGCACAGGCAGGCGTGCCCGGCGCCCGCTTGCGTTGACGACGGCACAGAGGACGATGCCGATACCGCTACGGACACGGTCAGCCGCACCCGCGAGGCAGCCCACTTACCCGCGTTGTCCAGCACGTTGCCCAGCACCTCTTCCAGGTCGGCGCGTTCTCCGCGCCAGTGCAGCGGGCCGTGGGTGGTGTCTGCCAGCACCCAGTCCAGCTCCTGTGTGGCGTGCAGGCGCTCCATCATGCGCAGCAGCTGGGCCACGCAGTCGCGCACGTCCACGGCCTGGCCGGTGCTGCCGGGGTGGGCGTGCAGGGCGTCGCTCAGGGTGCGTGCCTGGTAGCGGTCCACCAGCTGGGCCATGGCCTCGACCTGGTGCTGCACCTCGCCGCTGGGCACCTGCGGCTGCGCACTGGCCTGCGCGCTCAGCAAGGCCAGGGGCTTTTTGAGCGCGTGATTCAGGTCCACCGCATGAGCCCGCGCCCGGGCCACCACGTGCGCGTTGTGCGCCAGCAAGCCTGCCAGCTCGCTCTGCAGGGGCTGCAGGTCGCGCCCCGTGGGGGCGGCCAGGTGCCGCGCCACATCCGGCCCCGCGCCCTGCGGCGCGCGCAGGGCGGCCAGCATGGCCTCCAGCCGGCGCAGCGGGGCCAGCCCCACCCGCACCTGCAGCCACGCCAACCCGCCGGTGAGCAGCATCAGCACCAGCCCGGCCACCACCAGCGTGCGGTCGATCTGCCGCATGCTGCTGTGCAACTGCGCGGCCGGGCCGTAGACCGTCAGCGTGACCTGCACCGGGGGCTGGCCCAGGGCGACCGGCTGGGTCAGCGCCAGCAGGGGTTCCTGCAGCGGCCCCGTGGCCCGGTGCAGCGTGGCCGACCCGGTGGTGGGCGCAGGCTCGGCCGGCAGGCTGTCCATGTCCCACAGCGAACGCGACCGCAGCACATCGCTGCCCGCCTGCGCGCGCCAGTACCAACCGGCGTAGATGGCGCTGAACTCATCGGCACCCCCGGTGGACTCCCGCAAGCCGCCCTGAGGTCCCAGATGCAGCCGTGCGCCCACGCGCTGGGCCTTGTCGCGCAGCACCTGCTCGAAGCTGGCCAGCAGGCTCTGGTGCATCTGCACGCGCAGCCAGAGCCCCCCGGCGCCCACCAACAGCAGCATGGGGACCAGCGCCAGCAGCGCGATGCGCGTGGCCATGGGCCACTGGGCCAGCGTCAGGGCCCATGCGGCGGCGCCGTGGGCCCTGGCCGGCGCAGGCGGTGCGGGCTGCGCGGGCTTTGAAGATGGCGCGGAGGGTTCGACGCGCATCAGCCCGCCACGTCGCACGCCACCAGGCGAAAGCCCTGGCCGCGCTCAGTCACCAGTTGCGGCGCACCGTTCAACTTGCGGCGGATGCGGCCAATCAACACATCCAGCGTGTTGGAGTCCGGGTCGAGGTCGCGCGCATACACATGCTCGCTGATGTCGGTGCGCGTGAGCAGCTTGCCCGGGTGGTGCATGAAGTACGCCAGGATCTTGTGCTCCTGCGCGGTGAGCTGCAGGCTCTGGCCCTGCAGCGAAAAGCGGCCCTGCACCACGTCGTACTCCAGCGGGCCGGCCGTCAGCACCGCGGCGGCCGACCCGGCCGTGCGGCGCAGCATGGCCCGCAGGCGCAGCACCACCTCGTCCATCAGAAAGGGCTTGGTCAGATAGTCGTCGGCCCCGGCGTTGAAGCCCGCGACCTTGTCGCTCCAGCGGTTGCGCGCCGTGAGCACCAGCACCGGCCAGCTGCGGCCCGCATCGCGCCAGTCGCGCAGCACGCTCAGCCCGTCCTTGAGCGGCAGGCCCAGGTCCAGCACGGCGGCGTTGTAGGCCTCGGCGCTGCCGGCAAACGACGCGGCCTCGCCGTCGTGCTCCACATCCACCGCGAAACCTGCTGCCTCCAGCGCCACGCGCAGTTGCTGCGCCAGCGCCACATCGTCTTCCACCACCAGGATGCGCATCAGTCGTCCACCTTATGCCGCGTGACTTCCAGGCTCACTGCGTCCACTTCAAGCTCCAGCTTGAAGCCGTTGGGTTGCTGCAGCTCCACGCTGTAGTAGGGGCGGCGGCGGTGGTCCGTCTCCAGCTCCACCTCCAGCACTAGGCCCGAAAAGCGCGGCCGCAAGGATTCGAGCATCACCGCCATGGACTTGGGCGCCGCGGGCGTGCCCGCTGTTTGCGGCGGGGTCAGCACCTCGCCCGTGTTCACGTCCACCAACAGCTTCATCTCGCCGGCGGGCCGGTCCGAGAGCTTGACCTCGTACACCGCCTTGCCCTGCGCGTCGCGCTCGAACTCGGCGTTCACCACGCGCGAGCCGTAGCGCTGCTCCAGCTGCTTGATGTAGCGGGCCATCTGCGCCAGGCCCACAGGCTGCGTAGGCCAGTCGCTCTCCTGCGCGACGACAGTGCCCGTGGCCGCATCCACCAGCACCTCGTGCTTGGTGCCGCGGGCGTCGATGATCTTGATCTCGTAGCGCAGCTCGCCCTTGCGGCCGTGCTTGGTCTCCACATCGATGACGCGCCCGCCGTACTGGCGGCTCATGTCCGCAATGATGCTGTTGAGCGGCTTGAGCTGCCCGCTCTGCACGCCGCGCCGCGCCACATCCTGCTCGGCGGCGGGGGCCTGCACACAGGCCAGCGCCACCGCGGCGCAGGCAGCGGCCTGCACGATGGTTCGCAAGCTGATATTTGTCATCGCGCGATTATTGCGGTTGGTATTAAACGGAACATGAATGGACGCTTCACGGTGGGTTTAGGAACGGTTGCGCACACTGCCTCCCAGTTCTTCACAACCACTGCCACACCGAAAGGAAGCACCATGAAAAAGACCGTTCTGACCCTGGCCTTCGCCGCCGCCGCCGCGGCCTCCGCCCTGCCCTCCATGGCCTGGGCCATGGGCGCCCAGGAGGCCGTCAACGTGATGGCCAAGAACCACTATGTGGCGCCTCACGACCTGCAAAAGCAATACGGCTACTGGACCGCCGAGGCGGTGTCCAACGACGGAGTGCGTGCCACCGTGCTGGTCAACGATGCCAACGGCAGCTTCACCGCCGTGCGCAAGGGCGACATCGGCACCGCCCTGCCCAGCGTGGACCGGGTCGCGCAGCAGGTGCGCGCCGCCGGCTACAGCTTTGTGTACGACGTGGAACTGGACGACGGCTTCTGGCAGGCCAAGGCCCGCCAGTCCGTGACCAACCGCGAGAAGGTCGAGTTCGTGCTGCACCCCGTGACGCTGGAGGTGTTGAGCCAGGTGGGCCGCAGCGGCGGCACCGTGAACGGCCAGCCCGTGCTCAGCGCCGACCAGATCGTGGCGGCCCTGCAGCAGGCCGGCTACACCCGCGTGCGCGGTGTCGAATACGAAGACGGCTACTGGGAAGCCGAGGCCACCAACACGGCCAATCTGGCGGTAGAGCTGCGGGTGGACGCCGTGACCGGGGCCGTGCTGCGCGAACAGCTGGATGATTGAGCGGCCCGTGCCTGCGCTGGGGCAGGTGCGGCACCAGCGCACGCAAAAAATAACACCTGGCCCGGCATGCCAACGCAGCCGGGCCAGGTGTTAAAGCGAGTGTTGTAGCGGTGTGGGGCAAGCACGCCGAACGTGCCCCTCGCCCGCGCTACATGCCTAGGGCCTACTTCCTACTTGGACAGATCGACCGCGTACTTCGACGTGCCCTTGCCAGAGCCGTCATCCGCCGCCAGCAGCGACACATTGGGCAGGCCCGCTGCCTGCGCCACGGCCACACCGTTCGCGCCCGAGCTGAACACCACCGACCCCGCCACGGTGGCCTTGGCAAAGCGCCAGCTCTTGGCCGCACCGTTGGCACTGCGCGTCACCGCCGGGTTCTTGCGGATGTAGTCGATCACCACGTCGCGGTTGGCATCGGGCGACGCCCAGATGGTGCCCGAGCCGTCGAGCTTGTCGATGAAGCTCTTGCCGCTGGTGGCGCGGTAGTTGTTGGTGGCGATCACGAACTCCTGCGCCACGTCGATGGGCTTGCCCAGGTAGGTCAGGTTCTTGATGCGGCTGCCCACGGGCTGGGTCACGTCGATCTGGTACTGCACATCGGCCGTGGTGAACATGTCGAAGTTGTAGCCCGGGAAGGTGCTGATGAGCTGCTGCTCGCCGGTCTTGGCGGGGTCGATCTGGTTGAAGCGCTTGGCAGCGGCTTCCAGCCAGTTCTTGATGTCCCCGCCGTTGACCTTCACCGCATACACCGTGTTGGGGTACAGGTACAGGTCGGCCGCGTTGTTGATGGCCAGCGGGCCCACGGCCACGTCGGTGTAGTCGGCACCGCCCTGGAAGCCGCTCTTGAACGGCGCGCTCACCGACAGCACCGGCAGCTGCGCGTACTGCGGCAGGCTGGCCTTGATGTAGGCGGCCACATAGGCCTGCTGCGCCTGGTTCACGATCTGGATCGCGCCCGGGTCGCCCACATCGGCAAACAGTGTGCTCATGCGGAAGTCGGTCTGGCCGATGGGCGTCTTCACGTACTGGATGGCGGCCTGGTGCTGCGTCTCGACGAGCGGCGCCACGCTGGCATCCGCATCCACGGTCACCGTGGCGCCCGCGGCGTTCTTGTTCTGGATGTTGCGCAGCTCGGACTTGCTGGCCGACTTGTTGACCACCCACTTGGCACCGTCCCACTGCAGCGCCAGCTGCACCACGCCCAGGGCCTTGCCCCACGAGCTGGCCATCACGGCGGGCACGCCGTTGACGGTGCCGGCCTTGTGGTCCACGCCGGCCATGGTGAAGCCGGGCGTGGCCGCAGTGTCTGGGAACACGCCGTGCTGGTGGCCCATCACCATCGCGTCGATGCCGGCCACCTTGGAGAGGTACAGGCCCGGGTTCTCCATGGTGGGCGAATACGCCGCGCTGTCCATGCCGCCGTGCAGCAGCGCGATCACGATGTCGGCGCCCTTGGCGCGAAGCTCGGGCACATACTTGGTCGCAGACTCGACCGCGCCTTGCGTGGTCACCTTGCCTTCAAGGTAGCGCTTGTCCCAGTTCATGATGCCCGGCGTGGTGAAGCCGATCACGCCCACCTTGATGGGCAGCTTCACCTCCTTGCCGTCCGCGCCCTTGGCCACCAGCGTGCGTTCGAGCACGGTGTAGGGCTGCACCAGCGGCTTCTGGGTCTTGTTGCTGGTCACGTTGGCCAGCACCATCGGAAAGCCCGCGCCCGCGCACTTCTTGGCGGCGTCCACGCCGTCCACCTCCAGCCCGCCGCCCAGCACCTGGTTCAGGAACGGCAGGCCGTAGTTGAACTCGTGGTTGCCCAGCGTGCCGGCATCAAAGCCCAGCGCGCCCATGGCCTTGTACATGGACAGCTGCTGCGTGCAGGGGATGGGGCTGATGGTGGCTTCGTAGTCGGCCAGCGCCGTGCCCTGGATGGTGTCGCCGTTGTCCACCAGCAGGGTGTTGGCAAACTCCTTGCGCGCCGCGCGCACCAGCGTGGCGGTGCGCTCGAAGCCGTAGCTCTTGTCTTCGGCCAGCTTGAAGTAGTCGTAGCTGCGCACGTTGAAGTGCAGGTCGGTGGTCTCCAGCACGGCCAGCGTGGCGGTGGCACCAGCGTTGGTGCTGCCGCCATCGCCACCGCCGCAGGCGGACAGGGACGCGGCCAGCGCCAGCACGCTCAGGGTGGCGGTGCGGCGCGAATGGCTCAAACGCGGGAATAAATCGGGTTGGCAGCGAGTGCGTTCAGACATGAACAAGGCCCAGGATGAAACAAAGGACCGAGTGTCTGGTGGGGTTTTGACAGCGGTGTGACGTGGCGGCGCAGCCGCACGGGAGCGCCCCCGCCCGCGCGGCCAGTGACCGGCACCGCAGCAAGACCCAGATCAGGCGATGCGGTGCACGTCGCCGTTGTGGGGCGAGGCGCTTTCGTGGAACAGGTCTTCCAGAAACTGCGCTAGCTCGTGCTCTGGCACAAAGTCGGGAATCACGAAGCCTGAGGGCGTCCGCTTGCCATCGGAGCCCACGCGGTAGGCCTGCCACAGCGCGCCTTCGCGCCGCACCTCGACGATGCGGCCGAAGACATTGAAGCGGGGATGCGATGTCGATGTAGATGTCGATAGCGGTGCGGGAGTGTTCATGTGCAGGCTTTCAGGCGCGAGCGGTCGCAGCCACGGTGGCGATCAAATCCACCTCGACCGTCGCGTTCTTGGGCAGTTGCAGCACGCCCACCGACGTGCGCGTGTGCGCGCCCGCGTCCCCCAGCACAGCGAACAGCAGGTCCGAAGCGCCATCGGCCACTTCGCTTTGCTGCGTGAACGTGGGGGCCGACTGCACATACACCGTGATGCGCAGAATCGCCTCGACCGCATCGAGCGAGCCGAGCGCGCGCTGCAGCAGCGCCAGCGCCCGCATCGCGCACACCTTGGCGGCCTTTTGTGCATCGGCCAGCGACGCACTGGCGCCGGCCGCACCCGTGACCACCACGGTGTCGCACACGCGCGGGATCTGGCCGCTCAGGTAGATGTGGTGCCCGTCGCGCACCAGCGGCACGTAGTTGCCACCGATCTTGATCTCGCCATCGAAGCTGTAGCCCAGGGCCTGGGCTTGTTCCTGAAAACGCGCGTCACGGGACATAAGAAATCTCGGCATTGAAGAGGGCCACCACTATGCCATTGAGCGCGTCATTGAGCGCATACGCAGCCACTGGCTCGGCCCCCACCAGTGCACCCGCGGAACTGGCTCGGCCAGGTCACCGGATGCATCCCCCTGGGGCGGGAAGGCGCCGAAGACGAAACAAGGGGGGGTCAAAGATACCGTGCGAACGGGTCCACCAGCGACGCCAGCGTCACGTCTGCGGGCTGCCCTGCAGTCTCGGGGCGCCAGGCTGGCTCGGGCCCTGCGGCCACCGGAATGACCTTGATCGGCTGCATTTTGCGGCCATAGAGGCGCTGCACGCGCTCATCCAGCGTGGGGTGCGAGTCGAGCCAGCGCTCCATGCGGCCGCCGCCGCCCAGGTCCACCAGCAGCATGTGCTGCACCGAGGGGTGGTTCAGCCCCGTCTGGCTGTGCTCTTCGTAGCCGCGCGGCAGGTCGCGGCGCTGGGCCATGACCTTGCGCAGCACGCCGCCCAGGCCGTCGCGGCTGCGGGTCCACTGCACGGCGCGGGCGTCGGCCAGGTACTCGCGCTGGCGCGACACCGCGGCCTTGAGCATGCGGCCGGTCAACCAGCCGGCAAGGCCCGCCAGCATGATGGCCGACCCGAACCACCACGACAGGCCGCGGCGCTCGCGCAGCGTGTCGCCGAAGTTGTAGACCAGCTCCAGCCCGAACACCATGCCCGCCAGCTGCATCTTCATGCGCGTGTCGCCTTCGTGCAGGTGCGAGAGCTCGTGCGCGACCATGCCCTGCATTTCCTCGCGGTTGAGGTAGTCGAGCGCGCCCTGTGTCACGGCGATCACCGCATCGCTTTCGTCCCACCCCGCCGCAAAGGCGTTGATGGCGTCAGCCCGCGGCATCACCATGATCTCGGGACGCGGCATGTGGGCTGCGATGCACAGCTCGTCGACGATGTTGGACAGGCGCTGCTCGGCATGCGAGAGCGAGGGCCGCAGCTCGCGCGCGCCCACCCGCTGGGCCAGCTTGACGCCACCCGCGCGCAGGTTGGAGGTCTCCACCCACCAGCCGCCCAGCACCAGCAGGAGCGACACGCCCACGTTGGCCGCCAGAAAGCCCTGCGGAAAAGGCAACCGCCCCGGCAGCACGGCGGCCATCAACACCCAGGCCAGCGCGAGCGCCGCATGCACGGCGACAACCAACACCGCCACAGCGAGTGCAAAGCCCAGCAGCAGGCGCCGCGTCTCGCTGCGCGCGCTGTCCTGATGGTCCCAGAACTTCATGGCACCCTCTCCCATTGGTGAGATATCCACTGCGGGCAGAACTGGCCGCAGCCCTGCCGGCGCACGCGTGGATGCGGACGGGCCGTGCCGCTACGTGCGTCCCGTGGAGGGAACAGCGCCGCCAGCGACTCAGAGGCCCATCGATATGGCTTACGAGAACCGCACCTGCGGCGCGGTGCGCTCTTCGTCGCTGCGCGTGGATTCGAGCATCGGCACGGTGGGAAAGCCCAGCAGGCGCGCCACGACCAGGTCAGGAAACTGCGCTGCGGCGTCGTTGAATTCCAGCGCCTGGTCGTTGTACGCCTGGCGCGCGAAGCCCAGGCGGTTTTCGGTGCTGGTCAGCTCTTCGGACAGCGACTGCATGGTGGCGTCGGCCTTGAGTTCAGGGTAGGCCTCGGCCACCACCATCAGGCGGCCCAGGCTGCTGCCCAACGCGCCCTCCGCGGCGGCCAGCGCGCCCATGGCGTTGGCACTGCCCGGCTCTGCCCGCACGGCGGCGGCAGCGCCCTGGGCCTGGCCGCGGGCCTTGATGACGGCTTCGAGCGTGGCGGCCTCGTGGCTGAGGTAGGCCTTGGCGACTTCGACCAGGTTGGGCACCAGGTCATGGCGGCGCTTGAGCTGCACGTCGATCTGGCCAAACGCGTTGGCGATGCGGTTTCGCAGCTGCACCAGCCGGTTGTACACAATGACGGCCCACACCGCCAGCACGGCGATCAGGCCCAGAACGATCCAAGCAGTAGCTGACATGTCCCACCCTCCTTGTTGTGAATTGAATGAATGGATGCTGGGCGCATCTTAGTAGCGCTCCTTTCCCAAAGGGGCCATACATTTCAGCGGGTAGGGATTTAAGAGTTAAAAAAGCCTGTACCGCTTACCTATAAAGCGCTAGCAGCTATTAAAAACATAGCGCTCAACGCTATGGGTACACACCCGGCCCATCCACAGGCTGCGAGGGAAACGGCCCAGCCGCTCAGGGGGTGCCCTTGTTCCTCATCCAGTCCGCCGTGCCCATGAAGCTTTCCTTCAAGCGGGCGCGCAAAGCGTCGGGCACGCCCGTCTCGCCCATGGCCTGATCCATGCAGGCGACCCACTGGTCGCGCTCCTTGATACCGATGGAAAACGGCATGTGCCGCATGCGCAGGCGCGGGTGACCGAAGCGGCTTTGGTAGTGGTCGGGTCCACCCAGCCAGCCGCACAAGAACCAGAAGAGTTTTTGCCGCGCCTGCACGAGGTCGCTGCCGTGGGCTGCACGCAACTCGGCGTAAGCAGGCTCCAGGTCCATCAGGTCGTAGAAGCGCTCGGTGAGTGCCAGCACGCGCGCTTCGCCGCCGATCCATTCGAACGGCGTGACAGCGGCCGCCGCAGCCTCCTGGCCGGGCTCGGTGTCTGCTTGGGGGTCTTTGGAAACGTCTGAATTCATGTCAAAAATGGCGCTGCCGCTTGACCATCAAGCGGCAGCAGCTATCGAATATATAGCAACAGGTGATGCAGCACTGGCGCTACCCCACAGAGGGCACACGCCAGCCTCTCACTCCGCCGCGCGGCGCAGCGTGTCCACAACGGGCCGCAGCAGCACCTCGCGCAGGCCCCACCAGCCAGCGGCCAAGGCCAGCACAGCGCCTGCCACGGCGCCCGCCAGCGGCACCCAGGGCGACGCGGTCCAGGCGAAGTCGAACACGAAGCGCGCCAGCGCCCAACCCACGCCCACGGCCACACTGCTGGCCAAAAAGCCGGCCAGCAGCCCCACGCCCACCAGCTCGGCGCGCTGCACCTGCCGCAGCAGGCTGGCGCGCGCACCCACGGCGCGCATGATGGCGTATTCGCGCGCACGCTCTTCACGCGTGGCGGTGACGGCTGCGAACAGCACCACCAAGCCGGCGGCCAGCGTGAAGGCGAACAAGAACTCCACCGCGCGGATCACCTGGTCCAGCACGCGCTGCACCTGGTTGATGGTGGCCGCCATGTCCACGTTGGTGATGTTGGGGAATTGGCGCACCAGCGCGTTGTCGAAGCCGTGCACCTCGGGCGCGCGGTACGCGGCCAAGTAGGTGACGGGCACGTCCTTCACACTGGCCACCGGGTACATCACGAAGAAGTTGGCGCGCATCGAGCCCCAGTCCACCTTGCGCAGGCTGGTGATGCGGGCCTCGTTCAACACGCCGCCCATGTCGAACTGCAGGCGGTCGCCCATCTTCAGGCCCAGGGTCTCGGCAATGCCTTCTTCGACGCTGATGGCGCCCTCTTCGCCCGCGGTCCACCGGCCTGCCACCACCTGGTTGTGGGGCGGCGCCTCGGTGGCGTTGGAGAGGTTGAATTCGCGGCCCACCAAGCGCTTGGCGCGGTCGTCGGTGTAGTCGGCCGGGCCCACGGCCTTGCCGTTCACCGCCACCAGGCGCCCGCGGATCATGGGGTACCAGTCGTACTTGGCAACGTTGTTGTCCTTGAGCGTTTGCTGAAAGGCATCGGCCTGGTCGGGCATGACGTTGATCACGAAACGGTTGGGCGCATCGGGCGGTGTGGCCTTGCGCCAGCTGTCCACCAGGTCGGTGCGCAGCAGCACCAGCAGCACCAGGGCCAGCAGGCCCACGGCCAGGCTGCTGACCTGCACCACGGCATAGGCGGGCCGCGCCGATATCTGGCGCGTGGCCAGCACCAGCCAGCGCGGGGCGGTGGCCTCGTTCACGCTCCGCCGCAGCAGCTTGACCGCCACCCAGGCCAGGCCCGCGAACAAGAGCACCGCGCCCGCAAAGCCGCCCACCGCGATCAGGCCCAGCTTGATGTCGCTGCTCACCGTCAGCAGCAGTGCCGCAAAGCCTGCGATGCCAATGCCCAGCACCGCCATCGACGCCGGCTTGAGCCCGCCCACGTCGCGTCGGATCACCCGCAGCGGCGGCACCTGGGCCAGCTGTAACACGGGCGGCAGGCCGAAGGCGAACAGCAGCGTGAGCCCCATGCCCAGGCCAAAGGCCACGGGCCACAGGCTGGGCGCGGGCAAGGCGGACTCCACCAGGCCCGCCAGCAGCAGCACGAAGGCGTGGTGCACCGCATAACCCAGCAGCACGCCCAAGGCGCTGGCAAACAGGCCGACCAGCGCGAACTCGGTCGTGTAGGCGCCTGCGATGGTGCGCTGGCTTTGCCCCAGCACGCGCAGCATGGCCGACGCGTCCAGGTGCTCTGCCGCGAAGCCGCGCGCGGCCAGCGCCACGGCCACGGCCGACAGCAGCGCGGCCAGCAGGGCCACGAGGCTCAGGAATTTTTGGGCACGGTCCAGCGTCTGGCGCATTTCGGGGCGGCCGCTCTCGAGCGACTCCACACGCACGCCGTGCACCTCGGGCTTTTTGAGCTCTGCGGCAGACCAGTCGTTGAAAGCCTTGACCGCAGGCGCCGGGCCGGTGACGGCAAAGCGATAGGTGAGGCGGCTGGCGGGCTGCACCAGGGCGGTTGCTGCCAGGTCGCCTTCATTGACCATCACGCGCGGCGCAAAGCTCATGAAGCCTGCACCCCGGTCCGGCTCGATGACGATGATGCGGGCGATGCGCAGCTGCGCATCGCCCAGCAGAAGGAAGTCGCCCATCGCCAGATTCAGCGATTCGAGCAAAGGCGCATCGACCCACACCTCGCCCTTGGCGGGGATGTCCCGCGTGGGCTGGTCGATGGCGCCGGGCGCGTCGGCCACCCGCAGGCTGCCGCGCAGCGGGTAGCCGGGCTGCACGCTCTTCAAGGCCACAAGCTTGCTGGCGCCGCCCTGGGCGTCGCTGGCGCGTCCCATGGTAGGAAAGCCGAGGGTGGTGACCGACTGGAGGCCCAGCGCCTTGGCCTGGTCCACAAAGGCCTGGGGCGTGGGGTTGTCGCTGGCCACGACCGCGTCGCCGCCCAGCAGCTGCAGGGCGTCACGCTGCAGGCCGCCCTGCAATCGGTCGGCAAAGAAGCCCACCGACGTGAGTGCGGCCACCGCCAGGGTGACGGCAACGATCAACAGGCGCAGCTCGCCCGCGCGCAGGTCACGGGCCAGGGTGCGCCAGCCCAGGCGCAGAAAAGACAGGTTCATGGCGCGGACCTTAGCGCAAAGCGAACGGGCCGTCAGCCCGTGGGGTGTTTGGGGCGGTGCGCGGGCAGCGGACCGGCCCGCTGCGGTCAGGGCCGCGCCGTGGCGGCTGCCTCGCTGCCTTCGCCCGCGCCCAGCCGCTGCTCCAGCGCCTTGAGCACAGGTTCGATCTGCGCGCCCACCCGGATCTGCGGGTTGGAAAAGCCGTCGGCCTTGCCGGCCTCGACCTCGCGCTGCTGGATCAGCGGCACGGCCTTGGCGAAGGCGTCGGTGAACGAATGGGTCTGGCGCAGTTGCTCATTGAACACCGCGCGGCCGAAGAACGTGAGCTCGGACAGCCTGCCGCAGCCGTACGAGGTGTGCGTGGCATCGGCCGCGGTCATGATGAGCGTGCCGTCGGTGGCGAGCGGGTCGATCCAGCCGCCCGAAAAGCAGGCCGACACGGCAATCACGCGGTGGCGAATGCCAGCGTCGTCCAGTGCAGCGCGCAGCATCTCGGGCGTGACGGGCGGCACCTCCAGCGGCCAGTGCGACGCCGCCAGTTCGTGGTTGCGCGCGCCGTGGGATGTCATGTAGACCATGAGCACGTCGTTGTCGCGGTCCATGCGGTCTGCCAGCGCCTCGATGGCGCGCTGCAGGTTCTGCGGCGTGGCCCACAGGTGGGTGCCTGCGGTTTCCGCATGGTTGAGCAGGTGCAGAACGCGGCCGTCGGCATCGAAGCGCTCCTTCAGCAGCGTGCTGACCATGGTGCTTTCGCGGCGGAAGACTTCTTCGCTGGCATAGGGGGCGAACACCAGGCCGTAGACATCCACCACGCCAGGGCGCTCGGGCAACAGCGCCTGCACTTGCTGCGGCCACAGTGCCTGCTGGGCTTCGAAGACCGTCTGCGACAGGTGCAGGCGTGCCGGCTCCGGGGCAGCCTCCTGGGCTGCAGCGACGGCTTCGGTGTCCAGCTCCCAGGGCCGGTCGGGAAACTGCCACGTGGCCAGGGCCGCCAGGCCCACCAACCCGGCGGCAAAGACCGCCGTGCGCACGCGCGAGCGGATGAAACGTGCACTGACCACGAGCACCGCCGCCAGCAGCCACGCGAACAGCGGGATGTACAGTGCCCACATCACCCATCCGGCGATCTGCCCCTGCCAGGTCTGCGGCCTTTGCGCCGCCCAGCCCAACAGCCCGTAGGTGAGCAGTGTGGGAACCATGGGCGCCCAGGTGGAGAGTGCGAACCACGCCGCCAGACCGCCCGAAGGTTCGGGGCTGGCGGCCCCTGGTGCCGCGGCCTGTTCCCGCAGCGCCGGGGCCATGGCCCACCAGGCAAACCACAGCAGCGCCAGCGTTGTCCAATACGGAATCAGCCAGCCGCGCAAGTTGAACTGCGCGGGGCCCACGATCTCCAGGCGCGCGACGGCCGCCAGCAGCGCACCGCTGGCCAGCGCCAGCACCACCAGTTGCCAGGGCGTGGGCGCCGCCGCGCCGGTACGGGGCGCCAGGAAAAATCCGGCGCGTAAGCCTTCGCGGACCCAGTCCCAGAGCGACAGTCGGGCAGAGCCCGCAGGCCCGCCATGTGTGTTGCCAACAAGCGCCCCCGGCGCGGTGGGCGTTCCGCTCAGCGGGACTTCGATCTCTCCGGGCACAGGGCCCCATTGGCTGGGCAGGGTGTTGTCCCAGGTGCCATGGATGTGACGGTCATTCATGCGCGCATCATGCCATCTGCGCATGACGTGCTTGCACTGCGACGGGCCCCTCGACGGTGGCCGCCGTAGCCGTAGCCGTAGCCGTAGCCGTAGCCGTTGCCGTTGCCGTAGCTGTGGCACGGCATCCGACCGCTATCGCTATGCCTGCGACGCAGCCCCCACCGCGGGCAGCACCGCAGGCGCCTGCGCCAGCTCCGGCTGCAGCAGCAGCCTGTCGGCCCCGCTGTAGCAGACGAAGCGGCGGTTGGTCGCCCGCCCGATGGCGCACAGGCCCAGCTGCTGCGCCACCGCATGGCCCATCTGCGTCATGCCGCTGCGCGACACCACGATGGGCACGCCCATCTGGGCCGACTTGATGACCATCTCGCTGGTAAGGCGCCCGGTGGTGTAGAAAACCTTGTCGGCACCCGACATGGGCTCGGGCGCGGGCTCGCCTGCAGCCCCCTCAGCCGCGAGTCTTGGCGGCTGCGCATTCATCCACATCCAGCCTGCAATCGTGTCGATGGCGTTGTGGCGCCCCACGTCTTCCACAAAAGTGAGCAGTTCCTCACCCTGGAACAGCGCACAGCCGTGCACCGAGCCGGCAGACTTGTACGTGGATTCCTTCAGGCGGATCGCATTGACGATGCCGTACAGCTGGGCTTGGGTAAGGCGCGCCTCGGGCAGCACGATGCGGTCCACCTCGTCCATCAAGCCACCGAACACGCTGCCCTGCCCGCAGCCGGTGGTCACCACCTTGCTGGCAGTGCGCTCTTCGATGCGCTCGATGCCGTGGCGCGTGCGCACGGCGGCGGCGTGCACGTCCCAGTCGACGGTGATGGACTCGATGTCGAAGACCGACTCGACCAGGCGCTGGTTGCGCAGGTAACCGAGCACCAGGAGCTCGGGGTGCGCGCCCAGGGTCATCAGCGTGACCAGCTCGCGCCGGTCCACGTACACCGTGAGCGGGCGCTCCGCGGGGATGGAGACCTGCTCCCGCTCGCCCAGTTCGTTGACCACCTCGACGCTGTGGGTGAGCGGGGCCGTGGCCTGCGTCAGGCGCGGCAAGGGCGGGGCGGTGGAATCCGTTGCGGTGCGGGAGGTCATGGAGGGACTATACGCAGGCGTGCTGAATGCAGACGCTGCCTAGCCTGGCCCTGCGCCGGGCGGGGCCAAGGGCGAAGAGGAGGTGCGCCGAGAGATTCGCAGGGGTGCGGTCTCTGTGCGGCCCATCGCAGAAGTGGCACGCACCCCGCGCACCCGGCCGACGGCGATCAGGGCTTGGGTGCCGATGCCGCGGCGGCGGGCGTGGCCGTGTTGGGCGGGCTGCTGGCCGTGCCCGGTGGCGAGTGGGCGCCTGCGGCCTCCAGGGGCTTGGCCTCCGGCGGTGTGTAGGCGAACGGGCCGGGGTCAGCGCACGAGGCGCCGGTGGCCACCGCAGGCTTGGCATCCGGCGTGGTCTTGCGGTAGTGGGCCGCCACCTTGTCCTGCGACAGGCACAGCTTGTAGTTGTCGACCTTGCCGGCCCAGGCGGCCTTGGCAGCGGTTTCTGCTGCCTTGGCGGCGGCCTCGGGCGAGGGCGGCGGCAGCTTGGCCACGGCCAGGCTGCACGCACCAGCGGCACACAAAGCCAGCGCCAGGGTACGGAGGGGGTGTGGAGTCTTCATGGTGGGGTGTGCCTCACATGTCATGCCTGCGCAGGCTTGCCTGCGGCGGCGGCCGCCTCGGCCGGCCCATCCACGGCGCTGCGCTGGCGTGGAATCTTGCCGGCCTCGATGTCGTCGTACCAGAGCTCGTGGTGCTCCCTGGCCCAGGTGTCGTCCACATAGCCGGTCTTCATGGCCTTGTAGGCGCCGTCCATGCCGATGGTGCCCATGTAGATGTGGCCCATGAACATCATCATCATCACCACCGTGGCCACGGCATGCACCATGTGCGCGATCTGCATGGTGCCGCGCTCGTAGATGAGCCCGGGGATCAGCTTGTCCAGCACCAGGCCCGAGGCCACCACGATCACGCCCAGGCCCAGCACGCCGGCCCAGAACACGATCTTCTCGCCCGCGTTGAAGCGGTGCGAGGGCACCTCTTGCCCCGACAGCATTCCGCCGCCCTTGGCGATCCAGGTGATGTCCTCGCGGCGCGGCAGGTTGTCCTTGAGGAACGTGAGGAACACTATGACCAGCGACACCGCGAACAGCGGGCCGGCGAAGTTGTGGATGTTCTTGAGCGCATACGCCAGCCAGCCGAACAGCGTGGCACCCATGATGGGCAGCAGGAAGAACTTGCCGAACGCCATCACGATGCCCGACAGCGCCAGCGCCACGAAGGCAATCGCGTTGGCCCAGTGGGCCGAGCGCTCGAACGGGGTGAAGCGCTCGATCTTGCGGCCGGTCTCTGCACCGTGCACCTTGATCGCGCCCTTGCCCCAGTAGAACAGCGCAATCGCACCGGCCACGATGAGCAGCAGCGAGCCGCCGTACGGGATGATCCACTGGTTGCGCACCTGCCGCCAGGCCTCGCCCGCGTTGGTCACGCGCGAGCCGGGGTACTGCACGAAGGGCTGGATCAGGTTGCCGGCCTCGGGCGCCTGGCTCTTGGGCAGGCTGCTGGTGCCGGTCACGCCCTGCCCCACCTGCCGCCACATGGGCGCGTTGTTGCCGGGCTGTACCTTGGCGCGTTCGCCGTTGGTCTGCTCAGGGTACTTGGGGTCGGCACTCGCGTCCGGCTTGACCTCGAAGATGTTCTGGCTCTGGATGCCGCCCGCGGCCGGGGCCGCGGTGGCAGGCGCAGGCGCTACTGCTGCCGCAGGCGCAGAGGCTGCATCGCCAGCGGCCGGGGCCTGCGCCAGTGCGGGGCCGCAGGCCACCCCGACCACCAACGCCAATGACCACAGGATGTGTTGCATGGCGGGCCTCACTTCGCGGTGATGCGCGTGTACTCGTTCTGGCCGTACTGCTGGCGCGTCTTGAGCTGCGCCTCCCAGCTGGCCTTGTCACCGGCCGTCCAGCCCGGCTGCGTGAAGGTGCTGCCCGTGCCGGCGTAGGGGGCCGCATCGCTGCGGATGCCGGCGCCAGTCTGCGGCTTTTCGCCGCAGGCGGTCAGGGCCGCCAGGGCCACGGCCGCCGAAGCGATCAGCAAGGTGCGGTGCATCGTGATCATGACTTGCCCCCTGCAGGCTGGCCGGCCTGCTGCGAGCCGTAGGCCGTGCCCCAGCCCCACACTTCGGCGCCCTTGCCGCGCTGCACCACGCGGTTGCGGAAGATGTCCGCCACCACGTCGCCATCGCCAGCCAGCAGGGCCTTGGTGGAGCACATTTCGGCGCAGGCCGGGAGCTTGCCCTCGGCCAGGCGGTTGCGGCCGTACTTGTCGAACTCGGCCTGGCTGCCATGCTCTTCAGGGCCACCGGCGCAGAAGGTGCACTTGTCCATCTTGCCGCGCACGCCGAAGGTGCCGGTGGACGGGAACTGTGGCGCGCCAAACGGGCAGGCGTAGCTGCAGTAGCCGCAGCCGATGCACACGTCCTTGTCATGCAGCACCACGCCTTCGTCCGTGCGATAAAAGCAGTTGACGGGGCACACGGCCATGCAGGGCGCATCGCTGCAGTGCATGCAGGCCACCGAGATGGATTTTTCGCCGGGCACGCCGTCGTTGAGCGTGACCACGCGGCGGCGGTTCACGCCCCACGGCACCTCGTGCTCGTTCTTGCAGGCAGTGACGCAGCCGTTGCATTCGATGCAGCGCTCGGCGTCGCAGATGAATTTCATTCGTGCCATGGGTAGGTCTCCTTGCGCGGCGCGATCAGGCGCGTTCCACGTTGCAGATCGTGGTCTTGGTTTCTTGCATCATGGTCACGCTGTCGTAGCCATAGGTGGTGGCGGTGTTCACCGCTTCGCCGCGCACGATGGGCGCCGCGCCCTTGGGGTAGTACGCCAGCATGTCCGCGCCTTGCCAGCGCCCCGAGAAGTGGAACGGCATCCACACCGTGTCGGGTGCCACGCGCTCGGTGACCAGCGCCTGCACGTTCAGACGCGCGCCGGTGGGCGAACTCAGCCACACGCGCTCGCCGTTGCGGATACCGCGGTCGGCCGCCGTCCTGGGGTTGATCTCGACGAACGACTCCTGCTGCAGCTCGGCCAGCCAGGGGTTGGAGCGGGTTTCCTCGCCACCGCCTTCGTACTCGACCAGACGGCCCGAGCTCAGGATGAGCGGAAATTTCTCGTGCACCTTGTCGGCGATGTTCTTGTCCTGCACGCTCTTGTACAGCGTGGGCAGGCGCCAGAAGGCCTTCTTGTCGTCGTGCGTGGGGTACTTGGCCATCAGCTCCGGCTTGGTGCCGTACAGAGGCTCGCGGTGCTGCGGTATCGCATCCGGGAAGTTCCACACCACCGCACGCGCCTTGGCGTTGCCGAACGGATGGCAGCCGTGCTTCATGGCCACGCGGATGATCGCGCCGGTGGGGTCGGTCTTCCAGTTCTTGCCCTCGGCCTTGGCCTTCTCGGCGTCCGACAGGTCGTCCCACCAGCCGAGCTTCTTGAGCAGCACGTGGTCGAACTCGGGGTAGCCGGTGGTGATCTCGCTGCCCAGCGAGAACGATCCGTCCTCGGCCAGCAGGTTGACGCCATCTTTTTCCACACCGAAGTTGGCGCGGAAGTTGCCGCCGCCGTCCATCACGTGCTTGGAGGTGTCGTACAGGTTGGACGAGCCGGGGTGCTTGAGCTCGGGCGTGCCGTAGCAGGGCCACGGCAGGCCGAAGTAGTCGCCCGTGAAGTCGTAGCCCGTGTCCTTGTCCTTGCCGCCCTTGGCCTTCAGGGTCTTCACATCGAACAGGTGCATGTTCTTCATGTGGGCCTTCAGCCGCTCAGGGCTCTGGCCGGTGTAGCCGATGGTCCACACGCTCTTGTTGATCTCGCGCAGGATGTCCTCGGGCACGGGCTCGTCCATGCCCTTGACCTTCTGCATCTTGTAGTTCTTGGACAGCTCGGCGGCAAAGCCCAGCTTCTCGGCGAACTGGTGCATGATCATGTGGTCCGAGCGGCTCTCCCACAGCGGCTCGATCACCTTCTCGCGCCACTGCAGCGACCGGTTGGACGCGGTGCAAGACCCGCTGGTCTCGAACTGCGTGGCCGCGGGCAGCAGGTACACCGCACGGTTCGCGTTCTGGTCTTCGGCCTTGCCGGGCATGGCGGCCATGGCGGCGGTGGCCGAGGGGTACGGGTCCACCACCACCAGCAAATCCAGCTTGTCCATCGCGCGCTTCATTTCCAAACCGCGCGTCTGCGAGTTGGGCGCATGGCCCCAGAAGAACACGCCGCGCAGGTTGGAGTCCTGGTCGATAAGCTCGTTCTTCTCCAGCACGCCGTCGATCCAGCGCGACACGGTGATGCCGCTCTTGGTCATCATCGCGGGCGATGAATACTTGGCCTTGATCCACTCGTAGTCCACGCCCCACACGGCTGCGAAGTGCTTCCAGGAGCCTTCGGCCAAGCCGTAGTAGCCGGGCAGCGAATCGGGGTTGGGGCCCACGTCGGTGGCGCCCTGCACGTTGTCATGCCCGCGGAAGATGTTGGTGCCGCCGCCCGTCTTGCCCACGTTGCCCAGCGCCAGCTGCAGGATGCACGATGCCCGCACGATGGCGTTGCCAATCGTGTGCTGCGTCTGGCCCATGCACCACACCACGGTGCCGGGGCGGTGGGCGTTGAGCATGCTTGCCACCTTGAAGACCTGCGCCTCCTTCACGCCGCAGGCCTCTTCCACCTTGTCGGGCGTCCATTTGGCGAGGATCTCCTCGCGCACCTTGTCCATGCCGTAGACACGGTCGTTGATGTACTGCTTGTCTTCCCAGCCGTTCTTGAAGATGTGGTACAGCAGGCCGAACAGGAAGGGGATGTCGGTGCCCGAGCGGATGCGCACGTATTCGTCGGCCTTGGCCGCCGTGCGGGTGAAGCGTGGGTCCACCACGATCATCTTGCAGCCGGTTTCCTTGGCGTGCAGCATGTGCAGCATGCTCACGGGGTGGGCCTCTGCCGCGTTGGAGCCGATGTACATCGCGACCTTGCTGTTCTGCATGTCGTTGTACGAATTGGTCATGGCCCCATAACCCCAGGTGTTGGCCACGCCGGCCACCGTGGTGGAGTGGCAGATGCGCGCCTGGTGGTCGCAGTTGTTGGTGCCCCAGAAGCTCACGAACTTGCGCAGCAGGTACGCCTGCTCGTTGTTGTGCTTGGACGATCCGACGAAGTACACGCTGTCGGGGCCGCTGGCCTTGCGCAGCTCCTGCATCTTGGCGGTGATCTCGTTGAGCGCCGTGTCCCAGCTGATGCGCTCGTACTTGCCGTTCACGAGCTTCATGGGGTAGCGCAGACGGTACTCGCCGTGGCCGTGCTCGCGCAGCGCAGCACCCTTGGCGCAGTGGGCGCCCAGGTTGATGGGCGAGTCGAACACCGGCTCCTGACGCACCCACACGCCGTTCTCGACCACCGCATCGACCGCGCAGCCCACCGAGCAGTGAGTGCACACGGTGCGGCGCACTTCGATCTTGCTGTCGCCTAGGCCCACCTTGGCGCCTTCGGCGGCGTTGGACTTCTTGACCAGGGTCAGCTGCGACGCGGCAATGCCGACGCCGACACCCAGGCCCGAGCGGCGCAGAAACGCGCGGCGGTCCATGGTGGGCAGGGCCTGCGACAAACCGCGGCGCAGGCTGTGAACGAAAGGAGAGGCGGGCACTGCGCCCGGCGCAGCGTGTGGCGACTTCTTGGTAAGCAACATGGGGCGCCCCGCGGTCAGAGTTGGGTGGTCTTGTAGTACTGCTTCACGTGGGCGGACAGGTGGTAGCCGCCGCCCTTCTCCGGCGCCACGCGGGGGGGCTCGGACACTGCCGCTTCGGGGGACGTCGCCAGCTGCGGAAGGGCCACCACGGCGGCCGCTGCGGCGCCGACGGTGGCAGCGCCGGCAAAGAAGCTGCGGCGCGAAGGTGGGGTGTGGCTGTTCTGCATGCTTGTCTCCAGAATGGCTGGCAGCTATGAAATGCTGTTCATACAGTCTATGTCACTGAGTGCAACACTGCAATTGAGGCGAATACCACCCACCAACTTACTCATCTTTTATAGCGCGCTGCGCAGATGGTGTATGCGCCGCGGGATCAATCGAGCATGTCGAAGCCCTGCGCCTCCACACTGACGAAGGCGCGGGTGAAATGTGCTGTTGCAGCATAGAACCGTGCTTGCGGATGCGCCGCCAGCGCATCGCACAGTGACCCGACCCAAGGCTGCAGGTGCGTCGCAAAAAAGTCGCGCTGCGACGCCAGGTTGCACACCGCAACATCGTCGCCGGCAATCAGGTAGCGCATGACCTCGCACAGGTAGGCGATGTGGTCTTCGGTCTCGGGCATCGCCGCCTCATCGCGCGCCAGGCCCAGGCGGGCCAGGTCGGTGCGCAGGCGGGCCAGGGGCTTTTCGTTCAAGAAGCCGCTCACGTAGTGCGATGCGTACAGGTAGACCTCGGGCTTGCCCACGCCGCCGAACAGGCGGTCGAACTCCAGCGCAATGGCCGCATCGTCCAGCGCACGTGCTGCGCCCACCAGCTGCTGCCAGGGCTCCTGCAGAAAGCCGCCAGCGGCCGGTGCCTCGGTCACCGCCACGCGCAGGGCGGACAGCAGCTCCGGGCCCGGCGCTGCGTAGTACAGCTGCGACAGCAGGCCATACAGCTCGGCGCGCGCGGTTTCCTCGTCCAGCGCCGAGCTGCCGGCAGGGGTCATTGAAGGTTGGGCGCTCACAAGTCCGTCACTTTCGTTTCGCTTTGGGATGAATACAGATCGATCACGCGGCAGTCGCTGCACATCTTCAGGCGCTCCAGCGCCTCGCCCTGGAACATGGAATGGCCCGCCAGCTTGCCCAGCATGGCCTCAATGGCCTTGACCGTGCCAAAGGGTTTGCTGCAGCGCACACAGGCCCAGGGCTTGGCCTCGTTGAGCACGCGCAGTTGTGCGCGCTCGGGCGTGAGCAGCAGGCGCGGCTGCAGGGTGATCGCGTCTTCGGGGCAGGTGGTGGCGCACAGGCCGCACTGCACGCAGTTCTTCTCGATAAAGCGCAGTTGCGGCATCTGCGGGTTGTCCTGCAGGGCGCTGGCGGGGCACGCGCTCACGCAGCTCAGGCACAGCGTACAGCGGTCCTTGTCCACGTTGATGCCGCCCAGCGGCGAGCCGGCAGCCGGCAGCGCAATGGCGTCGGGCCGCACCGCGGCCGGGGCTGGCGCGTGTTCGATGAGATGGTCCAGCGCCATCTCCAGCGTGCTGCGCTTTTCTTGCGCTACGGCAAACCGCGCGGGCACGGCGGGCGTGGCCTGGCGGGTGTTCCCCAGGGCCTGCAACGCGGCATCCAGCGCCGTGGGGTGCGCGGCCCGCACCAATTGCAGGTGGCTGCCCGTGTAGCCCAGCCCGCGCAGGATGGCCTGCGCCACATCCATCTGCGCCTGCAGGCCGTCCAGGTACTGCGGAGCTTCTTCATCGGTCACCAGCACCGCCACCTGCGATGCACCGTAAGCCACGGCGCTCAGCCACAGGTCCACGCCCAAGCTGGCCGTGTGCCACACCGCCACCGGAATCACCCGCGCCGGCATGCCGTGCGCGACCTTGAGCTGCGCCGCGCGGCCCAGCTCTTCCACCAGCGCCTGCCCGCGCTCCTGGCTGTGCAGCAGCACCACGGCGTCCTTGCCACCGGCTGCGGCATAGGTGGACAGCAGCGTCTTGAGCTTCAGGCCCTGGTCCGTGGCGCTGGGGTAGGCATAGGTCAACGCGCCCGTGGGGCACACCGTGGTGCAGGCGCCGCAGCCCACGCAGAGGTTCGGGTTCACCTTGATTTGCTGGCGGCTCTTGTCGCTGGCGATGGCCTCGGCCGAGCAGATGTCCACGCAGGCATTGCAGCCCACGGTTTCGTTGCGGCTGTGCGCGCACAGCTTTTGTTTGTAGGCAAAGAACTTGGGTTTTTCGAACTCGCCCACCAGCTCGCGCAAGCGCAGCAGCGGCGCGATGTCGCGGCCATCCCAGCGGAAGTAGCCCTGCGGCAGCGCGTGCTGCAAAAACGTTGGCGTGGCCGTTACGGCGCGCAGGTCCAGCACCAGGTCGAAGCGCTCGGTGTGCGGGGCCGCCTCGCGGCTGAAGTCGATGGCGCCCGCCACCTGGCAGACCTTCACGCAGGTGCGGTGCGACTGGCAGGCGGCAAGGTCGACTTGGTAGTCGAGGCCGATGGCATCTTCGGGGCAGGCTGCCACGCAGGCGTTGCAGCGGGTGCACAGGTCCAGGTCGATGGGGTTGTCGGCCGACCATTGCAGATCGAACGCGCCCAGCCAGCCCGTGAGGCCCGTGATGCGCCCGCCCAGCACCGGAAAGCGCCGCGCCTGCGCGCCGCCTGCGGTGCCCGGGCCCTGGGTGAACACCGTCACCTCCAGCACATCGGACACCATGGCCGCAGCGCGTTCGGCCACATCGAGCGCGCCGATGATCAACAGCCGACCGGTGCTCTTGAAGGTGACCGTGGGCACCGGCGCGGGCTCGGGCAACTGCGCGGCGGCCAGCAGCGCCGCGATCTTGGGGGTGGCGCGGTCCGCATCGCGGCTCCAGCCGCCGGTCTCGCGGATGTTGACGAAGCGGATGGGAGAGATGGCGCCCTCGGTCTGCTGGCCCAGTTCGGCGAACAGGCGCTGCTCTTGCGTGCAGGCCACCACCACGTCCTGGCCGGTCTTGATGGCCTGCTGGAATGCACCGGCTTCGCGCCGGCACAGCGTGGAGTGGAGGGTCAGGCCCTGGTCGTCATGCAGTGCCGCGCCCAACGCCTTCGCGTCGAGGGGCATCGTCTGGTTGCAGTCGCAGATGAGCGTCGTGGTCATGGTCGGGTTGGCTGGCTGGCGCGTCGGCTGTCCCGGTGGGGGACAGCGCGGGCGCGCCGGGCTCGCTGGAGGACTCGCTAGGAACAGCGGTGCATACCCCCGACTGTGCCACGCCCGCGGCCTCTTGCGCCTCCGCATCATCCCGATGCTGAGCGGGACCCGGGGGCTTTGCCGCAGCGCCCTCCGCATCCGGCGAGGGCTTTTCATGGTCGAAGAAGCCCATGGCATGGGCGCTGGCCATCTGGCGCAGCATGCCCTCGGGCAGCGGGTCGGGCTGGGTGTAGTCGCCGATGTAGATGTCGAGGCCGTCCATCACGTTGAAGTGCGGGTCGGCAAACAGCTTCTTCATCGCCAGGTTGCGCACCTCGGGCGAGACGGCGCGCTGCACGAAGGGCTTGAAGTCGGACTCGGGCGTGAGGGCTTGGGCATCGGCCAGCGTAGGTGGCGGTGGCGCTGGGTCGCCGGGCTGCGCGTTGTCGCTCGCCTGGGTTGACTCACCACGCGCCGGGACTTGTGCGGCGGTAGACGGGGCTGTGGGCGGGCCCGCAGCGCGCTCCGACGCTGGCATGGCGGGCGGCGGCGGTTCCTCGATGGGCTTGCCCTCGCGCACCTCCTGCTTGCGGCGCGACCAGCGCCCGAGGAATCCGTCAGCCACGGTCTGCCCCTCCCTGCTCCGCAACATCACTGCCTGCGCCACCGCGGTTGCCGGCACCTCTTCCACCACCACCACCACCACCGCCGCCGCCACCGCCACGCAGCTTCTCGGTGGAGACCGCCGCAGGGTTGCCGAAACGGTCCTGCAGCGGGCGGAAGCTGTCGGGGCGTTTTCTGCGCTTGGGCTCGGGCTGGTAGTGCTGGTCCGCGAAGGCCTGCAGCACCTGCAGCACTTCGGGCGGTGCGGGCACCTGCTCCACGGTTTCCTGAGCGTCCAGCCAGCGGCCGGCGTCGTGGTAGCTCAGGCTCACGGCCACGGGGCGGGCCAGTGGCACCTCGCCGTCGCCGGCATCCTCGTCGCGGCGCCACAGCACGAACCAGCAGGGCGCGGGCGATGTGAGGTTGAGGTGGTAACCCTCGGCATCGTCGCGGAACAGCTCGACCACGAAACCAGGAAACAGCCAGCGCTGCTCGCGCTCGTCGCTGAGCAGGCGGCGCGGCGCGGTGCCGAACGCGGGCTCGTTGATCACCACCTCGGCCAGCGACCAGCGCCAGGGCTGCCAGCGGTTGTCGATGCGCTCGCAGCGCATGATCACAGCGACGTCGGTGTAGGGGCGTTCGGTCATGGGCGTTGACTTTACTCCGGCAGGCGCGTGGAGAGGGTCCAAAGCCCCCTGCACTGCGCCGCAGCCGTTGTGTGGTGGTGAGGATGCGGATGTGGGTGCGCGCAACCGTGCGGCTGCCGGAGGCGGTCTGGGCCCTGGCTTCGACAGGCTCAGCCCGAACGGACTTGGGGACTGGGGGACGGACTACGGACTACGGACTACGGACTACGGACTACGAACGATGGAGGCTGGGGCACCGGCGCTGCCCAGCGTCGCGCCCCGCGCCGTCCGTCAGTGCTGCATCTCCTGCGCCACCTCCAGCCGCTCCACAGCCACCGCGCAGTACTTGAACTCGGGGATCTTGCCGAACGGGTCCAGCGCCGCGTTGGTGAGCAGGTTGGCGGCTGCCTCCACGTACGCAAACGGCATGAACACGGTGCCGTGCGGCGTCCCGTCGTCGCGCCGCACGCGCACCTGCACCATACCGCGCCGCGAGCGGATGCCCACCAGCGCCCCGGGCGCCACGCCCAGCCGCGCCAGTTCGTCGCCATGCAGCGACGCGGTGGCCATGGGCTCGATGGCGTCCAGCACGGTGCTGCGCCGCGTCATGCTGCCCGTGTGCCAGTGCTCCAGCTGGCGGCCGGTGATGAGCACCAGGGGGTAGTCGGCATCGGGCTTTTCGGCCGCCGGAATCACGCTGGCGGGCACCAGTTGCAGGCGGCCCGTGGGCGTGGGGAATTGGGTGGTGAAGACGATGGGCTGGCCCGGGTCGTCGGGCGTGAGGCAGGGGTAGGTCACGCTGGAGTCGCGCGCGAGGCGCTCCCAGGTGATGCCCTCGATGCTGGCGTGCATGGCCTGGCGCATTTCGTCGTAGACAGCGGCCACGCCGGACTCTTCGCCTTCGTAGTTCCAGCCAAGCCCCATGCGCGCGGCGATCTGCTGGATGATCCACAGGTCCGGCTGCGCGTCGCCCGGCGGGTTCAGGGCGCGGCGGCCCATCTGCACCATGCGGTCGGTGTTGCTGGCGGTGCCGGTCTTTTCGGGCCAGGCGCTGGCGGGCAGCACCACGTCGGCCAGCCAGGCGGTCTCGGTCAAAAAGATGTCCTGCACCACCAGGTGCGACAGGCTGGCCAGCGCGTGGCGCGCGTGGTTCAGGTCGGGGTCGCTCATGGCGGGGTTCTCGCCCATGATGTACATGCCGCGCACCTTGTGCGGGTCGCTGTCGTCGGCCAGGGCCTTGTGCATGATCTCGACCACGGTGTAGCCCGGTGACCCATCGAGCCGGGTGCCCCAGAAGTCCTCGAACCAGGCATGCGCCCCCGCGTTGTCCACGCGCTGGTAGTTGGGGAACATCATGGGGATCAGCCCCGCGTCGCTCGCGCCCTGCACGTTGTTCTGGCCGCGCAGCGGGTGCAGGCCGGAGCCGGACTTGCCGATCTGGCCGGTGACGGCGCACAGCGCGATCAGGCAGCGCGCGTTGTCGGTGCCGTGCACGTGCTGGCTCACGCCCATGCCCCACAAGATCATCGAGGCTTTGCTTTTTGCAAACGCTCGCGCCACCTCGCGCAGCGTCTCGGCCGGGATGCCGCACACCGGGGCCATGGCCTCGGGGCTGCAGCCCATCACGTTGGCCTTCAAGGCCTCGAAGTTGTTGGCGCGGTCGCGGATGAAGGCGTCATCCACCAGGCCTTCGTCGATCACTGTGTGGATCAGCGCGTTGAGCATGGCCACGTCGGTGTCGGCCTTGAACTGCAGGGTGCGCCAGGCGTGGCGGCCGATGTCCGTGATGCGCGGGTCGGCCAGCACGATTTTTGCGCCGCGCTGTGCGGCGTTCTTCATCCAGGTGGCTGCCACGGGGTGGTTGGCCGTGGGGTTGGAGCCGATCACGAAGATCAGCTCGGCATGCTCCACGTCGTGCACCGGGTTGCTCACCGCGCCGGAGCCCACGCCTTCGAGCAGCGCGGCCACGCTGGACGCGTGACACAGCCGCGTGCAGTGGTCCACGTTGTTGCTGCCAAAGCCGGTGCGCACCAGCTTCTGGAACAGGTAGGCCTCTTCGTTGCTGCCCTTGGCCGAGCCGAAGCCCGCCAGCGCCTTGGGGCCATGGGTGTCGCGCAGGTCTTTCAGGGTGCCCGCGGCCAGGCCCAGCGCCTCGTCCCAGGTCGCTTCGCGGAAGGTATCGCGCCAGTCCGCGCCGTAGGGCCGCACCTCCTTGGGCACGCCGCTCTTGCGGACCAGCGGCACCGTCAGGCGGTCGGGGTGGTGGGCATAGTCGAAGCCGAAGCGCCCTTTCACGCACAGGCGGCCGTGGTTGGCCGGGCCGTCGCGGCCCTCGACGCTGATGATTTTTTCATCGCGCACGTTGTAGGTGATGAGGCAGCCCACGCCGCAGAACGGGCAGACCGAATCGACCTTGCGGTCCACCGCCTGCGGGCCGATGTGCGTCTTGGGGCTGAGCGCGCCTGTGGGGCAGGCCTGCACGCATTCGCCGCAGGCCACGCAGGTGCTCTCGGCCATGGGGTCGTCGAGGTCGAACACGATCTTGCTCTGCGCGCCGCGCAGCGCGTAGCCGATCACGTCGTTGACCTGTTCCTCGCGGCAGGCGCGCACGCAGCGGTTGCACTGGATGCAGGCGTCCAGGTTCACCGCCATGGCCGGGTGGCTCAGGTCGGGCGCGGGCTGCTCGCGGCGCAGGGCGTAGAGGGCCGAGCGCACCGAGACGCCCAGGCGGTCGGCCCAGGCGCTCAGCTCGCCATGCTGGCCCACTGGGGCATCATTTTTTGAATCAAAATGGCCGCTACCGCTGGATGGACTTGCGCTAGCAGCTATCAAATCAGGAGTACACGTCTTTTCGTCGTTCCACCGGTATCCGACATCGGGCATGTCGGACAGCAGCATCTCCACCACCATCTGCTGGCTCTTGCGGGCGCGCGGGCTGGTGGCCTGCACCTTCATGCCGGGCGTGGGTGCGCGGCAGCAGCTGGGGGCCAAGGTGCGCTCGCCCGCGATCTCGACCACGCAGGCGCGGCAGTTGCCGTCGGGGCGCAGGCCGTCGGTGTAGCACAGATGCGGGATCTCCACGCCATGGCGCTGCGCGGCTTGGAGGATGGTCTCGCCGGCGTGGGCGGTGACGGGCTGGCCGTCGAGTTCGAAGGCGACGCCGGGCTGAACAGCGGTGGATGTCGACACGGCGCTCATGCCCGCACTCCCGGGGGCAGTTGCTCGGCGAGCGGGCTGCTGCGCGGCCTGGGCAAGTCTCCCGGCCAGGGCGCCTCGCCCACCTCGTGCGCAAAATATTTGTGGATACAGCGGATGGGGTTGGGCGCGGCCTGGCCCAGCCCGCAGATGGACGCATCGCCCATCACCTGGGCCAGGTCGTCCAGCAGTTCTTCGTCCCACTGCGGGGCGCGCATCAACGCCGCAGCCTTGGCCGTGCCCACCCGGCAGGGCGTGCACTGGCCGCAGCTTTCGTGCTCGAAGAACCGCATCACGTTCAGCGCTGCATCGCGCGCCCGGTCGTGCTGGCTGAGCACGATGACGGCGGCCGACCCGATGAAGCAGCCATAGGGCTGCAGCGTGTCGAAGTCGAGCGGAATGTGGTTCAGGCTGGCAGGCAGGATGCCGCCCGACGCGCCGCCGGGCAGGTAGGCGTAGAGCTGGTGGCCGTCGGCCATGCCGCCGCAGTATTCGTCGATGAGTTCCTGCACCGTGATGCCCGCAGGCGCGAGCTTGACGCCGGGGTGCCTGACCCGACCGCTGACGCTGAAACTGCGCAGCCCCTTGCGCCCGTGCCGGCCGAAGCTGGCAAACCACTCGGGCCCGCGCTCGACGATGTCTCGCACCCAGTACAGCGTCTCGAAGTTGTGCTCCAGCGTGGGCCGGCCGAACAGTCCCACCTGCGCGATGTAGGGCGGGCGCATGCGGGGCTCGCCGCGTTTGCCTTCGATGCTCTCGATCATGGCGGACTCTTCACCGCAGATGTACGCGCCCGCGCCGCGCCGCAGCTCGATGTGGGGCAGCGGGCACGGCGGCTGGGCGTGCAGGTCATCGAGCGCCGCTTGCAGCAGCGCGCGGCAGCCGTGGTACTCGTCGCGCAGGTAGATGTAGACCGCCTCGGTGCCCACCACCTGGGCGGCGATGAGCACGCCTTCGAGAAAGCGGTGGGGGTCGCGTTCTAGGTAGGTGCGGTCCTTGAAGGTGCCCGGCTCTCCCTCGTCGATGTTCACCGCCATCACGCGCGGAGCGGGTTGGTCCCGAACAATCTTCCACTTGCGCCCCGCCGGAAACCCCGCGCCGCCCAGGCCGCGCAGGCCCGAGTCCTCCATGGCCGACAGCACGGCATCCGCGTCCATCTCGCCGTTGACCAGTGCGGCGGCCAGCTGGTAGCCGCCGTGGGCGCGGTACAGCGCCAGGTCGGTGTGGCCGGGGCTGATCGCGTCCGGCTGCGCGGGCACGCTGCGCTCGGCCAGCGCGGCAATGTCAAAATTGATAGCTGCCAGCGCTTGTGGATGCAGCGCCAGAGACCGATCTGGCTTCAACCGGATTGTTTCCAGCACCGCATCCACCGTGGCGTGCGGCACCGGCAACTGATGCACCACGGCCACCGGGGCTTGTTCGCATCGGCCCACGCAGGGCACGGCCTGCACCTGCACATCGCCCTGCCCTGCGGCGCGCAGCCGTTCCGGCAGCGCGGCCAGCAGGTCGTGCGCGCCGGCCAGGCTGCAGCTGAGGCTGTCACACACGCGCA